>JAEEGG010004846.1_pt1 | contig 32470 bp, 29 predicted proteins | sample 9134161 | NCBI WGS metagenome assembly JAEEGG01 (sample SAMN16246543, study PRJNA631951) | gut metagenome | biome: gut microbiome; feature: rumen; material: CR-attached | host: Bos | place: Iran: Karaj | collected 2018-10 | reverse complement strand
CTTGACGACAACCGTTGTCCCGTCTCCGACCAATTGGCCGACACGGTCATTTCCTTGCCCATCCATCCTTATCTCACGGAAGAAGACCAGGATAGGATTTGCAAGGCTGTTCGTGATTTTTTGGCAAAATGATTATAAGACAAACCTATGGGCATTAAAAGTATCTTCAACGATATGGCGTCACGCGACAACTACGACGAGGTCATGGAATACCTCGCCGTTGCCGAAACCCAGCATGCCCCCAGGTTTGAATTCGACGATGCCCCTGAACAGTTGTGCGAGTTGATTGCGGTGGCCGAGACGCCCCGTGGCCCCGAGCGTTCGGCATGGCTCAATGATTATGCGGAAAAGTCGTGGCAAGTGCCCGATGGTGAGGCCGAGGTGTTGTTGGCGGAAGACCATCTCAACGCCATCCGTTACGTGAACCGTTACCTCCGCAAGGCCAACGCCAAGTTGAAACAGGACGGTTATCTGGTCTGTAGCTTCGACACGGCTCAAAAACACCGTGCCCAGATTTTCAGCAAACACCCCAGATTTCTTGCACGGATTATCTATTTCTTTGATTTCCTGTGGCATAGGGTGTGCCCGAAACTCGGGTTGACGCGTCGTTTCTACTATCTTTGTACGAAGAAGGTAAGGAAGGTCTTCCCGCGTCCCGAGATCTTGGGCAGGTTGTATTATTGCGGCTTCGAAGTCGTCAGCGAGCAGTACATCCACGACCGCTATTGTGTCATCGGCCAGAAGAAACGTGCACCGCATGACGAGCCACACACTTATGGCCCCTTGGTGAGGTTGCGCCGTATAGGCAAGGACGGGAAGAAGTTCAATGTGCTCAAGTTCCGCACGATGTATGCCTATTCGGAATACCTGCAGACCTACATCTACGAGAACAACAACCTTGACGTAGGCGGCAAATTCAGCGACGACTATCGTGTCACGGAGTGGGGGAGGTTCCTGCGCAAGACCTGGCTCGATGAGTTACCCATGATTTTCAACATCTTGAAAGGTCAGATGAAGTTGGTGGGTGTGCGTCCATTGAGTCAGCAGTATTTTAACCTCTACAGCGAAGATCTGCAGCAACTTAGGATCAAAACCAAACCAGGACTCTTGCCTCCGTTCTATGTTGATATGCCTGAGACCTTGGACGAGATTCAGGACAGCGAGCGTCGTTATCTCGAGGCCTATTTGAAGCATCCTTTCCGCACCGACTGGAAGTATTTTTGGGAAATCGTCGGTAATATCGTTTTCAAGGGGAAGCGCTCCAAATAAGGGCAAGGAAAATTGTTGCAGATTTTTCTTGTTTTATTTAAAAAATAATCCTTACTTTTGCAGATTGTAAATTTAGGCGGATTATAGCCTGGATTGTACAAAAACTACGGCTTCTTATGTTTGAGGCAAGTGGTTTATTTACAAATTGTTATGCTTTCTTGATGTGAGTCAAGTGGCGAAGCTTTACACTTTTCTGAAATGAGTCAAGCAACTGAAAACGAAAACTGGACCACTGTCATCAAGCCTAGGAATGGGCTTTTTGAGGTGAATTTGAAAGAGATATGGGAGTATAGGGACTTGTTAAGTTTGTTTGTGAAGCGTACCATCACGGTGCAATACAAGCAGACCATTCTTGGGCCTTTGTGGTGGCTCATCCAGCCAGCCCTAACGGTCATCATGTACATGGTGGTGTTTGGAGGCATCGCTGGCATCCCTACGGATGGCATCCCTCAGCCCTTGTTCTATTTGGGTGGTATCTGTATGTGGCAGTATTTTGCGGACTGTTTGGGCAAGACATCAAATACTTTTGTTTCCAATGCAGGTATTTTTGGTAAGGTCTATTTTCCTAGATTGATTATGCCACTGTCGAGTGTCATCAGTAACCTGGTTCGTTTTGGAATCCAAGTGGGCTTGTTTGTCATCGTGTATGTCTACTATGCCATCATGGGTCAAGCTCCGACCCCCAACTGGTATTTGTTGCTTTTCCCTGTGCTGCTAGTAATGTTGGCAGGTTTAGCTTTGGGCTTTGGTATTGTCATTTCTTCCATGACAACAAAATATAGGGATTTGCAAGTGCTTTTCTCTTTTGTGGTGCAACTGTGGATGTATGCCACTCCTATTGTTTATCCTTTGAGCCAAGTTGCGGGCAAGCAGAAGTTCGGCATCGATTTGGCTACAGTCATGTGTCTCAATCCCGTGACACCCATTATCGAGACATTCAAGCATGGTGCTTTGGGTGCCGGAGAATTTGTGGGCTGGGGCTGGTTGGCTTATAGTTTTGTCTTTGTGCTCGTTTTCCTTTCCATCGGTATCCTGATTTTTAACAAAGTGCAGAAGAGCTTTATGGATACTGTTTGATTAGTTTAAAGTTAATAGTCAGAAAAGAATTATTATGACAACAGCAATAGAATTCAATAATATTAGCAAGTTGTACCGCTTGGGTTTAGTCTCCAGCGGAACGTTGAGTAACGACCTGAAACGGTGGTGGCAGATGTCCATTTTGGGCAAAGAGGACCCTTTCCTTAAGGTTGGCTCGATTAACGATCGTACAAAGGCGGCTGACAGTGAGTATGTATGGGCATTAAAAGACATTGACTTCAAGGTGGAACAAGGTGATGTGGTGGGCATTATCGGTAAGAATGGCGCGGGGAAAAGTACCTTGTTGAAGATTTTGTCGCGAGTTACTGGCCCTACTACGGGTACCATCAAGGCTAGAGGAAGAATTGGCTCTTTGTTGGAAGTGGGTACGGGTTTTCACCCTGAATTGACAGGTCGGGAGAATGTTTTTATGAATGGAGCCATTCTGGGCATGAACAAGCAAGAAATCACCCGTAAATTGGATGAAATTGTGGATTTCTCCGGCTGTGAGCGATATATAGATACACCAGTGAAACGCTATAGTTCGGGTATGAAGGTTCGTCTCGGCTTTGCTGTGGCCGCACATCTTGACCCTGAGATTCTTGTGGTGGATGAGGTGTTGGCTGTGGGTGATGCAGAGTTCCAAAAGAAAGCCATCGGCAAAATGCAAGATGTGAGTAGAGGCGAAGGAAGGACTGTTTTGTTTGTGAGTCATAATATGGATTCTATGTTGAATTTATGTAAAAAAGGTGTCCTTTTGGAGAATGGAAGGGTGGTCTACCAAAATGACATAAGGTCTACTGTAGCCGAGTATCTGGGTGGTGGCAAGACGGAGTTTTCTTTCTCTCAAACAGAGCAAGAAGCCAGCTCTGGTTTATATATTGCTTCGGCTCAGTTTTGTGGGAGTCAACACCAACGTCAAGGACTATTCTCGTTTGATGAGGATATAGCTCTTGAAATAGTTGTACGTGAAAAGCGTGGCTATGAAAGAGACCCTAAAGCGGTAATGAGCGTTATAATAATGACGCTAAATAGGACTAGAATATGCAATGCTGAATTAGAGTTGAATGAATTGAGAGAGCAAAAGACATTCCGGTTAATATACAAAGGTGAGACCCTGATGCCTGGAAAGTATTTGATTAGGGCGGCGATACATGTTCCTAATGTGTGTTATTATGACCAACAAGATCTTTGTGTGTTAACTATATCTGATAATGGTACAAAGTTTTTGAAATACAATGGTGCGGATAATGGGTTTATTATGTTTACACCAAAGGTTGAAGAACAATAACATTTTATGAAACTAAGAAGACTAAGTTTACAAGAGCATCAACAAGTATTATATGAAATATTATATACTGTTGACAATTTTTGTAAGGAACATAAAATCCGTTATTGTTTAGCATACGGTTCGTTGATCGGAGCTGTTCGACATCATGGAATCATCCCATGGGATGATGACATTGATATCTTTATGGAAAGAGAGGAATACAATCGATTTGAGGAATTATTCAAGAAACACCCAATAAAAGGATACACCCTTAATTCTATCCATACAACAAAAGGTTACTATTATCCATTCATTAAGTTTTCAAAGGAAGGAACATGTGTCAAGGAACCCTTTAAATATGTTCCTCCTATTGGGATTAATATTGATGTTTTTCCACTGGACGGTTGTCCATCGCAAAAGATAGATGATGCAAGAGAATATTCATGGAAACTCCGAAACGAAGTGTGGAATAGCTTGCATTATTGGACTGATTTGAAATGGGGTAAGTTTCATGGTATAAAAGGTAAAATTGCTTTTTTAAAATATTCGATCCCTTATTTTAAGAAACAAAACCTACTTCAACACTATGACAAATGTTCAAAAATGCCGGTTTCCAAAGCAGGCCTGGTTTCTAATATTGTTTGGTCGTTTTATGAAGGAAAGGATGTGTATGCAAAAGAGTTGATTGCTGAGACCGTGGATTGCCAGTTTGGAGAAAGGGAACTGCCAATTCCGAAAGGTTACGATGAGGTATTACGTTCTAGTTATGGTGACTATATGACGCCTCCGGCCGAAAAAGAACGGTCTTCAAGGCACCAAAACACAGGGGTATATGTCATCGAGTAAATGTAACAGACCATGAGAGTATTACATATAAGTACTTATGATTTTGGTGGAGCTGGTTTGGCAGCATGGCGAATTCATTCTGCAATGCGATCCGCAAATATGGAAAGCATGATGTTAGTGAAAGAAAAACGCTCCAATGACGAGAGCGTCGTTTTGGCTGTTCCAAATCTGAATCAATATCGGCCTCCAAAATGGAAGGTTTTGAGAAAAATCAAAAAGGTGCTCAGGAAAAGGGGACGATGCCTTACTTCTTTGGAGATTTTAGAACAACAAAAAAATAAAATACAAGCAGAAACAGGCGCTTTTTATACCCTCCCTGTATCAAACTATGATCTCAGTGACCATTCCCTTGTACAATGGGCTGACATTATTCATTTACATTGGATTGCAGATTTCGTTGATTATCCTACTTTTTTCCAAAAGGTCGATAAACCCATTGTATGGACGTTTCATGACGAAAACATAGGTTATGGGGGCTTTCACTATCAAAAAACAGCTGAAAGGTTCTCCAGCCAATTTGGATTGCTAGAGGAGCATTTGGTTGATATTAAAAGGAAGTCGTTGTTGGACGTGCAAAACATTCATATGGTTGCATTGTCGAAGATGATGTTGGAGTTCTATCAACAAAAAGCTCTTAACAATACATTTCCAGTCAGTATTATCCATAATGGGTTCTCGTCTTCTGATTTTGCTCCCAGAAATAAGAATGCCGCCCGAGAAGTACTTGGTATATCTTCTGATGCAACCGTGTTTGTTTTTTGCTCAGCCTTCCTCAATGAAGAGCGTAAGGGACTCAAAAAACTAATACGCACACTTGAAGGGCTCAGTATTCCTAATTGCACTTTGTTATGCATTGGCAGTGGAGAAAAACCTGTTGGCGGTATTGATATTATTGCAATTGGTCAGGTGGCCAATCAAAGATTAATGTCAATGCTTTATTCTGCTGGTGACTATTTTGTAATGCCTTCGGAACAAGAAGCGTTTGCTCAGACTCCAATCGAGGCATTGGCGTGTGGCCTACCTGTGATCTTATTTCCCGTGAGTGGAACGGAAGAACTAATTAATGATTCTAATGGGGTGCGCTGTAGCGGTTTTGACATTGAGTCTTTGGCGGAAGGGATAAAAACGGCCATGTCTCGAGTATATGATAAAACTTGGATCAGGAATGATGCCGTCAAACGATTTGATATTGGGACAATTGTTTCTCAATACATAAAGCTTTATAAGGAACTAGTTTAGGCTTATTGGCGATTGGAAATGTCTATTTACAATAGAATAGTTTATTTTAAAAATGCGTCTCTCAATCATAACAGTTAACCTCAATAATCGTGATGGCTTGAAAAAGACCATCGATAGCGTCATTTCCCAAACCTTCAAGGATTTTGAGTGGATTGTGATTGACGGAGGTTCCACCGACGGAAGTAAGGAACTTATTGAGCAATCTGTCGAGCATTTTTCCTATTGGGTGAGTGAGCCAGATAAGGGCATTTACAATGCCATGAATAAAGGTGTTCGAGTTGCGAAGGGAGAGTATTTGCTGTTTTTAAATAGTGGAGATTGGCTGTGTGATGATACGGCTTTGGAGCGTTGTTTTTCGCATGGTTTTGATGCAGATGTTGCCTATGGAGATGTCTTCTTTTGCTCTGGAGATAATAAAGATTTGTTCCATTATCCCCAGCATTTGAGTTTGAGATTTTTGTATAATTATTCAATAGGCCACCCTGCTTCTTTTATCAAAAGGGGAATCCTTCAAACAGAATTATATGACGAGAGTTTAAGGATAGTGTCGGATTGGAAGTTTTTTTTGGTGCAAGCTCTAAAAAACAGGAGATTTGAGCATTTGGACGAGACGGTTAGTTGCTTTGATATGAATGGGGTTAGTTCAAAGAATGTGGACTTGATGGATAGAGAACGTGAAAAGGTGATTCGTCAGGTTATTCCCGATATGTTGGTGGCGGATTATAGGCTCATGGATGAGATGGAAGCCCAGTTGAATCAAGATCGAGTGAAAAGAGTATTAGAATACAGCAAGAAGAAAAAACTGTATCGAAAGATGATCTCAGGCTGTATATTGATTGTTGAATTCATGGAAAAAATGTTATGGAAAAGGGGAAAGTCTCAGTCATAGTACCTTGCTACAAGCAAGCAGATTATCTTTCTGAAACGTTGGATTCAGTGCGGGTGCAGACCTATCAGAATTGGGAATGTATCATTGTTAATGACGGCTCGCCAGACAATACAGAAGAGATTGTAAAGATACATGTCGAAAAAGACTCCCGTTTTAAATACATTTTCCAAAAAAATAGTGGCCCATCAGCAGCAAGAAATAATGGTATTAAGAATTCTCATGGAGAATACTTGGTTCCTTTGGATGCAGATGACTTAATTGCACCAACTTATTTGGAACAAGCAGTGGATCGTTTTTCTCATTTTCCAGAAACCAAATTGGTCTATTGTAAAGCTGAGAAATTTGGAAAAGAACAAGGGATTTGGGATTTGCCCGAATATGACTATGAATCATTTATTTGGAATAACTGTATTTTTTGCACGGCAATGTTTAGGCGTAGTGATTATGACAAGACGGGTGGTTATAACGAAAACATGGTGTATGGGAATGAGGACTGGGATTTTTGGCTTTCTCTGATTGAGAAAGAAGATGTCGTGCATTGTATTGATGATATACTTTTTTATTACAGGACAAAAAATGACTCTCGAACGACATCCCTTATGAAGGCTCGGAAAAAGGAGTATGAATCATACGTTCAGGTATGTAAGAATCATCCCAAAATATATGCGCCGTTTATGGAAAGGATTATTATATACCAACGTGAATTGTGGTCTTTTTCGTCTCTTCAGAAAGAATTGGATTCCATTCGTTCATCTCGTGCATATCGAATAGGCAAATTCTTGTTAAGACCTTTTTCATGGATTAAAAGAAAAATTCAATGATATCTATCATCATTTGTTCACGCAAAAGCGATATCTCCATAGAATTGAAGCGAAACATTGCCGAAACCATAGGTTGTGAATTTGAATTGGTTGTAATCGACAATTCTTGCAACCAATTGAGTATATTCCAAGCCTATAATGAGGGCGTGCAACGGGCAAATGGTGATATTCTGTGTTTTATGCATGATGACATTGTGTTCCAAACAAATAATTGGGGCGTGATTGAATCCATTTTTGAGGATAATACAATCGGAGTGGTTGGCTTTGGAGGTGCCCATTTTCTGTCAAGTGCGCCCATGTATTGGAGCTCTTCACCTTTTATTAGTGAATTTTGTAGGCATAATGATAAAGGAAGGATATATGATTGTATAGCCGAGGACTATTTTATTGGTACTTTGGCAGATGTAGTAGCTGTTGATGGCTTTTGTTTTTTTATGCCTAAGAAGATTTTTGATAGTGTTCGCTTTGATGATGCGACATATAATGGTTTTCACGCATATGACATGGATATTTGTATGCAGGTGTTGAAAGCGGGATATAGAGTTTGTGTGAACAGGGAAGTGATGATAATGCATTATTGGTCAGAGACTGAGATGTATAAAAAGATAGGGTCGGATCTTTTGGATAATAATATGCGTTTGTTTGCTGATAAGTGGCAGAATGAACTCCCAAGGGTTATAGGAGTAAGTTTGCCAAAAGTTGTTGTGGCTCGTCTCAATAATCTGTTTATTGCTGCTTATGATGCAAAAAAAGTGAGGCAATCTAAAGCTTACCGTTTGGGTAAATTTTTGCTGAAACCTTTTTCGTGGCTTAAAAGTAAATAAAAAAAGACATGATAATATGATTCCTAAAATAATTCATTACTGTTGGTTTGGCAAAGGGCTGATGCCCAAGTCCCAGAAAGACTGCATCAAAGGTTGGAAGAAATTGATGCCTGATTACCAGATCATGCGTTGGGACGAGTCCAACTTCGACTATACAAAGTATGAGGCGTCTAAATACGCCTACGAGGTGAAGAAATATGCTCTCGTTTCCGATGTGTGTCGATACAATGTGTTGGCCGAGTACGGCGGCATCTATTTGGATACTGATGTGGAAGTGTTCCAACGATTTGATCGTTTTTTGGACTGTAATTTCTTCTCGGGTATCGAACTCTATAATGAGTTTGAATCCGAGCATGTCGCTGAAAACTACTTGAATGAAGATGGAACAGCGAAGGTGTTTGATACTGATGTGCCGAGAATGGAAATCCTGACCTCTTCTATGGCGTGCAACCCAGGTAATGAGATGATTTGCAAGATTCGGGATTATTACAATACGGTTGAGGTGGATGCTGACAAGGCTTTACATTACCGCGATTGGGTGAATAATGACCGTTTGGTTGCCCGTCATCTAACACACTATGGTTTTCGGTACAAAAACGAGACACAACGGCTTGAAAACAATATGGTGGTATATGGTACTGGCATTTTTGGCCATGCTTTTTGCCCTGACGAACGATTCGAGGTTTCCTATCATCATAATGCCGCCACATGGGAGTCGGAGAAATGGAACCGCTCGCAAAGGGAGGCCTTCTTTTTCGACAAGATTGGGATGCTGCCACTTTACAAAAGATATAAAAAGCTGAAGAAAAGTATCAAAAGAGCATTCACGAAGACATGATGGGCAGAGTGAAAAGAAAGGTTTCGCATCTTATGCATCCTGTTCAAGGGGAGATTTGGTGCTTGCATCGGGTGGTTCCTACCAGAAGCATTTATCCTAGCAATAGGGATTTGGAAATCACGCCGGAGTATCTTGAACAGCAAGTGGTGGATTATAAAAGGAATGGGTTCTCGTTTGTGACGTTGGAGCAATTGCTGGGCCACCAATCCCTTTTGCTACCTCAAAAAAGAGTGAATGTTTCTTTCGACGATGGGTTTAAGGATGTTTACGAGGAAGCCTTTCCGATTTTGCGGAAACACCATGTGCCTTTCACACTTTATTTGACAACAGGCTTCCCTGATGGCACTGCGGATCTTTGGTGGATTCAATTGGAAAACGGCAGATCGGTTGATGAATTTGAGAGGATTATGAAGGCCGTTTATGAAAGCGGGAAGCCTATGGCAGAAGAAATGCATCGTCTGACTCAATCAGATCCGGACAGAAACCTTTGCCTTGACTTGGCTTTGAATTGGGCTGAGATTAAAGAAATGGTGGATAGTGGTTTGTGTACGGTGGGCTCTCATACGGTTTCTCATCCGGGACTCGTTCGGATTGATGCGAAAGAGGTTTCCTCAGAATTGCATGAATCAAAACGCGTCATCAAAGAAAAACTAGGTGTTGAGGTTGTCCATCTCTCGTATCCGCATAGTATGCAAGACGAACGCGTTCAACGAATGATTGCTGAGGCTGGCTATACATCGGCAACCCTCGGGTACGGCGGAAACGTTCGTAAAGGCGATAATATGTATTGCTTGAATAGGAAGCACATAATACAAGACTAAAGATGGTTCCAAAGATTGTATATGGTGATTTGTATCGGAGCAATGGCAAAACAGGTTTTTGGAACTTGTTGGATACAGCTTTTCGCAAGCTGGATTTCAGGTGGATTGTGCTGTTCAGATGGTATCAAAGCAAGCGAAAACCTTTCATGTCAAGATTGTTGTTGAGACGTTGTTCTAGGAAGACGGGAATACAAATAGGATGGCATGCTAAAATTGGCGAAGGACTTGTGTTGGTGCATTGTGGTGATATCGCCGTGAACAACGAGGTGGAGATTGGAAAGAATTGTACCTTGTATCAAGGTGTCACAATAGGTATGGAGTTTAGAGGGAAAAGACGTGGGAATCCAGTGATTGGTGACAACGTGTGGATTGGTAGTAATGCTTGCGTGGTTGGCAACATTACGATCGGTGACGATGTTTTGATCGCCCCTTTGTCTTTTGTGAATTTTGATGTTCCTTCACATTCTATTGTGGTAGGTAATCCCGCTGTGGTTAAACATAAAGAAAATGCGACAGAAGGGTATACTACCCATCAAATCTAAGAGTGGAGCAATGGGGCAAAATCGTGACGTCACTTTCGACATAATGAAAGGTATCGGCATTTTGCTGGTCATCATCTGTCATTTGTTGGGCTGGAATCATCCGTATTTGGCACGGTTCATCCAGTCTTTCCACATGCCCTTGTTCTTTATTGTTGCGGGTTATTTCTCAAAATCATATATTGATCGAGATACGGCAAAGAATAACTTGAAAAGCTTTTTCTTCCGTTTATACCCTCCGTTGGCGGTCACGCAACTCTTAATTGTGGCATGGGCCTTGTTGATGGTGGTTGCTAAAAGCGAAGGATGGGATCCTGTGGTGCGTGAATCTTTATCGTTGTTGTGGGCTGATGTGGATGGCCCTGTGACTCCTTGGGGTAAGTTAAGTCTTGGCGTGATTTGGTTTTTGCTGGCGTTATTTGTGGCGAAATCATTGCTGATACCCTTGTCGCGACTGAAGCAATGGGCAATTCCAGTTTCTTTATTGGTGGCATTTGCTGCTCTCATATTACATAAATTATTCCCATATTCAATATGGTGCCTTTCCTTGGGTTTAATGGCCTTGCCTTTTGTGACAATTGGATGGTGGGTGAAGAATCACCCCATTCCCTTGTGGTTGAGAATTACGGCAGTGGTCTGTTGGATTGTCGCTATCTGTTTCTCTAGACTGGACATGTATTCGTTTACATGGAATTGTTATCCGTTGGATGTGCTTGGTGCTTGCGGTGGTACTTATTGTGTTTATTTGTTGAGTGTGGGAATTAAGAAGTATTTGAAGATAACTTCAAAAGTGCTATCAGCATTGGGGGTATGGTCTTTAGCCATTATGTGTGTCCATTGCTTTGAGATGTATGCGCATTTAGGCAACCATGTCAAAGCCCTTGTGGGATTTGAGTTGGGCGAATGGTCCATGTTTGCATGGAGGATGGTCTTGACGTTGGTTTTGGCAATCATGTTGGTTCATATTCCCAAGGTAAAGAAACTGTTTGTATAAGATGAAAAGTCTGATGGATAAAGTCTTGCGTTTCTTGTGTACGAAACTTTTTACGCCAAGAAGGCTTCGCGTATTCAAGCCATCCATGTGTTATGTGCATCAGGAAGCTCTGGTAAGGATAGAAAAGTATTTGAACTTTAATAGACAATGGGACAGCCAAAGAACGCTGCGAAACAAGATGGTCGGTTCATTGTACGTCGCCAAAGGTGCAACATTGGAGGCTGAGGCATTTGATGTGTATGCGGGCGGTAGAATCAATGTGAATGCCGGCGCAAAACTGTCGTTGGGCAGCGGTTACATGAACCATGATTGCGTGATCGATTGTTTTTCTTCCATAACAATCGGGTATGGAGTGGTGATTTCCGAGCGTGTTGTGATAAGGGACTCGGACAATCATGCTATCACCTCAACCGAGAATGGTGAGTTGAAAAGTGATGAAAAACCTGCTGCGGTTCCGATTGTCATACAAGACCATGTATGGTTGGGGATGAATGTGGTTGTATTGAAGGGGGTTACAATAGGCGAAGGCGCTATTGTGGCTGCTGGTAGTGTTGTTACTAAGGACGTGCCGTCCCATTGTCTAGTGGCTGGTGTCCCGGCTAAGGTGGTCAAAACAGATGTTACATGGAGCTAAAAGTGAGCAATGAGTCCTTTGGTTTCCATTCTTATGCCTGTCTACAAGACGGCTCCCTATCTCCGTGAGGCGATGGACAGCATGCTGTCACAGACCTTCGCGGATTTTGAGCTGATTGTGCTCGATGATTGTTCGCCGGATAACGCGGAGGAGATATTGGACTCCTATGACGATCCCAGAATCGTGAGATATAAAGGGGAGAAAAATGCCGGCTTGTCGAATGTGCTGAATGTCGGCATAGGGATGGCACGAGGAAAGTACATTGCTCGTATGGACAGCGATGATATTTCGTTGCCCAACCGCTTGCAAATACAGGTGGATTTTTTAGAGTCGCACCCTGAGGTGGACTTGGTTTCGGTGGGCATGCGGCTTTTTGGTGCCAAGGAAGGAACTTGGATTAGGGAGATCAATCCTGAGAAAGTGAAGATTGAGGCTATGTTTCATTCGCCTGTGCTTCATGCTTCCAGCGTTTGGAGAAAAGATGCCTTTGAAAAACAGGGACTCCGTTTCCGTCAGGAGATGGTGCCTGCCGAGGATTACGATTTGTGGGTGAGAGCCATGCTGAAGGGATTGGAATTGGTCAATCTCCCCGAGGTGCTTTATGAATATCGCATCCATGAGGCACAAGCCACCGTGCAAACCGATAAAACTGCCGCCAAGAGCCGCGAGGTACAGATGGCTTATTTGCGGGAAGCATTGCCGTCGCTTTCTGACAGCAATAGAGAGGCCTTCCCGAAGAGACTATGGCCTGTTTTCTTCGCCAACCTGAGTGACGGCTTTTTTGACAAGAAATTGTTGGCGAAGCGCTTGTATAAAATGAGCAGAAAGAGAAAATGAAGTTTTCCGTCATCATACCGGTTTATAATGTAGAGTCTTATCTAAAGGCCTGTTTGGACAGTGTACTCAATCAGACGTTTGAGGATTGGGAAGCAATTTGTGTAAACGATGGGTCTACTGATAACTCGGTTGCCATACTGGAAGATTATAGCCATAAAGACAGTCGGTTTAAGATATTCAGTCAATCTAATGGTGGCCTTTCTGCTGCACGTAATACGGGCTTGAAGGCTACTGCAGGGGACTATGTGTTGTTTTTGGACAGTGATGATTGGTTGGAAAGTAATGCCTTGGAGAAGGTTTCAGAATCTTTGACCGATGAGGACATGCTGTGTTTTAGTGGTCGGCGTTTTTTTGAAAAGGAAGGTCGGTACCATGAAGCAGACCAATTGAATCCTCAGGAGTACACAACAGGTATGGATTATTACAACGAGAATGCCCTGGCGATACGCGATTTTGCTTTTGTTTGTGTGGTTTTGAGGGCTTATAAAAGAGAATTTCTTTTATCCCATGATCTTTGGTTTAAGGAGGGGATTTTCCACGAGGACAACCTTTTTACGCCTTTCGCTTGTTACTATGCTGAAAAAGTGAAGGTGATAAACGATTGTCTTTATGATTACAGGGTGCGCGCCAATAGTATTACCACTACGGGCAACGTCAAGCGACTTCGTGATTTGTTGGGAACGGCCAATACATTGGCTGCTTTCTTCCTCCCCAAACAAGGTTTCGATATAACCGTGGTATGTCGCGCCATAACACACCATTATCAGTCGGTATTTGTGAATGCTTCTCAGGAGGAGAAAAAGGCGTTGAAAGAGTTGTGCGATTGGCGGTTGTATAGAAAAGTGAGCCGAACAAAACTGCGTCATCGATTGAATTATTTGAAGAATAGATTTGCCTTTTGATAGGACTATGCTTTTGAAGAAAGCTGAATAATATGAGGTTCTCAGTCATCATCCCACTTTACAACAAGGCACCCTACGTGGCGAAAGCCATTGGCAGCGTTTTAGCGCAAACGTTTACGGACTATGATCTCATTATCATAGATGATGGAAGTAAAGACGAATCCTTTGCTGTGGCCTTGAAAGCCATTGAAGGTCATGGGAATTGCCATATATATAAACAAAAGAATGCTGGCGTTTCTATGGCCAGGAATATTGGTGTGGCCCTTTCTCGTGGTGACTACTTGTGTTTTTTGGATGCCGATGATTGGTGGGACCCCAACTTCCTCATGGAGATGTCAAGGCTGATTGAGGAATATCCTGATGCTGGCATCTATGGTACCAATTATACCATCGTGAATGAGACCAAGCACAAGACCCGAGTGGCTGAGATAGGCGTTGAGGAAGGTTTTGAAAGAGGTTATATCAACTATTGTCAGACTTATGCAAAGACGATGTATATGCCATTGACATCCATCTCTGTGGCCATACCTCGTTCTGTTTTTGATGAAATGAAAGGCTTCCCGAAAGGCATCAAATTGGGAGAGGACTTCTTGCTATGGATACGGATTGCGTTGAAGTATAAGGTGGCCTTTCTGAACAAGCCCATGGCCTTCTACAATCAAGATGTGGATGCAGCCAATCGTGGTGTGGGGAGGTTGCACAAGCCCGAAGAACATATGCTGTGGAATTTGGACTTTTTGGCATCTGAAGAGGTGTTCGACTCTGATTACAAGCAATTGGTTGATAATCTTAGAACTTACGGCTTGTATCCTTATTACCTTTCCAAGGAGTATCATGAAGCAGCGAAGAAAGAATTGGGAAAAGTGGATTGGCAAAGACAAACAGAAAGGATTAGGAAACAGTACGGCAAGTCTCTATTGTGGTCGCGACTTGTGTTTAATATAAAAAAGATGCTTTTGCCTATTAAGCACGCTATATGAAATTCCACCACAAAAGATGGGTAATATGAAGGTGATTGTTGATAATGCGGATGACATCCTGTACAAGAGCTTTTATGTCTATGGCTTAAGGGAATTGTTTGGAAAGAACGCGGTCGTTTTTTCTTCACGTCCTTTTGCTGAGTTGACGAAGCGTGCCAGAAATACCAAATCCATGAGGTTTCTGCTGCAGGGTGCAGGAACATCTCGGCGTTATGTCATCGGTTGCAATGATTCCTATGAGATAGATGAAGAACTCTACAATTGGTGTGATGTCTATGGTAGTGTAAATGCCAATTTTTCCAAGACTCCGGAACGATACCACGACAAACTGGTCTCGCTCTGTCCATCGTTTGGTATTTGTTGTTGGAATACGCCTCAAACCATTTTTCATGCCTTGTGCGATTGGCCTTCATCTGCATCGTCGATGAAGAAGTTTTTGGGGAAGCACAAGCGTCTCCTTTCCCGGCTGGCTTATAGGGAATATTTGGCCACGGATCATAAACTTGGCGTAGATGATAACTATGTGTTTTTCCTTTCCACGCTTTGGTATAGTGATGAATGGAACAGAAACGATGAAGGAGTAAACGCGCGTAGGGCAGATTTCATCCGTGTGTGCAAGCAATTGGATGATGTGGTTTTTGAAGGAGGGTTGGTGTCACAAGGAAAGGATAGAAGTTCGGAAGCGTTGTTTGCCGATTGTTTGTCGCCTGCAGTGAGTATGCAAGAATGGATGGAAAAGACCAGACGCTCTGCATTGGTGTTCAACACACCTGCTTTTTGGGATTGTCATGGATGGAAACTGGGCGAATATTTGGCTATGGGGAAATGCATTGTGTCAACGGCATTATCGAATGACTTGCCAGCACCATTGGAACACGGTAAACACATCCATTTTGTGGAAAACACAATAGAATCCATGCGTGATGCAGTTGGCTTTATTGTGAGTCATCCTGATTATAGGAAGAGGTTGGAGGAAGGCGCCAGGGCGTATTGGGAACAATACGGTACCCCTGTTGCTTCATTGAAACTTTTAGGAGTTGTAAAATGATACCAAGAACAATCCATTATTGTTGGTTCGGTCGAGGCGAAATGCCACAGTTGGCAAAAGATTGTGTCGCTTCATGGCATCGGCATATGCCAGATTGGGAATACAAGCTTTGGAACGAAGATAACTTCGATGTGTCCCAAATTCCTTATGTAAAGGAGGCTTATGAAGCCAAGAAATATGCTTTTGTGAGCGATTATGTCCGGCTTTGGGCTTTGTGTAATGAGGGTGGCGTTTATTTGGATACGGATGTGGAAGTGTTTAAACCATTTGACGATTTACTGTTTCAATCCGCATTTGCGGGTTTCGAAGGTAGCAAACACATGCCTTTGGGTACTTGCGTTATGGCAAGTCTCCCCGAAGGTTTATGGGTGAAAGAACAATTGGATAATTATGCACTGCGGCATTTTATCAAGCCGGATGGTTCGTTTGACTTGACTACCAATGTTCAGTTCATCACGGCTAACATGAAAGAAAGTGGTTTTATCCCCAATGGGAGAGAGCAGTACTATAAAGATTTGCATGTTTACCCTGTGGAGTATTTTTGCCCCCGTCATACCACGGGAGAGTATATTCGTACCGAAAAAACATATTGCGATCATCTTGGTATGGCGTCATGGGCTGGACAGGTGGGCGGTTGGAAATCCATACTTGGTAGAATAGTGGGACATAAGACCATGATTTTTTTGATTAAAACGAAACGGAAACTATTGGGGTAAAAAAAGGAAGCTATGTTGAATTATTTCCCTAAGTATTTCTCTTCCAGGGCCATTTATTGTTATCTGATAACATTGGTTTTGGTTAGCGTGATTTATATGCGATACGCCATGCCTTTCCAGTTTATGCTGTTTGGCTTTGCTGCGGTATTGTTATTTTTCCTTTTTAGCAGTAGGCTTTCGAAGGAATGGAATAAGTATAGTTCCGATGCTTTTTCAAAAAAAGTGTTTGTTGTCGCGATGGTTATTCGCATTGTATATGTGATTTTCATATATTTTTATTACATTAGTGTGAATGGTGAGCCTCATGCCTACCATAAGGGCGATGAGGGCCTTTATCAGTTTCTTGGAGAGATATGGAGGAATGATGGGTTCGATGCGATGAAGTTTGAGATGAGTTGGATGCCTTTGTCAGATTCTGGGTATTCTTGGTGGTTGGGATTTGAGTATTTGTTGTTTGGGACAAATGTTTTGACTGCACGTTTGTTGAAATGCGTTATAGATGCGTTTTCTTGTGTGCTCATTTATAATTTGGCTAAAAGGAATTTTGGCGAAGCAGTTGGCCGAATGGCTGCTGTTTTTTGTGCACTTATGCCAAACATGTGGTTCTATTGTGGCGTTACCTTGAAAGAGACGGAAATGGCCTTCTTGGTCATTTTGTTTGCTGAACGCGCTGACTTGGTATTGCGATCGCCTAAAATCAAGGTTGCGGGTGTTATCATTCCTGCTTTATGTATTTTGGTCATGTTCACCTTCCGTACTGCTTTGGCTGCAGTTATGTTTGCAGCTTTGGCTGCAGGTCTCGTTTTTACTTCATCAAAGCAATTGGTTCTTTGGAAAAAAATACTGTACAGTGCTGTATTTGCTGTTTGGATGTTTATGACGGTAGGTGTGGAAATTGTGCAGGAAACACAACAAATGTGGGAAGGAAGGACAACAAACCAGGCAGAAGGCATGGAGTGGCGGGCTAACCGAGCGGGAGGCAATCAATTTGCCAGATATGCCTCTGCCACCTTGTTTGCCCCAGCTATTTTCACCATGCCGATTTCATCGATGGTGGCTATCCGAAATCAAGAGAATCAGATGATGTTGAATGGAGCCAATTTTATCAAGAACATCTTGTCAGGTTTCGTGATTTTTGCCCTTTTTTCTTTGTTGTTGAGTGGCGAATGGCGAAAACATGTACTGCCTATTGCATTGATGGTGGGTTATTTGGTGGTCTTGGTGTTCAGTAATTTTGCACAATCGGAGCGATTCCATTTCCCCATTTTGGCTTTAGAGCTGATGTTTGCTGCATATGGTGTTTCTCTAATGAAAAACAAGCACAAGCGGTGGTTTGTGATTTGGCTTGTTGTGATTTGTGTGGCTATTATCGGTTGGGCATGGATTAAACTGGCTGGTAGAGGCTTGGCGTGATGAGAATCCTGATCGTTGCTTCTTATAACAAGAAACGTTTTGCCCCTTTTATCTTGGAGCAAGCTGAAGCGCTTAAGCGGCATGGCTGTGAAATCGATTATTTGGGCTTGCAGGGGAAAGGCATCAAAGGCTATCTGAAGAACTTGCCTGCCTTGAAGAGAAAGATCCGTGAGGTTCAACCAGATGTCATACATGCGCATTATGGCTTGTCGGGACTTCTTGCTAATTTGCAGCAGCGGATTCCTGTGGTGACCACCTATCATGGCTCCGACATTAACGAAAAGAAGGCGTTACGTTTTTCCAAGATGGCCATGCTCCTTTCTGCATGGAATATCTTAGTTTCCCGAAAGACCTTGGACATTGCCAAGCCAAAGAAGCATTATTCCTTGCTGCCTTGCGGCATCGATTTGTGTGAGGCTCAATTGACGGAAAAAAGTGTAGCAAGGCAGAAAATGAAGTTGGACGAGAAGAAAAAGTATGTTCTTTTTGCCGGTGCTTTCGATAATGCCGTGAAAAATGCACCATTGGCCAAGGAAACTGTTGCGCTCATGCAGAAAGACAATTTAGAACTGCTTGAATTGAAAGGCTATTCCAGGGAGGAGGTAACTCTGCTTATGTGTGCCGCTGACGCTTTTTTGATGACCTCTTTTTCGGAAGGTTCGCCTCAAGTAATCAAGGAAGCCATGGCTTGCGGATGCCCTATTGTCAGTGTGGATGTGGGGGATGTGAAAGAACGGGTAGAGGGCGTGGAAGGCTGTTATGTTGCATCGACGCGAGAGCCGCAAGAGTTGGAAGACTTGTTGCAAAAAGCATTCGACTTTCAAGGCAAGACCAAGGGGAGGGAAAAAATGATTGCCGAAGGCCTTGACAACAGTCAAGTAGCAGATAAATTGATGAGTTTATACAACATCGTAGTGAAATCATAAGACATGAAAGCATATCTTGAATTGAAGAAACAACCTGTTCCGAATTACGAGGCCAATGGATTGTGGAAGACCATGCGGCTTTCCGCGAGGGAACATGGCTATAGGTCTGCCTTGGTGTTTGGCTTTGTGCGTTGGAAAGACCATATGCTCAATGTTTGGGCACAGACTTTCCCTTGGAACAAGGCACGCATCAAGATGCAACGCTGGAGGGGCGTGAACATTGGCAAGAATGTACATGTGGGCACCTATGTCAATATGGATTTGCCTTATCCTTATTTCATCACTGTGGAAGATGGCGTGTCTTTGGCAGGTAGCATTACCATACTGACCCATAATAAGCCATTGGAGTATCATCGGAATTGCAGTGAGTCTTACATCGCCCCGGTGACGGTGCATAAGAATGCATGGGTGGCTGTTAATGTTACCATATTGCCTGGGGTCGAGATTGGCGAAGGTGCCATTGTGGCTTCCAATAGCTTGGTGAACAAGGATGTGCCACCATTGACTTTCTGCGGTGGCATTCCTGCTAAAGTCATCAAGGATCTGTCAGATAAACTGAAAGACAATTATACACCGGAAGAATTCGAACGCATCCTTGCAGAACGAAAAGAAAAATATGGTATTTGATGAGATTTGATGATTTGAAAATAGGACAGTTTTACGAAATGAGTAGAATCTTCACCCAGCAAGAGGTGAAGGATTTTGCTCAATTGTCATTTGATACCAACCCGATACATACGGATGCCGATTATGCAAAGACGACCCAATTTGGTCAACTTATTGTTCCTGGCTTTTTGACGGGTTCTATGTTTAGTGCCATCATTGGGACGAAATTTCCTGGGTTCGGTAGTATATATTTGAATCAGAATATGAGTTTCCGTAAGCCGGTCTTCCCCAACCAGCCTGTGACTGCGGTTGTTCGCGTGAAGGAGCTTTTCCCTGAAAAGCATAGGGCTTTGTTGGAAACCAATTGTTATGATGAGAATCACGTTTTATTGATAGAAGGAACTGCATTAGTGAAATTGCCATGAACATCCTTGTCCAATTGAGCCATCCTGCTCATTTCCATCTTTATAAAAATGTGGCAAAGAATCTTAAGAATGATGGTCATGAAGTCTTTATTCTGATCAAGACAAAAGATATTCTTGAAGATTTGCTTAAGCAGTCGGGACTGCCTTATTATAACATCCTGAAGGAAGCCCATCGTAAGAGCCAGATGGGCGTTCTGTATGATATGTTGCTTCGCGACTTTCGGATTTTACGTTTCGTACAGAAACATAAAATCGATTTGCTTACTGGTTCTACACCAGAGGTGGCGCAAGTGGGCTGGATGACACGGAAATATCGTGTGAATACTGGCGAGGACGATATGAGGATTGTGCCATTATTTCAAAAAATAGCAGGCCCTTTTATTCAAACCATGCTTTCGCCAGAGACTTGTGACAATTGGAAATTGGAACCGAAAACTGTCAAATATGCAGGGTATCATAAACTGGCCTACCTTCATCCAAACCAGTTCACACCCGACAAGAGTGTGGTCGAGAAATACTTCTCAACAGTACGACCCTATTTTATCCTGCGCTTTGCCAAATTGAAGGCCTATCACGACATCGCATCCGATGCCCATGGCATCAATACGGTAATTGCCCAGCATTTGATTGATATATTGCTACCCCATGGGGATGTCTACATTACCTCAGAACGTGAGTTGGAACCACAATTTGAGAAGTATCGCCTGCAAATCAACCCTCTAGATATCCATCATGTGCTGGCTTTCGCCAAATTGTATATTGGCGATAGCCAAAGCATGGCTGTTGAGGCTGCTATGTTGGGTACGCCAAGCCTTCGTTTTAATGATTTTGCGGGGAAAATAGGCGTGTTAGAGGAGTTGGAACATAAATACGAACTCACTTTTGCCATTCCATCCTCAACCCCTCAGATGCTTTACGACAAAGTGAACGAATGGTTGGAAAAGGAGGATCTTAGTGAGACTTTCCAGGCTCGCAGGCTGAAAATGCTGTCTGATAAGATTGATGTCACCGCCTTCTTCACATGGTTCATCGAAAACTATCCAGAGAGCCGAAGAATAATGAAAAAGGACCCGAGATATCAGTTACGGTTTAGATAAAGCTCTGTTATTATTGTCAATCCGGTTTTTAATAATAATGCCTCAAAGGTGGTTCCTAGATGTAAGTGCGTTTTCTTCTAATTTAGTTTTGTAATACATGGCTCGTTTGGCTTCTTTGCCGCGTCAGGCGGAATGGGAAGCATACGTGTCGCAGTTTCAAGGCTGTGCTGCTGGGGCGAGTTCGGCAGAGAAGTGGCAGAGGATGGAGAAGATTTTTTGATTATCGTTTTTTTTTGATGAAAGTGTAATTGATGGACTTTACCTTAAAGAAATACAGAGAGTTGCTTGAGCAACTTTTAGACAGCCATTATCGTTTTGTTACCTTCGAGAATTATTGTACTCAAAAATCCAAGCCAGAACGCTTCGTTATCCTTCGCCATGATGTGGATTTAAAGGCAGAGAATTCATTGGCAACCGCGCAGATAGAGCATTCACTTGGGGTGCAGGCTTCCTATTATTTCCGCATTGTTCCACAAAGCAATAAACCTGAAATAGTAAAACAAATTGCGGGATTAGATCACGAAATCGGATACCATTATGAAGATATGTCTATTTGTGAAGGGAATGCTGAAAAGGCCATAGAGCATTTTAGTAAGCAGTTGGGCTATTTCCGTCAGTATTATCCTGTGAAAACCATTTGTATGCATGGTGCACCGCGTAGCAAATTTGATAGTCGTGATTTATGGAAACATTATGATTATCACAATTATGGTATCATAGGTGAGCCTTATTTCAACGTGGATTTCTCGAATGTCTTCTATTTGACTGATACGGGTCGCCGATGGGACGGGTTTCATGTGAGTGTAAGAGACAAGGTGCCTATTTACCAAGAGAAATGGATTAAGGAAGGTAGGGTATATCATTCTACAAATGACATTATCAGTGCCTTGAAAAATGGAACGTTCCCTGAATGCTTGATGATGACTACCCATCCGCAACGATGGACAGATAATCGTTATCAATGGTTCGTGGAATTGTTGGTTCAACAAGTGAAAAATAGTGTTAAACGCATAATTGTCGGCAAAAAATAACTTCTTAGCCTCATATAGATAGGTGATTTGGAAATATATTTGTATTTTTGCACATTCTTAAATAGATAAAAATGAAAAAGTCTAGAGTTCTCATGCTGATGTCATTGGTCATGTTGGCTTTGATGTCATCGTCATGCGTTACTTCAAAAAAAGTGCGCTTTTTGAGGGATATGCCGGAGTACGGCGTGCCATTGAACGATAAGTTTGAAGCCACCATTGCCCCTTATGACGAGCTCCGTATATTTGTCTTGGGAGACGGTAAGAACGAAGAATTGGTGAAGCCTTTTAATGTGTTAGGGACGGCAGGTAACAATGTTTCCAACAATCAAATGGGCTATCTGGTGGATGTCAACGGCAATATTGAGTTTCCCGTTTTGGGAGAATTGCATGTGGCAGGCTTGACACGTTTGCAGCTGCAAGATATGATTACAGAACAGTTGAAATCCAATGGGTATTTGAGCAATCCCAATGTCATGGTTCGCTTCCTGAACTTCAAGGTGTTTGTTCTTGGAACTGAAACAGGCAAAGTTCTGAATATTTCTGAGGAGCGGTGCACCTTTTTAGAAGCATTGGCTTTGGCTGGCGGTTTGGATCTCTACACCCGACGCGACCGTATTGGTGTGATGCGTGAAGTGAATGGGAAAATGGTCATCCATTATTTGGATCCGCGTTCTACGGAAATATTCAATGACGACTTTTACTTGCTTCAACAGAATGATATTATCTTTACCGAAGTGGGTACTCGTCGTTTCCTTCAGGAAAGTTATTCTAACTGGCAATGGATTGTTTCTGGGATAACATCTCTAGTGTCGGTGTATTTACTTTATAAGAGCATAAAGAAAGATATTGAAACGCCATAAGCAACTGTGGGTAGAATCATTGACATCATAGTCTTGAACGATAATAGAAATGGATAGCAATAAAAACAACAAACCTGCCAACGAAGCCGCTTTTTTTGACGAAGACACCAATAGCGGCTTTAAGTTTAAAGATGTAGTGTACCTCATTTTGAGGAACTTGCACTGGTTCTTGATTTGCGCCCTCATTGGAGGTCTGTATGCCTACTATAAGGTTAGAAATGAGGATAGGATTTATGCTAGCTCTGCTACTGTAATGATTAAGAATGGCTCTAGCGCGGGCTCGGAGAGTATGCGTAGTTCCGCAACCATTAATTCTATAATGGGTCAGGGCGTGGTCGTCAGCTCGGTGAATAATGAGATGATGGTGTTGAAGTCCCAGACAAATATGGAGAATATGGTGCGGCAACTGAACTTAAACACTTCGTATCGTTATAAGACCAAAGTGGCCAAACGCAATAAGGATTTATATAAATCTTCACCCATTGAGGTGAGTTTCCCGGAGATGGATGAACAGACCACTGCTTCGTTTACGGTTCGCCCATACGATAGCCAGCATGTTATCTTGGAAGACATAGGTTCGAATGTTCCATCCATGAAAGTGAGACTGAACGATACAGTTCGCATTCCTAGTGGCAAGGTTGTGGTTTCACCAACCTGGATTTATGGGGATTATATGAATGTTCCCATAATTATAACGCGACGTTCAGTTGCATCTGTGGCCTCTTCCTATCGTTCACGCATTCATGTGGCACGTGATAATGAGCGGAATACGATTCTTAGATTGTCGGTTCAAGATACCTCTCCTTTACGTGCGGCAGATGTGCTGAACACGTTAATTGATGTTTATAATAAAGAGTCAATTGATGACCAACAGCGAGTTCTGGACTATTCCGAGGCCTTTATCAATGATCGTATCACCTACTTGATGAACGACATTCAAGACTATGAACAGGTCTTCGTGGATTTCAAGCGTTCCCACAATCTGATTGATACCAAATCTTTTGGTCAGACTTATGTTGCTAGTAGCGCTGCATCAACTGAAGAAGCCAAACAACTGAGAGGTCAGGCCGCCAATGTCCAGTTCTTGATTAATTTTATCCAAGATAATCCTGGGCAGGTGATTCCTATTGGTGCTACTGGCTTTGGTGGAGATGCGGCTTCAATTATAAAGAAATATAACGAAAACCAAGCCACATTGGAAAGTTATAAGGCAGACGGAACGATTAACAATCCTGTTGCGGTAAATTTGCAAGAATCTCAAGTTACATTGCGATCCTCTATTTTGGCTATGTTGGAGAGCAATCTCCAAGGCCTCCAAACCCGAATTGATGCAGCTGAACACGAACGTAGTCTTGCCAATGCACAGATTCAGTCCGTACCTACGGCGCAATTGGAGCTTAACGAGGTGGGTCGTATGCAGGACATCAAGGAGAAACTCTATTTGCAATTGTTGACCAAGCGTGAAGAATTGCTCTTGACGAGTCCTCAATTGGAAGCGACCTCAAAAGTGATTGATTATGCCTCTCCCAACTCAAAGCCTGTTGCACCCGACGAAAAGAAGTCTGTTATGATTGGCGTGTTGATTGGCTTGGCGGTTCCTGCAGTGATTATGTTGCTGAAGAAGCTTCTCGACACCACCATTCATGACCGCATGGATGTGCAGAAGAGTTCTACCGTGCCTTTCTTGGGCGATGTGCCGTTTGAAAAGGGACTTACTGACCATGCCATTATGGTGCGTGAGAATGGGCGTGATTCGCTCTCTGAAGCATTCCGCTTGATACGTTCGAGCCTCGAGTACATGAAAGACCGTAAGGAGGGCGCACATGTCATTATGTTCACCTCATTTATGGTGTCATCAGGAAAGACCTTTGTGTCAACGAATTTGGCTACGAGTTTTGCTTTGGCCAAGAGAAAGACGGTCATCGTTGACTTGGATATTCGTAAAGGTACTTTGTTCAAGGTGTTTGACGTCAATACCAGAGCGGGTGTGTCTAATTACCTTTCAGGCAAGACGGATTCTATCGACGACATCATTCACGCTGATACCTCGGCATCAGGACTGGATATCATCTTTTCGGGTCCTGTGCCGCCTAACCCGGCCGAATTGCTGATGAGTACCCGTTTGGAAGACCTCGTCGCAGAGTTGCGTAAACGCTATGATTACATATTCCTCGATAACGTCCCTGTGGGCATGGTGGCCGATGCCGACATCGTGAAGCGTGTGGCCGATACTACCATCATGGTGCTCCGCGCTGGCAAGACCGACAAGCGTTTGCTCTTCGATGTGGATAAGTTCTACAAGGATGGCCATTTCCCCAACCTCTGTGTCGTGCTTAATAGCGTCAATAAGAAGAAGCGTGGCTATGGCTATTATGGCTATGGATATGGCTATGGATACGGCTATGGATATGGCTATGGATATGGCTATGGATACGGTTACGGCTATGGCAACGAGGAGGAGGGCAAGAAAAAGAAGAAGTGGTACCAACGTATCTTCAAGAAGAAACATCATCATCATTCCCATAGCCATCACAGCAGTCATGTTTCTGACGACGGCAAGGAGTAATTGAATCATGTTCGGATTAGGAAAACATAGTTTACCGGAAGACCTCTTCCGTGGCGCTTGCGATGTGCATTGTCACCTCCTTCCTGGGGTCGACGATGGATTCTCCACCTTGGAGAAGTCACTCCATGCCCTGAAAAAGCTCGAAGAGCGTGGCATCAAGAAAATGGTGTTCACCCCGCACTTTATGAAGGATTATCCCGATAACCATAGGGAAGCTATCATGGCCAAGTTTGAGACTTATAAGGCCGAGGCAGCCAAGGTCTGTGGTGTCGAGCTCCATCTCGCCGCAGAATATATGCTTGATGCCTGCTTTATGGATCACTTCAAAGAGGGTTTCTTGACTTTGGACAAAGGTGGAAACCATGTGCTTTGTGAGACGTCGTATATGATGTACGAACACGGCATCACAGAGATGATCTATGAAATCATGTGCGCCGAGTTTCAGCCGGTCATCGCCCACCCCGAACGGTATGAATATGCCAATAAGGACAATTATTTCCGTTGGAAGGACAAGAACTACAAGTTCCAACTGAATCTGTTGTCGTTGGCAGGTGCCTACGGCGGCAATGCAGTGGCCAAGTCACAGTATCTGCTGAAGGAAGGTTTCTATGACTATGTGGGTTCCGACATGCATGGCTTGAGCAATTTCGAACGCTTTCTCCCTGAGATTCGTTTGAATAATAAAAGCATCGAACAGTTGGAACGATTGATAGAGAATAACAAGAAACTGGTGGGCTAATCAGTTGTTATCAGATTATAACGGCAATCCCGATGAGTCTAGACTCGTCGGGATTGCTTGTTTTATGGCATTAGAAGTTGTAACCGATGGAAAGGTAGCTGGAGACTTGTTTCGTCCCGTTTGACCATTGCAAGGTGAACGAAAGGGGCCCGATAAAGCTATCAAAGGCGTACTTTAAACCAAAGCCTGAATAATGCACGTTGCTGTTATGCCCTCGTGTCGTCCCGAAAGGATAGAAGCCGTACAAGAAGTTGTATGAAGCTGTCAGATAATGCTTGCCTAAGAAGTTGTAGCGTAAGTCGAGGCGGGCGATGGAGGTGAAGTCAGGCGCTTCCTTCACGTGGGCGATGCCGATGAATGGCATCTGGAAATCGGTATGCCGCTCAGCCACCTCGCCGCCAACGACGTTCCATAAGTTGGCATAAGCTGGCCCGCTGAAGATGCAACGGGTGTAGAGTTGGGGGATAATGGTGAATTTGCCGTTGTGTGGGGTGATGTATCCCTGAATGGAGTATCCAACGTCTTGCGTGGTATTGGAACCGCCTGTCAGGTCAAAGTTAATGTTCCCTGTGAGCGCCGTCTTGATGCCGTGACGGGCAAAATAGGGGTCGTCGAGGTTGTCGTAGCTGATTTTGACAAAGGGGCTGAGCAGATGGTTGGTCTGGAAATGCGAGATGGAAGACAAGTCGGGGGTGATGCTGTCGTTGGTATAGTTCAATAGGCCAGCGTCGTCATAGGAAGTGGCGCGATAGGAGATACCGATGGCACTATTGATGTTAAGCAGATGAAACTGCGAAACGTATGCGCTGACTCTGTTTTGCACATAGTTAATGCTTGAGACATTGCTGTCGAAACCGTTGTACTTGAAGTGCTGGCTGCGGTAGTCGTAGGCCACCTTGAACGAGGCAAGGTTGAGGCTCGAATAGGTGCCCGTGATGTTGATTCTCGGATTGTAGCTCAATCTTGCATTGAGACTTACTTTATATCCCGTAAGACGTTTTTCGTTCAAACCGACGTTGAAGAGCATGGCGGCACCTTCTTCGGTGTCGTAACGTATGCCGAGGCCGATGATATGGGGCTGCGTGGGCTTGAAGTTCATGGTGAGTGTGTAGCTGTCCAAAGTGTCCTGCTCGTTCTCTGTGAGGTTGTAGGTGATGTCGTCGAAGGCGCCAGTGCCTCTGTAGACGTCGACGGCGCGGTTGATTTCTTTCTCCGACATCATTTCCCCGACTCTGAGCTTGCCTTTGTTGAGCAGCCACTCGGTTTGCCGTTGGTCACTCTGATTGATGATGATTGAGTTGACATAGAGGGGCGAGTCGGCGAGATTCTTGGCCTTCGAGGCGCGGAGTTTCTTGCCTAAGGGTGCTCCTTGCACGGATTCCAGATGCAGTCTAATCTGTATCAACGGATCTCTGAATTCCTTGGCTTTTTGATAACCTCTGTTGACGAGCGTGTCGATGGCATCGTGCGAGAAACTCAAGGTGCCATATCCAGAGACATCAGGGGCAAGATAAATGTTGCAAAGCTCTCTGTTTTCTTTTCTTTTTGAGCTTACGGCATTGCCTATCAAGCTGCTGAGTACATCTGGAAGCGATATGTTCTCGTCGTTGCTATTATCCGTTTTTGCGTCAGGCACTTCTACGCCGATAATGATGTCAGCGCCCATCTCTTTCATCACATCGACAGGGAAGTTGTTGACCAAACCGCCGTCAACCAGTTGCCTGCCGTCGATGTAGACTGGGGTGAATACGCCAGGTATGGCCATGCTGGCACGCATGGCAGTGGGTACGCTGCCACGGCGGATGACGATTTCTTCTCCTGTTCTCATATCGGTGGCTACACAAGCAAATGGGATGGGCAAGTCGTTGAAATCCATCTCTTTTTGATAGCCGACACAAAGGTTGTTGAACAAGTTAATCAGTGCTGTGTTGTTGACGTAAGCACTGGGCATGAAACTTACGGGGGTGCTGCTCTCGTTTTTGAACAGCAAACCATTTAAACTGAAAGGTATGTTGACAACCATGGTGCTTGAGCGTTGGCGGCTTTCTTCCGACATGGCCGAGCGGTCCATGCTGTTGCCTACGTATTGCGACCAGTCCATCTCTGCGATCAGCTGGGCCAGCTCGTCGGGCGTGTAGCCCATGGCATAAAGTCCTCCGATAATGGAACCCATACTGGTACCTGCTACATAGTCGACTGGGATACCCAGCTCTTCAAGGTATTTCAACACGCCGATGTGGGCCGCGCCTTTCGCACCGCCACCACCCAACACTACGCCCACCTTTGGGCGGGGTGGAGCCACTTTGACGGTTTTGTGTCTGCCTTGCGCATAGACGTCCGTCAGGCAGAAGCAGGCCAACAAAAGAAGCACAATTCGTTTCATAAAACCCTGTTTTGGTTTGTAGGGCTGTCGTTGCATGGCATCCGCTGATTTGATGCGGCTGCCACGATGTGACAGCCCTACAAGTAATTTACGTTGTCTTTATTTCAGTCCACGTGCCTTCAGGTATGGCTCATAATCGGGATCTTGTCCGCGGAACTTGCGGTATTGCACCATGCCTTCGTCGTTGCCACATTCCTGCAGGCAGTTCTTACGGAACGATGCAGCCAGCTCATGGTTGAAGAGGTCGCCTGAACTCTTGAAGTAATTGAAGGCGTCCTTATCGAGCACCTCGGCCCAAGTGTAGGCATAGTAGCCTGCGCTGTAGCCGCCATTGAAGATATGGCTGAAGTTGGTGCTGCGATAACGAGGCAGAATCTCGCGCATCAGGCCGATGGCATCCATCTGCTGCTTTTCGAAGGCATCCACGTCGAGGTCTTGAGGCTCTGTCAGTTCGTGGTATTTCATGTCGAGGATGGAAGCGGCGATGAGTTCCGTGGTCATGAAGCCTTGGTTAAACAAAGCGCTGTTCTCAATTTTGGTGATGAGGCTGTCGGGCATGACTTCGCCAGTCTTGTAGTGCTTGGCATACATGCGGATGACCTCGGGCTCAGCGACCCAGTTCTCCATGATTTGCGAAGGCATCTCCACATAGTCGTGGGGCACATTGCCGCAAGTGCGGGTGTAGAGGCCGTCGGAGAAGAAGGCGTGCAGCGAGTGGCCAAACTCATGCCACATCGTTTCGGTCTCGTCCCAAGTGAGCAGGGCAGGAGTGTTGCCCGAAGCGGGGGTGAAGTTCATCACTAAGGAGATGACAGGATAGATCTTCTTTCCGTTGATGTCATGTCCGCTCTCGCGGAAGCTGGTGCACCAGGCACCGCCGCTCTTCGACTCGCGAGGATAGTAGTCGAGATAAAGGATGCCGAGGAAATCGCCGTTGGCTTCCTTCACTTCATAGGTTTCCACGCCAGGATAATAAATGGGCAACGTCTCGTTCTTGGTGAAACTAATGCCATAGAGTTTGTTGGCAGCGTCAAACATGCCGTTGCGCACGTTATCTACCGTAAGGTAAGGCTTGATGTAGTTCTCGTCAAAGTCGTATTTGGCCTTGCGGAGCTTCTCGGCATAGTACCACCAGTCCCAACCTTCGAGTTTGATGTTGGCACCCTCTTTATCGGCGATGGCCTGCATCTCGGCCAGTTCTTTCTTGGCTAACTTCTGGGCAGGATTGAAGATGTCGATGAGGAACTTGTCGACGGTCTTGGAGTCTTTGGCCATGTTGACGTCCAACACATAGTCGGCATAATTGTCGAAACCGAAGAGCTTGGCTTTCTGCACGCGCAGCTTGCACATCTCGTTGATGAGTTTCTTGTTGTCGTACTCGTTGTTATTGTCGCCACGGTTATAGTAGGCCTTGTACATCTGTTCGCGCAGGTCGCGGTTGTCGGCAAACTGCAAGAAGGGGATGAGGCTAGGCTTACTCAATGTGAACACCCATTTGCCTTCCATGCCTTCGGCTTTGGCCTGTTCGGCAGCGGCATCGATGCTGGTCTGGGGCAGACCTGCGAGGTCGGCTTCGTTCTCAATGACAAGTTTGTAGCCAGCGTTCTCCTTCAGCAGGTTGTTACCGAATTGCAGGCTCAAGGTCGAGAGCTGTTCGTTGATTTGGCTCAACTCGGCTTGTTGCTCGGCATTCAAGCCAGCACCATGACGCATGAAGTCCTGGTGGTATTTCTCCACCACACGGATTTGCTGGTCGTCGAGGCCCGTCTCATTGCGGTGCTGATACACATAGTCGATACGCTCGAAGAGCTTCGGGTTCATCATGATGGCGTCGCTGTGCTTTGAGAGCATGGGCAACACCTGCTCGGCAATGGCCACCATCTCGTCGTTGGTGAGGCATTCGTTGAGGTTGAAGAACACATTACTGACGCGGGCCAAAGTCTGACCAGACTTGTCGTAGGGCAGGATGGTGTTCTCGAAAGTGGCTTCCTCCGTGTTGTTGACGATGGCTTCCACCTCGGCCAGCTGTTCTTTCATACCCGCCTCAAAGGCAGGCAGATAGTGCTCGTTCTTGATTTGGTCGAATGGCGGCACTTGGAAAGGTGTCGTGTATTCCGTGAGGAAAGGATTCGGGTTTTCTACTTTGGGTTGTGGTTGTGGCTCGTTGGTACACGAGGCCAATGTGATAACGCTTAAAGCGATCATGTTGATGAGTTTTTTATTCATATTTTGAATATTTAATGTCTGTTTTGCGCCTGCAAAGATAAAAAATGTTGTTTTTTTTGGCGAGAAATATGAAAAACATTATTTTTGTAGTCGGTTATTTATGCAATTTCTGAAACATACTATATGAGTTACATTTCCTGGGATAAAAAGAAACTGGTCAATCTAGAGTTTACGCTCAACCGTGAAGTGTTGCGTTCCAACGCTTTAGGCGCGTTTCTCGCCACTACGGTGATTGGCTGTAACACGAGAAAATACCACGGGCTCTTGGTGGTGCCACAGCCGCAGCTGGACAACAACAACCACGTGCTGTTGTCGAGCCTTGATGAGACCATCATCGAGAACAAGGAAGAGTTCCACCTTGGCGTACACATGTACCCCGATGGCATCTTTGCTCCTCGTGGTCACAAATACCTCCGCGACTTTACCGCTGACCCCATGCCCAAGCTGACCTACCGCATCGGTAATGTGGTGCTCGACAAGGAGCTGATTTTCTCCGCCACAGAGGCACGACTCTTTGTGCGTTACACTCTACGCGAATCGGCGGTGCCCATCACCCTGCGCGTGCTGCCTTTCCTGGCATTCCGCAATGTCCACATGCTGACGCATGAGAACCATGAGGCCAGCCGCAAGGTAGACCTCGTGAAGAACGGCGCTTCGTGGCAGCTCTATAAGGACTACTCACGACTGTATCTACAGTTCTCGCGGGCGGCGAAATACACGCATGTGCCGCATTGGTACTACAACATGTTCTACATCCGTGAGCAAGAACGAGGCTATGACGCCGCAGAGGATCAGTTCGTCCCTGGATTCTTTGAGTTGCAGATGAAACAAGGCGACACCGTGATTCTTTCGGTGAGCCTTAAGGAAGAAAGCCCGACTGCCATCAAGCGTCAGTGTGAGGCAGAGGTGAAGAGACTGTTGCCTCAGACGAGTTACGAGGATTGCCTCCTGAAGGCCGCCGACCAATTCATTATCCGTGACGAGAAAGGCACGCGTCTATGGGCGGGCTTCCCATGGTTTGGCTCGTGCAGCCGCGACACCTTCCTCGCTTTGCCAGGCATCACCCTAGCGCAAGGCGATGAGAAGACCTTTACTGCGGCTTTGGATTATCTGGTTTCGAGGATGCAAGGCCCGTTCTTCCCACACCGTTACTATCAGAAGAGCCTCTATTTCACTGCGGTCGACTCGCCGTTGTGGTTCTTCTACGTGTTGCAGCTTTACGAGAAAATGCTCGGCAAGGACAAGAAGGATATCTGGAAGAAATACAAGAAGCCGATGACGACCATCTTGGAGAGCTTCATCGCGGGCACGGACTTCAACGTGCATACCTTGGACAACGGCTTACTCTATGCCGGCAACCGCGACTTGGCCCTCACCTGGATGAACGTCTTCGCCCAAGGCAAGCCTTGGACACCACGTACGGGCTTGGCGATTGAAGTGAATGCCTTGTGGTATAACGCCCTCTGCTATGGTGTGGAGTTGTTGAAAGCCACCGAGCCGAAGAGCACATTGCTCAAGAAATGGCAAGAGTTGGCCGACAAGGTGAAGGCCTCGTTTGCCGACACCTTCTATAATAAGGCGACCAAGGGCTTCTACGACTTTGTGAATAGCAACGAGAAAAACGAGCAAGTGCGACCCAATATGATGCTGGCCG
>JAEEGG010004845.1_pt1 | contig 32477 bp, 21 predicted proteins | sample 9134161 | NCBI WGS metagenome assembly JAEEGG01 (sample SAMN16246543, study PRJNA631951) | gut metagenome | biome: gut microbiome; feature: rumen; material: CR-attached | host: Bos | place: Iran: Karaj | collected 2018-10 | reverse complement strand
CAAAACTCGCATCCTATCTGGAAATCAACAAAACCACCGTTCTGAGTTATCTTTCCAGCATGAAGAAGGCAGAGCTGCTAAATCTACTTTATACCGACAATAAATCGGTGACAAAAATGCAGAAGCCTGATAAGATATACCTTCACAATCCCAATATGCACTATGCCCTAAGCACCGAACAGAAGATTGGTACTATACGCGAATGCTATGTCGTGAATCAATTGTTGAACAATCATACTGTGGAATACGGAAAGGCTCAAGGCGATTTCAAAATTGACGGAAGGATTACTATCGAGGTTGGTGGCAAAGACAAGTCTTTCGACCAAATAGCCGATATTCCCAACTCGTTTGTTTTGGCTGACTCTATGGAGTTCCCCATTGGCAAGAAACTGCCTTTGTGGTTAGTGGGGTTTGTTTATTAAAAAAATACCTGAAATTTTATACTAGGGGAGAAAGGGGGAAATACCCCGTAGTTACAAGGATTAAGACAGGATGTTGCAGGGAGCGAGACGGCATGTTACTAATTTGCCCCGCCCGTGGCAAATTGTTGCGGCGGGCGGGGCAATATCTTGTGGCGTGCGTGCGAATATCTTGCGGCGGCCGTCAAAAGACTTAAACTTTTGGGGCTTTTGGCGTTGCCTGAAAAGATGGAGTAACTTCGCGAAATCTTTCGCAAAGATACGAAAAAAAAAGCGAAAAAGCAAGTTTTTAGCCTTATTATTTTCTAATAAACGAGAATAAATGCAAGTTTTACGATAAATATTCCTTAGAAAGTTTGGTTATATGCAGAAAAATGTATAATTTTGCAGCCGATTTGAATAAATATACCGGCTATGAAAGTTAAGAACGACCGTTTGGAAGCACTGCGGATGATTATCTCGAGCCAGGAGCTGGGTAGTCAGGACGAGTTGCTGGAAGCCCTGAAGAGAGAAGGTTTCCAGTTGACGCAGGCCACGCTGAGCCGTGACCTGAAGCAGTTGAAGGTGGCGAAGGCAGCCTCGATGAGGGGCAATTATGTATATGTGTTGCCCAACGACACGATGTATAAGCGAGTGACAACACCTCATACCGCGCGCGAGATGATGCAGGTGCCAGGATTCCTGAGCATCAATTTCTCGGGCAACATGGGCGTCATCAAGACGCGCCCGGGTTACGCGAGCAGCATCGCGTACAATATAGATAATAATCATATCAACGAGATACTGGGTACGATAGCCGGAGACGACACCATCTTTATCGTCATCAAACAAGGTGTGACGAAGGACGAGGTGATTGATGCGCTGAGCGAAGTGGTACCGAATATGAGGTAAGAGGTAAAATGGAACAGAAGAATATAGAGGTATTTGTGGCGGGGCCGGAGCACGAGGTATATGTGGACACGATTCTGCAGACGATAGCCGATGCGGCCAAGGTTCGCGGAACGGGTATTGCCAAGCGTACACACGAGTATCTGGCCACGAAAATGAAGGAGGCCAAAGCCGTGATAGCCCTGAGTGGCGACACGTTCGCAGGGTTCAGTTATATTGAGACGTGGGGCAACAAGCAATATGTGACGACCAGCGGTTTGATTGTTCACCCAGACTTCAGAGGCCTGGGCGTCGCCAAGAAAATCAAGGATATGACGTTCTCGCTGGCCCGAACCCGTTGGCCACACGCAAAGATTTTCTCGCTGACCAGTGGTGCTGCCGTGATGAAGATGAACACGGAACTGGGCTATCAGCCCGTGACTTTTGCCGACCTGACGGACGACGAGGCGTTCTGGCGAGGATGCGAGGGATGCGTGAATGTGGACGTGCTGCACAGGACAGGAAGGAAATACTGTATCTGCACGGCGATGTTGTACGACCCCGAGGAACACCTGCCTGCAAAGATTCCTGAGGATGTCATTGAGCGCATCAAGAGACTGGACGGGTAACCCCCTCCCGACCTCCCCGAGGGGAGGAGAAAGGGGCACAGAGTGACACAGAGGATATTTGAACACGAATTATACGAATTAAACGAATAAAAGATATGGCAAGCAAGAAGAAAGTAGTAGTAGCATTCAGTGGTGGATTGGACACCAGCTACAATGTGATGTATCTTACCAAGGAGTTAGGTTATGAAGTATATGCCGCCTGTGCCAACACGGGTGGATTTTCGGCAGAACAACTCAAAAGAAATGAAGAAAACGCTTATAAACTAGGCGCCGTGAAATATGTGACACTCGATGTGACACAGGAGTATTACGAAAAGTCGCTGAAATACATGATTTTCGGCAATGTGTTGCGTAACAACTGCTACCCCATCAGCGTATCGTCTGAGCGTATCTTCCAGGCCATCGCCATTGCCCGCTATGCCAAGGAGATTGGCGCTGACGCTATTGCACACGGTTCGACGGGTGCCGGTAACGACCAGATTCGCTTCGACATGACATTCCTGGTGATGGCTCCTGGCGTGGAGATTATCACCCTGACTCGCGACAGGAATCTGACACGTAAGGAGGAAGTAGACTACCTGAATGCCAATGGCTATTTTGCTGACTTCACCAAGCTGAAGTACTCGTATAACGTTGGTATCTGGGGCACCTCGATTTGTGGCGGCGAGTTGCTTGACCCCACACAGGGACTGCCCGAGGAGGCTTATCTGAAGCACGTAACGGCCAAGGAGCAGGAGTCGCTGTTGAAGATTCAGTTCGAGAAGGGCGAGATTGTGGGTGTGAACGGAGAGCAGTTCGACGACCACATCAAGGCCATCCAGAAGATTGAGGAGATTGGTGCCTCTTATGCTATTGGTCGTGATGCCAACGTGGGCGATACCATTATCGGCATCAAAGGTCGCGTAGGTTTTGAAGCTGCAGCTCCCAAACTGATTATCGAGGCTCACCGTCTGCTGGAGAAGTCGACGCTGTCGAAGTGGCAGCAGTACTGGAAGGACCAGGTGGCCAACTGGTACGGTATGTTCCTGCACGAGAGCCAGTATCTGGAGCCCGTGATGCCCGACATCGAGGCTATGCTCACTTCGAGCCAGCGCAACGTTACTGGTACAGCTATCCTGAAGTTGCGTCCCTATGGCTTCGAGACTGTAGGTATTGATTCCGCCAACGACCTGACAAAGAGTAAGTTAGGCGAATACGGAGAGACTCAGACTGGTTGGACAGCAGATGAAGCCAAGGGATTCATCAAGGTCTCGAGCACACCGCTAAGAGTTTATTATGGGATACATAAAGACGAGAAGAGGTAAAACAACGGATTACACGAATTTATGATAAAGGTTGGAATACTTGGTGCGGCGGGATACACGGGTGGAGAACTCATCCGTGTGCTGCTAAACCATCCTGAGGCAGAAATTGTCTTCGCCAATTCAGAGAGTAACGCAGGGAATTTGGTGAGTGATGTACATGAGGGGTTGATTGGCGAAACGGATTTGAAGTTCACTGACGAGATGCCTTTCGACAAGGTGGACGTGGTGTTCTTCTGCTTTGGACACGGCAAGAGCGAACAGTTTCTTAAGGAACATACAATTCCTGCCAACGTAAAAATCATCGACCTCGCACAGGATTTCCGCATCAAAGGTGATCACGATTACGTTTATGGTCTTCCTGAGATTAACAAAGAGGAGATTGCACAGGCTCAGCATGTGGCCAATCCTGGCTGTTTTGCCACCTGTATACAGGTAGCACTGCTACCAGCCGCCAACCTGAACCTGCTGAAGGAGGATGTCGCTGTGAATGCCATCACGGGTTCTACCGGTGCAGGCCAGAAGCCTGGAGCCACCACGCATTTCTCGTGGCGCAACAACAACCTGAGCATTTACAAGCCTTTTCAGCATCAGCACATCGCTGAAATCCGCCAGTCACTGAAACAGGTGCAAGGTTATCTGGACGCAGACATCGACTTCATCCCCTATCGCGGCGACTTTGCCCGTGGCATATTCTGTACGGCAGTCATCAAGACGCCCGCCCTCGTGGAAGACGTGATTGAGGGTTATAAGGAGTTCTATGCAGATGCTGCCTTTACCCATTACAGCGACAAGCCAATAGACCTGAAGCAGGTGGTGAATACCAACAAGGCACTGGTTCACGTAGAGAAATACGGCAACAAGCTGCTCGTCACTTCGGCTATCGACAACCTGCTGAAGGGCGCCGTAGGTCAGGCCGTCCAGAACATGAATATCATGTTTGGCATCGAAGAAACGGCAGGACTGCGCTTGAAAGCTTCTGCCTTCTAAGAAATGAAATAAAAATCGGGCTGACGTTTTGTCGGTCCGATTTTATTTTGTATCTTTGTCGCCAGAATGAAGCTGAGCAATGTCATATTGAAGGTTCTGATGCCGCTGGTACTGGGTGCGGGCATTCTGTATTGGATGTATCGCGGCGAGGACTGGCAGACCATCATGCACGTCATGACCGACGAGATGGACTGGACGTGGATGTTGTTGTCATTTCCCTTCGGTATACTGGCTCAGATGTTTCGTGGCTGGCGTTGGCGACAGACACTGGAGCCGGTGGATGAACATCCGCGGGTCTCTACCAGCATTCATGCCATATTTCTCTCTTATGCCGCCTCGCTTATTATACCACGAGTGGGTGAATTCACTCGTTGCGGTGTACTGAAGCGTTACGACAACGTGTCGTTTCCCAAAGCTTTGGGAACCGTAGTGACCGAACGCGCCATCGATTCACTGCTGGTGATGGGCATCACTGCTATCGTGCTATTGCTGGAGATGAGCACCTTCGGCATGTTTTTCCGCAAAACGGGTACCAACCTGCACAGTATTTTGCTGGGATTCTCGTGGGCAGGGTATCTGGTAGTAGCCATCTGTGCAGTAGCCATCTTGATTCTGTTGCATTTCCTGTTGCGCAAGCTGTCCATATATAATAAGGTACGCGCGACATTGACGGGCATCTGGCAAGGCGTCATCTCACTGAAGGACGTACGCAACATCCCGTTGTTCGTCTTCTTCACGCTAGCCATATGGGTGAGCTACTTCCTGCACTACTACCTGACGTTCTTCTGCTTCGACTTCACCACCGACCTCGGTTTAGGTTGCGCCCTCGTTACCTTCATCGTAGGCTCCATAGCGGTCATCGTGCCTACACCTAACGGTGCCGGCCCTTGGCATTTTGCCGTCAAGACCATGCTCATTCTCTATGGTGTGCAAGACGAGAAAGCACTCTACTTCGTCCTAATCGTCCACACGGTGCAGACACTTCTTGTTGTACTCTTAGGAGTATATGCCTGGATGGCGTTAAACTTTACGCGTGTAAAAACAATTTCTTAAACTATCATATTATGAACGAAATTCAAAACCTGAATCCACAGTGCATCTGGAAGAATTTCTATGCACTCACACAAGTACCGCGTCCCAGCGGACATCTCGAGAAAGTACAGCAATTCCTGCTTGACTTTGGTAAGCAGGCCGGCGTAGAAGCCTTTAAGGACCCCGCCGGCAACATCGTATTCCGCAAGCCAGCCACACCAGGCATGGAGAATCGCAAGGGAATCATCCTGCAGGCCCACATGGACATGGTGCCGCAGAAGACTCCTGAGTCAACCCACAACTTCGAGACCGATCCTATCCAGCCTTGGATTGACGGAGAATGGGTGAAGGCCAAAGGTACGACACTTGGCGCCGACAACGGCCTGGGTGTTGCTGCCATCATGGCTATTATGGAAGACAAAACGCTGAAGCATGGTCCTATCGATGCCCTCATCACCCGCGACGAGGAAACAGGTATGTTTGGTGCCAACGAACTGCCCGAGGGTGAGCTGCAGGGTGACATCCTGTTGAACCTCGACTCAGAACATTGGGGAAAATTCGTTATCGGTTCGGCCGGTGGTATCGATGTTACCGCTACGTTAGACTATCAGGAGGCAGACACCGATCCAGAGGATGCTGCCGTACGCGTAACAGTGAAGAACCTGCGCGGAGGACACAGCGGACTGGAAATCAACGAGGGCCGCGGCAATGCCAACAAACTGCTGGTACAGGTTGTCCGTGAGGCCATCGCCGAGACGGAGGCCCGTCTGGCATCTTGGAATGGAGGTAATATGCGTAATGCCATTCCGTTCAAGGCAGAGGCCGTATTGACACTGCCCAAGGAGAATATCGCAGCTTTGAAGGAAATCGTCGAAGACTGGCAGCAGACCTTCAACGATGAGTTTAAGCTCATTGAACCACAAGGTGTCGAGGTATTGTTGGAAGAGGTGGCAACACCACAGAAGGAAGTTCCCGTCGAGATTCAGGACAACCTCATCGACGCTATCTTTGCCTGCCACGACGGTGTCATCCGTTTCATCCCCGCCTATCCCAGTGTGGTGGAGACCTCCAGCAACCTCGCCATCATCAACATCGGCGAAGGCAAGGCCAGCATCAAGATTCTGGCTCGCAGTAGCCGTGAGGACATGAAGGACTATGTAGTCACTATGCTCGAGAGCTGCTTCTCGATGGCAGGCATGAAGGTAGAGACTGCAGGAAGCTATGGTGGTTGGGATCCCAATCCCGACTCAGAGATTCTGCACTTGTTGCTGAAGGAGTACAAAGATCTGTTCGGCAAGGACGGCATCATTCAGGTTGACCATGCCGGACTGGAATGCTCAGTCATCTTGGGCAAGTATCCTTGGCTGGATGTAGTCAGCCTTGGTCCTACGATGAAGTCACCGCACACCACCACCGAACGTGCGCTCATCGAAACCGTAGCACCGTTCTGGGAGCTGCTGAAGAAGACACTGGAAGACGTTCCTATTAAGTGAATAGGTAAGAGTGAATAGTGAATAATTTGCTGCCGCCATTGAATGATTACTAATTAAAAAAGAAAAAAATCGAAGGGCGGCAGCAAATTTTTCACTTTTCACTATTCACTTTTACCTTTTTTTTGTATCTTTGCAGGCGAATAACCAAAATAACAACAAAAATGGACGATTACCCGGCGAATCATTACAATTCGTAAGGCAGGGGAACAGCAGGCAAGGCCGCTAATCCTCTTGCCGCTAAACTATTTAAAGGATTAGCAAAGATGAAGACTTTTTGGAACACCCAAGGTGGGCTCAGCCAGCTTGAGACATGGCAGCCCAACTGCTGGATACAGGTGACGTGTCCGACAGAAGAAGACCAGCAGATGCTGGAAGAGGAGTACAAGATTCCCGACTATTTCCTCTCCGACATCAGTGATACCGACGAGCGTGCCCGCTATGAATATGACGATGGCTGGATGCTCATCATTCTGCGTATACCCTATGTCAAGGAGATCCGCTCCAGGACTCCCTATACCACCGTTCCCCTCGGTATCATCCACAAGCGCGACGTCACCATCACCGTGTGCTATTACGAGACGAACATGATGATTGACTTCGTGTCGTTCCAACAGAAACGCGGCGAGGGATTTACCGATTATGTCGATATGATATTCCGTCTGTTCCTATCGAGTGCCGTATGGTATCTGAAGCGTCTGAAGCAAATCTCGATGCTTATCGACAAGGCCAAGCGCAACCTGGATCGCGAGGTGAACAACGAAAGCCTCATCGGACTGAGCCGTCTGCAGGACTCGCTGACCTATTTCAATACATCCATTCGCGGCAACGAGACGCTGTTGTCGAAGTTGAAGTTCAAGCTTCAGATTGATGAATTGGACGCTGACCTCATTGAGGACGTCAATATCGAGATGACACAGGCCCGCGAGACCACCAACATCTACTCCAACATCTTGGAGTCGACGATGGACACCTACCAGTCGATTATCAACAACAACATGAACACCATCATGCGTACACTGACCTCAGTGACCATTATTCTGATGTTGCCCACGCTGGTAGCTTCGTTCTTTGGCATGAACCTCATCAATGGCATGGAGAACAGTCCTGTCGGATTCGTCGTTGCCATCATCATTTCGATACTCATTTCAGTCATTTCACTGCTGGTTTTCCGCCACAAACGACTGATTTAAGGGAAAAGGTAAGAGTGAAAAGTGAATAATTTGCTGCCGCTAACCTACTTTTTTATAAAAAAATTAGGTGGTTTCAGAATTATTTATTAATTTTGCCAACTAACACGCGCATTATGCGCCATATTTGTATTACATGAACTAAAACATTTTTAATGATGGACTCTCAAGAAATGACCAAGAAAGAGGTGTTGGAACGCATTCGTGAGATTGCTCACGGTGACGAGGCGCCCCAGAAGGAAGAAGTGGACTCGCTGAAGGCCGCATTTTACAAGTTACATATTGCCGAGCGTGAAGCCCGCCTGAAGGAATATATCGATGGCGGCGGCGATCCCGAGCAGTATCAGATAACCCCTGACGAGATGGAAGAAGCCTTCAAGGCCGAGATGGGTGTTATCAAGGAAAAACGCCAGAAGCTGTTCAAGGAGCAAGAGCAGGAGAAACAGGAGAATCTGGAAAAGAAGCTCGCCATCATTGAAAAGATCAAGGCTATGGTAACCTCTCCCGAGGAAGCCAATAAGTCTTATAAGGACTTCAAGGCCCTTCAGGACGAGTGGCGCGAGATTAAGACCGTTCCCGCTGAAAAGGCCAATGAACTCTGGCGCAACTACCAGCTCTATGTCGAGCAGTTCTACGATCTGCTGAAATTGAACAGTGAGGCTCGTGAGTATGATTTCAAGAAGAACCTCGAGCTGAAGACCAAGCTTTGTGAGGCTGCTGAGAAGCTGGCTGACGAGCCCGATGTCATCAGTGCTTTCCACCAGTTGCAGAAGCTGCATCAGGAATACCGCGAGATTGGTCCTGTATCAAAAGAATTACGTGACGAGATATGGAACCGTTTCAAGGCTGCTTCCACCGTCATCAACAAGCGCCACCAGCAGCACTTCGAAGGTCTGCGTGCCAAGGAGGAAGAAAATCTGGCCAAGAAGACAGCCCTTTGCGAGAAGGTCGAGGCCATTGCTGCCGAGGAGAACAAGAGCGGTGCCGACTGGGAGCGTCGAACCAAGGAAATCATTGAGATTCAGAGCGAATGGAAAACCATTGGCTTTGCCCCGCAGAAGATGAACGTCAAGATTTTCGAGCGTTTCCGTGCTGCCTGCGATGATTTCTTCGGACGTAAAGCCGAGTATTTCCGTTCGCTGAAAGACACCTTCAAGGAAAATGCCGAGAAGAAGCGTGCCCTCATCGAAAAGGCCAAGGCCCTGCAGGACTCTACGGACTGGAAGTCTACCGGTGACAAACTCATCAACCTGCAGAAGGAATGGAAGACCATCGGCATGGTTCCCAAAAAGTTGGGCGATCAGCTGTGGGAGGAGTTCCTCGGTGCATGTAACAAGTTCTTCGAGGCCCGCAAGGCCGCTGGTGCTGGCAGTCGCAATGACGAACGCGAGAATCTGGAAAAGAAACGCGATGTCATAACTCGTCTGAAGGCCGCTGCCGAAGAAGCTGGAGAAGGTTTGCAGGAGCGTGTCCAGCAGTTGGTAGAGGAGTATCAGGCCATCGGTCACGTACCTTTCAAAGAAAAGGACAAACTCTACGAGGAGTACCATGCCGTGCTCGACAAACTGTATAAGGAGTTGAACATCACCGTTGCCAAGCGCCGTCTGTCGAAGTTCAAGGACAACCTCAAGCAGGTTGCTGAGCGTGGTGAGAATGCCCTCGACAATGAACGTGCTCGCCTGATGCGCCAGTATGAACAACTGAAGCAAGAGGTACAGACCTACGAGAATAACCTCGGATTCCTGAATGCCTCATCGAAGAAGGGCAATTCACTTATCGACGAGATGAACCGCAAAGTGCAGAAGTTGAAGGACGAAGTACAGTTGGTTCGCGACAAGATCAAGGCCATCGACGCAGAAAACGCTGACAAGGAAGCATAAAGTGTGGGGTGACTGAAACACCCGAATAATATTAAACAACGGATTTCACTGGCCTAGTGAAATCCGTTGTTCTTTATATCTTTGTTTACTCTTTTTCCGACAACATCGTCACTTCGATGCACCGCTTGGCATCCAGCAGTCGCTGTGCCATCTGCTGCACTTGGCTGGCAGTCATCTCGCTAACCATCTTCGGGTAGTCCACATCGAAGTCCGTAGTGTCGTCCAACTCATGCCAAATGATGTAGCTCCAATAGTCGTTGGTAATAGCAGCCTGCTGGTATTGCTTCAGCAGATACTCCTTGATTTTCTGCATCGACGTTTCTGACGGTCCCTGCTGCGCCATGTATTCCAACTGCTGGTACACCACAGCATTCAGTTCCTCGTAACGTTCCGGATCTGCATTATACGAGATGGTCATTGTGGCATTCGGTGCTTCCTCTTTGTCAAAACTGAAGTTCACACTGACACCGTACGTACCGCCCTTCTCCTCGCGCACCGAGTCGGTATAGGCAATTTTCAGTGCCCTCGTCAGGAAGTCCAGTTCCAGGTCGTGCATTGCCGTAAAGGGCATGTCTGCCGAGTAGCAGATAGTAACATTCGCCAGCGGTGTTGCCATCTTCTTGCGGAACACCGTCTTCTTGCTACCCTCAATCATCTTGGGCACGTTCTGCCAATTCGTCTGTTCGTTCTGATGCGTTGCAGGCAATGCAGCCAGATACTGACAGCACAACTGTCGCAACTGTTGTTCATCGTAGTTACCAATAATGACAGTATTGAAGTTCGACGCATCGCTGAACCGTTCTTTCCACATCTGCAGCATGCGGTCGTAGCTAATGCCGTCCAGCGTCTGCTGCGTCACTGGTTCCATACGAGGATGATGGCCGTAAACGATAGCGCGGATAGAGTCGTTATAATCTACCTTCGGCGATGCATTCCTATTGGTCAGGAACGCCCTGGTGCGGTTCATCAGTCCTTGGAATGCCACCGTATCGCGTCGCGGCTGCGTGAAATAGAGGTAGGCCAGTTGGAAGAATGTCTCCATATCCTTCACCGCCACGCCACCGCTGATACTCTGGCTGCGAGTGCCGACACTCGGGTTCAGTCGTACCGACTTGCCCGACAGCATGCGACGTAGCGTCGTCGCATCAAATCCAGCCACACCAGCCTCAGTTACGGCACTGTTCAGAAGCGAGAAATTGGGAATGTCGCTATCCGGATATACCGACGTACCGCCATCAGCCTTCATCTTAATCATTACAGCATCCGACGCGTAATCAGTTTTCTTGGCGTAAACCTTCATACCGTTCAACAGTGTCCACTCCGTAAAGCCGTGCTTGAAGGGGCGCTCACTAACGATGGAACCCGCCTTGGGTTTTTGCTCCATCAACTGCTCACCCAGATGTTGCTCCTCATAGGGAGCATAGCTCAGCTGCTGGGCTGCCAGCACCACATTTTCCAACTGTTTCTCTGTAGGCAGAATCAGTTCCGGTTTATCGGGAGCATACACTATCACCACCTGATTCTTGTCTGTGATGAGCTCACGAACCGCCTGATTCACCTCCTCGAGCGTCACCTCGCGGTCAAACTTACGGGTCAGTTCCAACTGGTATTCTGGTGAGACAATCGGTTCTGCATTGACAAAGTTCTGTACACAGGCACCAACCAGTTTGGAGTTCCGGCGATCATCGCGTTCACGGAATTTCCGTTCATCGTGATTCAGCTGCTGGCGCTTGGCACGCAGCAGTTCCGTGGTGGTAAAGCCGTGCTGGCGGGCACGTTCCGTCACCCCCACAGCAGCAATCAGACCACCCAGAATGTTATCCTCCTTACAGCTTACCGACAGCGAGAACGACTCCTTCGTACGGCTCAGGAAGAACGTCGAAGCCCGTGCGCTAGCACTCTGGAAAGGTGGCTGGGCCTGCTGGCGCAACTCCGACAGACGGTCGTTCAACATGACACCAATCAGTCCGTCAATATAGTCACCACGCAGATATTGCTCATCATTCTTCTCGGCATCCGGTGTTGCGTCGCGCTTCTGATAGAGATGACACAGCACGATGGGCTGTTCTGCATCTTTCTCGATATCGACAATCATCGTGTCGTTGTCGCTGACGGGATAGTATTCGCGCTTGGCAGCATTCTTAGGCATGGGAATCGGCGAGAAGAGCCGTTTGATTTTCTTCTCCATCTTATCCACGTCGATATCACCCACCACAATGATGGCCTGCAAGTCAGGACGATACCACTTCTGATAATAGTCGCGCAAGTCCTGATACTGGAAGTTGTCCACCACGTCCATCGAACCAATCGGCATACAGTCCTCATATTTGGTGCCGCGATACACCTTCGGCATCGCCTGCTCCATCAGTCGCTGCACGGCACGTCCGGCACGACGGGTGCGCCACTCCTCATGAATCACGCCACGCTCCTTGTCAATCTCCTCGTCCTCCAGCAGCAGATAGTGACTCCAGTCGTGCAAGATGAGCAGACACGAGTCGACAATACCCTCGCGCTTCAGGGGTACGGCAGAAATATTATACACCGTCTGTTCCACGCTGGTATAGGCATTCAGGTTAGCACCAAACTTCACGCCGATGGTCTCACACCAGGGTACAATACCCAGACGCTTACCCTTGCCAGGGAAATTCTTCGTACCGTTAAACGCCATGTGCTCCAGAAAATGCGCCAGTCCGCGCTGACGGGGTTCCTCCAATATCGAGCCCACCCGCTGAGCAATATAGAATTCAGCCAATCCCGGTTCCTTGGCATTATGACGGATATAGTACGTCATCCCATTCTTCAACGTCCCTTTCCTGAAGGACGCGTCCTGCGTCAACGGCTGAGCATTAGCACCCAACACAGCCGTCAACAGCAGCAATAAAGTCAAAAACTTCTTCTTCATCTTTTGGTTGTTCATATTCTGGGGTGCAAAGGTACAAATTTATTCTGAAATACGTAATCCCTAATATTAGGTATTTGTTATTTTGGTTTTTTTTTGTAATTTTGCAGCCAAATACATCATAATAATGATTCATCGCATATCAAGCATTATATTCATGCTGACCGTTCTGCTCTGTCAGGCCTCCGCACAGATTACCCTGAGCGGCAAGGTGGTCAGCGACGATACAGGAAAACCCATCGAATATGCCAGCATTCTGGTCTCGGAAGGGGGGCTTTGGGCCATTTCCGATGCCAAAGGACAATTTGCCATCAAAGGTGTTGGCAAGGGTCGTCTGACGCTGACCGTGCAATGCTTAGGCTATCAGAAGCGCACGTTGGCCATCACCGTCAACAACAGTGTGACGAACCTGAATCTGAAGCTGAAGGAGGACAACCTGATGCTGGACGAGGTGACCATCACCGCCAAGCGCAAGCGTGACGAGTCCACCACGTCGTATACCATCGACCGTGCCGCACTCGACAATCAGCAACTCTTATCCTTAGGCAACATCCAGACCCTGCTGCCAGGTGGCAAGAGCACCAACCCCACGCTGATGGACGACTCCCGCATGGCACTACGCAGCGGGGGGCAGGAGAAGGGCAACGCCTCGTTTGGTACCGCTGTCGAGGTGGACGGCATGCGTCTGGACAACAACGCCAGCATCGACGAGACGGCAGGAGCCTCAACGCGCACCATCAGTTCTTCGAATATCGAGAGTGTCGAGGTGGTGACAGGTATTCCCTCGGTAGAATACGGCGACCTGTCGAACGGTGTCGTTAAGGTCAACACCCGCAAGGGAAAATCACCCTTCATCGTTGAAGGCAAACTGAACCAGCACACCCGCCAGATCGCCCTGAACAAAGGCTTCAGTCTGGGCCACAACCACGGCATGCTGAATGTATCGCTGGAACATGCCCGTTCTTTCAGCGATGCAGCTTCGCCCCACACCGCCTACCAGCGTAACATTCTGAGTCTGCACTACATGAGAACCTTCATGCAGCAGACCACTCCGCTGACGCTGAACATCGGTTTCACCGGCAATCTTGGCGGCTACAATTCCGAGGCCGACCCCGATGAGGAGTTGGACGACTACTCCCGCCAGCGCGACAATGCCCTGCGAGGCAACGTTGAGCTCAACTGGCTGTTGAACAAGCGCTGGCTCACCAATCTGACGCTACGCGGTTCCCTGTCGTACAGCGACAAAAAATCAGAGAGCCAGACGCACAACAGCAGTGCCTCTACCCAACCCTATCTCCACACCACCGAGGAGGGCTACTTCATCGCCCAGGAGTATTCCACACTCCACACTCAACATTCAACATTCAACATTATTTTAGGTCCCACTGGCTATTGGAACGTATTGCGCTACAACGACTCCAAGCCCATGAACTGGAACCTGCGACTGAAGGGAGAGCTGAACCGTCATCTGGGTTCTGTCACTAGTCACACGATGGCAGGTATTGACTATACCGGCAGTCGTAACAACGGCCGCGGCACCTACTATGGTGATATGCGCTACGCCCCCACTTGGCGTGAATACCGTTACGACGAACTCCCCACCCTCCACAACATGGCGCTCTTCGTCGAGGAAAAAGTCATCATCCCGACTACCAAACTGTCTACCTTTGAACTGACAGCAGGACTTCGCGACGATATCACGATGATCAAGGGCTCCGATTATGGCACGGTGAGCAGCCTCTCGCCACGTATCAACAGCCGTTACATCTTCTGGAAAAACCGTTTCCGTCGCCTTGTCCGCGACCTGAGCATTCATGCCGGCTGGGGAAAGAGCGTCAAACTGCCTTCTTTCCAGGTGCTCTACCCCTCGCCCGCCTACAGCGACCACCTGGCCTTTGCATCACCCAGTACTGCTGCCAATACGTCGTTCTATGCCTACCACACCTATCCTTCGAAGGCACTCTACAATCCTGACTTGAAGTGGCAATACACCCTTCAGACCGACCTGGGCATCGAGATGAACATCAAAGGCTCGCACGTCTCCCTGTCGGCCTTCCACCACCGCACGCGGAATCCCTATATGGCCACCAGTCTCTATACGCCGTTCACCTATCAGTATACGCCTCCTTCGGCATTGGATGGTGTCACCATTCCTTTGGACGACCGTTCGTATAGCATCAATCGCCAGACGGGTCTCGTCACCGTCAGCGGCCCTGAGGGTTCCCAGGTGCTTCCTGCCAACGCCCGCAACACCTATCTGACGAATACCAAGTACGTCAATGCCTCACCGCTCGACCGCTATGGACTGGAGTGGATCATCGACCTGCAACAGATCAAGGCCCTGCGCACCTCGTTGCGTTTCGACGGTAACTACTATTATTATAAAGGTATCGACGACGTGCTGTTTGCCGACATGCCGTCCAGCGGACTTACCATGAGCGACGGACAGCCCTACCAGTACGTGGGCTACTACCGGGGCAGTGCGGCGACCTCCACCAGCTACACCGCCAATGCCGCTGTGGCTAACGGCAGCCTGTCGAAACAGCTGAACCTGAACACCACGATTACGACGCATATTCCCAAACTCCGCCTCATCGTAGCCCTGCGCATCGAGGCGTCGCTCTACAACTACCGCCGTCAGCTCAGCGAGTTCGACGACGCCACCCGCGGCATTGTCATCAGCGACCCCAGCCAATACACCGGCACACCCTACGACGGGCAGAGCGAGAACCAGTATGTCGCCATTTATCCGGAATATTATTCCACATGGAGCAATCCCGACGAGCGCATTCCCTTTGCCGAGAAGTTCCTGTGGGCCAAGGACAACGACCCCGTGCTCTATAACGACCTGACGAAACTCATCGTGCGCTCGAACTATCCCTACACGATGAACCCCAACCGCATCAGCAGCTACTATTCCGCCAACCTCAGCATCACGAAGGAAATTGGCGACCACATCAGCCTGTCGTTCTATGCCAACAACTTCTTCAACAATATGAAGACGGTGCATAGCAGCCAGACCGACCTCGAGACGTCGCTCTTTGCCAGTGGCTATATCCCCAACTACTATTACGGACTATCACTCAGATTCAAACTATGAAGAAGATATACCTACTGCTATTTCTAACGGCCCTGCTCGTTGGTTGCAAAAGCGACCAGCTTCCACAGATGGACGACATCTCGACGGGCGAGGTCGTCATCACCCTCAACACTCCTTCCTCTTCCTCCCTCCCCTCGGGAGGGTCAGAGTGGGGTCACCACTTCACCGTCCAACTGCGCAACATGCAAACCAACAGCATCTTCACGGCTCAGACCAATGCCGAGGGCGTCGCTGAGTTCCGCACCACACCGGGCCTTTACGAGGCCAGCGCCACAGGTGGTTATGCCAGCGAGGGTGTGGCCTACAACTTCAACGGCACCTCTGGTCAGATTACTGTTCGTACCAATCAGACACAGCGTGTGACCATCACCATGCGAAGCATCCGCACCAGCCAGCTGGTCATCAAGGAGCTCTATAGCGGCGGCTGTCTGGCCGACGACGGTACTACGAAGATGCAGTGCGACAAATACATTGTGCTTTATAACAACAGCGCCCAGCCAGCCACGCTCAGCAACCTGTGTTTCGGATTCCTGTCGCCTTACAACGCCCAGGCCACCAACAACAACTACAATACTGAAGGTCGGCTGAGCTACGAATCCGAAGGCTTCACACCTGTGCTCGACGGCATCTGGTATTTCCCTGCCACACTCGACGTTGCACCCTACTCGCAGGTCGTCGTCAACATCCACGGAGCCATCGACAACACGCAGGCCTACAGCCAGTCCGTCAACTTTGCCCACGAGGAATACTACTGCATGTACGACCCTGAGAGCGGCTACAACAACACCCGCTACTACCCCACCCCGTCGGCCGTCATTCCCAGCAGCCACTATCTGCGGGCCTACCGTTGGAGCATGAGCAATGCCTGGCCGCTCAGTGTCGCCTCGCCAGCCCTGCTGGTGTTCCAGACGCACGACACGAGTCCTGCGCTCTATGCTGCCAACATGGACAACGCATGGTACGACGGTGGCGAGGTGCGCCAGACCAAGCAGTGCATGAAGGTGCCCAACGACTGGATTGTCGACGCCATCGAGGTGTTTGCCTCGGGCTATAAGGACTCGAGCAAGAAACGCCTCACCGCTGATATTGATGCGGGCTATGTGTGGCTCACCAACTATCAGGGGCACTCGCTCTACCGTAACGTCGACCAGTCGGCCACCGAAGCCCTACCCGAGAACGAAGGCAAGCTGGTGTACGGCTACAGCCTGGGCGTCGACGGCACCACCGACCCCAGCGGCATCGATGCCGAGGCGTCCATCCGTCAGGGAGCCCACATCATCTACCAGGACACGAACAACAGCACCAACGACTTCCACGAACGACAGACATGCGCGTTGAGAAGTGATAAGTGATAAACGATAAGTGATAAGTTTTATGAAACAACATATATTCTGCGAAGTGAAAGCAAAGTGGTTTGTAAGAGTACTGATAGTACTCATCACTTATCACTCATCACTTATCACTTCCTCTGCCCAGGACTCTCTGTTGCTGCGCGACTACCAGTTTGTCCGCCAGTCGGACCCCTGGCTCACCCATCGTAATGCTGCTGCACTGACACGTTTTGCTGCCGACAACATCGTCGAGGCCGAGGCATCACTCGTCAAAGGCAATGGTGGTCTGGTGAATTTCGACGACTCGCGCAACACGCTTCAGGGCCATGTCCGTGCCGAGTCGTTCTACCGCCTCAGTCCCCGCGTGGTAACCTTTGGCGCTATCAGCTACGCTGGCTGGACGGGACGCGACATGACGGGCTCGGCATTCATGCTACGCCGCACGCCGTTCGACCTCGTGGAAGACTCACTGACCAACCCCGGCCGCAAGCATCGCGACACCTACCGCCTGATGGGTGGTGTCGGTGCCGATATCTGGCGGGGCATCGCGCTCGGCGCACGCCTGGACTATACCGCTGCCAACTACGCCAAATACAAGGACCTGCGCCATAAGAACAAGCTCATGGACCTGCAGCTTACCCTGGGCACCTATGTTCCCGTGCTCCCTTGGCTCAATGTCGGCGCTGACTACACCTATCACCGCCAGACCGAGAGTGTCGACTTCGGCACCTACGGCAAGAGCGAGCGAGTCTATAAGACGCTCATCGACTACGGAGCCTTCATGGGCCGCGTCGAGCAGTTCGGCAACGAGGGCTTTACCGACAAGTCGCGCGAAATGCCGCTCTTCGAAGACTCCCACGGTGCCAGCTTCCAGCTGGAGCTCCGCACTTCACGCCCTCCCCTCGGGAGGGACGGGGTGGGGTCGCTCTCCTTCTTTACTACCTTCGACTTCGCTCACGCCACCGGCTACTACGGCCGTCGCTCGCCCTATACCATTACCTACACCAACCACGAGCGCGACATCCTGAACCTCCAGGGGCGCCTCACTTATGCGTCCCGCTCATCGAGGTTCACCCTCGATGTGAACTACTCCTCCGAGGATCTCACCAACCGCGCCGAGACATTCCGCGAGCTTACCAATGCCAGCGGTGCCAACTACTACGAATACTACGATCCCGTCGAGACGGGCACCAAGCGGTGGTACGACTTCTCCACCCTGCTTCGTGCCCAGTGGGGCATCCGTGGCGAACTGCCCACGTGGGACCTCGCGGCAGGCTATACCCGCGGCGAGCGCCGTCAGTCGGCCTACCTCTATCCCTACTTCCGCCACCAGCAGCTGACGACCAACACCCTTTCCCTCGCTGCCACCCGCAACGTGTTGACGCGTCAGGGCGTCTGGTCATTCACCCTGAATACCGCTTGGCAGAAAGGCTCCGGCGACCCCTACATCGACGGCACCTTCACCCCTATTGATCACTCATCACTTATCACTGATCACTCCATGGAGGCCTTCCTCTATCGCGAGTATCAGTATCTCGTTGCTCCGCAATACCTGCTCGGCGCCCGTGTGAAATATGCCTTTATCTTCCCAGGCACACGTCTGAAAACCCATGCTCGCCTCGGCATTGACTACCGTAAGGGCACCGAGACCTACGACTACTCCCTCGGCAGCCAGCACACCCAGCTCTCGCTGGCCCTCGGCTGCACGTTCTGACAGATTGCGTGGCACACTAAATGATAATTTCATTCATTGTATGTAAAAATTGTGCCCACTATAATAAGAATTATCGTTCATTGCGCAAAAAAATACGTGCAATGAACGTTTTTTATTATTGTTTGTATCATTATTTATAGAGAAAGAGAAAGAAAAGACGTAATTTTGCAGCAGATTTCGAAACTAAAAGCTAAAAGAATTATGAAAAAGGTATTATTGACAATGCTGACCGCGCTGCTGATGACGACTGGAGCATCGGCACAGGAAAAGCCAAAGGTGTTGGGTAAGAGCCACGCCATGCAGCGGGTAGAGGTCAGAAACCACTATCTGCTTTTGCCCGTACAGGAGCGCGAAGAGAATGCCAACATCCGCGTGATTATGGCAGGCCAGCAGGTGCAGTCGCTGAACGTGCGCCTGGCTGTTGACAAGGTAGACTACTACGTGCCCCTGGACATTCAGCGCTTTGGCGCGAAGGAATTGCTGCTGGACATTACGTTCTATGGCGACCGCCGCTTTACGGGTGCCATGAAAGATTTCCTCTGCTGGCGCGAGATGAAGCAGGGCGATGCGTTTGACACGGCAAACCGTGAGCGGTTCCGTCCAAAGTACCACCACACCCCGGTGTATGGCTGGATGAACGACCCCAATGGTATGTTCTATAAGGATGGTGTCTACCACTTATATTACCAGTGGAACCCCTACGGTTCGATGTGGGAGAACATGACGTGGGGCCACTCGACATCGAAAGACCTGATTCACTGGGAGGCACAACCTACCGCCATCGAAGCTGACGCGCTGGGAACTATTTTCAGCGGTTCGTGCGTGGTGGATAAGGGAGGGACCCGAAGATCCGGTGAATCTTCGGGAGGGTACCAAAACGATCAAGTCGTGGCGTTCTACACTTCGGCAGGCACCAGCCAGACACAATCGATGGCCGTGTCAAAGGACAACGGTATGACTTTCGAGAAATACACGGGCAACCCCGTATTGGTAAGCACAGAAGAAGATTTCCGCGATCCAAAGGCTTTCTGGAATCCTGAGATTCAGAAGTGGAACCTGATTCTGGCTGTTGGTCAGGAGATGCGCATCTACTCGTCAACGAATCTGAAGGACTGGACTTACGAGAGTTCGTTTGGCAAGGGCTACGGCAGTCATGACGGTGTGTGGGAATGTCCTGACCTCATCAAGCTGCAGGTGCGTGGTACTGACAGGCAGAAGTGGATGCTGATTTGTAATATCAATCCTGGCGGACCGTTTGGCGGCAGTGCTACACAATACTTCATCGGCGATTTCGACGGCAAAAAGTTCACTTGTGACCATCAGGACACCCGCTGGATGGACTACGGCAAGGACCACTATGCCACCGTCACCTTTGATAATGCTCCTGACGGCCGCAAGATTGCCCTGGCGTGGATGTCGAACTGGCAGTATGCCAACCAAGTGCCCACGAAGCAGTTCCGCAGTGCCAACTCGGTGCCTCGCGATCTGGGACTGTTTGAGTATAATGGTGAGACATACTGCAGCGTGACACCCTCGAAGGAACTGCTGACACTGCGCGGCAAGACTGTCAGCAAACTGCCTCAGGCCGGTGAGGTGGTGGTAGAATTGAAAGGCACGACGGAGATTACGCTGTCGAACGCATTAGGCGAACAGGTGGTGATGCGCTATGACGCCCAGAAGCACACCTTCTCGATGGACCGTACACGTGGCTATGCCAGCTTCAGCGAGGCATTCCCCATCAACACAGTAGCTCCCACGTATGGTGATATTCGTCAGTTGCGTCTGTTCATCGACCATTGTTCCATCGAGGCTTTCGATGCCGACGGCAAGATGGCGATGACGAATCTGGTGTTCCCCACGGAACCTTACAATCAGATTAAAGTGACCAACAAAGCAAAAGTAACGATATACGACTTTGAACATTGAACTTTGAACATTGAACATTAAGAGTTATGACGCACAATAACAATAAATCGATTTTCCTGATTCCCGTGATGCTCTGCTTCTTCTGCATGGGCTTCGTGGATCTGGTAGGCATTGCCTCCAACTATGTCAAGGCCGACTTGGGTCTCTCTGACTCTGTGGCCAACGTGTTCCCCTCGCTGGTGTTCTTCTGGTTCCTGATTTTCAGCGTCCCCACAGGTATGCTGATGAACAAGATCGGACGTAAGAATACCGTGTTGCTCTCGCTGGTGGTGACAGTGGTGTCGCTGCTCATTCCCTTGCTGGGCAATTCTTTTGCCGTGATGCTGGTGGCTTTCTCGCTGCTGGGCATCGGTAACGCCCTGATGCAGACCAGCATCAATCCACTGGCCATGCTGATTATTGGCGACAAGAACCTGGCATCGACGCTGACCTTCGGACAGTTTGTGAAGGCCATTGCCTCGTTTCTGGCACCCTATCTGGCTATGTGGGGAGCCACACAGGTGATGCCATCATTCGGTTACGACTGGCGCGTGCTGTTCCTCGTCTATTTCATCGTGGGTATTCTGGCCACGTTGTTGCTGTGGGCAACGCCTATTCAAGAGGAGTTGAGGAGTAAGGAGTCGAGTAGTAAGTCGCTCAGTACTGAATTTGTCGATTGCTTCAAACTGTTGGGCAAGCCCATCGTGCTATTGTCATTCCTGGGCATCATGTGTCATGTAGGTATCGATGTCGGCACCAACACCACCGCTCCGAAACTGCTGATGGAACGTGTGGGTATGACGCTCAACGAGGCCGCCTTCGCCACTTCATTGTACTTTATTTTCCGTACCATCGGTGCACTCACCGGGTCGTTCTTCCTGCGTGTGATGAAGACGCGTTGGTTCTTTATCTTCAGTGTCTGCTTGATGGCAGCCTCGATGGCGCTGATGTTTGGCGGACAGTCGAAAACAATGCTCTACGTAGCTATCGCATTGGTGGGCTATGGCAACTCGAACATCTTCTCGATGGCTTTCTCGGAGGCGCTGCTCTCCGTGCCCGACAAGCAGAACGAGGTCAGTGGCCTGATGATTATGGGCCTGTTTGGCGGAACCATCTTCCCACTCGTTATGGGCTTTATGAGCGATGCGATGGGACAGGCTGGTGCTGTTGCCGTCATGGCCATTGGTGTCATCTACCTCTTCACCTATATTCCACAAGTGAAACACTAATTGAGTTAAGAATTAAGAAATATGGAAGCAAAACGTTATGTAGTAGGACTCGGCGAAGTCCTGTGGGACGTACTCCCCGAAGGCAAGAAACTGGGCGGTGCCCCTGCCAATTTCGCCTATCATGCAGGACAGTTCGGACTCGAAACCATCGCAATCAGTGCACTGGGTGACGACAAGTTGGCTGACGAGACTATCGAGGCTCTGAAGGAACACAATCTGAGCTATCTGCTGCCGCGTGTGAAATATCCCACAGGAACGGTACAGGTGACGTTGTCGGGTGATGGCATCCCCGCCTATGAAATCAAGGAGAACGTGGCATGGGACAATATTCCCTATACTGCCGAGGTTGCAGCCATTGCCAAGAACTGCCGTGCCGTCTGCTTCGGTTCGCTGGCCCAGCGCAACGTGGTGTCGTGGGCTACCATTCGTCAGTTTCTGGACGACACCCCCGCTGACTGTCTGAAGATCTTTGATATCAACCTGCGTCAGCAGTTCTATACGAAGGACGTCATCGAGGAATCGCTAAAGCGTTGTAACATCCTGAAAATCAACGACGAGGAACTGGTGGTCATCAAACGCATGTATGGCTACGAAGATCTCGACATGCGTGGCATCTGCGAGAAGATGCTGGCTGAATATCAGTTGAAGATGCTCGTATTGACCTGTGGCACCAACGGCTCGTACGTCTTCGCACCAGGTCTGACGTCGTTCCAGGAGACCCCCAAGGTAACTGTGGCCGACACCGTAGGCGCCGGCGATTCGTTCACCGGTTCCTTCTGTGCCGCCATCATCAACGGCAAACCCATGGAGGAAGCCCACAAGAAGGCAGTCGCCGTATCTGCCTTCGTGTGTACCCAGAATGGTGCCATGCCGACATTGCCTCCTGACCTGCTTAAATAAAAAGGAGTTAAGGAGTTTAGACAATACTTCGTTTCCCCGGCAGTCCTGCTGGGGAATTTTTTATCACTTTTTCTTTGTTTTTTGCTTGCTTATTCGTATCTTTGCAAACGAAACTATAAAGAGCAAGCTTATTATGCGAAAAATACTAATCACTAGTACGGTGATATCCGTAATCTTGATTCTCTTCACGGGCTGTACTCGCGAGAAAACCCATTATGTGATTGGAGTATCCCAATGTTCAGAAGATATCTGGCGCGAGAAGCAGAATGCCGAACTGCGCATGGGGGCTTACCTGCAAGAAGAAGATGTGGATTTACACTTTGCTGCTGCTTACGACAGTGACGAGCGACAGATAGAGCAGATCGACTCGTTGGTAGAGAGTGGCATCGACCTGCTCATCGTTGCCCCGAATCAGGTGGCAACCATCTCGCCAGCCATCGACCGTGCTTTTGATAAGGGCATTCCCGTCATTGTGTTCGAGCGCAAGACCAATTCACAGAAATATACTGCGTTTATCAGTGCCGACAACTATGAGATGGGGCGCGTGATGGGTGAATACATTGCCTCGCAGTTGCATGGACAGGGCCGCGTCATGGAAATCATGGGGCTGAAGGGGTCGTCGCCTGCCATCGAGCGCCATAAGGGCTTTGCCGATGCCATGAAAGCCCATCCTGGCATTGAGATAGTGGCCACGTTGCAAGGCGACTGGACGGAAGAGAGCGCTTATGAAGCCACGAAGCAGTGGCTCGACAGCCTTCAGTCTTCTTCCAGCACCACCAAACCTATCAACTACGTCTTCGGCCAGAACGACCGCATGGCTATGGGCGCCCGCCGAGCCTTTTTAACTGAGAACTCAGAACTGAGAGTTGAGAACTGAGAGGTATGACAACTCTCAGGGCACACAAGGTAATCACACCTCTCAGTTCTCAACTCTCAGTTCTCAACTTCCCCGTTTCTGTGGCATCGACGGTCTGCCTGGCGAGGATGGTGGTATCCGACTGGTGCGCGACTCCATCCTCGATGCATCGTATATTTACCCCACCCATGGCGACAAGCTGATAGAACTGGCTGTCGACATTCTGAAGGGCAAAGACTACCAGAAGGAAACCCATCTGATGTCAGCCCTCGTCACTCACGACAATGCCCGTGTGCTACTTCTGCAAAATGAAGAAATCATGCGTCAGTCCGACTATCTGGACCAGCTACACCATCGTGCAGACAACTATTTGGACCAGTTGGGCACCCAGCGTACGATTATCTGGCTGGCCGCAGCCTTCATTCTGTTGTTATTAGTGGTCTTCGTGTTGTTCTATAAATATCACCTCAGCAAGATCCGTCTGCAACACGAGCGCGTGGTGAACACCCTGTGGAATATGGAGACGCCTCAGCATACCCACCCCCAGCCCCTCCCTATAAGTGAGGGGAGTGAATACTCTCAAGACAAAAAAGAAGCGGATGAACTATCTACTCCCCTCACTTATAGGGAGGGGCAAGGGGGAGGGTCTGAAGAGTCGGCTTCCGTTCCCGTCTTCATCACCCGTTTCAAGGAAGCCGTCGAGGCCCGTTTGGATGATAGCGACGTCAGCGTGGAAGACTTGGCAGCAGACATGAACCTCAGCCGCGTACAATTGTATCGCAAGGTCAAGGCTGTCACGGGTTCCTCGCCCGTAGAGCTGTTGCGTACGGCACGCCTGAACCGAGGCTACCAGCTGCTGCTCACCACCGACCTTTCCATCAGCGAGGTGGCCTATCAGGTCGGCTTTACCGCCCCCTCGTACTTTACGAAATGTTTCAAAGAAGAATACGGTCTGTTACCTGGCGACATCCGAGAAAGGTAAAAAAGTAAAAAGGTAAAAGAGTAAAATATGAATAATCGTTCATTGTTTAGCAGAAATGTTACATTGAACGATTTTTTTATTCTTATGAAACATCCGTTACATCCTGTACACGCGAATTACAGTACTTTTGCATCAGAATTTTGAAACAAGTACTAACCCTATTAAAAGAAAAAAAGCAAATGAAACAAGCGAAACGATTCTTACTCAGTTTCCTGGCTCTGCTGACATGTACTATTATGTACGCGCAAGGCGAAATCACAGGAACAGTGAACGACGCCATGGGACCAGTCATTGGTGCTACGGTGATGGAGAAGGGCACGACCAATGGTACCGTGACCGACTTCGACGGTAATTTCACCCTGAAGGTAGAAGCCGGCAAGACGCTGGTCTTCTCGTACATTGGCTATCAGACCGTAGAGCTGCCAGCCCAGAACGGTATGCAAGTCATGATGAAGGACGATGCTCAAGTGTTGAACGAAGTGGTTGTCACGGGTTATCAGGTGCAGCGTAAGGCCGACCTGACGGGTTCTGTGGGCGTTGTCGAGACGAAAGACTTCAAGACCAGCAACACCGACCCGATGGCATCGCTGCAGGGTAAGGTTCCTGGCATGACTATTACCTCGAACGGTTCGCCCTCTGGCGAGGCCGATGTGCATATCCGCGGTATCGGCAGCATGGGCGGTTCAAGCACCACACCGCTTTATATCGTAGACGGTATGCCCTACAGTGGTTCACTCAACAGCCTGAACGCTTCGGATATTGAGACCATGCAGGTGCTGAAGGACGCAGCCTCAGCCAGTATCTATGGATCGCGTGCTGCCAATGGTGTCGTGGTCATCACCACCAAGAAAGGCAAGAAGGGCGATAAGGTCAACATCGACTTCAATGCCTCCGTGTCTATGGCTTGGATGAATCAGAAGATGAAGCTGCTGAACAGTCAGCAGTATGCTACCGCTTTGGTACAGGCCGCCCTGAATGACGGTAAGAATCCTGATGACTATGCCCAGAACTACGGCCTGACGCTGCATGCTGACGGCGGCACTCCTATCAGCGTTTACAATCCTGCAACAGGTGCTATGGAGTCGTACGCCGTGGGTGGTTTCTACGACGGCTATATGAACGCCAAGCGCACCATGCTGTATAGCGACACCGACTGGGTAGACGAAATCGGCCGCACAGGCATTACCCAGAACTACGACATATCCTTCTCGAAGGCTACCGACAAGGGCTCGTCGCTCTTCTCTGCTGGCTACAAGAAGGCCTTGGGTGTGCTGAAATATACAGACTTCGAGAACTTCTCGGCCCGCTTCAACAGCAACTACAAGCTGAACAGCATTATCAGCGTGGGCGAGAACGCCACATTCTCGTATACTAACAATGTGGACTGTGCTCCTTTGGAGAACGCGCTGAAGATGGCTCCCACGCTGCCCGTATACGAACAGGACGGTGTGACGTTCTCGGGTCCTGTGGGAGGTATGAGCGATCGCCAGAATCCCCTGCGCGAACTCTATCACAACCAGGACAACCGCCTGAAGAAGTGGCGCATCTTTGCCAATGCCTATGTGGATGTGACGCCTATCAAGGGCATGCTCTTCCGCTCGAATTTCGGTATCGACTACACCAACAGCAACATCCGCTCGCTGCAGCACACGTGGGATTCTGACGTGGTGAAGAACAACACCAGCGCCAGCACCCTGTCTCAGACACACAGCACGAAGTGGACGTGGTCGAACACGCTGCAATATAACTTCGACTTCCTGGAAGGTCACAACCTGAACATTCTGGCTGGTCTTGAGGCCCATCAGGACAACTACGTCGACTTCTCGGCCCGCCGTACGGACTATCCGTTGGAGACCTACGACTACATGTGGCCCAATGCCGGTACTGGCATACAGACCGTAACGGGTGCCGGCGATGCCTATAAGCTGATGTCGTACTTCGGCAAGGTGGACTACAACTGGAACGACCAGCTGCTGGCTTCGTTCACCCTACGTTACGACGGTTCGAGCCGTTTTGGTAAGAACAACCAGTACGGTACCTTCCCCTCTGTATCGCTCGGTTATCGCCTCTCCAAGCATATCAATGCCGACTGGCTGCGCGACTGGAAAATCCGTGCCAGCTATGGTGTCACAGGTAACCAGGGCATGAATTCGAATACCGCCCACTACGGACTCTACGTCGCCAACTATGGTTCCGACCGCGAGAACTCTACCGCCTACGACCTCAACCTGCAGGGTTCCGGCACACTGCCCAGTGGTTACTACAAGGCGCAGTCGGCCAACGAAGACCTGAAGTGGGAGTCGTCGTCACAGTGGAACTTCGGTACTGACTTCTCGCTCTTTGGCGGCGACCTCTACGGCAGTTACGACCTGTTCTTCAAGGAGACGAAGGACATGCTCGTGCAGCCTGCCTTCCTCGGAGCCATCGGCTATGGCGGCCAGACCTGGATCAACGGTCCTACGCTGAAGAACTGGGGTATGGAGCTCACGCTGGGCTATCGCCACAAGACTGCTTACGGACTGTCGTACAACATCACTGCCAACGCCGACTTCTATCGCTCGAAGGTGACCTATCTGCCCGAGAATTCGAAGAACTCCTACGAGCACAACGATTTCCACAATTTGGCAAAGGACGAGAAGGCTTACGGTTCACGCATCGGCTATGTCGTCGAGGGACTCTACCAGTCGCGCGAGGAAGTGTTGGCCTACGGACAGCCCGGTGCCCGCGTGGGTGGCTTGAAGTATGCCGACCTGAATGGCGACGGCAAGATTACTGAAAAGGACCGTACCTGGATCTTCAATCCCGTTCCCGACTTCTCATACGGCGTCAACATCGACTTGTCGTACCGCGACTTCGATTTCACCATGTTCTGGCAGGGTGTTGCCAATGTCGACATCATCAACGACCAGAAATTCCAGACCGACTTCTGGAGCATCACCGATGCCGGCTCGAATAAGGGTGAACGCGTGATCAATGCCTGGACACAAGCAAACAGCGGCTCTTCGATTCCTGCCCTGACCACCTCGAATGGTGCCGACGAGGGACGCCTCTCGTCATACTTCGTCGAGAATGGTTCGTACATCAAGATGCGTACCCTGCAGCTGGGCTATACCCTGCCCGCCGCATGGGCCAAGAAACTGTTGCTGTCGAAGGCCCGCGTCTACTGCTCGGCCGACAACCTGCTGACCATCAAGTCAAGTTCGCTGACCTGCTCCGATCCTGAGAGCACAGCCTGGAACTATCCGCACACTGCTTCCTTCACATTTGGAGTGCAAGTGGGATTCTAAAGACCCCTCCCTAACCCTCCCCTAAGATGGGAGGGAATAAATAGAAGCAAAATATACAAATTTAAACAAGAAAACCAATATGAAAAAGAATATATTAAAATATGCAGCCTATATGCTATTTGCCCTCCCCCTTGGGGGAGTCGGAGGGGGTCTGCTCTCCTCTTGCAGTGTCGACGATGTGAAGCCACAAGGTGCACTGGACTACGAGACAGCATCTTCAAATGCCGACAAACTCGTCACAGCAGCCTATGCCATGCTGGGCAACGACTGGTACAGCTATCCCTTTAACCTCTGGCCCTACGGCGACATGAGTGCCGACGACTGCCTGAAGGGCGGATCGGGCGAGAACGACACCGGCTATCACCCCATGGAGATTTTCTCTACCCTGCAGCCCGACCGTGGCGAGTTCGACGAACTGTGGTATCACCTCTATACCGCCGTGTCGCGTTGCAACCGCGCCTTGGAGTCGATGGAAGATGTCGAGGAGACTCCTGCCATCAAACAGCTGAAGGCCGAAACTCGTTTCCTGCGCGGACATTTCTATTACAAGCTGCAGCAGATGTGGTACGAGGTGCCTTTCGTCACCGAGGGCATGGGCAATGCAGCCATCGAGGACTGTCCCCAGAGCTCGCACGACCAACTCATGCAGCAGATCATCGACGACTTCCAGTATGCCTACGAGAACCTGGCCGAGGCCGCACCCGGCACTACCGGACGTGCCCACAAAGTGGCAGCGGCAGCCTATCTGGCCAAGTGTTACCTGAACTGGGCCTATGGCGACGGTTATGAGAACACGACGGGCTATGCCCACGTCGACCAGAGCAAGATTCAGAAGGTCATCGACTATACCGAGGTGGTGAAGAACTCACCCTACGACTATCTTGACACCTACGGACACATCTTCCTGCAGGACTATGCCAACAGCGTGGAGAGCATCTTCGCCGTGCAGCACTCCAACAAAGCCGACGATGGTACCAAATACGGTCGCGCCAACTGGTCGAACATGCTGAATGGCGTCTGGGGCATCTGGTCGTGCGGATGGGACTTCCACAAGCCCTCACAGAACCTGGTCAATGCCTTCAAGACCCGCAACGGTCTGCCTATGGACGATTTCGATGCTGATCACAACGCCATCGTAGTCAATGGTGCCGACTCTAAATTCAAGTACGATCCCCGTCTGTTCCACACCGTCGGCATGCCTACCTATCCTTATAAGTACGAGGAGCAGTTCACGCTGACCAAGGCCAACAGCCGTACCCCCAACACCTACGGTTACTACTGCTCGATGAAGGAGATTCCACAGCGCTCGAAGGGTGAGGACTACGACAACCCCTGGCAGGCTTTCGGACAGAACGACTACGTGCTGCGCTACACCGACGTCATGCTGATGCGTGCCGAGGCACTCATCGAGAAAGGCGACCTGAACGGCGAGGCCCTGCAGATCATCAACGACATCCGCAGCCGTGCCAAGCGCGACATCAGTGCCACTTCACTCATCAAGTATGCAAGAAGCCAGTGCGACATCGCGCTCTACGGCTCGTTCGCTACGAAGGACGATGCCCGCAAGGCCCTGCGCTGGGAACGCCGTGTAGAGCTGGCCATGGAGGGCCACCGATTCTTCGACCTGCGCCGCTGGGGCCTGCTGTCGACCACCCTCAACAAGTATTTCGAGACCGAGGTAACCGACGAGTACGACGGACAGACCTATGCACAGTACTACAAGCATGCCTTCTTCACCAAGGAGAAGAACGAGTATTTCCCGATAGCAAACAATCAGATGAACTACGTGCAGGGACTCTATCACCAGAATAAGGGCTACTAAGAACAATGTAAAAATGAAAAAATGTAATAATGTAAAAAAGGAGTAAGGTTATGAAGCGCAATAATTGTTTAATTTTTAAATTGTTTAATTTTTACATTGCAGTAGCAGTTCTGCTGCTCACTGCTTGTCAGAACCGCGATCTTCCTGGTTCCGCTCCTATGCAGCTGGAAAGTCCCGATGTAACACAGATCGTGGGTACGCCCAGTGGTGAAAACAACTACGACTACACGCTGACCTGGCCCGTCGTCAATAACGGTGCCGACATGCAGGTCGCCGTCTTCAAGAACGGCACCCAGCAGCAGGCCCTTACCACCATTAAGGGCAACACCTTCACGCTCCGTAACCTGGAGAGCAACCAGTTCTATGAGTTCCTCTTCAAGTATGCTACTGAAAACGAAGAACTGCTCTCGCATGGCGTCTTGACCAGCTACACCCGCAAGGGAGCCACCGCTCCCAGCGATTTGAAGTTCGAACAGATCGATATCGACGACGACCACCACAACCTGCAGGTCACGTGGAAGGCCAGTCCCGATGCCACATCGTACATCCTGAAGATGGTCAATGGCGACATGTCGCGCAACGTCGAGGTCACCGTCACTGGCACTTCATACCTGTTGGAGGATGTGCAGATGAAGGAACGCTGGGAAGCTACCCTCATTGCCCAGAACAACGACGGCCGTGCACTGCCCATCATGGGTTCTGCCAAGATTGGCGGCAAGATTCCCGCCTTCCTCTCAGAATATGCCACCCCCGAAGAACTCGTGGCTAATGGCGACGACGATGAAGCATCGGCATGGCTCTGGTTCCACGAGAACTATCCCAAGGGCGAGTACATCTACTTCGGCTCGATCAGCACCGTTGACGATATCGCCGACTACCGCATGCTCTTCTGGCTGCGCGACCTCGAGACTGGCAATGTCGACGACATCTGGAACTTCTCCGACGTAGCCCGCAACGCTGCTCCCTGCATCGAGCAGTATGTGAAGAATGGCGGCAACCTGCTGCTCTGGTCACATGCCGTACCTTACATCGGTGCCATCAACCGCCTGCCGACTTCTGTGCTGCGCGGTGTAGGCAATGCCTTTGGCTGCGGTGTCGGTGGCTGGAACAACGACGTCTGGAAGATGGGTGTATGCCTCAACACGGGCTCCTTCTCGAAGGACTTCTCGACGCATCCCATCTATGCCGGCATTCCTACCGAGAAACTCGACGACAAGTGTTTCGCAGCCATTGCCATGAAGGGCGCCGGCTGGACCGAAGACCACAACTGCCTGTTCTTCGACATTCCCAACAAGCTGACAGGTCTCGACAACAATACCGAGGAGTGCTACAATGTCGTCACTGAGCAGTATGGCATCTATCCGCTCGGCACGTGGGACAGCCAGGTGTCGTGGGTCAGCCAGCTCAACGTCTGGGAGGCCAAGGGTGCCGAGAAGGCTCCCGAGGGATTCCAGAAGGGCTGCGGCGCCGTGCTCTGCATCGGTAATGGTGGTTGCGAGTTCTCGATGAAGAACGAGGACGGCACCCCCGACAAGAGTGCTAACCCCAAGAACAATTCTTGCCAGTCAAACATCCTGCGTCTGGCCAAGAACAGCATCGAATACCTCATGTCAATCTAGTTTTAGATTCATATTTTTGAAGTTAATAATGATAGTTAGTTAATGTATAGTTAGTTGAAAACAGTTTTTGCAAGTTTAGTCTTTTGACAGAGGTAAAAGATTGTTTTGCACAATTCCGCCCGAGGCCGTGAGGTCCCGGGCGGATTCTTTTTTGTTATTCAAAAAATAATGCATCGGAAGACGACATCCTGATCACGCTCGGCCTTTTACTTTTTAATAAAGTCGACCTTCCTTCGATTTTCGCTTGGCCTCACCGCGAAGTGCACCCACACGCTCTTCGCGCTCCGCTCGATGAACAGCTCATCAAATGACTCTCCGCTCTCGTCGCTGATGTCCAGGAGTATCGTCGCATAGCGTATCGCCTGCTCCTTTCCCAGACACCGTATATCCACCGCGCACCCCGTCAGGTGGTTTGAGTTCTGCGCCCCACCCACGGCCTTATTCACCTGTGGCGACCTGTAACCGCTGTTGATGATGATCGGGTCATCCCCGTCACCATAGCGGCGATTCCACTCGTCGCGCAGGGTTTCTAACCAGCCTGTAAGGCGCTTCAGATTCTCGATATGTACGCGCGACGGGATGTTCCCATCAGCGGTCTTCACACTTGTTTTACAAAGCTCCCCCAGCGTAAAATGCTGGGAGAGCTTCATTTGTTTGTTAATTTCTGCGTTCATCATTTTTTCGTTTTCTTTTGTCTACGGAGTTTTAGGAGAATGGGAGGCTTATAACTCCTTTGGCTCCTTGGCTCCGTAGAATATTAGAATGGTCCATAGCCCATGCCTCGCAACGCCACACTCTGTACCTTTAGGTCAGAGAACTCGTTGTTCCCATTGCGGTCAGCGCTGCCGTCAGCGCGGCTATCGCTATGCGAATCACCGTCTCCCAAAAACTGTTCTTTTTCATAAGCCTTTAAATGTTTAATTCAATTTTCTGAAGTTAACGCTTCGCTCGAAGTTATCGAAGTTAACGAAGTTAACGACGTTAGTTCTTGCGATTGATTGTTACCTCTTTTTCAGCTCTCGTTTCTATTGTCGT
>JAEEGG010004838.1_pt1 | contig 32486 bp, 35 predicted proteins | sample 9134161 | NCBI WGS metagenome assembly JAEEGG01 (sample SAMN16246543, study PRJNA631951) | gut metagenome | biome: gut microbiome; feature: rumen; material: CR-attached | host: Bos | place: Iran: Karaj | collected 2018-10 | reverse complement strand
TTCGGGCTTTTGAACGAACAAGAGAAGAAGGACGAACCGCTGGCAGTTGAGAAAGCATTGACGATAATGACCAGGAAAGGCATCCCCAAGGATAATATTCGGTTTAGGAAGAATTCTTTCCGGGTGCAACTGGAAAACGCCCAATACCGAATCTATAAGATGAGTGAGGCCAACATATATGGTTGTCCCTGGCCCTCTGAAAGGAGATGCGGGATTCTTGTCTCCGGCGAGACTCTGGCTGATTTCATGATTCGCTTCGATGAGGAGATTCCGGATATTGTCAGTCATGTCACGACCATCATGGCTACAATCAGGGCCAGGGAGCTGGAGGAGACTAAACATGAGATGGCGGAAGAGATTAAGGACAATCTCGTCCAGACTCTCATCGACCAGTATCTTAAGCCATTAGGATTATCCGTGCTATATCATATCGGTACCGGAGACATCGTATCCATGGATCTCCGGAAGGTCATGTCTGCCCATATCGAAGTGCCGTTGGGAGAGCTTGCTGACAAGCTCAAGGATACGGCGGGTATCGTTGATTCACTCGGAGTGGAAACTCCAGAGATAGAACAGGATTCTGAATACGTTGATGTTTTCTAGGGCTCATTCCCTAATCGCGTGTAATAATCCCAGTGGCCATTGGTATATATAGTAAACGAACCTGACACTATGACTGAAGACCAAGCATTACCTACCGAACTGCTTATCAAGAATACCATTTCCGCCTTCAAGGGCGGTTATCTGGGCGAGGAGCAGGCCCTGTTTGTCCTTGACTTCGCCGCGAAGCTGGGCGACAGCCAAGCACAAGAGCTTCTGGCCAAGAGCAAGGAGACAAGTGTATTGGAGGCTTTCAACTCAATTGACAAGTAGGGTATGTCGATGCGTTTGCAGATGCTTCAGAAGCCTCCGGTGATATTCACCCAGTATGCGCCGTCATGGGTCATAAGCCCCACCGAGCTAGAAAGGTCCATTCATGTAGCAAGCAGAAGCGAGGCTATCTCCTGGCTCTGGATCAGCTATAGCCGCTCAATTCTGGCTGAGGTAGACCCTTGCATGGAGGCGAACGAGGGGGTTGATGCAACCATCAAGCTCGCTTCTGGCTATCAAGGCCTCTCCCAGATGAAGGTATCCGGGATGAATGACGGCTCCTATAAACTGTCGAACGGAATGGCAAGCCTATACTTAAGTGAGACCGACTCGGGAGAAGTGTTCCTCTATTTCTTTCCTCCAAGGGGATACGGCAATAGATGTGCGGCCTGTCGGATTGACCTGACGGATTATGGGGCGGACGCCGCTGCATACTTTATAGCGACGGTCTTCGATTCCTACGAGCGTATAGCAGATTATTACGAAACGAACAAACGAACATGACTATGAAGAGAATCATCATCCTCACAATCGCCGTCCTGATGGCGATGCCGGTATTCGCCCAAGGGGCCCAGTACCGCAAGAAACTCAGGGAAATCAAGAAGGAAGGCTGGGAACTCTACGGTTCCTCCAAGACCATGAAGGACGTGCTTCGCATGCATTACGAGGCACTCGATCAGGAAGGCGTCTTCGAAGTCTTCGGCAGCGCCACCGGCATCAAGTCCGAGAGCATCGGGCAGCAGATGGCCTGGAACAATGCCAGCATCAACTACGTCCAGCAAGCCGGGAGTTTCCTCCGCGGACGCATCGCAACCGACAATCATGCCGGCGGCGGCTACGACGGGGAGTTCAACCACTTCTACTCTGCATACGAGACCCTGCTCCAGAAAGAGATTCGTGGGGAGCTCAGACCATCCTACACACTGGTCCGGCACAATGCCGACGGCACGTGCCAGGTGATGTCCTATTTCATCGTGAATGAGGAAGCCGCCATGAACGCCCGGATAAAGGCGATGGAACTGGCCGCCAGCGAATCGGAAGCGGCCCAGCGGATTGCGGCGCGTATCAGCGATTTTGTGAAGGAGGGCTTTGATGAGTAAGTCTTTCTTCTTTCCCCTCCTTTTCTTTGTCTCCGTCGGTTTGTCTGCACAGACCGGCGGAGATAATCGTAATGAGTTCCTAAAGAGAAGCAACGTCATGGCCCAGGAATACCGTTTCGGGAAACGGCAGGAGTACGGAGCATTTCTGCGACGGACCTGGAACGCTGCCGCCGAGTCGCAGCCCAAAGAGGATCCGTTCAGGCGCGGCGATGCCGGAAGACCCGCGGAAGATCCGCCGCAAGATGTAGTCACTCCAATCGGCGATGTCCCCGCAATTCCGAAAACTATTCCTTCAGATGAGGAAGCCATCTCCCGAGGATGCTTCCCATTCCGTTTCTATGGGCGCACGTATAAGGTTCGGTATGACAATCATGATATTCCTTTGTCGTCTGTCGGGGAACAGGACGTGGCCAAAGCCTGGGATGAACTCGCAGTCAGCGCCACTCCCCTTCTCGATGATTGCTTGACCATACGGGATAGCGAGTCGCTATGCGACTGGGCCTATCTGCAACTGATTGATTCGTTGTCAACGGCCATATATCCGTCTGCATTAAATAAACGGGAGCTGCTTTTCGGGTTCCTAATGGGCATGTCCGGATACAACATTCGGTTCGGACGTTCTGGAGACGATTTGACTTGCCTCTACGCTGCTGAGCAGATAATCTATGCACGGCCTTATTTCTCGAAGGATGGTGCTTATTTCTTCCGCCATCGTACTGGTCAGGGGTCTTTGGAGTTGAGCGATTCCGCTCCTGAGGCGACACGTCCTTTGGATCTTAGGCTCACGAAGAGTCCTGCATTTGCATCGGGACTTGAACAAGCGCGCCACATTGAAACCGCTGGCATTGGATTCGACTTCAAGATTCCCCAATCACTGCTTGATTTCTATGCATCCTATCCGCACACCGAGATGTATATCAAGGCAGATGCTCCCGTTAGCGAGGCCATTAGGGAGACCGTATACCCGACCCTATCCGCATCCATTTCCGGATTGGGAGAGGTTGATGCCGTGAATAAGCTTCTCGGGTTTGTGCAGGGCTTGATGGAATATAAGACGGATGGCAGCCGATGGGGCTACGAGAAATGGAGTTTCCCGGAAGAGTCGTTCTATTACCTATGCGGCGACTGTGACGATCACGCCATTTTGTTCTCCAGGCTTATCCGCGACCTTGTCGGGCTGGATGTCCTGTTGGTGGAGTGCGAGGTGGATGGTGCGCCGCATGAAACGACAGCCGTCCGACTCTCGGAGCCGTTGAACGGTGATACAATCCGTTATCAAGGGGCCGTTTACTATTGCTGTGAGCCTACCTCAAATGTGGCAAAAGTTGGCGAAAGGCGCTGGAAGAACTACGTCGTAAAGAGGCTGGATAAGGTTAAGTGACAAAAAATGATTAATTTTGACAATCGTAAGAACCACACGATCATAGGAATATGGCATATTGGAACTATAACCCGGAGATTGCGGCGCGAAAGCAGAAGAATGCGGACATCTTCCGTGAGACAACCCGGTTCATTAAAGCGGGAGGATATACCACGCCCTCAGGCAAGCAGATTCAGTTTGATTTCACCAGGATGCTCCTGCAGGGGAAATGCTTCCAGCAGGAGATTCCTACCATTTCTGCCCCCGTTGTTGAGGGCGGGACCAAAGTGATTGTCGAATGTAACGACTGCCTTGTCGCCGCCGGGCGGCTGGTGAAAGAAGGATACAATCCAGTGCTTCTCAATTTCGCAAGCGCAGGCCATCCCGGCGGTGGAGTCGAAATCGGGGCTCGGGCGCAAGAGGAAACCATCTGCCGCCGGAGCACCTTGACGCGATCCATCTACTCCTTCGATGCAAAATATGCCTCTAGATACGGATATGCTCTGCAGGCGGGAGAGCATTATCCAATCGTATCGGAGTTCAGTGCCGTCTACTCCCCCGCTGTCACCGTTTTCCGTGAGGGTATTGACTGTCTTTTGATGGAGGATCCATATGATGTGGCCGTGGTCACATGTGCTGCACTGAACTTGAACGGAAAGTATCCTATCAAGCTTACCCCGGACGGCCACATGCCCCAGGCGGCCATCGACATTACCCGGAACAAGATCCGGACGGTTTTCCGCATCGGACTGACCTATGGCCACGATTCCCTCGTTCTCGGTGCCTTCGGTTGCGGAGCATTCAAGAACCCTCCGGCAGAGATTGCAAAATTGTTCCATGAGGTGATGGAAGAGCCCGAATTCAAGAACAAGTACCGCCTCATCACCTTCTCGATTATCGAGGATCATAATTCCAATAATAGGAACCTTCGGGCCTTCGAGGCAGAGTTTGGGGTCGCTCCAAAGCGGGCCAAACTCCCTGCGCCGGACAACATCACAAGCCTGCAGCCCAATCAGATATTTGTGTTTGGGAGCAATCTCCAGGGTGCTCACGGCGGTGGCGCGGCACGTGCAGCTTACAATTATTTCGGTGCCATCTGGGGCCAGGGTGTTGGCCTTCAGGGGCACTCCTATGCTATTCCCACCATGCAAGGGCCGGTGTCTTCCATCAAGCCCTATGTGGATGAGTTTATCGAATTTGCCAGGAAACATTCCGAGTATGAGTTCCTTGTCACCCGCATCGGCTGTGGCATCGCCGGGTTTAAGGATGCCGACATAGCCCCGCTATTCAAGGATGCTCTTGAGATTGACAATATTAGATTGCCGCAATCTTTTTTGAGCATTCTCCCATAGTCGTTTGCATCACATCTTCTCTTTTCTGTCATGATAGTTAACAAGAACGGTATAAAAGAGAAAAGAGTTGTGAGATGATGAACAATGAGACTATAATGGAAAACGGTTTAAAACAGGCCTTCAACGAGGAAGAGTATCCCCTTATCGTTAGATATTTAAGAAATATTTCTTTCAATATAGAAGATTATATACGGGATTCGGATATCGTTCTTAATAATGCTATTGGAATGATTCCAGAAGAACATGTAAACATAGGAGCTGTTCGTTGCTTCCTTCATTTCCTCTTCTTAAAACAAGTAGAGGCGGTTGTTCGGTGGGATTCGTTTCCATGGCCTGTGCTTTTTGGCGATATCCTCAGTTTGGTCTATGAGGGGCAGACGTACAGAGCCGTTGTCAGGAGCCGGAAAAAGGAAATGGAGGTAATATTAGAGGATACTGTTCATCCTATAAGAAGGGTTGTGACCATCCCGGACGGAATAGATGCAACCTTTACAGACGATTTTAACGAATCGTGTTCGAATTATGGCATTCAGAGGGCAAAGGAAGTAATATTGTCACTTGTGCTGGAAAAACGCTATCTTCTTTAAAAGCTAAAAGATTTGTATGATTATTAATCACGAAGACTACATTGAAGATCTAGAGTTCCTTCAAAAGTATGCGCTTAAACGCATGTCGGACGAATGTACCTTAGCTGATCAGGCTTTAATATTGTACTTTCATAAAAAGGATATCCCTTTCCCGGTATTCTTCAAAGAGCCATTGATGGATATTGATCCAACTCTTTGGTACTCCTTAACTAATACTGAAAAAGCTCAATTCAATGAGAGTAAAGCCAAGAAACTGAAAGAAATAGGCTTTGAGTCCGATGACCCTATTGTCAATGGCCTCCTAGCCGTTTCGTCGCTTAGTGGGCCAGCCAATCTTGCCTATCCGGATATCTGTGAGAGACTTGAAGGTATTCCTAGGGAGGAATTCTGTAAAGAGTATCCTTGGCTGCTAATGACCCTGTTTGAGCAATCGCGACTTTGGGTCGACAATGAGTATTGCTCATTCGAGATGACCGAGAAACTGAAGCAGTATCTGGAGAGTTTCGATTGTGAGGTCGAGTTAAGCGGTTTTCATGGATTAGGATGTAATTGCTTTGTTCCGGCCGTCTTTGGCGGAAATAATAAGGATGAGGATGATGCGTTCACGCTTTTAATGAGAGATGCCCTTCCTGAAACGTACATTTTTAACCCATCAGAGGAACGTTGGTGTGAGCGCGTTCAGATAGAGTCGCTTGATATTCCGGGTGCGGGCTGGGGTGTGGTCCGTTACCCAGAAAGATATGACGGAGTTGATAAAATAGTATATTTATCATCGAAGGCTGGCGGAATTGATTCTCTTCTAGTGCGGGCTTGGATGGAAAATGGCGATCTATGGGGCGTTATTGGCACCTATTGTCATTGTGACTGGTCGGGGGCTTTAGGCAAGATTATCATCTTGGATTTGTTCAATAATGATCAATCAGTACACTATCTTAGACCGAGTGCTGATGGGATAGTGGAGGATGAAACTATTGGTCCTCCTGTCCCATATGAATCGATTGCATTATTAGGCTATTCACTTAATCCATCCTTATACACAAAGCCAGAAAACCCTCATAATCTACCTCTCATTTCTCTTGGCGAAATATGTGAGATTGATAATGAGTGTCGAAATCGGGCTCAAATGGGCACACGGCTACCATATTATGATTATACGACCGATTTCAGACGGCTTTGTTTCAATGCAAGCCACCCGAGGATGGATACATATGGTTCCGAATTGGTTAGCGCCTTGTATGAAGGTCCTCACGTTCATATCAGCCTCATGGCCGGAACGGCATTTGTCAGCCATACATCGGGAGTGTACCAGTGCCAGCGTGTTAAAAGTGTTGCGCTTCGTGTGAAAGATAATCTTGTGTCTGAAGAATATCTTGCATATGTTCTTACTCGTGACATTTCTTTCTGTAATTTTCTTCTAGCCAATCCCGGAGAGGGTTTGCTTACAAGAAAAATTGCAATTCAAAAAGATCGTATAGCACAAGATAAATTTGTTAATAGATTCAAGGGATTCCTTGATGATGATGTGCTCAGTAGTCATTACTACAAGATAATCTGGATTGATGCATCCTTCGATGACAAAAAGACTAAGGAATTATCTGATTATCTGGAAACAAAGCAGGTTGGAGTTAGATGGCTTAAATCAGTTTTGGATCCGGAGAATGGTTTAGAGTCGGTGTTAGAGGGAAATCGTGGGCCAATCCATGCCGTCGTCGTAGATGCTGATGTAGAGTCTGTAAGAGGACGACTTAAGGGATTGAGAAAGGTCATGGCTCTTTGCAAAAATGCAAAGATTCCGGTGTATGTTTTTACTGATGTCGGGCAGGAGACCATCTCTGACGATCTGCAGGAAGAAGAGTTTGCATATCTCTCTGATGGTCGGATATTTGACAAGAATGGGGCGGTCTATATTGGCGGACTTGTTGCAGCTATCCGCAGGGAGTTGGATGAGGCCAATGACATCACGGCAGAGATGCGATCTTTATTCCGCCAAGAATTACTTGCGGCAGAATGGCTTGATGAGTATTTAAAGCAAAGTGGAATACACTTAGTTTCCGACTTGTCTGTCGCTATTATGCGCCCTAAGGATTCCTTGAATATCATTAGAGGAATATTAAATAGCCTATATGATGTCATCATTCGAGAAATAGGCAATAGAAGCCTTGAGTTTCTTGATAGGGGCGCTCTTCCAAGCCTTCTTGATGACAAGTCATATCGTGATGGTAGTTGTAATCGGGTCTTTGTTATTAGAGGTGATGTTTTGCCCAAAACCCTTGCCCGATCATTGAGATTAGCGACCGACATCGCTAATGGAGCTTCTCATAAAGAGACGACAGACGAGTCTCGCGGACGTTTAAGAGTGACAGATTATTTTTCGACAATCAATTCTGAGAATATTGCATGGGCTGTCATCAGAATAGTTATGGATCTTGTCTTATATATGCGAAAAGTGGAATGCAGATTTGATGGTCACTGTGAGGTTTTCGATCCATATAAGCCCGAATTAGTTGAATGGGAGGGAGTGATTAGGCAATCTTCAAAGAGAGAATACTGTTGTGAAACGGATACAGGAGTGCGTGTCCGTATGGAATTCGACAAATTGAATCCTCCAGAGATTGACAAAATGATTCGCATTAAAAAGCTTTATCGTGAAGGGAAACTTGTTGACCTATATCAATGGTATGTTAAGAAAGAGGACTGGGAGTATGTTTAATTCTAGACCTACTCTTGGTTGAACTACTATTGAATAGAAGATATAGCCATGGATGCACCGGAGACGAAATTTGATGAAGAGAAATTAAGGAACACCATAATGAAGTACCTTGATGATAACTTCGTCAGACTTAGTATAGATTATTATGAGCCATCCCTTGATGATGATGCAGAAAGACAAGGAGATTTCTTAAATACAGATAAGCCAATTCCATAATTCTTTAATTGATGGATTGAGATTAGAACAAGTCATGCTTGAATCCTGATTTGGCAATAACAGTGCCCTTGTAATCGAAGTCAGTGGTGCTTTCCTGCCCATCCTTCACTTCATCCCAGCCGAAGAGCTGAATATGAAGCGTCACGTTCTCAAGCTTGACGTCGAAGACTTCTTTCAAGAGCATGGCAATTACGGCAGATGCTTTTTCGGCATCATAGCCAAAGTCCTTGATGTAGTACTCGCACTTCTCATGCAGGCGCCCAGGGCTATCGACAATGCCCTTCTCCTTGGTGAAAACCTTCGCCACCATAGAATTAACGAATTTGTCATATAAGTCCTCAAGTATCGTCTTGTTAAAGAAGATTGAGAATCCGTGCTCCGGATGTTTTGGGTGGTTGTTGATCTTGGCAAAGAACGTAGTACTCAAATAACACAACGAGTTGCCGGTCTTACTGTCCATCACATAGAGATAGATAGGAATGAAATCCGGTTCCATCTTCTTCTGGGCGTTACCGAATAGCTTTATGACATTTGTAATGCCGGGAATTGCGAGATTCTTGTCAATGGGTTCTGAACTAGGTGAGGTCTGTTTCTTCTTAAAAAGGTTCATCATATTAGTCGTCTTGTTGTTTATAATACATACCATTCAAAGTCTCAATCCTTTCTGATACCGGAGAAATTAACTAACTTTGTAAAACTCCAATCTGACAATAACACTATTGCTATATGGACATTAGAGACAACTTCAACTACCCTGAAGCCACAAAGCAACTGATTAATTATTATTACAATCAGTGCCCTGGATCACTTATGCCGTTGTTCCTGCTCTATCTGGCAAGGACGAGTAAACCGGGAAAAGAGCTTCTCAAAGTCGATGAGAAGATCCGAAAGCCATTGGACTGGAAAGATAAGCCGGAGCAGAAGTATTGCAGTCCCATCCTTTCCCAGTTTACCCAGGAGGATGCCGCAGAACTCGCCAAGACGGATCCTGCGGGCGCACATCTTCTGGATAGATGGAGATGTAACGAGATGGATCACATGTCTATCGTAGTCCTCCATTCCGGAACTCGTTTACAAGAGATTCGTGAAGCGTTCCAGAAACACGACGAGGCGCTCGGGGATTCCATGCAGAAGCGCCGTGCATTATTCTTATTCGTACAAGGTCTATTACAATGTCCTAAGGAGTTCTTGAAAGACTGTTATGTGGACATCGTCAATGACATTTTGAAGCATGCTAATGTTTTCGATGAATTTGATGACATCTTCCTTGCGCGGTTTGAAAGATGGATTCTCGGTGACATTAAGGGCCCCGTGTTTGTTCCTTTCGCCAGGGCTCCATACGCTGCTTCCATGCTAAGTAATGCTTCTGTCTCGGCGGAATCAAGTGGGACCGCTGCCGACTTAGCTTCCATGGTCAGCGAACTCATTATCAAGGGTAATGGAATTAAGAAGGCAAATTCCCTTTCCGCCGATAAGCCTTATGGGAGCCTTGGAGATGTCAAGTATGATGCAGTGGTATTGAATTATGCCCACCATAGCGAAAAGACGGACGAGACTTCATGGCATTACTGCTTGAAGCAGATGAAGAACAATTTGTCCGATAAGGCCAAGTACGTCGGTCTCATTGAGACGAAGTATCTGTTCAAGATGGTTGGTAAACAGAAGATGTTCAAGGAGATTATCGCTGACTGCTCTTTGGAAGCCATCGTTCTCCTGCCCCGCCAATATGGAAAGGCGCTCATCTCTGTCAACAAGGCCAAGAAGCATCCGAACAACGTCAAGATGGTTAATCTCTATAATGAAGACCTGGAATGTCCTCCGAGATTCTTCCAGCAGAAGGTTTCCCGGAATGCCAAGACGGTCTCAATAGATACGCTGACCAAGGAACAGACTACAATTGAGTCTTTCTTCGAAGAGACTATCCCCCAGGTGGATGGTTTCAAGATTGTACCCCTGGGTAAATATCTTAAACGTATTCGGAAAGAATCTCTGTTTGGCGTTTCTGATTCCACAAATCCCGAGGACCTTTCCGTCATCCAGATTAATCGTGAAAAGCCATATAGCCCTTATGAGTTCATGGCCCATTCATATTCCATTGATTCATTCTCAATTTACGAACCGACATATTACCTTGACACCGATAGCTTGTTGGTGAACGAGTATGGCAACCTTGACGCCCGCTTGTATCGCGGTGACTGTGAACCGGCCGTTTTCTCCGACGGGCTCGCTTTTGCCGTCTCGTCGAGAATGTGGCCGCCATATATCGTCAATGAGTTGAGAAAACCCTATGTCCTCGCCCAGTTGAATCACTGGAGTACATCAAGGGACAAGCATCATTCAGAGGACGAAATCCTTGACCTGAAGATCTACGTCCCCGAGGCAGAGAATCCCTATGAGAAGGAAAGGGATATATGCAGGAAGGAATTGGATGAGAATATCCTGCCGAACGGTTTTGTCGTCGAGGATGGAGAGGGTAATTTCTACACGATCGAGAAGTGCCTCGGCAAGGGTGGGTTCGGGATTTCATATCTGGCCACCCAGGATTCGTATTGGAACTTTGAAGAGGAGCCCAAGACGGTCGTCCTTAAGGAGTTCTTCTCTTCCGGGATTGAGGATGGGAGCGAACGGTTTGAGGGCAAGCGTGTCGCGATGGCCATCGGAGACATCGAGAGCATTAGGAAGGAGACGGACTTGCATTCCTTCCTCGTCAAGTTCATTGACGAAGCTGAAACGATGGCGTTCTTCTCTAAGTTCCCTGGTTGCCGAGTGCGTGGCGCGAGCAGCGTCTTCAAGTGCAATGAGACCAACACGTACTACTATGTGATGGATTACTATGACAACGGCACCTTGGAAAACGCGCTTTCTTCCAATGGACCAATGCCCGAGGAAGTACTGATTGAACGGGTGATGAAGCCTGTAGCCATCGCTCTGGATACGATGCACAACAATCATTGGCTGCATCTGGACATCAAGTCTGAGAACATCCTCATTGACGATGAGGGCTTCGCGATTCTTGGAGATCTGGGAATCTCCCAGCATTATGATGAGAATGGTGTCCAGACCACCAAGGGAGGTGGTGTCGGAACCCGTGGTCATTGCTGCCATCTGCAATATGACATGGATTTTACCCGGCAATTCCATCCCGAGCTTGACATCTTCTCATTTGCTGCGCTGATGTATTATGCCTTGACCGGGAACGATGTATCTCACTTCTCCCCCGATGACCTTGATGCTCCTTTTATTGAGATAAGCGCCAAGAGTAAGAAGGCGTTGAAGAAGGCATTGGATCCGAATCTTAGGACCACGCCCAAGTCCGTCAGGGATTTCATGCATATGCTTCCTGGATGCGAGAAGATGGTGTTCGAGGATATCCATCCCGTAGAAGTTGATTTGGACCTCACTCAAGAGGACCTTGGCCCGAATGATTTCGAGGATCTGCCCTATTTCACTTAGTCCAAGTCCAATTCTAATACAGAATGACGAATCCCAGATTTAGCTGGGGTTCGTCATTTATTAACGACCGGCAACATTGGGACCTATTCTTGCATCTATATGGGCGAACAACATTAAACCACGATGAAACCGAAGAAGAAACAGAAGAAACTCCGAATCACGGAGAAGGATTTCCTCCTGGCAAACCGAAGAGCGGCGAGGATGGAGGAAATCGAAGCGCATGGCCGACCGGTTTCATTCCGGAAAGCCATCCACAAGTCCAAGAAGGTCTACGACCGCAAAGCACTGAAAAGGCGGGCATCTGGTGATGATCTGCCTTTATCATTGACGTCTGTCTCTCCTTCCGCTCGGGTCACGGATGACGATGTCGTCCAGAAACGCATCCAGGCCTCCCTGGAACTCCGATAAGTCATAGAGGACAGGTGTCAGTTGGTGGCAGACGCTGATAGCTGCATACCTACGTCCCGTCATCGGGATAGCCCATACCATCTTGTCCGGGTCATTATAGACCCGCAGCGGCTCGCCGAACCGATTCTTCAGGGCACTGACGGAGTGATAGCCGCAGCAGACTGCACCGATGGTCTCCAGGTCACGGAGTTTCTGCGCTCCGTCGATATGCCAGGCATCACCAAGGCATAGCCATTTAGGAACGCATTCGCGGTACTTGCGCAGTGTCTTATGGAACGGGGCCCCGACACCAGTAAAGTTGGTCCAGTTGCCTGCGAATCCCCAGCACTGGATGAAGCAGAGCATCTTCGGGGCTAGACCCCGGCTACAGTAGAGCTGCTGGAAAGTAGCGAGTCCTTCGCCGCAGACGAACAGCAACGAGAAACGCTCGGGGCCGTGTTCCTCGCCCCGGTCTGCATTACGCTCAAACACGACCCAATGGGCGAAATGGGCCGGACCGTCCTTTGTGCCAAGGAAGGAATCCCAGTAATGGGGACTGGCCATGGGCTCCGGACGAGCCTCGGGTGAAACCATCTCCAGATGCCAGTCGGCCGGGATATACTCCTCCCGGCGGAGGCTGCGGTGGCCAAGCACATGATAGCCCAGCACCGTCCTCGTGTCACGGATGAACTCTGCCTCCGACACGTCGAAATCGCAGTACACAAAGCTATTGATGCCCAGGCTCCGCCAAAGGGTGTTGCACAAACGGATGGGCCGTCCGTCGGTACGGCAGGCCGGGTAATAGAGAGAGTCTTTCAGCAGGTCGTCCATCGGGACGGGACCGCATGTGATGCGGTCGGGAGTAAGGTCGTTCAGTCTCATAGCAACCATATATACTTCCCTTTCATGTTTTTCTTACACACATCCCGTCCCTGCTCAGACCATTCACTGCCCCATGGCAAGATCAATGATACCCTGAGGGATAACCGGGGTGTAGTCGAAATCACCCGGGCTTCCTTGTTCCATCACATCGCCGTATAGCGCCTCGATGCTGGCGACCTTCTCGGCTTCACTCAGTTTATTGAAGTTCCTGATGGTACGGCGACGCTGCCCTTCCGGGATCTCGAAATAGCCGCAAAGATGCCCCTCAATAAGCCAGTGCTTGTAGTTGGCATAGCTCGCGGCATCGTATGACGCATAGTCAAGCGCCTGGTAGATCTCCGGGAACTTCTCCTTGAGGCCGAGTTTCTCCACGTCAGTCTCCCCTCCATTCTCCTTGATCAGGGCGACGAGCTGCTCTACCTGGTTATCCTCCAGCGACACGATTCCCTCTCCTTCGGCATACTCGCCCACGCCGTTGCAGCGATAACCCAGACAAATCTCAATTGTGAAATTGAATCTTTTCATATCATAACATGTTAAACCCAAATAATTCCATCGGAGATTGTTACAGAGAATCGTCTCAAGACCTCCATACCGACAACGCCGTCAACACCGAGAACAGAAAGCATCATCTGCAATGAGGCGGGAAGATGTCCAGCTTTCATCGTAAAGCCCTTCCCCGCGAATGATGCCGGGAACACAAATATGGGAGTCTCGAAGGTGTCTCCCGGGACCAGCGGATTGAAGTCCGTCACTTGTCCAATCGGATTGAGCCCCTCCGTGAATGCCCCGGACACGTACGATGTAGGAGCACCCGTGTCAAGGATGATTCTGGCGGGCTTTCCGGCCAGGACCATTTCCACGGACATATACCCCATCCCCATCCTGGAAGAGAGGCGGGTCATCCCTTCGGTCGAAGGATGGAAGGACAGTTTCCCTGCGGGAATATCAATCTTGACCCCCATCCGGGATATGATATCCATACCCAGCAGGCCCGAAACTCGTTCTCCCACCTTGTCGGCGATGTATGAAGCATCCACGCCCATCAAGGAGGTGGGGACCTGGAACTCTTCGTCTCCAAGGCGAATCATTCCATTCTCATGGAAGCTCATTGGACTACCCGTATCGACCAACAGGATGCCATCGACACTGTCGATAAGGATGTGGTCCCGGGACAAAATGATGTCGTAATTCGTCTTTCTCATACCCACTTATACCCTATTCCCGGCAGAATCTTTCATCAAAATCCACGAGGATGGCCTTGAGGTCGGGCTTCAGCATGCCGAACACCCTGTCAGCCCAGGCCTTCGGTATCTCCATCCCCGGCGTCGCCGCGGCGAGAGCGCCGGCAATCGCCGCGATGGTATCGGCATCTGTCGCCAGTGACACGGCATTGCGGACCGCCTCCTCGTAGGTTTCCGACTGCAGCCAGCAGCAGAATGCCTGCGGAATGGACACGTCGCAGTTGTAGCTATGGTCCGCCGTGCGGCGTATCTCATCAATCGGAGTGCTGAAGTCATATCCGAAGGTCTCCTCCACGTAACGCCTGATCTCGGCTTTCCCGTGACCGGTCCTGGCCAGATAGATTCCGGCGGCTACCGCCTGGGCGCCGCGTATGCCTTCGTCCGAGTTATGACTCACCTCGGCCGTCTGCCGGGCCAGGTCGATGGCTTCCTCCAGCGATTCTGCCGCCCAGCCGCACGCACCAACTCGCATTGCGCTGCCGTTGGTGTTACCTCCGTATGGACGATGGTCCAAGGAACGGAGCCATGCCTTGAACCGGTGGCTATAACCGGCACGGGGATAGCTGTTGCAAAGCTGGACCATACTGCGGATGAGGTTCTCGCGGGTCCTGTCCACCAGGAGCCAACGAGCGATGGAGAGAGCTCCGATGGTGTCATCCGTAGGATGGGAACCCGCCGGGAAGAGAGGGAAATCGTAATCCTTGGTACGGTGGTGCTCGTAGACGCAGCCGACCGTATCGCCGACGATGAGACCCATCAACCCCGTCACCGGCGCCTCGATGCCACGGAAGTCACGCAGGGCTTCCGGGACCGGATTAACTCCGAGCAGCGGCACAAGGGAATCCATCCCTTCGGCATCGAAGGGTACGGTGTCGATTCCCGCCGCCTTCGCGGCCTGCTCGTCACGGGCGCAGTCGGTCACGCATACAAGGTCTGCCGGTTCCAGGTTCATCTTCGCCATAGCGACGAAAAGAAGGTCCGGCAGCGGCTTGCGGTACTTGCCCCAGCGGTTCAGGTCATAGCCACCGACAACGAGGTCGACGGACGCTCCCTCTTGGAAGAGTTTCTCCCCCACTTCGGTCCTGCCGTGATTGGAGACGACGGCGGTGCGGATACGACGTTCGCGAACCGCCTCCTCAAGCGGTCCGTGAAGGCAACGGACTGTAGTCGAGTTGAAGATGATGCCCTTGTATTGCTTCATAGACAATCGTTTATCGGATGGAGTTATGATGGCGACGATGGTGGCAGAGCTCGGGATGAGCACGCTTCCAGCTGCCTGTACTGGAGCAGTCCGCTGCCGTCAGATGACGACGGAGGGGGCATGTGAGAAGGTCAAGGGACTTGTCGTGATGGCGTCCGATGGCGGTGCGCTCCTCGTCTGTCAGCGCGAATCCCAGACGGTCAAGGATATCCACGGACCTGCGGCCGTGACCACGGCCGTCGCGCCGCGCGGTCTTGCCCAGATCGTGGAACAAGCCCACTACGGCAATGCTGTCAGCGGCGTAACCGCTTGTGTGCGAGAGCATATGCTCATACACCTCAAGGGAGTGCTGGGCAAGGCCTCCGTACTCCTTGTGGTGGCCATAGCAGCCGCGCTTGAAGTAGCTAGAGGTCAGGAGATAGTTGATAACGGCTTCGATGCCGGGGCGCTCGGTTGCGCGGAGGATCTCACAGATCCGGTCTTTGGTATTCGTCATGTTCGTCATGGTTTCGGTAATTTATACTCCCCTGCCCCAGAATTCTTACACCGAAATCATGCAAAACTTAGAATAACTATCTGGCGTGCCACGCCTAGTCGGGAAGTCTTGAAGAGAGCGACTTGGCCAAATCACGATAGTCTATACCGGAGGTGATACTCTTTCTTGCAGCCCGCTGCCTCCTCCGGATGAAGTTGTAATCATTGATGGACCGTATAGGCTCAGAGGGTTGATCAGGTGCTTTCTGCACGCTGGGCACATAAACATCCCGGTAATCGCACCGGGCATCGCCCATCATCTTTCCGAGCATTGTAATCGCACGGTTGCACCGTACATTGACCACGTTCCTGGTTCGCTTGTTATCGTCCCATCCGAGTTCTTCGATTGCCATATCGGTATATTCCCCCTTTGGATAAACCATCCAGCACCTGAGGATGACCTGGTCGACGCCATTCAGTTTCTTGAGGCATTCAAGCATCTTTGCAATCAGGTCCTCCTTCTTTTGGAACCGGCCAGAAGTCTTGAAGGTTCCACTGAATGATTCCAAGGAAGCGTTCCCACCTCTGATGGTTGCAGCAAGAACCATTGAATCCATAGGCTTTCCAGGGCGCTTTTTGGCTCCCACAGCTGTTGACTCCTTACCGAGCTCCGTCAAGACACAGTTGTGCACGACCTTTGACAAATATGTCTTAATCTTCGCCCTGCTCTCATGATCCACATCGAAAGTATTGTAAACCTTTTCCAGACCGTACGAGATCCCAAGGTCCTTAACCAAGGTAACATCAATATATGGATTCAACTGTCCGTGTGACTTGATGTGTTCAGCGATAGTAATGTCTGCAACTTGTACTGCGGCATCATAATACGTGTCGCAGAAAGTCTTGTAATCGAGGTCGATATTCATGGTCTGGATTGATTTTTACAAAGTTACGGCTTTTGACTTAAAAGACCATATTATCCAGACCAATAGTCGTTATTTTGAACGTGGTTTTTTACGTGCCTCGGCCACAGTCGATTGCAATTGGAAAACCAGCAATTGTTTATGTACCCCAAGAATGAGGTCCGAAATCATTTTTCTGATGTCCGGGATGAGAGAATCTATGTATCCCAGCATCTCGGCAGACTTGTTCGACGGGACGAAGCCTCTTAACGTCTGGCGTTGATATGTTATTCGAATGCATGTCTCATCTGTAAGGTAATTATCAATAAGTTGAAAGAGAGTCCAATATGTATGAGGGAACCTTATGGTATATGAATTGTCACACGTCCTTTCCAAAACCGCGTTTGGACTGTTTTGCCGAAACGAATCCACCACCTCATCTATCATTGAATCCGAATCCAGCTCTCTATATCCGTCAACATGGTTCGACAACCACAAATATGCGGCATATATGCATGGCTCCAGGCATTCCTCGATAGTCGGATTAATCTCATCCCGTATCATTCTATCAACGATTATTCCATATGCCCTGGCGCGAAGATGCTCATACAGGTCTGATGAGATCAATACATGTCCTTTCTCGTTCATAACAACATTCCCTAAAGTCCCCCGCATACCAGCCCAAGACCAATCACCGCCGGGATTCCCCAGATATACAGACCGACGCTTACAGTCGGGATAATCGCCCCCTGGGAGAACTGGCATCCGAAGCCAAAGTCCCAGTGGCTCAGTTTATGGGCAGAGCGCCAGGCGAACCGCGCCCCGACATCGAATCCCAGGCACTCGTCAATCAGTCCGGCCCCTCCGTAAAGCTGCCAGTCCAATGTGGCCGACCCCGGGTCGGTCAAGCGGAAAGCCACGCCGCCCAAGACGGAAAAGCACTCGTCGGCATTGAAAGCCAGCGACGCATACGGTCCGACCCTGTTCCCAATCCAGGTATAGCTGAAGCCGAACCAGCACTCATCATCAAATGAATAGTAGTCCTGATAGTCCTTGTAACAACTGAAACCCATATAGAAGTCGACGAAATGGTCGCAGAATGTCCGTTCAGATGGCGCTGCAGCATATCTGGGCGCAGCGTTCGTAACCATGGTCGGAAGCGGCGGCGTAACGCGACGAGACGTAGATTGAGAAGCACCAGAACGTGTGGTCGGGGCAGACATCCTTGCAGGACGTTGTGCTTGACTCGTCTGACGCGGCCGCTCATAGGACAGTCTCATCGTATAGGTCCGTCCGGGCTCTAGGGAAACCGGGAAACTCCAATCCCGAAGGACACCATATTCGCTGTGCGCGACTGTAAGCTTTCGCGCGGATGCGGGTACATATATCCATATGATTCCATCCCCATACCTTGTGTCGATGATTCCGGCTAGACCGGCATCGAAGGTCCAGCCAGTCAGCTTCGTCTCCAGTTTGAGTACGGAACAGAGTTGGCCGTCCGGATCGACAACGGATGTCCGGACGTCGGCGGCCGCACCGTCGGAGAACGACTGCTTGAAGTCGCTGATGCGAATCTGGGCGGAGACGGTGATACACCTAAGGAGTATCAGTATGAGGAGCGTTTTCTTCATCGTCTATTTATACATCGCGCACAGCCGTTTCTTTCAAATAAAGATTCGTGTAAGAAATCCTGAAGCATCACGTATAAATGGTCAGAAACGAAAACGAACCAAGAACATGACGAAGAAACTCGTATTGACCATGATTGCCGCTCTGGTTGCGATTGCGCCGGTGTGCGGACAGACCAGAAGAGAACTTAACGACATTCGCAAGGAGGCGTCCTCTGCCGCCAGGACTCTCAAGCGTGAGGGATTCAAGCCCATTGAGCTGGGTAACCTCCAGAGCCGTCTGGAGAAGTACTTCCTAAAGGTGAACTCCGGTTGTGCCCAGGTTATCGGTGTTGCTGACAACTGCATGAGCACGAACCTAGCGCAGGTTACTGCACTGGCCAATGCGGCGAACCAGTATGCGATGCTGGCCGGTGGTGATGTCCGGGGCCGGATTCTCACCAGCACGAGCAGCCTAACCGGGCAGCAGGTGGACAATATCGTCTCCTCCTTTGAACGTCTTGTCGAGAAGGATATCCGTGGAGAGCTCGTTCCCTACTTGACCGCCGTGCGCGAAAGGAAGGGCCTAATTACAGCGCGGGCATACTGTATCATAGATTTGGATTCCGCCTACCAACTCAGGCGTCGCGCCCTGGAGATTGCACTTGAGGAGCAATCCCTGGCGGAACAGTATGGATCGATGGTGTCCAGATGGATTGACGAAGGATTTAACAAAGTACAAGAATAGATGCGCAGAATCTGTATCACAATTATCTGGATGCTATCCTGCCTTGCCGTCTCGGCCCAGGACTGGGAGTACGTCAAGACGGACAACTCCTATATATGGGGCGAAGGATGGGGATCATCCGTCGACGAAGCCGACCAGCAGGCACTCTCCTCGCTGGTCAGTAAGATAACCATTGCTGTCGTGAGTGATTTCCGCCAGGTGGAAGAGCAGGTACTATCCTCCAATGGAGATGAGCACTATCTGATGCGAAGCAATAGGTCGTCGGCTTACTCCAACGTGACCCTTTCCAACACGCATAGGGTTGTCCTCAAGAATGGCCGGAAAGCACATGTCGGCCGATGGATCCGCAGGGATGAGCTGGACATCATCTTCGCCGACAGGAAGTCAAGGATTCTTGAGTACGAAGACCTTGCATTGGATGCAGAGCTTGCAGGTCGACTGGATGACGCCTTGAGATACCATTACTGGGCGTATGTCCTCCTCCGCTCCCTCCAGCGGCCTTCCGAACTCCGTTCCGGAGACGGGCTGATGCTGCTCAACTCAATTCCGGAGAACATCTCTTCCATCCTAGAGGACGTCCATGTTCGGATGACCAGTCATAACGGAAATGTGGTGAAGCTGAACTTCACCTTTCGCGGCAGGCCGGTCGGAGGACTCGATTTCACTTACTTCGACGGAGCCCGCTGGTCGTCCTTGACGTCCGTACGGTCTGGTCTTGCATCGCTGGATATGGCCCCGGGTGCTCTCGCTGATTACATTCAACTGAGGGTGGAATACGCCTACTGCGGAGACTCCTTGATGGATGGCGAATTGTACGACACCATGTCGGTGTTGAACTTGAAACCCATCCGGAAATCTTTCATTACCTTTAGAACGAGAAACTGAAATGTCGAAATGGATTATCATACCGGACGTGCACGGACGCCAGTTCTGGCGCAGTGCCGTTCAAGGACACGAGGAAGAGAAGATCATCTTCCTCGGAGATTACGTGGATCCGTATGCTTGGGAGGAGATCCTTCCCGGAGAAGCATACAAGGAGCTCAGGGACATCATCGCCTTCAAGAAGGAGCATCCAGACAATGTCGTGCTGTTGCTTGGCAACCATGACCTTGGTTACTTGGATCCATCCATCTGCACATGCCGGAGGGATTCCTATAGGGCCGAAAAGATCCGACGCGAATTCGAAGACAATCTCGGCCTCTTCGACATCGTCCATATCGAAGATGTGGATGGCGGAAAGGTACTGTTTTCACACGCCGGAATCGCAGAGAACTGGATCAAGCACCGTAGCAAACTGGTCGGGATAATGAACGGTTTCCGGCCGGAGCACCTAAACGAGATGCTTCATGGCAATCAGGATGAGCGTGAGCGGTTGTTTCTCGCGCTCGCAGATGTCTCGTGGTATAGAGGTGGTCTGGACAAGGTCGGAAGCCCGGTCTGGGCGGATGTTGAAGAGTACCTGAACGGAGAACGTCTGCTGGGAGGATACCTTCACATTTTCGGGCACACCCTGCATGAAGGCGGCCCCATCAACGTTCGCAACTATGGTTATTGTCTGGACTGCGCACGGGCTTTTATCCTAAATCTGGAATGTATGCCGGATAAATGATGAAATGTTTGGAATTGTCTGGCGTATAAACATCATAAAGCTATCCAAATGGAATCAAAGAAGAAAGCGATATACGTTCATGGTCTCGGATCTGGCGCAGCCTCCACAACCATTGATATAGTCCGGAAGGTATTCTCGGACTATGAATGGACATCGGTGGAAGTGAATGAGGATTCGGTGGATTCGGTCAATATCATCAACCATACGATAGGACAATTACACCCGGCGTTACTGATGGGGACTTCCCTTGGCGGACTTTATCTGATGTATGCAGATATGGATTCGTGCGAGGATAACGCGATTAGGTTTATCTTCAATCCGGCGTGTGACATCGCCCGGGTTATTCGTGAGACTATCGGATTCGGCACCAAGGAGTATTTCGTGTCCAGGCTTGATGGAATCCAGGAATATATCCTTGACGAGAGCGTTTGCGCCCGGTTCGAGAACTTCATTGCCGGGTATCAACCAACATCTGGGAAGCGTGATTACGCTATGTTCTCCATCAAAGACGAACTGATTGGGCCTGCCGGTGTCCGCAATAACCAGCGGGTTTGCTATGAGGCCGGATATCGGATTCTCCTTGATTGGGAAGGCGGTCATCGTCTGAGGCGTCAGACTTTGCGTCTATCCCGGACTCACTTGTTCGATGAGCGAAAGACGAAGTATCGGGTTGGCGACCGGGTCTTGTTCAAGACAAGCGAGCCGGGAGATCATTTTCACCGGTATTATGGTGAAGGTGGCCCGATGGATCCTCGGGCCAGGAGGAAAGAAGAATTCGTGGGGGTAATCAAGGGTATCTATCTGGAAGGAACTCCCCAGTTATACTCGGCCGTGACGGTCGCCCCGTTGTCGTCGTTCTATTGCAGCTTTGTAAGCGATAGGGATATCAAGCGATTGGCAACGGAAGAGGATATGGAACGATTGACTTGTCAAATCGGAAAGAATAACTAAATTTGCGGGCCTTTTGCTACCAAGGCCACATGTTGTGGAGGATTTAGGCCCCGGAGCTGCCCTAGCAAGGCACGCCGGAAGCGGAGACTCCTAAGTTGAACCTAATTATACTAACGTGCTCAATCTGTAAGTATTCATCTATCTGACCTTATCTTGAATGGCAGAACTATATCCCTATTGTTTCACCGAATACTTACATTGAATGCGTTCCTCACTTTATCATATCTCCCCTAAAACCAGGCGATAGCCCGGCAAGGGTCATATTTCTCTATTCGTCTCCTTCTGGAGACAGGTTCAACAATATCCAAATTTATGGAAACATACGAAAAACGCAATGTACTTGCGTTAAAAGGCAAGTATTGCAAGGACTGTATTATATTCACGGAGGATGTGGAAGAAGGCGCTGTCACTATGGTGGGAAATCTCCTTGGCAATCCTCTATTTAGGGACTCGAAAATTCGTGTCATGCCGGATGTCCATCTGGGCAAGGGCATCGTCATCGGTTTCACCTGCCCCGTTACTAGTTTCATCAACCCCCAGCATGTCGGCCTCGACATTGGATGTGGCATTGATCTGGAGCTCTTCGATAGGCCGTTGGATAAAAAGGACTATGCCCTCTTTGAACACCGGCTCAAGAAGGATATTCCCACTGGATTCAACATCAACAAGGAGCGGCAATTCGAGATGAAGCCGTTCTTGAAGTATTTACGTCAGGAATTGAGCAGTGCCCGGCAGTCATCCGGCGGACTGGTCAACCATCTGGATTTGACCGATGAACGGGAACTGGAAGAATGGATCCGTTCTGTTGGAATGGACAAAGCTCAGTTCTACAAGTCCATCGGTTCCATCGGTGGCGGCAATCACTTCATGGAATACGACGAAGGAGATGGTCGTTTCGCCTTCACCGTGCATACGGGCTCGCGTCATTTGGGTCTGAAGGTCTTCAACAAGTGGGACCGGATCGCCCAGCGCAACCCCAACGCGCCCGGTTATCTGGTGGCCGAGGACTTGAGGGGATATCTGACCGACATGGTCATCGCCCAGGCTTATGCCAGGTTCAACCGGGAGGTTGTACTGGACAAGGCAGCGAAAATCATGCACAAGATTAACGGCGCACGGGTCGAAGGATACATCAAGACCACCCACAATTATGTGGATTTCCGCGACATGATTCTCCGAAAGGGCGCCATAAGGTCATATGCCGGAGAACTGATGGTCGTCCCATTCAACATGCGGGACGGCATCGTCGTATGCGAGGGTAGGTCGAATTCCGAATGGAACTACTCAGCTCCTCACGGATCTGGGCGTTGTATGTCCCGGGCTGATGCCAAGCGAAATATCTCGATGGCGGAATACCACCGGCAGATGCAGGGGATCTACACTACCAGCGTCACGCCGGACACACTAGACGAGGCGCCCGGAGCTTATAAGGACACGGATAGCATCTTGGAATCGCTTGGGCAGACCTGCATGATTCATTATCGGATGCTGCCAAAAATCAACATCAAGAATGCAGAATAACTATGGACACTAACTTTATCGATCATATTCGCGTCTTCTGTGCATCTGGCGCAGGAGGCAATGGTTCGGCCCATCTTCATAGGGCTAAGTATATACCTAAAGGAGGCCCGGACGGTGGTGACGGTGGCCGTGGTGGTCATATCATCGTGAGAGCGGATTCCCGCTTATGGACTCTGATTCACCTAAAGTTCAGCAAACATATTCGAGCCGAAGCAGGAGAGAATGGCAGCAAAAACACACGCACTGGAAAGAGTGGTGCTGATGTCTATGTCGATGTACCTGTCGGGACGGTAGTCAAAGATTCCGAGACTTGTAAGGTCCTTTTTGAACTGGTCAAGAATGGACAACAACAGATTCTTTGCAAGGGCGGAGCCGGAGGCTTAGGCAACGATAATTTCAAGTCCCCGACCAACCGTACCCCAAAAGAGTTCACATATGGTGAGCCCGGGGAGGAAGGATGGTTCATATTCGAACTGAAGATACTGGCCGATGTTGGCCTGGTAGGCTTGCCGAATGCGGGCAAATCGACCCTTCTCTCGGTGATGTCCGCCGCCAAACCGAAGATTGCGGACTACCCCTTTACGACGTTAACTCCTCAACTTGGAATTGTCTGCTACCGAGGGAAACAGTCTTTTGCGATGGCCGACATTCCGGGGATTATCAAGGGGGCGCACGAAGGGAAGGGTCTTGGAATCCGTTTCCTGCGTCATATTGAGCGGAACTCTGTCCTGCTCTTTATGATTTCTTGTGAGGACAATGTCGGTGAGACCTACCGGACTCTGCTGAAGGAATTACAAGAGTACAATCCAGAACTGCTGGACAAGCGACGTGTCGTGGCCATCACCAAGTGTGATCTTCCGGACTTGTCAGATTTCAACACGAAGGAGATTCGCCGAACTCTGCCTCCAGGACTTCCGATTGTCTTCATCTCATCCGTTTCCGGCTCCGGACTCAACACCCTTAAAGACGAGCTCTGGAAAGCGCTGAATGAGAGGTAGAATTAACTGAAAACGCATCCTATGTTTGGGATGCGTTTTCTTTCTTACCTAGTATAACGAAGGAGCCGACACGACCACTTATATCCCCGAATGCATTCATATCGATGAATTCATATCCTTCATCAAACAACCGCGTAATTGGAGGATAATCCATATATGTATCCTCATCTACCACTGGAATCACTTGGATATCTGCATATTCAGGACATTGCTCCCTATATGCCACCAGGTTCATTATTAATACACGTTTTATTTGTTCTTTCGTCATAATATCTTACAATACCAATCCCCTAAAATGATTTCCGTTAGGTCCAGTCGGATAACGATTGGCCATTTCAATAACGGCCTGCACACCAGAAGATTTCCCGTCTGGATACTGAACCGAAATCATATATCCAACTCCGTCCTCGTTAGCAAAGATCTGACGGCCATAATAGTTGACGCCTTCGATACTACGGGCACGGATGGTGAGGACTTCTTCCTTTTCCTCTCTTTCCAGTACGGTGAAGCCGTCTTCCTCCAGCCCGGAAATGGTGGCCTCAATTAATTCCTCATCTGTGACTCCTTGGAAACCGGCATAGAATGAGACCAGTATAAGCGAATCTGGAGACCAGGCTCTTGTCCCGTGAAAGGACAGTTCTGCCTGCCAGAGGTCATCTTCCGGCATATAGTCAGATGGAATCTCCAGTACTCCGCCCCAGTCTTGATTGAAGAACCAATTTCTCCCCCCAAAGGAGAAGGTATGTTTTACTGGATCAATGCACTTTGCTCCCGGACCGATGGCAACTTGCGCCAGAGAATCTAGTTCATGGATCCAACTGGTGTCGGCGCGCATCTGGGCAAGGATAGCCTCGGGCGTGTCTTGACTCTTCGGTTGTTGGACGCAGGCTATCATCAAGACAAGAACCGTGGTCGTTATAATGGAGTTCCTCATGCTTCGCGGAGTTTTGCAATGGTTTCTTCGAGAGTATATGACTGGTATCTCTGCTTTGCCTCCGTGTAACGTTGGTTAATCCGCATGAAAGAACTCCAAATCGGGGAAAAAGGAGAGAATTGCATTGTGACGGATTGGCCTTTCCTATCAACTGCCGAACAATGGTTTGCGCCGCTTAACGGGCTGCCAGCAATGAAATATGTCAAGGCCTCTACCTTGTCTTTCTCTCGGATGACGGCTTTTTCACAATCGTCCCACCACTCCAGATAAATACCCAATGTCGCTTGGTTCAACCCGGACGTGCCAGTATAGGCCAAGCCGTTTTTGAATGGCAATGGAGTTAAGAACATCCGGCTATCGGCCATAATCTGTTCCCTGTGTTCGTATAGATAGAATGCTTCCTGGAGAAACAACCGTTCCCAGGCGGGCCTTTCGGGAGTTTTCTTCCCTAATAATCTCTTCCCTCTACTCTTTCCAATCTGGAGGAACTCGCCGGTTGTATCCAGCGACAGTTTATCCCTTACGATAGCACATGGCTGGTCAGTTTTTGGATAGCAGTCCAGTACATTTCCGTTCATCAACTGGATCTTTCCTTCCGGATGACGCACATCCTTTTCTTCTGTTTCGATGATCATGGTAACAATTCATTGGTTCCGAGAATATATACCAAGCCGGGGCGCTATTATTTCATCCGACATATGGGAAGACCTCCAATCCCTTGTAAGAATCGCATTTGCTCGCAGTATGTGTATGTGAAACCCGAGAAATCGGCCTACTTAAATAAATTCTCACACTCGTCGTGAAAGAAAGTTGTTGGCTAGCGGTATGAATAAAGAACAAACATGGAAAATGAATATGAAGCAGAACAACATGCTGGGTAAGGATGGCCTTACCATTACAAGTGCCAATCATCTGGCAAACATTGCAAAGGAGATGTATGAGGCTCTGGTGAGCAAACTGGAGTCTCTTAGATTCTACTCAAGGGACTATATGCTTGCCATTGCAGGTAAGACTTTCAGAGTTGAAAATGAGTCAGAGAAATCTGAACTTGAGGCCCTTGCCTCTGGTCTCAAGGAGATTGGAGCACTCAAATCCCTTATTGCATACTTAAGGGAAGGCATTAAGGCAAAGAACCAAATGAACTCTGATTCTGCTTTTGAGGAGCATATTGGGGAGCTTATCAAAGCTGGTCGTGAAGACCTTGAGAGACCAGTGGCCCAAAAGGAGGTTACCTTTGAGGAAGAGTTGGCCAAACTCTCATCTGAACAAAAGGCAAGATACTATGCCCTTGAGGCAAAGTGTGCCACTATTGGCTCATTTATTCACCCTGATGGGGCCTTTGCCAAGGCTAGAAAGGAGTTCTTGGAGCACACAAAAGATCCCATCAAGGTTGTAGGGAAAGGCCAAGAGGCAGAAATCAATACCTTCTCTAGCAGTTTTACTGCTGAGCAGATTGACTCTGTATTCTTTGAACTTCAGAAGGAGTACAGAAGCATTCAGGCAGAGTTCAATAAACTCAAGGCTGAAGTGGATGAGAAAGTGGCTGAGGCCAATAAGCAGATTGCCAAAGACTCATTGGCTGCCATGAAACTCTGGGTTGACACCAGAAAGGTGGAAAGAACTCAGTATGACTCTGAAGTGAAGGCACTGAAGATTGTGATCCCTCAGAATCTGAGGGAGGTGTATGAAAAGGTGAATGCAGTTGCAAATGCCAAGTAGCATTCACGCCACATAATCCAAAAGATCTTTGAAATATTGTCCAGGACCCAGGCCTCCGGTTTAGGCGGCTGAGGGTCCGAATATGGATAGCCGAGGGGAGTTGATCATCCGGCATCGATAATCAGGAAAAAGGACCGGCACCCACCCAGTGGGGCTCGAAGTTGCCTAAGGCAATGGAGGAGCTAAGCCGGTTTCGTCTTGATACAACATTTTTCCGGACGACGCAGTTTCTTTGCGGCCGAAAGCCGGGTTGATAAGCTTAATTGCATTCCTTTACGGGAGCAACCTGAGGCCGCGTTAACAAAAATGGCTGACCTTGCTATCGCACTCGATTTCGAGTCGTCCGGGTTATTGATTGGGTTCTTGTCAATGTTCCCCGAGCGCTATCCATAGGTCAATATATTCCTCCGGTCGGAGCATGCCTTCCCAGGTACTCCGACCGGTTTTTTAACCACAAAAAAACAACAAGGATGACAACCATACGAATCTGTGAAGAATCTGAAGCCCGCCTAATGGTTAAAGAGGGCTTTTTAAAGGAATACATCAATATGTGGAGTTCACAATTTCCACAAAAAATGATGCTCTATCAAGTTAAGGAATTAAAATCCAAGTATGGCTTATGTCTACGTGATGCACATAAGCTTGCAAGTGTGATTGGGGCAGATGAAGAGGTCATTCTTGAGGTGGGTGATAATGTGCTATTAAGGAAGAGAAATGATGGCTTGGCTATATTTCAAAAGATGGGTGAGTTCTGGGTGATGGTTGATGAGAACTTGGATGTATTTGATTCTGAAGAAATCCTATCCAGCAACACTCTTCCATTGCTGACCTCTATATGTGAGGAGAACAAGATCTTACATGCAAAATCAGTAAAAGCCCTTGCCAAATCCATTAAGCGGTTCTTGAGTTGCTGGTATAGGGCCAAAGGAGTGTTCTTCTCCTTTGGCAAGCACGAGATATGGAAGATCTCTGACAATAATGGGATTTACATCTTTTCAAATACTCTCAAGAATAAGTTCATCTACAACTCAGAAGATGAGATTGCTAAGCATATTGAGTGCTATCGCAAGGCACGAAAAATTGAATTTGGGGCATTTTGATATATATTGAAAGATATCACATAACTGGCAGTATAAATAAGCAAATACAACACGATATTATGGCAAATAAAGTTCCCAGCGACTGGCGCATTTGCGCGACCTGTTCCCACTGGTGCGGACGCACCTCTTCTGATTTCTGGTGCAAGTGGGTTGAATTTGACAATACTGAAAGAGCCCGTTGCGCGGGCGGCGGCTTCAACGGCTGTTCTATGCAGGGCATGGCTTCCTGTACCCATTGGGATCAGAGATTCAAATAAATGGGGATGGGGTAATTCTATCTAAATAGGTGAGATATGGTGTATTTAGAAGAATTTGGATTCTGCTGCGAACCAAGGGGAGTTTACCCTTATCGTGTAATGGGTCCTAAGAGACTTGAGAACTTAGAGTTGGGGGCGATCACTATTCTTTATGGGAGTAATGGTTGTGGCAAGTCTACGGCCTTGAATATCATGGCAAGGGCAATAAAACTGCCTAATATGTCTCCCGGGAATAACAATGAATATCTCAATGGTTATGTCAGACAATGCCATTTCAAATTATGCGATGATGGTATACCCGGGACTGCGCGTTTTATTCGTAGCGAGGACATCATGGACATGATTAACCGCGTGAGAAAAGAAAACGAGAGGGTAAATCGCATTGTGGCAAAGACGGAGACTGATATGGATGAGTTTGATGACCCGCAACTGTTATCCAAACTATTCGATCCTGATTCAATGAACGACCAAGAGAGATTCTTTATCTCCAGGCTGGATTCAGCCAGGGAGTCATTTGAGGCATTATATCAACGTCCTGACCAGTTCTCCAACGGAGAAACTGCGATGGATTTCTTTAATAATGAACTCCTCGTCGATTCGTTGTACTTCCTGGATGAGCCAGAAAACTCTTTGGCCCCCGAGTTACAACAACAACTCGCCCATAGGATCGAACTATTAGCTTACTATCTTAATTGCCAGATAATTATCGCCACACACTCCCCTTTTCTTCTCTCTATGCGGGGGACTAAGATTATAGACCTGGACAGCGAACCTTCTGTTGAAAGGAAATGGTATGAGCTACCGAACATGCGCGTATACTACGACTTCTTCATGAAGCACCAGAGAGCGTTTGAAAAGAGATGAGATTCATCGAGTTGTTTGGTTTCTGTGAGGAGCCAAGAGAAGACTATCCATATAATGTGTTGTCGCCGAAATTGCTTGGATTCACCACTTTTGCCCCGGTCACAATCTTTTATGGTAGAAATGGCTCCGGCAAATCTACGGTGTTGAATGCAATTGCCCGTTCATTGAAGATTCCTAATCTATCCAAAGGGAGTGATAGTCTAGTTTTCGAGAACTATATTCGCTCTTGCAAGTATGTCTTATCTGATAATAGCCCATCCAAGGCGTTGTTTATTCGTAGTGAAGATGTGATGGAGGGTATTAATAAGGCAAGGAGGGAATATGAAGGTTTTGAAAAAGATGTGCAAGCGGCTGGATTTAAGCCAGAGGAGATATATGGAAACTTCCTATTATCCCTCAATAGCGAGTATCAATGGATCTTCTCTAGAGCTTGCCAAATGACTGAGCAATGGTCAAATGGAGAGGTCGCTATGATGTTTTTCGAAAACATCTTCACTCCGGATTCATTGTTCTTTCTTGATGAACCCGAGACATCGTTCTCACCTATATTCCAGCGTAGGATTGCTGATATAATTAATCATTATGCGAGATACCTTGGATGTCAATTTGTGATCTCTTCACACTCCCCTTTCATTCTGGGTATTGATGAGGCCAAGGTAATTGACCTTGATTCCTACCCCTCGGTTGAGCGAAAGTGGTCGCAACTACCCAATCTGAGGATTTATTATGATTTTTTCATGCGGAATTCAAAATGGTTTGAGAAATGATTACTAAAGAGATTATTGAGTCCGTTACTCCCGCGATATATTCAAATGCGCTAAGGATAGTGGGAGACAATCCCCTCTATGACCGAGAGTCATTTATCATAGATAGCATTGCGGAGTTCTGGTGGGCGATCATCGATAGAATTGAGATGCAAGAGGCTCCAAAGGAAGCTCTGTCCGCCGAATCTTTCGTCTATCTCCTTCGGCAATATCTTCCCGAATTAGTTGTGGTTTCAAAGGAGAATCACCGAATTGAAATTAAAACTGATAACTGGGTGTATACAATCAGTGATGGACTTAATGGATTTCGCGGTGTAGGGATTTATCCCCAGTATCATTATGTGCCGGCAGAACGTGCTGAATGGTTAATTCGTCATGGCTTGACTCCTAAAACAAAGAATCCCGATAGATTCTTGGCCCAACTCTTAATCGCGTTCGACCGTTTAATTCCGGAAATGAAGGAGACCATTCATGAGATTGAGTTTAAGGCGATGTATGACTATAAAGAGCACGAAATCCGAAAAACTATACTCCGGAATCTGCTCGCTACACTTCCAATCAAAGCATCGTTCTTTATTTGTAAGGACAAAACAAAGTGTGAGATAGAGATTGACGGATGGACTCTTACCTTCTTTGTCTCTAATGCAGATATTCCATCATGCACTGAAACGCTTTACAAAGAAATGCAGGAAATAATCCGTAATCCCAGGGCCGCTTTAAAATTTGGAAATAAGTATTCAGTAGAATAATAATGAGTCATTATAAGTATAGACTGGCCAGAAGGCAACGTGCAGAAATTCGTCGTCAATTACTTGATAATGCAAGGATGGAACGAGACTCTAAGCTTTCCGTATTCGTCCGCATGGTTTGGAATAAACGCGATGACTTTCTTTCTGACGAGAGGAAGTACCTTATCAATATTCCGACCTGCGAAAGTGGGACATCGTTCAGTGGTCCATTTTATTTCCCCATAGGAACAATGTTAGAGTGCTGGGAGAACTGTCCAGAGTTTACTCTAGAAGATGGTTCTAAGATATTCCGTTGGGGCGGAGGTCTTTCGATTACTTTTGGAGAGGCTATTAATCTTGACACTGGTGTGATCATAAAATATACACGAAACTCTGACAATCTCTTCCCAAAGTGGCAGACTCTTGCAGAAGTAAGTACTCCATATCGCAGGAAAGCTCATCAACTCATTTCACAAGGCTGGCAACCTATCGATGATCAAGAACTGATTGATATACTTCCGGCATTACGTCGATATGATGAGTTTAACAAGAAACGAATTGAAGAAATACCGGGTAATTCGCAATAGGCCAAGAATAATTTATTATTCAAAATCCAAATCGTTTGGATAATAGATTATTTATTCCTATCTTGCCATCGGAATTCAAATCACATGGCAAACATAGAACAGAACTTGCGAGAGATCGTCAAGGCCAAGGGCCTGCGACTCTCCGACATCGCTAACCGTATGGGCACTACGGTCAGCAACCTTCTCACTAGCGTTAAGGGTAATCCCACTGTCTCGAAACTTGAGGGCCTCGCCGATGCATTGCAGGTAGGCGTCGCCGAACTGCTCACCGGTCGGCCTGAAGCGGCCCAGGGTCTCGTCATCATCGACGGCCAGACTTATCAGATATCCAAACCGGCGACCAAGGTTGTCCAGATTCCGACATACAACCGTTACGACGTCTTAAGGGGTGATATCAGATGCTTCATTGCCAAAGCCATAGAGGGCAAGGAAAACGCCTGCATGATGGGCATCGTGGAAACGATGGAGTTCTTCTCTCTGCTCTATGACGGCGAGAACGAGTTTTTCCATCTTTCCCTCTGCTTCGCTGACGGCCAGGTGATGACTTTCCCCTATGACAAGCTGGAGTACTGCGACTGGAAGAAAGGAGATTCCAAGAAAGATGCACTATGGGATCTCTCCCAAGTCACGGAGGAAATCCTCAATGATGTCGAGTTCGCCGTGCCATCTGCCCTTAATGTTGTGAAATAATAGACACCCCCACCGCTGCTTGCGATGGGGGCGCTTCTTTACTCTGCGAACAGTTCTATCCGGCAGTTCCGGTTGGCGGACAGTGGCTCGTATGAGGTTGTCCCACCCTGGGACAGTACCTCTATCCGGTCATCCGGCACTCCCCTTTTCTTCATAAGTGACGCTACATGTTCGGCCCTAGCTTTAGCGAGTGCCTCATTCTTCTCGGCCGACCCCGTCGCTGAATCAGCAGCACCGGTTATACGCACGCGCAGGTTCTGTGCTATGGCCAGATCTGCAGCGGCGTTCACGCTGAGCAGTTGCGGGGAGTCCGTGACATACGTCCCAGCAAGACGGAAGAAGATAAAGACCGGAACACCTATTGGCACTTCTCCCCTCTCCATATGCTGAAGATATGGCTTCAGCGGGCTGGCACTTTCTTGTACAGAAGTCGCGGAAGACATCTCGGGAGAAACCGTATCGGAGGATTCGGATTTCTTCGACAGTGGGACGATCTTGCCATCCTCGACCTTCATCCCGGTGCCGATCGAACGGAACAGTTCGGCCTTCCCGTCCCAGGAAGGGTTGGCAAGTCTCTGGCGGAGCGAGTTCAGTCCGTCGTAGTCGTTGACAGGGTGCCGGTGGCATCCGCAGTCGCAGTTCTGGCGGATCCGGACATCCGGCCGGACCGA
>JAEEGG010004837.1_pt1 | contig 32493 bp, 23 predicted proteins | sample 9134161 | NCBI WGS metagenome assembly JAEEGG01 (sample SAMN16246543, study PRJNA631951) | gut metagenome | biome: gut microbiome; feature: rumen; material: CR-attached | host: Bos | place: Iran: Karaj | collected 2018-10 | reverse complement strand
CGCGACGGCGAGACGTGGACGGCCTACAACAAGAGCAATTCCAGCCTCACAGAGACAGTACAGTGCATGGCCTTCGACAGCAGCAACAACCTTTGGTGCGGCACCTTCGGCAGCGGCCTGTTCTGCTTCGACGGCATACGATGGAGCAACTACACCACCTCCAACTCGTCCATCCCATCCAATTACGTGGGTACGGTGACCGTCGATAACAACGATATCCTTTGGCTGAACTGCCGCGACCCTCGCTATCCCGACAAAATGGGGTCAGAATTCGGCTTAGGACTGACACGCTTCGACGGAAACACATGTATGACCTACAACCACAACAACTCACCACTGCCCAGCGACTGCTTCTGGGACGTACAGGTGGATGCCGACAACCGTCTATGGATAGCCACCGCCGGTGACGTCGGCCTCGTCTGCTACGACGGAACCGCTTGGACGACATACGACACCGATAACTCCGACATCGTCCTCAACGAAGTCACGAAAATCACCCTCGACCCAAAGCGTGACCTCATTTGGCTCACCCAGTACCCCGGCCTCGGGCTTTCCGTCGCCCGCATGAACTGCCACAACACAGCAGTACATTCCATTGCCACTCCCAATGTCCCCACGGCTATCTACGATTTGAGCGGCAGACGAATTGCTAATCCCACAAGGGGCATCTACATCAAGGATAGGAAGAAATATTTGAAGAAATAATCATAACACGGCCATTCTCCAGTTTCCACATCGGATGATTTTTCAATAAAAGCACCATCTTCTGATACTTTAACATAAAGAATTAACGTTCTTCCCTATTCGATATGATTCACATCAACAACAGGTAAGAATTTATTATCGTAGATATTACCTGCAACCAATGACCATTGAAGAAGTTTGTTAAGTCTTCAACTTCGACGATAATGTGCTGAAGACGTTTGATGTTAAAAGGTTCTTCTATAGTAATGACTAACATTGTTGGTCTATTAGCAGCAGTCCAGTCATTCATCGTAATAACATGCCATCCCTAGTTTAAACTCAAAAAGTCAGCAAGAATGACGAGAATGGCATTATTCATCTGCATCTTAGTAAATTCTTGATGGCTGATGAACTCTAATCCGCAACACTACTTGGCCCATCATACCCGATTGAAGAAGGGGCGTCTGTTTCTCAAAGAATTTCATGGAGACAACGGCCTTTCGCTTAGCAGGGCGTTCCATTCCCTTGACCACAGCGAGGTTCTTCACTTCTCCCAAATCAAGAACATTATTGCCGTCACCACAAAATAAACCTGCGTCACGCGGCAGCCCGACCACAAGTCGGAATCTGCAGCGTGGCGCAGGCCTCCCTTATTTCACTTTGTTGTTACAGAGCGATATCTTAGTTGTTCTCTGGACGCAGTTTGCGAACAGTGGCACCAGCCTGCCACATCTCGCTCTCCCTCATTGCCTTGAGTTCCTCATTGAGTTTCTCGCGGTAGTCGGGTTTGGAGTTGCTGTCGATAGAAATCTGAGCCTCATTACCAGTCTTTACAGAATAGTAGAGCCACTCAAGAACAGGCTTCACTGCATCGTGGAAACGAGGAGCCCAGTCGAGTGCGCCGCGCTGTGCTGTAGTAGAGCAGTTGGCGTACATCCAGTCCATACCCTTCTCTCCGAAGAGGGGGCCAAGGCTCTGTGTCAGTTCCTCAACAGTCTCGTTGAAAGCCTCAGATGGTGAGTGTCCGTTCTCGCGGAGCACCTCGTACTGAGCGAGGAGAAGTCCTTGAATAGCTCCCATGAGTGAACCACGCTCACCTGTGAGGTCGCTAGTTGCCTCGCGCTGGAAAGTGGTCTTGAAGAGATAGCCGGCACCGATACCGATACCGAAAGCGAGAGTGCGCTCCTCAGCCTTTCCTGTAGCATCCTGATAGATGGCATAAGAGCAGTTGAGTCCTCTTCCTTCGAGGAACATGGTGCGGAGAGAAGTACCGGAACCCTTAGGTGCAACCATGATGACATCCACATCAGCAGGTGGCACTACACCAGTGCGGTCGTTCCAGTTGATGGCGAAACCATGAGAGAAGTAGAGTGCCTTTCCAGGGGTAAGATACTGCTTGATTTTGGGCCACACGTCGATTTGAGCGGCGTCTGAGAGGAGCATACAAACGATAGTTCCTTTCTGAGCTGCCTCTTCGATAGAGAAAAGAGTTTCTCCGGGTTTCCATCCGTCAGCAACAGCCTTGTCGTAAGTTTTACCCTGACGCTGTCCGACGATGACGTTGAAACCGTTGTCGCGAAGGTTTCCTGCCTGACCAGGTCCCTGAATACCATAACCCAAGACTGCTATAGTCTCGTTTTTGAGCACTTCACGTGCCTTCTCCAGTGAGAATTCTTTGCTGGTGACCACTTCCTCGAGTACGCCACCGAAATTCATCTGTGCCATTTTTTTGTTTGTGTTTTATGCCGCCCTCATAGTTATCCGAAGGCAGCGGTTAATATTGATTTTGCAAATTTACAACTAAAAATCCAATTAGTAAGTGTGGCGAATGCTAATTATTCAAAAATCAGCCTTGCCCTGACGCAGACCTCCCCTTTTTCATCAGTTTGATTGTCGGTTCTGCATATTTCCACATCGTAAATGTTTTCTCCTTCTGTCTTCATGAAGAACTGCAGCCACTGTCCGTAATACGACTCTTTCTGGTATTGTAGTTCCACCCTTCTTAGTCTTTGCTGTCTGTAATGGTCGAGCGAGAAGATGTCGCGTAGATGCAGCAAATATTTCATACTGTTGACATGTCCGTTCATGTCGATGTCGGAGTATGTGACTTTATGGCACTTGACCATGTCCGCTCCTACCAGTGGCTTGATTCTGGAATAAGGGCTGATAGGGCAAGGGAGTTCGGGTGCGCAGTAATCTTCGAACTGCTTTCCATGAAACTCGATGAGGTCGACAGGTTTTCTCGTTTCGTAGTTGATAGTCGACCAAATCGACCTTGCATATCCGAAGACGACGCCATTGTCGCCTTTGATGGCATAGTTCCTGTTCGTGAACAGCGAATACACTTTATCGACCCAAGTTTCGATGTGATAATTCTGATAGACAACGGGAGTAATGTTGAGTTCCACAACAAGTCGAGCCAGTACCCAAGTGTAGTTGACGTTGTTGACATCCTTCATTCCAAATCCTCTCTTAGACGCATGGTTCTCAGCTGCATTGAGGAGGTCGACTCCCAGCGTCTCCCATGAGAGTTGTTTCTTGTAGTCGGTGTGGAACGGGTCTACAATATGGCTTGTGGTTTCTACTTTTTGCATGATGATTACTTAAACGGGCATTTTGAGCATTGAGGGCGCTAAATTCACCATAGGTGCTCCATTACTGCTCCATGATTTGGGCATGTTTCTTTTCCCTAAGTCTTATGTATTCATCGAGTTTCTCGATTGTGCTCTTCGTGACGGCAATGCGTCCTGAACGAACGAACTGGAGAATGCATTCAAGTTCAGTAAGAGAGTCGAAGAGTGAGAGAATTTCCTCAGTAAGTCCTGTTTTCTCCACGATAGAGTAAGTGGGGTTAACCTCAACGATTTTCGCATCGTGAATTCTTATCACCTTGCTGATGCGGTTGTTCTGCAGTACGGCAGGTGTTGAGAGTTTGAAAAGGGCTGTTTCTTGAATATAAATCTGGTCGTCGGTGAAGTAGTTGGCTTGCAGCACATCAATACGCTTCTCCATCTGCTTCTTGAGCATCTCTGCCATTTCAGTATCACAGAAACAAGTGATGGTGTATTTGTGGACTCCAGGTGTTGACGATGCGCACACATTGAGTGTTTCAATGTTCACTTGTCTTCGTGTGAAGACAGCGGTAATCTGGCTGAGCAGACCCGAGATATTCTCGGAATAGACAATAATGGTGTGAAGTGGCAATCCGTTCTTGCTGCTGTTCTTTTCCCGTGCCGTATTGTCGCACTTGCCACAAGTCTGGCAATCATTATTCTGGTTAGGCATTTTATATCTCTCTGTTTATGAGTTTCTTAATTATTTAGCAATCATGACAAGGGCTTTAGTCTCCTTAAGATTAATCCTTGACCTCGAGCAACATCTTATCGACATCAGCTCCCGGCGGAGTCATCGGCAAGACATTGTCCTCTTCCAAGACGGCACATTGCAGCAGATACGGTCCTGGTGTGTCGAGCATGACTCTTATGGAGTTATCAAGGTCACTCCTATCGACAACAGTATGAGCGGGGATGCCATAAGCCTCAGCGATTTTCTCGTAATCGGGATTGGCCATAGGTGTGAACGAATATCTATGGTTGAAGAACATAGCTTGCCATTGCCTAACATTTCCGAGGAAGTTGTTGTTGAGCAGAATGATTTTGACAGGGCAATGCTGCTCCATGATAGTTCCAAGTTCCTGTATGGTCATCTGGAGTCCTCCGTCGCCCACAAAGAGGCACACGGTTCTCTCAGGAGCTCCGAAAGTGGCTCCTATCGCCGCAGGGAGTCCGAATCCCATAGTACCGCAACCACCTGATGTGACAACGCTTCTGGGCTTAGTGAACTTGAAATACCTGCATCCGAACATTTGGTTCTGTCCTACGTCAGTGACGAGCACAGCCTCATTGTTGGCCGCCTCCGACACCTTTCTCACGACCTCTCCCATAAGCAGCGGTCCTTCTGTCGGGTTTATGGCTTTCTCGATGACCTTATTGTACTCTTTCTCAGCGTAAGGTTGGAAACCTTGAATCCAGCTGTTATGCTTAGCCGGGCTAATGAGTTTGGTTACAGCCGCCAGTGTGGTCTTGCAATTACCGAGGACAGGGAGGTCCACCTTGACATTCTTGTCGAATTCAGATGGGTCGATGTCGAAATGTATGATTTTGGCTTGTTTAGCGTAAGTTTTGAGATTGCCTGTGACGCGGTCATCGAATCTCATACCGACAGCGATGAGGAGGTCGCACTGGTTCGTCATGACATTGGGTCCGAGGTTTCCGTGCATGCCAAGCATACCCATATTGAGCGGGTGGTCGGAAGGCAGAGCAGAGAGTCCGAGGAGTGTGCATCCAGCTGGTATCTGTGCTTTCTCGAGGAACTCCCTTAGTTCCTTCTGTGCGTTTCCGAGTTCAACGCCTTGTCCGACAAGTACGAAAGGCTTGACAGAGTCGTCAATCATCTTCGCCGCCATTTTGATGGCCTCGTCAGATGGTTGAGGATCGGGGTCGTAACTGCGTATGAAATCAACCTTCGATGGCTGGTAATCCACCATGCCTGTCTGTGCGTTTTTTGCGAAATCGAGAACAACAGGTCCAGGCCTTCCACTCTTAGCGATATAGAAAGCCCTGCTGACCGCCCATGCCACATCCTCAGCTCGACGAATCTGGAAATTCCATTTTGAGATAGGCGAAGTGATGCCGACCACATCGACCTCCTGGAAAGCATCGGTTCCAAGCATGGCAGTACCCACCTGTCCGCAAATGACGACCATAGGTGTGCTGTCGATCATGGCGTCAGCAATTCCTGTGATGGTGTTCGTTGCTCCTGGTCCACTGGTAACGAGGCAGCATCCTACTTCTCCAGACACTCTTGCGAATCCCTGTGCTGCGTGTGTGGCTCCCTGTTCATGGCGTACGAGGATATGATTGAGTCTGTCCCTGTAGTCATAAAGTGCGTCGAATACGGGCATGATGGCTCCACCTGGATAACCGAAAATGGTTTTCACACCTTCGTTCACCAGAGAACGCATCAAGGCTTCAGCTCCTGTAATTTTCTCGCTCATAATATTTTTATTCTTAATAATTTACAAAATTTAATTAAAGCAATGCTTTAAGTTAATGTGTATATGGACATTATGGGTTTAATACGCATAATGGTATTTTCGGGATTTGAATTGCTATGCTCAGTCAATGATTCTGACTCCTCCCTTATCGGCCGAGCTGACGCTGAGCGAATAGGCTCTAAGCGCTTTGCTGACCACACGATTTCTCTTGAGAGGTTGCAGAGGACGTTGTGCGAGTTCCTCATCGGAAAGTCTGACGTTAATGGAACGGTTGGGGATATCGATTTCGATGATGTCTCCATCGACGATTTTTCCGATGTTCCCTCCCGAAGCCGCCTCAGGACTGATGTGTCCGATGGAAAGTCCAGAAGTACCTCCAGAGAAGCGTCCGTCGGTGATGAGTGCGCATTCTTTTCCCATGTGCATGGACTTGATATAGGATGTGGGATAAAGCATTTCCTGCATACCAGGCCCTCCCTTGGGGCCTTCGTGAGTGATGACGACAACGTCACCCTTTTGGACCTTTCCTCCGAGAATGCCCTCACAAGCATCCTCCTGTGAGTCGAACACCTTTGCCGGGCCCTCGAAATGCCAAATGCTCTCATCCACTCCAGCTGTTTTTACGACACATCCGTCCTGTGCGATGTTGCCGAATAGTACAGCCAGACCTCCGTCCTTGGTGTAAGCATGTTCGATGCTTCTGATACATCCATTCTCACGGTCTTTGTCGAGCGTTTCCCACTTGGTGTCTTGTACACCCAGTTGGTTGCAGAACTTGCCAGCCGGAGCACTCTCATAGATACGTTGAGCTTCAGGGTCGATGTTGTAGCCAAGTATGGAATACTTCTTGATATCCTCTCCAAGGGTTGCACCATTGACGCGCTTGACGTCGAGGTTGAGCAATCCTCCTTTGGCAAGTTCTCCGAGTATACCGAGAATACCTCCAGCCCTTCCACATTCCTGTACAGAATATTTCTGAGTGTTAGGTGCCAGTTTGCACAAGCAAGGTACCTTTCGTGAAAGAGCGTCGATGTCGGCCATTTTGAAGTCGGCCCCAGCCTCCTGTGCCACAGCGAGGAGATGCAGTATGGTGTTGGTTGAGCCTCCCATCGCGATGTCGAGTGTCATGGCATTGAGGAAAGCGTCGCGCACGGCTATGTTGCGAGGCAGTACACTTTCGTCACCATCCTCGTAATAAGCGAGTGCATTCTTTACAATCTGGCGAGCCGCCTGTTTCATGAGTTCCTTTCGGTTCACGTGGGTGGCCAGAATGGTTCCGTTGCCAGGTAGAGACAATCCTATGGCCTCTGTGAGTGAGTTCATAGAGTTAGCGGTGAACATACCCGAGCAGCATCCGCATCCAGGGCACGCGCGGCTTTCAATCTCCGCCAATTCATCGTCGCTGACCGTCTTGTCGGCGCCTTTGACCATTGCAGCAATGAGGTCAAGGTTCTCTCCTTTGTACTTACCAGCCTCCATGGGTCCTCCCGAGACAAAAACAGCAGGGATATTGAGTCGCATAGCGGCCATGAGCATTCCCGGTGTGATTTTATCGCAGTTGGATATGCAAATCATAGCGTCAGCTTTATGTGCGTTGCACATATATTCAACGGAGTCGGCAATGATGTCGCGTGAAGGCAATGAATAAAGCATGCCGTCGTGGCCCATGGCAATGCCGTCGTCGATAGCAATGGTGTTGAATTCAGCAGCATAGCATCCCATCTTCTCTATTTCCTCCTTGACGATTTGCCCAGCCTCATGCAGATGTGTGTGTCCAGGCACAAATTGGGTGAACGAGTTCACAATGGCGATAATAGGTTTTCCGAACTGTTCCCTCTTCATTCCATTGGCAACCCAGAGTGCCCTGGCTCCTGCCATTCTTCTTCCTTCTGTGCAAACGGCACTGCGTAATTTATTTTTCATAAGCCTAAAAGCATTTATATTATTATAAAGAAAAGCCTCCCCCAAGTTATCCGTGAGAAAGGCTAAAAAAAGTTCTGCATAAATGTCTTGTTATATAGCGCACTCATTCTCACGGCTTAATTATAAGTCGACGACCACTTTTAGCACAATGACGGGAATGTGTAAGCTAATTACAAACATCATCTTTATTACCTTTATATGCTCCAGTTCCAGAACGACTAAGCGTACATAAGTCTGTAAAAGGAGCAGATTATATGATTTTGACTGCAAAATTACAACTTTTATTTCAAAGCGTAAAGGATTTATGGCATTTTTATTGAGATTTGTAAGAAAAAATAAGATTTTCGCCTTAAGCCTCAAATGAACAGCGGATGCCTACAGACAAGTACAAATAAAGTCTGAAATCCGGGAAAAAAGGAAGAATGCGACATTTTGCACAATTTCACAATAATAATGGTAATTGATATCTTTCGGTGAGGTGCTAACTTTGCATTCGCAAAACACCCATTAATCAATCTATCTATATTCATTTACAAGAAAGGGGATTTGCTCCTCTTTACATTATTCCAGTTTGGAGTAATAAACTGAAAAAGCGATGGACAGTGGTCCGTCGCTTTTTGCTTTATGGGTATCATGAGAAGAACAAGAGTAGTCTGAAATACCTATTACATGGGGGTTTGAGCATTTTTTTCATTATTTTTGGGTATTGCGAGCTTTTTGCCATCTTTATAACTTTGCACCGGAAATTCAATATCATATCATTCAAAAAGATGACGCAATTTAATAAGGTGCAAAGACATTATCTTTACGCAATCGGAATGCTGTTGTTGCTGCATACTCCGATCAAAGCCCAGGATTACCAGGACAATTTCGACAAATACCGCATAGGTGGTTACGGTGAAATTGTCGCTAATTTCAAGGATTACGGTATCAACCGTTTTTACGGTGGTTCAGAGGGTAATTCAAAGACGAACCATAATGAAATATCCATACCTCGTTTTGTCATTGCTGGCGACTATAAGTTCAACAGCAAGTGGGTTCTCGGTGTTGAGGTTGAGTTTGAGGCAGGTGGCACAGGTATTGAGACAGAACTTGAGAACACCGAGAACGGAGAGTACGAAACCGAGTTGGAGAAAGGTGGAGAAGTGGCCTTAGAGCAATTCCATCTGACTCGCTATATTACTCCAGAGTTCAACATAAGAGCCGGTCATATCATTGTTCCTGTAGGTTTGACGAACGCCCATCACGAGCCCATCAATTTCTTCGGCACCACCCGTCCCGAGGGAGAGACAACAATCATTCCCTCGACTTGGCATGAGACAGGTTTGGAGTTTTTCGGTCGTTTCGGCAAAGGCAGTTACAGCTTCAACTATGAGGCACAAATTGTGACAGGTCTGAATGCCAATGGTTTTGACCGTAACGCCTGGGTAGCAGGAGGCAAACAAGGTAAGTTTGAGGTTGACAATTTCACAAGTCCTGCTTACGTAGCCCGTTTGAACTGGACAGGTGTTCGTGGTTTGCGCTTAGGAGCCTCCTTCTACTGGTGTGCGAATACAGGCAAGAACTGCGACAAGTTGACGACGTATGGTTCGATTGGCAAATTGCCAGTAACCATCTTCACGATTGACGGTCAATACGTGAACAAGTACGTGACAGCCCGTGCCAATTTCATGCAGGGTCATCTTGGCAACGCCGACAAATTGGGTTCCCGAAACGGTCGTTTGTCGAATCTCTCAGGTTACAGCCGTCTGACACCGATTGCCAAGACCGCCTTGTCGTATAGCGGTGAGGTTGGAGTGAACCTTCAGTCGGTAGTAGGCAACGAGAAATTCCCTGTGATATATCCTTTTGTACATTATAGTTACTACAATCCCCAAGAGAAAGCCGCAGGTACTAACGTGATGGACGACCGTTGTCAAGTCAGCCTTTGGAAGGCAGGCTTGAATTGGAAGGCGCTTCCCAATCTTGTTGTTAAGGCCGACTACACCACCCGCCAGATAGGCACACATAAGATATTTGGCAGTGGCAAATATAACAGCGAGAACGAGTTTGCGATAGGAATTGCATTTGTGGACTGGTTCTTCAAGAAATAGGGGATGATGCCACCGATGGTATCCCAATAGCAAATAAAAAGAAATAATAATACGAACCATTAACTAAAAGACAATGAAGAAAAACTTGATGATGATGGGCTTGTTCTGCATGGGCATGCTCACGATGACCACTTCTTGTGGTGATGATGACGACAACGATGGACCCGACGACCCCACAAAAGTGGAGATTTCAGATGTTGAGTATGACGCGATACTGAGCCAGTACGTGAACAGTGTTGTCGTGCCGACTTACAGTGACCTTTTGGCTCGTAACGAGGCCTTGCGCCTGAGTGTGGTGTCCTTCACCACCTCTCCGAGCAATGATGCATTCAGTGCCGTTTGCGACGCTTGGTTGAATGCCCGTGAGCCATGGGAGACAAGTGAGGCCTTCTTGTTCGGTCCTGTAGCCGACAAAGGTCTTGACCCTAACATGGATTCCTGGCCATTGGACCAGGCCGCCATTGTCCAGATTCTCAACTCTCAGAAATGGAGTGAGTTGGAATGGAGCGGCGACTTTGATGAGGAAAGCGAGGAGATAGGCGCCGCCCAGAATGTCCGTGGTTTCCACACCCTTGAGTTCCTTTGCTTCAAGGATGGCAAGCCCCGTACAGTGACAGCAGCGGCATCGAGTAGCGCGCCCGAGGACATTGAATACTCATCAGCCGACGGTTCAGCCTGGGGCAACTACATGATTCACGTAGCCAACCTTTTGCAGAAAGATGCCAGCGACCTGTTTAACTATTGGAGCAAGTCGTACGACGGTGGCCAGAGTTACGCCCGTCAGTTCCTTGCCCACAACGGCGGTCAAGGTTTCCAAAGCGCAATCAACTGTGTAGAGCAGATTATCGACGGCTGTGTTGACATCGCGAGCGAAGTTGGCAGCGCCAAAATTGGCGAGCCTTATGACCTTTATGTTGATGGCAAGACCAAGGAGGCTCTTTATGCTGTGGAATCGTGGTACAGTTGGCACTCTCGTGACGACTACACAAACAACATCTACTCCATCCGCAACGCCTATTATGGCAGTCGTGACGGCAGAGTGAACGCCAATTCTCTCTCCGCGCTAGTAGCGAAGTACAATCCTTCGCTCGACAGCCAAGTGAAGAGTGCAATCCAAACTGCAGCAGATGCCATCCAGGCCATTCCTCAGCCTTTCCGCAGCAACATCGCCTGTTCAGAAAGCGAGGCCGCTATGGATGCCTGCTCAAATCTTGAGAATCTGCTGAAAAACACCTTGAAGCCATATCTTGTGAGTCACACCAAATAATCAAGAATCACAAGTCAAGGAGATTTGCGTTGATCCCTATGTGGGAAAACAGATAAGAAATGCGGAGGTGGAATCAATCATTCCCCCTTCGCTATTATGGTAAAAATATCGTTAGTAAAAAGCGGTACATTCTATGCAAAACAGTTTGAAAGCCTACCTTATATTATTGTTTTCCTTGTTGTTCATGTCATGCGATGACAAAGAAGACTTGGATGCCGACGACATGGACATCCCATACGGTTATGCCCTATCGGCTGGTACAAGCACCAACTTTCTCAACTCCTCGATTGCCTTTGACAATCCAGCTGATTGGGTTACAGGCAAAATGGAGACCCGTTTCAACACGGGCGACCGCCTATACGACAATGTGAAAACGACAAACGAGAACGGTGCAGGAGGTGGTTTGGGTCCTGTGTATGCCGGTTATTCTTGTGGCAGCTGCCACAGGAATGCCGGCAGAACCACTCCTGCCCTATGGTCTGGTGGTGGTTCTGGTGAATACGGTTTCTCCTCGATGCTTGTCTATATCACGAGGAAGAACGGCGCTTTTTTCCAGGATTATGGCCGTGTGGTCCACGACCAGGCTATTTTAGGAGTCCAACCTGAGGGCAAGTTGTCCACGCAGTTGCATTACGAGACCTTCTACTTTCCAGACGGCGAGCCCTATGAACTATGTTATCCTGAATACACGATTACGGAATGGTATGCAGACAGTATCCGTCCAGAGGATTTGTTCTGTACTGTTCGCATCCCCTTACGCCATATAGGCATGGGTCAGATGATGGCCTTAGACAGGAATGAGATTGAGCAGTTGGCGAAAAAGAGCAACTATCCCGAATACGGTATCAGTGGTAAGGCGAACTACATCAAAGAACAAGGCGTCCTTCAGTTAGGTTTGTCGGGCAACAAGGCCCAGCATGCAGACTTGACTGTAGAGTTAGGTTTCTCTTCCGACATGGGTATGACCAACAGCCGCTATCCCGAGGAGATATGCGAGGGTCAGCGCCAGATACAACAAGGTTCGATGATGGGTTTGAGTTACGACCAGTTGGATGTGAGCACCGAGGACATGGAGAATGTAGACCTCTACATGCAGTGTCTGAGCGTTCCTGCTCGGCGCAACATCTACTCCCCAGACGTGATAGCCGGCGAGAAGTTGTTCTACAAGGCCAAGTGCCACCTCTGTCATGTGACGACGTTGCACACCCGTCCCCGTGGTTCCAAGTTGCTCAACGGCACAGAACTGCCATGGCTTGGCGGTCAGACCATCCACCCCTATTCAGACTACTTGCTCCATGACATGGGCAGCGAAATCATGGGTGTAGGTCTGAACGACAACTATGTGAGCGGTTTAGCCCGTGGTAATGAATGGCGGACGACGCCTCTTTGGGGTATCGGCCTTCAGTATCGCGTGAACGGCCATACCTATTTCCTTCACGATGGCCGTGCGAGGAACTTCGTTGAGGCCATCATGTGGCATGGTGGCGAAGGCGAGGCATCGAAGAACATCTTCAAAAACTATACGAGAGAAGAACGAGCACAGGTGGTTAAGTTCCTTGAATCGTTGTAAAGGACAGACATCCATGTGGATAATAAAAGGACAAAAGCATAAAAAGAGACAAAGATGAAAATAAGAAGTTTGACAATCGCATTAGCCATCGCCAGCACAACGATGGCATTTGCACAGACAGCAGAGACAGAGCGAAAACCCATCCTCGATATGGAGAACGGAGTGACCCCTATCGCCGACAACCGAGGATTCACCCTACAGTCGAATGATGGTAAGTTCATTTTCAAGCCCTACATGTACTTATCAACGACCTGCAATTTCAACTGGTATGACGACGAGGGTTTGGACAAAGCCTACAACCAAGACAACGTAGCCAACTCAGGGTTCGCCATCCCATACGCCATTTTGGGTTTCACAGGCAAGGCTTTTGGGATGATAGATTATAACATCAGCATCAACGCCGCCGGTTCGGGTGGCAACATCCTCCAGCAAGCGTGGATTGACTATGCTGTAAGTCCAGCCATGCGTTTTCGTGTAGGTAAGTTCAAGACCCCTTATACCCATGCCTACTTGACGACTCTTGGTGAGACCTTGTTCCCCAGTGTTCCGATGTCGCTGACCAACACGACGATCATGCCCCATGTGCTGAACGCTGTGACCCCAACCATCGGTACAGGCTTTGACCTAGGTGTTGAGATGCACGGATTGATTAAGAACAAATGGGGATATGAGTTAGGCTTGTTCAACGGCACTGGTTCCGGTGTGAACAGCGCGACAAAGACAATGAGCGACGACGACCATATTCCCTCCCTACTCTACGCCGGTCGTTTCACCTTCCAACCCAAGGGCGCGATGCCGATGACCCAAGGCAATTCGAAGATGCTCCACGAAGACAAGATGCTCATCGGCCTTTCCGCCAACTACAATGTGGAATCGGAGAGCGAGAGTACGAACGATTTCCGCGCAGGCGTGGAGTTTGCTTGGTTGAAAAACCGCTGGTACGTTGCAGCCGAAGGATACTACATGAATGTCGATTTCACCAAACGCCAGAAAATCAAGGAAGATTTCAACTACTGGGGCGCCTACGCTCAAGTAGGATATTTTGTGGCACCGGAGTGGCAGATAGGCGCTCGTTACGACTTCATGGACCGCAACAGCAGTGGCAAGGACGGCATACTAAACGCTCCAGCGTGCGTGGTGAACTACTTCATCCCCAAGACCAACATCAAGTTGAGCGCTATGTATCAATATATCGGCCGAACAGGTCACGACACTCAGTTGGACCGTGACAACGACGACCTTGGCATTTCCACCCACAAGGCCATGGTAATGCTTCAATACGCTTTCTAACTTGTAAAAAACAGACATTCAACACAATAAACAAGGATGATGAAACGTTTGACACTTATACTATCCTGTGTATTGTCCATGGTTCTGTTGACTTCGTGCGACGATGGCGACATTTATGACAAAGAGGTCGTTTACAATGTTTCTGGACGCACCGCCAAACTGACAGGGCATTTAGCAGGTCTTTCCCACTGGCCCACGAGCCACTACATCGCTTTGGCGGGTTTTGTGAAAGACAACGACTATGCAGTGATATCAAAGATCGTGCCCTCCACGAGCGAAGATGTTGACTTGGTATTGAGCAACATTCCAGACAGCGTGGAGAGTGTTGAATTGTGTGTGCTGAGCCGTTTGCGCAAGCGTATCTACACACTGGCTTCGAAAAGCGGTGACGCCATAGCCACTAATGACACCATAATCCTGGAAAGCGATGGTGATGTGAGTATGTTCAACATCATCCAGCAGCACACCTTCAACACCACTTGTGTAAACTGCCACGGAGGCAGCAACTTCGCTGGCGCCGGTCTGTACCTGACAGAGGGAAAGAGTTATTCCGCCATGGTAGGCCAGCCATCGACGAAACTGCCAGATTTCCAAATTGTGGAGTCGGGTGATGCTGCCAACAGTGTGTTGCACAAAGTCCTCCGAACCGATATAACAAAGAGTTGGCGTTACGACCATACTTCAGAGATTGTGTCGTATGATGTGCTGAACCTGATAGACAGTTGGATTAGCAACGGCGCCTATGAAAATTAAATGAGATAAAGATGCTAAAGAAACCGATTACCGCCCTATACTTCCTCATTATTATCCTCCTTGCCTTTGCCACTGTTTACGAGCGGCAACACGGCACAGAGGCAGTCAGTACAACCATCTACCGTTCATGGTGGTTCTGTGTGTTGTGGGCGTTGCTCGGGGTGTTGTCAGCGGTTGCCATTTTCGTGCGCCGTCTCTACCGCCGCCTGGCCGTGTTTCTTCTTCACGTATCTTTTCTTGTCATTCTCGCAGGTGCTTTCCTCACCCATACGCTGGGCAAGGAAGGCTATATCCATCTCCGAGCCGGCCTACCCGAAACCACTTATGTAGATAAGGAGAGCAAGAACTACCTTCCCCTTCCATTCACCCTGCGCCTCGACACTTTCTACATCGTGCATTACGCAGGCACTACTGCTCCCCAAGACTACGTGAGCGAGCTGACGTGCATCTCAGAAAAAGAAAGCTTGAACGCGACCGTTTCGATGAACAACATCTACATTCGCGATGGTTATCGTTTCTACCAGTCGTCTTTCGACTATGACGGTCAAGGGACATGGCTGAGCATGAGTTACGACCCATGGGGTATTGGTGTGACCTATTTCGGTTATGCCTTGATGGCATTGAGTATGGTATGTGTTCTTTTCTCGCGTAAGGAGCGTTTCCTTCAATTGTTGCGGAATCCCCTACTCCGTGGCAGCAGTTTGTTGCTGTTTTTGCTATTGAGCCAGAACATGAGCGCTAACCGCAAGATAGCGACCATCAATGAGGACAAAGCCAAGATGCTGCGCCGTGAGCAGGTGATATACAATGACCGTGTAGCTCCATTCAACACATTAGCCCGCGATTTTCTCATCAAAATCTATCGCAAGCCCACTTATAAGGGACTGAGCGCAGAGCAGGTGGTGAGTGGTTGGGCCTACAGCCCAGCTGATTGGAAAGACGAGCCAATGATTTACATCAAGAACGACGCTCTACGCGACTTGCTTCATATCGAAGGCAAATATGCCCGTTTGTCGGATTTGTTTGATGGTGAGGATTACAAACTGACCCCTCTCATCCAGCGTTATCAACGGCAAGAGAAGTTGTCAAAGGCCATAGAAGAGGTAGATGAGAAGGTAGGTTTGATTCTGATGGTGACTAATGGCACCCTGATTGTCCCCCTCCCCTCAGACGGCAGTGTCGAGCGGCTGAGCGACATGAAGATAGATGCAGAATTGCTCTACAACAGCATCCCATTTACCAAGGTCTTGTTCATGCTGAATTTGACCATAGGCATCATAGGTTTTCTGCTTCTGCTATTCATGGGGGCATCTGGTGATAACCGCCTTAACAAGGCGGTATACCTGACGCAAATCTCTCTGCTCATCATCTCCTTGGTTTTCCACAGTATTGGATACGGACTGCGCTGGTATATTAGTGGCAGGATACCTCTTGGCAACGGATACGAGACGATGATTTTCATGGCTTTAGTGTTGATGATAATAACGTTGTTGCTTTGCCGTCGTTTTCCTTTCGCTTTGCCATTTGGTTTCCTGCTTTCAGGCTTCACGCTCTTGGTGGCTTATCTGAGCGAGATGAATCCGCAGATTACTCCTTTGATGCCTGTGCTGAACTCCCCTATTCTCAGTTCCCACGTCAGTATCATCATGATAGCCTACGCCTTGCTTGCGTTCCTATTGCTCAACGGCATTTACTGTCTGATACTGATATGGAAGAAGCACAAATCGAAGATGGAAAATCTTGAAAGGCAATCACTTGACGGAAAGGAGACAGACCATGGCATTCAGAAAGCCAGTGTACCGACGAGTGCAAAGATAGAACAGTTGACGCTATTGTCGCGTCTGTTGCTTTATCCCGCGGTCTTTTGCCTTTCCATAGGTATCTTCTTGGGTGCCATTTGGGCAAATGTGTCTTGGGGCAGTTATTGGAGTTGGGATCCAAAAGAAGTGTGGGCATTGATTACCTTGATGGTCTATGGTGTTCCCTTTCACGACCGACTTTTACGGAGCCTCCGTCGTCCAGTGCTGTTCCACGGTTACCTTGTAGTTGCCTTTTTAGTGGTACTCATGACATATTTTGGCGTTAATTACCTGTTAGGTGGGATGCATAGTTACGCCAATGCTTGATTATGTCGTAAAAAAGTTTTAATTTTGCAGTCAAAACAAAAACGATGGGTGTCATCCCATTGTACAGAAAGAACCAAAACAAAATAATGACACGTAATAAAATATATTGGGACGAGATAGGAGTCAGTGCCGAATTGTCGTTGTTTAATCCTTCAGGTATGACCGAGGAGATTCATGCCATTTTTCATGTGAAGGCCAATGATGAGGAATTCGCCAGCCAGTTGTCTCGCCTGAATCTTGGTCAGAAACAGTTTGAATCTAAAATGCCTGGATTTAAGGCCGTTTTCAAGCGTTATTTTCTGAGCGACTCGACCAACCAGCGTCCCTTGATGGAAGAAGAGCCAGAATGTTCGGTTTCTTATATCCAGCAACCTCCTTTGGACGGAAGCCGTATCGCCTTATGGGGTTATTATGTGAAAGGCGCCGATGTGACCAACGAGGACGGGATGACAATCGTCTCTCACAATGGTTACCGTCATTTATGGAAGATGGGCATGCAAGAGCATCAGGGTGACTCAGAGTCTCAGACGCGCAGTTTGTTGTGTCGTTATGAGTCGGACCTTGCCCATCATGGTGCCACATTGTCTGATAATTGTATCCGTACCTGGTTTTTTGTCCGTGATGTAGATTCGCAATACGCCGGCATGGTAAAAGCCCGTCGTGAGAACTTTGAGGAGCAAGGTTTGACATCCCAGACGCATTACATCGCAAGCACTGGCATAGGTGGCAGTCCTTCCGACACCCGCGCGCTGGTACAATTAGGTGCCTATTCCATGACAGGCTTTGAACCGTCACAGCAACGCTATCTTTATGCTCCGACCCATCTTAACCCGACTTATGAGTACGGCGTGACTTTTGAGCGAGGAACGAGTATAGAATATGGTGACCGTCGCCATGTCTTGATCAGTGGTACGGCGAGCATCAACAACAAGGGTGAGGTCATGCACGTAGGCGACATCTCCAAACAGATGGACCGTATGTGCGAGAATGTGGGCAAATTGTTGGAAGAAGGTTGTGCGAGTTATTCCGACGTGATGCAGATTGTGGTTTATCTTCGCGACCTTGCAGACTACAATATCGTAAAGCGTATGTTCGACTCTCGTTTTCCCGATATACCTTACGTGATTACCCTTGCTCCAGTATGCCGACCGACCTGGTTGATTGAGATGGAATGCATCGCAGTTGTAGCGAACAAGAACGAAAACTATCGTAATTTCTAAAATTTGGGGCCTTCTATAAATTCTACGTTCCCTATATCATCTTCGTTATTGGGCGAGATTACCCACTTTGGGTGCGAAAAAGCGACATTATACTCACTAAAGGTTTGATTTTCATCAAAAATGAGTATTGCAAGGTTTTAAAAAACACTGTAACTTTGCATTGTGAAAAAAACTACCATGTATAAGCATATAGCACACTCATAACTTTTAGAATTACGTAAACATAAAATGTTAGACATACAGGTTTCCCGAAGTGATTTCGCGAAACCTGTATGCGTTTTTTGTCTGAAATCAGCATAAAAGAATCATGAAATCGGTAAAATTCATAGAAAAGATATAATTTTGTAGTTTGAAACAAAACTGACGATAAGAAAAACTATAAACTACAAGATTGCAAAGACAATGGCAACAGACCAACATAAGCAGGACAAAGCAGATTTGAGCAAAATAGAGGCAGACTCAGCTTTCATCCATGAGCAGACCGACCGCTACTTGGAGACAATCGGCGGTCAACTCAATTCTGAAAACATGGGATTACTGAATGTGAACCAGCACACGCTCCTGGCATATCGCATCATTCTCGACGAGGTGATGGAAGGTGGTTTTATCCAGTTGATTCAGAACGGCTGGGGTCCGTATATCTTCAATAATCCCTTCGCCAAGATTCTGCGTGAATGGGGAGAGAAGGACTTGGCCAACTTGATTTTCTCTGCCGGCAATTACTATCGCAAGCATAAAGAAGAACTGGAGGCAGATATGAGCGAAGAGGATTTCATGGCTCTGTATGAGGCTCATGAGGAACTCAACGACATGGGTGATGATTTTCTCGATGAGATTCAGGAATTCAGCACACCATCGATAGCGAACTACGTAAGGGAGCATCAGGAGAGTTTTTGAGCTTCGCCTAAAATGCTCATGCTCGGCAATTCAAGTAAACTTGATTGCACTCGCTTAATCGGGTAGTTGGCTTCGCAGGCTGGTAAAGAATAAAACAAGGAAAGGATATAGAATATGGCAAAGAAAAAAGGGCTGAAAAGAGGTCCAATCAACATAAAGAACAAGAGAGCGACCTTTGAATACGAATTCATCGACGAATACACGGCAGGTATCGTATTGACAGGCACCGAGATTAAATCGATCAGGGAAGGCAAAGCCAGTCTGGTAGACACCTACTGCTATTTTGTGAACAATGAGCTGTGGGTGAAAAACATGCACATTGCCCAATACGCCCAAGGTTCTTACAACAACCATGTAGAGCGTCGTGAACGTAAGCTTCTCCTGAACAAGCACGAACTTCGGAGCCTTGAGGAAGACACCAAGGCTCCAGGTCTTACGATTGTACCCACTCGATTGTTTATCAATGAGAACGGTTTTGCGAAATTGGACATTGCCTTAGCCCGAGGCAAGAAAAGCTATGACAAGCGCCGTTCGATGAAGGACAAAGAAGACAAGCGCGATATGGCCCGTGCCTTCATGAAATAGCCGTAATAAAGACAGCACATTCAAAACGTCAGAGACACAATGAGACTGGAAGACGCGATTAAAGACCGGATACTGATTCTGGATGGTGCAATGGGCACCATGATTCAATCCTACAATCTACGTGAAGAAGACTTCAGAGGCACCCAGTTCGCCTCTGTTCCGGGTTTAATGAAAGGTAATAACGACCTATTGAACCTGACCCGTCCAGATGTAGTGAGCGACATCCACCGTCGTTACTTAGAGGCTGGTTGTGATATTATCGAAACCAACACCTTCTCCTCACAGCGCATTTCAATGAGTGATTACCATGTAGAAGACTATGTGGAGTCCATGAATCGTGCCGGTTGCCGTATCGCTCGAAGCCTTGCTGATGAATACACCCGTAACAACCCTCTTCATCCTCGTTTTGTGGTAGGTTCAGTCGGCCCGACGAACAAGACCTGTTCGATGAGTCCAGATGTGAACAACCCCTCCTTGCGGAACCTCACCTTCGACGAGTTGTCCTCCGCTTATTTGGAGCAAATGAGCGTGATGATAGAAGAAGGTGTTGACGGTCTGCTAATTGAGACGATATTCGACACCTTAAATGCCAAATGTGCGATTTATGCCGCAGAGGAAGCGATGCAAGCCACAGGCCGTCGTGTGCCATTGATGCTGAGTGTGACTGTAGCCGATAAAAGCGGCCGCACGTTGTCGGGTCAGACCCTTGAGGCTTTCCTTGCCTCAGTCGACCAGGCCGACATTTTCTCCGTTGGCCTGAACTGTTCGTTTGGCGCAGACCAACTCAGGCCCTTTCTCCGCACCTTGGCAGAAAAGGCACCTTATTATATAAGTGCATATCCTAACGCCGGACTTCCCAACAGCCTTGGGTTATATGATGAGAGTCCAGAGGAGATGGCAGAGAAAATCCGCAGTTATGTGGATGAAGGTTTGGTAAACATCATTGGTGGTTGCTGCGGCACGACCGATGAATACCTTCGCCTCTACCCTGCCCTGATTGTTGATGAAGAAGGACGGTGGAAGCAACAGCACAAACCCGGCCAGGGAACATTGGCCGACGATGCCCTTGGACACACCACCTCCAAACCATCTGAAACGCCGAAAACACTTCATCTTTCAGGTCTTGAGGTGCTTGACGTGAGTGAAGAGAAACGCTTTATCAACGTAGGCGAGCGCTGCAACGTAGCTGGTTCAAAAAAGTTCAAGGACCTTATCATCGCCAAAGAGTATGACTCAGCTTTAGCCATCGCCCGCAAGCAGGTTGAAGACGGCGCCATGGTCCTGGACGTGAATATGGACGACGCTCTTCTTGACTCGCGCTCAGAGATGGTTAATTTCCTGAACCTGATGATGAGCGACCCCGATGTAGCCCGCGTACCAGTGATGATTGACTCATCGAAATGGGAAGTGATTCATGCAGGTTTGAAATGCCTTCAGGGTAAAGGCATCGTGAACTCCATCTCCTTGAAAGAAGGTGAAGATGTCTTCCTTGCACACGCCCGTGAGATTCGTCGTTTAGGTGCAGCGGTTGTGGTGATGGCCTTCGATGAGGAAGGGCAGGCCACGACTTTCGAGCGCAAGATTGCGATATGCCAACGCAGTTACGACTTACTGGTGCATCAGGTAGGTTTCAATCCTCTTGACATCATCTTCGACCCCTGTGTGCTGACCGTCGCCACAGGAATGAAAGAGCACAACGACTATGCCAAAGATTTCATTCTGGCCACTTCATGGATACGCACTCATCTTCCCGGCGCTCATGTGAGCGGCGGTGTGAGCAACCTGTCTTTTGCCTTCCGAGGCAACAACTACATCCGCGAGGCGATGCACGCCGTCTTCCTTTACTCCACCATTCAGGCAGGTCAAGATTTCGGCATTGTGAATCCAAGCACAAAGGTGATGTACAATGACATCGCTCCCGATGTACTTGAGGCCATCAACGATGTGTTGCTCAACCGTCGGGAAGACGCTACCGACCGTTTGATAGAAATAGCCACCCGTGTGAAGGCTGAACAAGAAGCAGCCAAATCTGGTAAGGTTTCAGAAAAGTCTGCATCAGCTTCGTCCGTTGAACGCAGTGTTGACGACCGATTGATTCTGGCTCTGATGAAGGGTCAGTCAGACAGTCTTGAGGCAGATTTGATGGAAGCATTGTCGAAGTACGGCAATCCCGTATCGATTATCGAGGGTCCGCTGATGGCGGGCATGAACAAGGTAGGCATCCTCTTCGGTGAAGGCAAGATGTTTCTTCCTCAGGTCGTGAAGACCGCTCGTACGATGAAGAAAGCCGTGTCGATTCTTCAGCCATACATAGAGGCCAGCCAGACTTCCGGTTCCAAGAAAGCGGGTAAGGTTCTGTTGGCGACAGTCAAAGGCGACGTTCACGATATCGGTAAAAACATCGTGAGTGTGATTATGGCTTGCAACAACTATGAGATTATCGACTTGGGCGTGATGGTTCCGGCGGAAGAGATTGTCCGTGTGGCCCAAGAGCAACAAGTGGATATCATCGGCTTGAGCGGTCTGATTACTCCTTCTCTGGAAGAGATGGTGAATGTGGCCAAAGCCTTAGAAGACGCCCAATTGGATATTCCCTTGATGATAGGCGGTGCGACGACTAGCGAGCTTCATACAGCGTTGAAGATATCTCCTGTGTATTCGGCTCCCATCGTATGGCTGAAGGATGCCTCCCAGAACACTTTCGCCGCATCGAGGCTGATTGGTTCCAAGGAAGAATACGCAGAGGAGCTGAACAAGCGGTATAGTGAACTCCGTAACGAATACGAACAAAAAGAGGAAGGACTTCTGAGCTTAGAAGAAGCGAGAAAGCGGAAACCACGTCTCTTTTGACAATTCCATTTATATATTGTTGTGTTTAAGTTCCTCTATATACATAAAAAAGAACTTAAACACAACTTTTCTTACTTATTGCCAAATAAAAACGACAGTTGTTTGTTGATATAATAATAAATATTGACTAAATTTGCGTCCGAATTGAGAAACAATCTATAAAGACTCTTTCTTTACTCACTTAACTATAACAAAAACCCCGATAGAAGTAAACTTTTTTTCGGGAAAAGCACAACAATGTAATGATAAAACAAAGAATCACACTCTCTACACTATCCGCTCTGCTGATATGTAGTTTTTCTTATGCCCAAATCCAGATTGACACCACACTGGCAGTCTTCAAGCCCATCATTAAGAAGACCCCGACGACAAATTATTGGAATCGTACTCAACGCCACACTGGTATTCCCACCATTTATGTTGATATCTTCGACGGCCTAAAGACCAATGGTGTACTCGACACTTTCGGAGAGGATTACAAATATGACTCGAATAACCAAATCATCTATGAGACCGACAAAAACGGGAACTATAAACTAGACGAAAACGGCAACAAGATACCCAAGACCAACGGCTACAAATACAAAATATACAACACCAACAATGGTCTTGTAACCATCTACAACACATTGGTTTCCAGAAATAAGAACCTGACGACCAATATGCGAGAGGAGAGATGGCAGAATTACTTCAAGACCGACATCTGGGCTGCCAAGGATAAGAACTACGATATCGCCCGCATACATGTGATAGACGCCTCTGGCGGAATGAAGCAGCGCGACGAGCTGGTGCGACTTCGCGGCCGTGGCAATTCGACTTGGCAGACTGCAAAACGCAGTTATCGTTTGAAATTTCCCAACAAGACCGCCCTTCTCTCCTTAAGTGACGGTACAAACACCCATGCTGATGCCAAAAGCTGGACACTGATAGCCAATGCCTTCGACAAATCGATGATTCGCAATGCCCTAGCTTCAGAGATAGGCAAGAAAGTGGGTATTCCTTTCAATGTATCCTACAAACTGGTGGATATGTATTTCAACAACGAGTATTACGGATGCTATCAAGTAGCGGACCAGATAGCCATCGGTGGTCGACGTATAGATATCGACGAGGATGAGGGTTGGCTGATGGAAGCCGTAGCCACAGAAACCAAATTCCTTTCAGACCCCTATATCACAGTAAATATCCCGGGTGTAGGTTCAGGCACCATCAATATCAAGAACCCGGAAGTAGCAGGGGATAATGCTTCCGACCCTAAAATCACAGCAATAGCCAATTGGTTGAGTCAGGTTTATTTTTCAGACCACTCCGAGGAGACGGGCTACCGTAAATATGTAGACATCTATTCTCTCGCCGACTATCTTGTGGTGCTGGATATCACTGGCAACTATGATGGTTGCATCAGCAATTACATGTATAAAGACAAAGGAGCTAACGACAAATTGAAGTTTGGTCCAATTTGGGACAATGACCTCTCTTTCGGCAACTTCTATGGTGACAACAACATGAAATATACCTTGATGCGTGATGGTGCAAAGAGAGGTGGCGCCAAAGGATGGACCCAATTCTCATCTTTGGTGAATGTCGCCATGGACGATGCCGTGTTCATGAAAGCCCTGATGCGTAAATGGAACAAAGTCTATCCGACGATGCAGTCGTTCATCGCCAGTAAGGTGAGCGAGATTGCCGATGCCAATATCGCCGCTATCGGCGATAACAACACCGTCTGGCCCACGACACAAGACCTCTCGCCAGGTAGTTGGACCGGCAGTGCTGTCAACAATTACGAGGATGCTCTTTACCGCATCAATCAGTACTCAGACATTCACCTTCCTTGGGTGAATGAGCAGTACACCAACTACTACAACGCTTTCAAAACCACGACGACCATCAGAATCGATGCAGCCTCAACAAACAACTCCACTAGCCCATTCAGTTCAGTAAGCAACAAGATTTGCACGACTTACGTTCAGAACAAGAGTTTCTCCGCCAACACCTGGACAACGATATGCCTTCCATTCAATTTGGACGAGGATGAATTGAAGACCTACTTTGGCGAAGAAGTCAAGTTGGCCGAATACAGTCGTTTGGAAGGAGCGGGCACCTTGATGGTTTTCAAGAAACAGAAGAAACTGTTGCTTGAGGCAGGTGTTCCCTATCTGATATGCCCGAGTAAAGCGGTGACCAACCCCACGTTTACAGAAGTCGCTCCAAGCATCCAGACTCCCAAGACCATCAAAATCAGTTCGAGCGATGCTGTAGGCTTTACCGGCACTTTCTTTAAGACCAACATCCCGACCACCAATGTCAGCACCTTGCAAGGTATTGACTTCAACAAAGACACCAGCGGTGTGATAGAAGGCGTGAGCGCCTACGTGAGCGGTTCAAGCATCGTGTCGTTGCAGATAGAGGGCGAGGTCCTCACTCCTCCGATAGCATTGGGAGATGTGAATGAGGATGGCAGCGTGAGCATCCTTGACTTGACCGTCTTGATCAACTACCTGCTCAGCGAGAATCCGGCTGCCTACTACACTCCATCGGCAGACATGAACGGTGACGGCAGTCTATCAATTCTCGATGTAACGATGTTGATTAACCTTATTCTGAGCCAACCCGCAGAATAAGAACGAATCGAACACAGTATAGAACAATCCCCCATTTCTCGGCGAAATGGGGGATTTTTTTGATGAAGGTGCATCTACCTTAGTAATGGAAGAGATTCCAAATGGAGATAGAACCACGGTTATTCTTTGTCTGTCACTTTTTCTTCTTCCTTTTTTTCTTTTTCTTTTTTGCTTTAGACTTAGGTGCATGCGGTGCATTAGTGACATAATCACTGTTGTATTCAGCACTGACAAATTTAAGGTCGTAAAGCACTTTTCCTGTGGCTTTGGAGATGAAGACATGATGAACCGTTGTTTCCCACCCCATGAGTGGTTCCATTTCCGGTGAATTCTTTAAATTGGTGAGATAAATAGACCTCTGCCCATCAATGAGTACCGGCAATTCATAATCATTGTCCATAATACCACTAACCGTGTAGTAGTAATAATAATCATCGGGATTGTCTGCATAAAAAACGACACTGTCCATGGTTATATTGTCATTGACAGCCCTTGGACAGACCCTTCTGGAATAATCTTTAGTGGTGATTTCCATATCTTCAGGGGTCACCTCTTTCTCCTTGCATGAACCAAGCAAGAGCAATAAGCAGGCAAAAGGCAAAACTCTGTAATATCTGATATTCATAGACCTAAATAAACACTATTCATAATTAATGCAAAATTATCATATTATGACTGAAAAACAAAAAAAGGTCACAAAAAAACGTCAAATCACAGTCCTAAAAGTCAAGAGAGCATCGTCAGCAACTGATAAACTAAAAAAAAACGTGATAATTGATACAAAAGTGGTTGAAAAGGGCTAATTTTGCATCGTCAAGTAATAGAATCAGTTATGGGGTCCACTCCACCCCATTCACATCATCCTAAACAACACAATATTACAATAATAATAATGAAGTCATTAAAGTTTTTATGTCTGTTCAGCACATTGTTGCTATTCTGGTCTTGCAAGGCACCAGAGCAGATCAGTTATTTTCAGGACTTGCGTCCTGGTGTGAGTGAGAACGAGATTATCAATCCCCGTGACATCAAAGTGAGGGTAGAAGACAAACTGATGATTATTGTCAACAGCCGTGACCCCCAGCTGACATCGATGTTCAACCTTCCCTTCATCAGTCAGGGCGTAGGTGTCCAGAACAATACAGGCAGTCAGTCTCACGGTGTCTCTGGATACACAGTCCGCAAAGACGGAACGATAGACTTTCCGATATTAGGCACTCTTAAGGTTTTGGGTATGACTCGTGAGGAGATTGCCGCCATGATTAAAAAAGAATTAATCAACCGCAACCAGTTGAAAGACCCAGTAGTCACCGTTGAGTTCATGAATTTGACCTATTCTGTACTGGGTGAGGTGATGAATCCGGGTCGCTATAGTATAGAGAAGGACAAGGTGACGATTCTTGATGCGATAAGTGAGGCAGGTGACTTGACTATTTTCGGCAAACGAGAGAACATCATGGTTCTCCGTAATGAAAATGGTATCCAACGTGTTTATGACGTGAACCTTTGCAGCGGCAACGACATTTACAATTCTCCTGTCTACTATCTACAGCAGGACGATGTAGTCTATGTGGAACCAAACAAAGTGAAGGCTCGTCAGTCTACAGTCAACGGCAACACCATTTTCACTCCATCATTTTGGGTGTCAGTCATTTCACTCGCTACGACTATAACCGTACTTATTGTGAAATAGACAGCCGCCACTATTTATGGCTATGGTGGTTGACATAGTCATCCATTCGTAATAGTCGCACAAAAATAATTCGGGCAAGGAAAGGGAAACTCCCCTCCTTGCCCGAATACTTTAAAGTCGTTCAGTTTACTTGGACTGTAACATCTGATCCATGTTCTGGGCTGCACGGCGGCCGTCACCCATAGCCAGGATGACAGTAGCACCTCCACGAACGATATCTCCACCTGCGAAGACATCAGGTCTGCTGCTCTGCATGCCTTCATTGACGACGATAGTGTTCTTTCTGCCGAGTTCAAGTCCAGGAATGGACTTAGGCACAAGTGGATTAGGCGATACACCTACAGCCACGATAACTTGGTCAACATCGAGAGTCACAGTTTCGCCAGGTATGGGCTCAGGTCTCCTTCTTCCACTGGCATCAGGCTCACCGAGCTGCATGACTTGAAGAACAGCTTGTTTGACAGCTCCCTTTTCGTCAGCAATATACTCGATAGGATTATGCAGTGTGAGGAAGTTGATGCCCTCTTCCTTAGCGTGCTTCACCTCTTCAAGACGTGCAGGCATCTCAGCTTCAGAGCGTCGGTAGACGAGTGTGACTTCTGCTCCGAGTCTTTTTGCAGTTCTGCAAGAGTCCATAGCGGTGTTTCCACCTCCGACAACCATCACTTTCTTTCCAAGGTTGATGGGTGTGTCGGTAGCGGGGTTGGCTGCATCCATAAGGTTGACACGTGTGAGATACTCGTTGCTCGACATGATGTTGAGTGCGTTTTCACCAGGAATGTTCATGAAGTTGGGTGTACCAGCTCCAGAGCCGACGAAAATGCCTTTGAAACCCTGCTGCTCGAGTTCTTCTACAGATATGGTCTTTCCGACAATCGTGTCAACGAAGAACTTGACTCCCATCTTTCTGAGGTTGTCAATCTCGACATCCACGATTCTATTGGGAAGACGGAATTCAGGAATACCGTACTTCAGCACGCCACCTATTTCGTGCAACGCCTCGAAAACATGAACCTCGTATCCTTTTTTCACCATGTCGCCAGCGAAGCTCAGTCCTGACGGTCCAGAACCGACCACAGCAATCTTAATGCCGTTTGCGGGCGCCACTTCAGGCAGGGACATTTGTCCGCTTTCACGTTCATAGTCGGCCGCAAAGCGCTCAAGATATCCAATAGCCACGGCAGGTTCGTTCAACTTGATGTGTATACATTTTGCCTCACACTGTTTTTCTTGCGGGCAAACACGTCCACAAACAGCGGGTAAAGCAGATGTTTTCTTCAGGACCTTGGCAGCGGCGAGGAACTGTCCCCTCTCAATGTTCTTGACGAATGCAGGAATGTCGATGTTGACTGGGCATCCTTCGACACAAGAAGGTTTGGCGCAGTCGAGACAACGCTTGGCCTCAGTAAGAGCCTGTTCCTTTGTCAGTCCCTTATTGACCTCCTCAAGGCGAGTAGTAGCCCTGTACACGGGGTCGAGTTCGGGCATCACCACTCTCTCAATGGCTCCTCTCTCCTTGGGCTTCATGGCCTTTCTCAGTTCCTCTCTCCAAGGGGCCTTTCTGTCAGTGAGTTCATCTATGCTCTCATTTGTCGGCTCGACATCCATGGTGATGGCTTCTTCCGGTGATTTTTCGGGAGCCTTAGGCGAAACAGCATCAATATGGTTAAGGAATCTTTGGTATTCCTCTTGCTCAGCCCCTTTGAAAGTACCCATTCTCTTGAACATCTCATCCCAATCGACCTTATATCCATCGAAGTCAGGTCCATCGATACAAACGAACTTGGTTTCACCTCCGATAGTGAGTCGGCAAGCACCACACATACCAGTACCATCGACCATGATTGTATTGAGTGAGACATCGCATGGGATATTGTATTTCTGTGCGAGCAAGCAGCTGAATTTCATCATGATTGGAGGTCCAATAGCCACGACCTTATCCACATGTTCGCGGTTGATGACTTGCTCGATGCCGACAGTAACCACACCTTTCTGTCCGTATGACCCGTCATCAGTCATGATGATGACCTCATCGCTAAACTTGGTGATTCTGTCCTCGAGAATGATAAGGTCCTTGGAGCGTCCAGCTAAAACAGAGATAATTTTATTTCCTGCCTTCTTGAGAGCCTCAACGAGAGGCAACAGAACAGCAATACCTACTCCACCTCCTGCGCAAACGACAGTACCGTAGTTGTCGATGGGTGAAGGTGTTCCGAGCGGTCCAACCACATCAGTGATGTAATCCCCCTCATTCAGCATACAAAGTTTAGTGGAAGAAAGTCCGACCTCTTGTACAACGATGGCAATGGTTCCTTTCTCCACATCGGCATCGGCGATGGTAAGTGGCATACGCTCTCCTTTCTCCCCGATACGTACGATGATGAAATTGCCTGCCTTTCGGCTTTTTGCGATCAACGGAGCCTCAATCTCGAAATAGAAAACCTTTTCAGAGAATTGCTCCTTGCGAACGATTTTATTCATATTATTATTTTGGTTTGTGTTTGAAATCATTTCTGGCCGTGACACAAAGCTATGGTCTGGGCGATTCAGTACAGGACAGGAAGACTATTCGAAGTTCTTGTCGTTGATGTACTCGAATCCACAATATGGGACAAGTGCTTTGGGCACACGTATACCCTCGGGGGTCTGGTTATTCTCCATAATTGCAGCAACGATACGGGGCAAAGCGAGCGCCGAACCGTTCAGTGTATGGCAGAGTTCCGTCTTCTTGTCGGCTGCGCGACGGTAGCGGCATTTGAGTCTGTTAGCCTGATAGCTTTCGAAGTTGGAAGTTGAGCTGACCTCTAACCACCGTTTCTGTGCAGCGGACCACACCTCGAAGTCGTAGCAGATAGCACTGGTGAAAGACATGTCACCTCCACAGAGTTTAAGGATATGGTATGGCAGTTCGAGTTTGATGAGCAGTGACTCGACATGCTGGAGCATCTCGTTGAGCGACTCGTAGGAATGTTCAGGTGTGTCGATGCGTACGATTTCCACCTTGTCGAACTCGTGTAGTCTGTTGAGTCCTCTTACATCCTTTCCGTATGCACCGGCTTCACGTCTGAAACATCCTGAATAGGCGCATCTCTTGATAGGCAGGTCTTTTTCATCGAGAATGACATCGCGGAAAATGTTGGTGACAGGCACCTCGGCCGTAGGAATGAGATAGAGGTCGTCGACTTCACAATGGTACATTTGACCTTCCTTGTCAGGGAGTTGTCCAGTGCCATATCCCGAATCACGGTTCACGAGGAATGGTGGCTGCACCTCGAGGTATCCACTCTTTCTGGCTTCATCGAGGAAGAAAGCCTCCAGTGCCCTTTGGAATCTGGCCATCTTTCCGATATAGAATGGGAATCCGGCTCCAGTGACCTTTGCTCCGAGGTCGAAGTCGATAAGGTTGTATTTCTTAGCGAGTTCCCAATGTGGCAGTGCGTCTTCCGGAAGTTGTGGAATGGTACCTCCTTCTTTGACGACGACATTGTCCTCAGCTCCAGCCCCTTCAGGTACATCTTCATTGGGGATATTGGGTATGGTGCAGAGATGTGCAATGAGGGCCTGTTCAGCGTCCTTCATTCTCACTTGCAACTGTGCGGCCTCATTCTTGAGATTGGCGACTTCAGCCTTAGCGCTCTCAGCCTCATCTTTCTTGCCTTGCTTCATCAGCATACCAATTTGTGCAGCATACTTCTTGCTTTCCGCAAGAATGGCATCGAGTCTGGTCTGTGCATCGCGTCGTTCCTTATCGAGATTCATCGCACGTTCAACAGCCTCTTCTGGCTGTGGGAAATGCTTTTTCTGCAATCCCTTAACCACCCTTTCAGTTTCTTCCTTGATAAGTTTTAGTGTAAGCATATCTTCTTCTATTTATAAACCTTTAGAATTGCCTGTAAAGGAAGATAACACTTCGTTTTTCACGCCCATTCAAGGCTGTGAAAAAAAGAAAAATGAACAATCTCCCTTAAAACGAGTGCAAAATTATAAAAAAATAGTGTAATAGCGTTTGAATTATATAAAAATGATAGTAAAAAAACAGAATAAGAAATTGATTTTTACTATTTTTGCCTTCAAAACAAGAAAAAAGCAAGATGCAAAAAACAATTGAGATACACAACGGCGTTGTGCGCCACCCGCTTTACCGGTTCAAGACACCCATCGACCTTGAGATCTGCGCAGGTGAACATATCGCCATTGTTGGAGACAACGGGAGCGGTAAAAGTATGCTTGTGGATGTGCTGACAGAAAAGCACCCGTTGTTGATGCAACGCGTAAGCTATGATTTCCGTCCAAGCAAGGCCAAGTTGGTGAGCGACAACATCAAATACATCACATTCCGTGATTCCTACGGAACAGTTGACAGCAACTATTACTTACAGCAACGATGGAACCAGTTTGACATCGACGACACCCCATTGGTGGGGGATTTGCTAGACGATGCATTCAACCTGGCAGAGCAATCTGTGCGCCGCGACACAACGCTCAGTCCATCGGACTTGGCGTCCCTGACATCAGAGCGTGTTCGGCTTCGTGATCACCTTTATCAGATGTTCCACTTGGAGAGCCTTCTTGACAAACGCATCATCTTATTGAGCAGCGGTGAGTTGAGGAAGTTCCAACTGACCAAGACCCTACTCAGTCGTCCCCGTGTTCTGATTATGGACAACCCCTTTATAGGTCTTGACTCGGGTACCCGTGACCAGCTACGCGAATTGCTGTCGATGTTGACAAAGGAGTCCTGGCTTCAGGTGATATTGGTTTTCAGCAAGACAGACGACCTTCCCTCGTTCATCACGCATGCGATTCCCGTTGAGGAGATGACTGTTCTTCCCAAGATAAGCCTCAAGGATTACCTATCCACACACCAGAAGCAGCCTTTGCGGGTACTTAGTCCTGAAAAAGAGCGTGATATTCTGGAAATGCCTTACCGCCCAGACTACGACATGGCGCATTCTCCTGGAACCCAGCAAGTGATAGACTTCCAAAACGTGAACATACGATATGGCGAACGTTGCATTCTAAAAGACTTGTCTTTCACTGTAATGAACGGTGAGCACTGGGCTTTGAGCGGAGAGAACGGCAGTGGCAAATCCACATTGCTGAGCCTTGTATGCGCAGACAATCCCCAAGGTTACGCAAACGACATTGTTCTCTTCGGGCGCCGCAGAGGCACTGGCGAAACCATCTGGGACATCAAGAAACATATTGGCTACATCAGTCCCGAGATGCACAGAGCCTACCGTAAGGACATCCGTGCGGTTGAGATAGTGGCTTCCGGTCTGAGTGATTCCATCGGCCTTTACAAACGTCCCTCCGAGGAGGAGATAGTGGTTTGTAAGTTCTGGATGGATGTGTTCGGTGTGGGGGAAAAGGTCGACACCACTTTCTTCAAATTATCAAGTGGCGAGCAAAGGCTGGTGCTGTTGGCAAGGGCTTTCGTGAAAGACCCTACCCTCCTGATACTCGACGAGCCTCTTCATGGTTTAGACTTGAAGAACCGCCGTTTGGTGAAAGACGTCATCGAGACTTTCTGCAAACGACGCAACAAAACACTCATCATGGTGACTCACTACGAGGAAGAACTGCCAGCGATTATTGACCACAGGATATTCCTTAAAAAGATTGAACATTGAACATTGAACATTGAACATTGAACATGACCATGGAACATTGAACATTGGACATTGATTATTGAACAATGAACATTGTCTTCAACCCTCACGCTCGGCATAGTGCAAGCAAGTTCGGCTTTTCCTCATCAAATAATAGAGAATCATAGAATCTTCGCCTTTGATTATGAGACATTTCACACATGAAAACAGAGGTACTTGCAGCAAGCAAGTCATCTTCGACTTGGACGAT
>JAEEGG010004832.1_pt1 | contig 32503 bp, 27 predicted proteins | sample 9134161 | NCBI WGS metagenome assembly JAEEGG01 (sample SAMN16246543, study PRJNA631951) | gut metagenome | biome: gut microbiome; feature: rumen; material: CR-attached | host: Bos | place: Iran: Karaj | collected 2018-10 | reverse complement strand
TAAGATGGGAAATAATGGTATACTCTCTTCTAAGCGTTATTCTCCGGATAATATTATGCCTCAATGGAAGTCGCTTTTTGAAAGAATTGTATTAGGAAAAAAGTCATGAAAGTAGTTTATGTTACTGATGCCTTTGCTATATGGGGAGGAATGGAGCGGGTTTTAGCAGATAAGATGAGCTATCTTACTGAGAAAGATTGTTTCCAAGTAACTCTCATTACCATTAACCAGGGAAATCATCAACTTTCTTATAATTTGCATCATAGTGTTCATCATATAGATATGCAGATTGGAATGCATCAGCAATACCATTATCATGGAATTAAGCGCTTACTCGTTAGAAAAAAGTTGAAAGAACTGCTTAAAGAACGATTGACAAAAGTCGTTGAAGAGATAAAGCCAGATGTAATAATCTGCGTTAAGTTTGATTTCGTAGGTGTATTGATGGAAATAAAAAGTAATGCTCTCCTGTTTTTTGAATCCCATTCACTGTGCAGAGCAGATAACTTAGATGGTTCAGGTATTTTGCGTCGAATACATGTTTACGCTTTTAAAAAGAATATTTCAAAAGCAGATGCTGTAATAGCCTTAACAGAAGGCGATGCAGCCGACTGGCTTAAGATTAATCCACATGTATATGTAATACCAAATATCGTTCATTTGAACGAAGGAGGGTCATATAGTCGTTGTGATATGAAATCAATCATTTATGTTGGAAGGTTCTGTGATCAAAAGGATATAGGTTCATTATTGACAATATGGCAAATAGTTCATCAAAAATATCCAGATTGGACGTTGCAGATATATGGTGAGGGAGAATTAAAAAAGGATTATCTTTCTAAGACAGAATCGATTGATGCAAATATTCAAGTGTATAATCCTACTCTTGATATAATGTCAGAGTATTTGCAGAATTCAATGTTGCTATTAACCTCACTTTATGAGCCTTTCGGTTTAGTTCTCCCTGAGGCTATGAGCTGCGGTTTGCCTGTGGTTGCTTTTGATTGTCCCTATGGCCCTGCGGATATAGTCACTGATGGGGTTGATGGTTTTTTAATCAAGAACCGTGATATTCAAGCATTTGCAGACAGGGTGTGTCAACTGATAGAGGATGAAGAATTGAGACGTCGAATGGGGCAGAATGGAATTCTTTCTTCTCAAAGATATCGGGCTGATGTTATCATGCCAAAATGGATTAATTTGTTTGAAAAGCTTTTGTCCTCCCAATGAATAATGGCGCTTTTTGTTTGCAGAATAAGATTAGAGGGTAGAATACTAATATAATAAGGATAGTTGTTGGTAAGGCTTCGTACCAATTGTAGCAAATCATATTAGCGTGAAGCAACAGCTCAATTCCAAAATTAACAATTGTCACAGCTACAATGTGGAGTCCAACGATGACGAGGGTGCCGATGGATATATTTGTCACAGCGGAATATCTGATGCCATTGAGAACCTTGCAACCATAAAGCACTCCAAAGAGGAAGCCAATATTTGCAGGATAGAAAAGAATGATATGCAGCATGTGCTGGTCTAAGAAGAAGGCTTCCAAGTGCCAGGAGAAAAAAAAGATGCTTGTAAAGAGGCAGAGGATACAACAGATAGCATCACGTTTCAAGCGACAGTCTCTAAATAGATGATATTGCCCAAAGAGGTAACCTATATAATAATATGGTAGATTTCGTATCAGGCCCATAGGAGTCAGATTGGGAGCGAAGTACCAATATTTATTGGCTGCATAGAGGAAGAATGAAATGATGCACAGCGAAATCATAATCCTGTGTTGATGCTTTGTTTTTCTGCACAGATCAATAATTACATGCATTATAAGAATAGCTGGTAGATACCACAACGGACCATTTAACGGTTCGCAGAATGAGTTCTCATGTTCGAATAAAATCGCTCCTAAAATTGGTTTCATCGCATGGAAGAAATCGGGTAGGGCACTGTTGCTCAGGTAGTATTTCAGAATCCAATATGGGTACACTATTACATTATATATAACATAAGGTGTAATGAGACTCTGTAAATATTTCTTCCAATTATCCTTGTCGCTACCCCTATCTTTCTTCAAATAGCCAGACAAAAAGAAGAATATCACGATGATGACGGATTGCAGATACCGATAGTAGAACCACTCCTGTGATTGGGGCAGGTGGCAGAACACAACGCAGCAAACTGCGAGTGCCTTCGCCCAGTCTATCCAGTTAATTCTATGGCTTTTGAAATATCGATATCCTTGATGCTCACTCATATCTGCTAATTATCTATTTATGTGAATTCTATGCAAAAATAGAAAAATAATCCCTTAATATAGAATATTCTCACATTTTTTTTATATTTTTGCAAAAAAATTGACCTATAAACATGGAAAAACTGAGAATTGAAGGTCTTGGAATTGATATGAAGAACTACTACTGAGGCTAATAAATCGCGTTATGTATATATTTCAATATAGAGTCAGACATACATAAATAAACGTTTTTTTGCACCTACATAACCATTCGAAAGAACATTCACATGTGTACCGACGAGTGTTTCAAACATTTTTTTGTTGAGGATTGCAATTTGAATGATATGCAGCCCAACTGTCACCGATAACGATAATTGTTAGGGTATCCCGAGATGGTTTAATGGTTGATTTTGATTTTGTTTCTTTCGCATACGAATAGTAATCAATTATGATTTTATAAATAGTATTGCGCTGACTATTGGTAGAATTATCATCCAAATGAATATTTTTAGATATTTCTTATAATAATCTTGTTTTTGTTTTGCAAAAGTAATATTTTCTTGAGAAATACGCAAGAAAACAAACTTTTTTATGTATATTTGTGCCATAATATAAACGGAAGTATTATGAATGGAAGTGAAAAAGCTTGCAAACTTGTATCATTCGATATTTTTGATACAACTTTAATAAGAAAATGTGGTGTCCCTCAAAATATTTTTTATATTTTGGCTAAAAAAGTATTTCCAAATAATTCATCTTATCAACTAGATTTTTATAATTGGAGGACTACAATAGGGCAGGTAATATTTTCTAGAACTCAAAATTGTAACTATAATCTAAATGATATATATTCCTATTTACCAGATTATTTATGTGATGTATGCCCTGCAATTGATATTATGAATGCAGAAAAAGAAGTTGAGGCAGATAATCTTGTGGCAAATAAAGCAATTAAGGATATTATAAAACAACAAAGGGATTCTGGAAATGTTATTTGTTTTATTTCTGATATGTATCTTGATGGGAGGTTCCTTAAAGATATTTTGATTCGTGAGTCATGCGCATGTTCTATAGACATGGTATTTGTTTCTTGCGAATTAGGTAGAAGAAAAGATGATAGAGGCATGCTGTTTCAATATGTAAGAACCTTCTTCCCTAATATTATATCGTGGGTCCATTATGGTGACAATTATCATAGTGATATATTGTCGGCAAGTAGCATGGGTATTACTACGAAATATGTAAATACTTCCTTTAGTAAATCAGAAAATAGAATTCTTTCAAACTATATTGGGTATTCTTTTTATAATGAATTATCGATACTTGTGGGATATCAAAGATGTGTTAGATTGCAGTTGGGTAATACTTCGGATATTTCTAACGCAGCAGATTTGATCTCCTCTTTATATATACCCTTTATCGTTTTTCTGTCACAAGAGGTACAACGAAGAAGTTTAAAAAAAGTCTATTTCTTATCTAGAGATGCAAATATATTATGCGAATTAGCAAAAATGTATTTTAGCCCTCAATATGATGTAGAAATAAGGTATCTATATGTTTCTAGAAAGGCTTTAATACAATCATGTTTTGAAACTTTATCTGGTGATGAAGTGAAAGCTTTATTAGGGAAGAAGAGTTTAGTTGGAGAGAGAGTATCCTCATTGTTGAATTCTCTACAAATTCCATTGGATGCGATAGATGGGATTAGTTTTAAGCGTATTTCAGATATTGATCAAGAGGAGTACTTTTTGAAGTGCATTAACGATAATCGAGATAAGATCACGTCTGGTTTGAAGCAAAAAAGAGAATCTGTGCTCGCGTATTTGCGTCAAGAAGGTTTTCTTGATTTTGGTCCAAACATTGGCATTGTTGATATAGGATGGAGAGGGACAACACGATTAATGTTAAATAGATTAAAGAGAAAATATGGGAAACAAGGAGATGTATCCTTTTTCTATTTTGGATTTGAAAAAGATATGTTGCCGTTAATACATGGCAAATACTCTGTATATTTAAACACTCCGATAGATCAACTGACGATTCCTTATTTTATAGAGATAATAGAAAATTATTATTCTGCAGCACCTCATACCTCAACAATTGGTTATATTCAGAGAAATGAAGAAATAATCCCTATATTGGATGATAATAGTAATGAGGTTCTTCTTCAGTTAGCAAATACCAATGTTAAAGTTGCAAAGTTAATAATGTCATATATTATTAATTGCGATTCTGTCTCTTTTAATGATGCATATAATGTATGGGGAATGTCATATCTTAAACTTTGGGGAAAATCTCCAAAGTTATTTAACTTGGATACCTTTAAACAAGTTTATTATTATGATAAAAAATTCATCATTAAAGTTCCTTTACATCGCTTGTTGAGATATTTGATTGTTGGTGCCACAGGTCTTCCATGTATAGATGAATTAAGTTTGTATTATACTTATGGTATTCGTTTCAGACGACGCTATACTCTTCATTCGATAATTGTAATATTTCGGAAAATAAAACGTCGCTTTAATAGTAGATGCTTATAACAAATAGCAGGATAGAATACATCGATGCGATGCGAGGATTTACGATGATTCTCGTGGTCTATTCGCATACCTGCAATTACTGCTTGGGTGACAAGTGGATGGGGTGGAACGATGTGTTCTTTCTGTTCCGTCTGCCATGTTTTTTCTTTATTAGCGGGTGGTTGTTTGAGGATATCGGCCGCCAATGGAATAGTGTAACCATCAAGCGAACCATCAAGCACAAATTCATGGTGCAGATTGTTCCTACTATGATTTTCCTGTTGCTCTTGGCACCTCCACCATTGTTCTTTTCTAGGCTTGGTGCTACAAAGGGAGGTTATTGGTTTACCTTCGCACTTTTCGAATTCTTTTTGTTTTGCATCTTCTCTGAGCGCTATCTGAAAAAGTGGGGTGGGGCATTCGCTATTGTCATTTCGGCTGCAGCCTTCTGTTACGACATTTATTTCAATCGCTACTTCAAGGATATGGGTCTGCTGACGGATGTATTAGGTTTCATTAGTTTTATGACCTGGCGATACTATTTGTTCTTTTACGTTGGTACTTGGGTGAAACGTCATTTCGATGCATTCATCACATGGACAAGCAAGCCTTGGGTAATCATTACAATTATCATCGGATTCATTGTCATTACCATGATGCACCATACTGACATTGCCATCAGGGAATATCTTCTTTTTGCCATTGGAGGCATACTTGGGTTGACGATAATCTTCACTTTCTTCCGTTCTTTCGCCAATTTCTTTACGAAAGATAAATGGCTTGGCCGTAGCCTTCAATATGTTGGCACGCGTACCTTAGATATATATCTGCTCCATTATTTTGTGCTGCCTCGTTTCCTGATTCTCCACAGCGAATCTCTCAGAGCTTACGACAACAAACTACTCGAATTCATCACAGCTTTGTCTATAGCTTTAGTTGTGGTGAGTATTTGTCTTCTTGTCAGTTATATCATTCGTCTCAGTCCTTTCATGGGGCATTATCTCTTTGGTGTGAAGTATGAGAAACAGAAGTGATATCTCTCAGTACGACGTTATCCGGCAAGTGCGATTTCCAATGATTATCCTTGTGACTTTTGCCCACAGCTATGGCCGTGTAGCAGAGGATTTCAACTTGTTGACCTCAGATTGGAGCACGTATGAATTCCTGAAATTATTAGTAAGTCAGACACTTGTGAAGGTGGCTGTGCCTGTATTCTTCATCATGTCTGGCTATTTGTTTTTCTCGAATGTTAAGGAGTGGAATCTTGATGTCTATCGTCAGAAAATGTTGCGACGAGCCAAGACGTTGCTGATACCATATTTGATCTGGAACTTGTTGATGGTTATGAAACTCAAAACAATCAGTTGGAGTTTCTTTTGGAATTATATTCCTGAAGCAGGTCGGCAAATCGATTGGTTTGGAGCAGAGCACTATCTCGTTGCTCCTGCCAATATGCCATTATGGTTCTTGCGCGACCTGATTGTTGTCTCGCTGCTTACACCTATTATATATATAGGGGTGCATAAGTTAGGTTATATGCTGATTATTGTACTGACGATCCTCTATCTTTCTGGAGTATGTCCATTTATCCCTGGTCTCTCAGCATACGCCATTTATTTCTTCATGCTTGGAGCATTTCTGGGAATCCGCAAACTCGATCTCATTGAGACCGCCATGCGTGTAGAATTTCCAGCCTATATCCTGAGCATCATCTTAGGAACCGTCATGCTTTTCACATATCACACTGCATTTTTTTCCTCATTGATGCTAGCTTTCAGAATCACTGGAGCCATCGCTGTATTCTGCCTTGCCAGCCATTTCGCAACGAAGACCTCATCACTAGTTTTCGATTCCGCCTATTTCATTTACCTAGCGCATTACGTCTTCTTTCTCTTCTTCATCGATAAGGCTTTCTTTGCCCTCTTCGGCACATCAGAACCCATCCTTTGCCTGCATTATCTTCTCTGCCCCCTCATCAAAGTCGTTATCTTCGTAGGATCCTATTACATGTATACAATCATTCGCAAGTCTTTGTTGCGATTATAATTATTTTAGTTAAATAAATGATTCTCTTACTGATACACCCTCACATAATCAATATAGTATCTGAGTGGAAATTGGCAGTCATCGGGTTCGCCGCCGTTGGAGCCGATGGCGAGATTCAATAGGAGATAATGCTTGAAACCTACGACATCGTTGGCGAATGGATTCTCATGATTGCCATCATATCCTTCGTTAAAAGTCTTCGAGAGATCGATTTCATTCAGCAACTCATCATCGAGGTAGATGCGGATGAACTCTTTGTCCCAGTCCATACGCCAGATGTGGAATTTATCTGCCCAATATGGATCCTTCTCTGTAAAGTGCGTAAAGGGAATCACGGCAGAATCCCAAACACCTTTCCATCGCTCCGTCGAACCCCAGCAGGCATTGGCGAGAATCGAAGGCTGACCATCCTTAATGTAATATTCCATGATGTCGATTTCCCCGTTATTCGGCCATTCCCACTTATTGCCTAATAACCAGATGGCAGGCCAAGCGCCAGATGCCACAGGAATTTTTGCCCTGATTTCAAAGCGTCCGTAAAGGAACTGCTGACTGAATTTTGTCATCAGTGAACTCGATGTATAGCGGATAAACTCGCGATTCTTGCGCCAGTCGCTGCTGCCTGCCTCGTAATGGGGATTGTTGAAAAAGCCCTTTCTGCCCTCGATCACTAAGCACCCATCTTTGACGTAAGCATTCTTAGACTGGTACCACTGCAACTCTTCATTGCGCACAAAACCAGATTCGTAACTCCACTCCGTCGAAGGCTCCCCCTCAACATCAAACTCATCGCTCCACACCAGCTGATATTCCTTCTCCTGAGCTGACAAGCTGAAAGCAAAGCCCATTGCGAGCAAAATCGACACAAGAATTCTTTTCATATACTTTTTGTTTGAAATTTGCATACACTGCATACACTATGCACCTAACTATCTGATATAAAGTCAATTAAACAAGTGTATGCAGATAAATTACTAGTGTATCCAACGCTCATTATTCCTTCTTTTTCACCAGATATTGTTTACCAGGACCTACTCTTCGATGCTGAAGTTCAGGCATATTCCAGAGATATCGTCCAAAGGCAGAAACACCATTGGCTTTCAGTCCTGCGCCTGCAATCTGGCGAAGTTGGTCGTAGATGGCTGTAGGCGAAAGCCACTTTCCATCCGTCTCATCCACAGCTGGCAAGAAGTACTCATTGAAATACTGAATGGCTGCTGGCGTCACTTGATACTGACGATTGTGCGCCATGATTTCCTTCACCTCCTCAGCACTGAACCACCAATCCATCTCTCTGTTCATCACCATTTTATACGCCTGTCCGTAAAGAGCCTCGTAGTTTGGTTTGTAGTCCGTATTGACAGGGGCTGTGAGGCTTACACAGATGAATCGCCTGCTACCAGAGGGATCGCTCAGCACATTCGTTTCATTTGTCGTGGCGATGAACGAGGCATAGCGTTTGAACTCTTCGACATGTTTGCCGTATGGACGTTTGATCTTCACATTGGGCAATTGGATGACATTCTTCAGGAATCCCTCCTGTATTTTGGGACTGATGGAGTTGAACTCGTCAAGATTAATCAACAGGAAATTGTGCATCGCCTGAAGTGTAGTACGCTTCTCGCTCACATCGAGGTTTTCGAGGAATCCCCATCGCAGTTGCTTAGGGAGAATCATGCGACAGAAGGTAGTTTTGCCATCACCCTGAGGTGAAATCAGCAAAGGAACTACTGAGTTTCCGTATTCTTGCTGGGGGCTCACCCACTGCGCCACCATATAGAGGAACCATTTCTTAAACCACTTTTCCCATTGGGGAATCTGACAAGGCACACACCTCGCCAGCATCGCGATATGATCCGTTTTCCCATCCCATTTGTCATAACAATTTGCCAGATAATCACCAATAGGATCGATCCTACGAATCATGTTCGAGTGGACATAGCGTCGTACATCCTTATCCTTCGCATCCAGATTAGCCAGACGCGCCTCGATGGTCATACCATTGATGACATTCTCATCGCAAGGCGCCCAGTCTTGAAGCCAAGTGGTGTTAGGACGAAACTCCGTATAGCCCATCACCTCGTTGTAACGGAATACGTATCGCGTCTTCAGGAATTCTATCAGTCTGCGCGTCTCCACACTTACCATCTCGCCCTCCTTTCTATGCTTGGGCTTTTCTTCAGAATAGACGGAGCTGACGATAGAACGAAAACGCGACTCGTCGTATATCTGCTTGTAAACGTGATGGTTACGGATATGTAGAAAAGCTTCTTCTTCAGGGAAATTCATCTCACAAAGCTTGTGAGCGAGCAGCGTCATATAGGCATCATAGCGCTCAGATTCCTTCATATCCATCGTCTCATCGAAGGCCTCGCTAACTGCTTGTTTGTAGAGCAACTCGTAATCCTCGTAAAGGCGATAATCCATCTTGCGCTGCTCTGGTTCAGACTTGTCATCAGACTTTGCCATCTCCCTGAGCGTCTGAACCATCATAGGCGTTACCTGAGGATTGTAATAAGGCTCTTCGTCGAGCGTCATGCGGAAATGGCTCCTTGCCTTAACCGTCTGTCGCTCAATGGGTTTTGGCAGAACACCACTATAGGCTCCAAAGGCGACTTCGTAGGCAGAAGCGCAAAATGCATCCATCTCTATTTCTGTCTGAGGCTTAGCGGTGAGGTTCTTCTGGGCTACAGATACCAAAATCTCCACACTCCTGCCATCTGCACCTGTGAAGGCAGCAAAGGTAGTTGGCAGAATCTTCGAGGCTTCTTTAACAGCATTGATCTCTTCGGACTTCATCAGATGCCCCACGTGCAACCAAGTCAGACTGTTGAAAGTCATAATTTCCAAGTTGCCGTTTTCAGTTTTCACCATCTCCACTAGAGGGTAGATCATGGCCAAGGGCACGCTGTCCTCGTATTGGCCAGAGTCGCCATAAAGAGCGATATAATGACGGAACTTGCCGATGTCCTCAGCCTTCGTATCCTTCTGGATGCGTTCCAGAAACCACTCCACCGTCTTAACCGTCAGGTGGACGACGTTCTTCTTGTCTGTTCTAACTATTGAAAGCTTCATCTTTTCTTACTGTTTAAAATTTGTCCCAGGGGGTGGGACTGTTTGTCCCAAGGGGTGGGACGTTTTGTCCCATGGGGTGGGACAAATCGCGCCCTTCCTGCTGGCTTGCTAATAGTTCCTGGTAAAGTCATAGTCCTCAAACGTCTTGTCGAAGTTGACCTCCACACCAGGCGCATATCGATGTACGATGTCGATAATCTCTTGTTGCAATTGAGGATTGATGAGTCGCTCGCCATTCTTGTAGCGATAATATGTACCCTTGCTGCCAAGATGAGCCGTGAGGCCATAGCGTATCTGAGAACGAGCCTCGCGCGACTGTACATTTTTATAGACAGCAGCGATACCCTGAGCCATTGTCACTTTCTCAGCCTTCTGATAAAATCTGCACTTGCCATCCTCGATGGCATTAGGAAGAACACATGTCCACAGCTTATACTTCTGTGGAACCTGCATACAAACCTGATGGCGAAGACAAGTCTTTGCCATCTCACAATCATTCTTGGGGCACAATGCCCACCAATCTGGAATCTTTTCGTAATCAAACATAGCGCAAAGGTACTACATTTTTCGACGATATGCAAACTTCTTCACGATTTTTCTGAGATTTTGTTTGTTGCATACACTTAATATTTTATTGCATACACCAAATTATGAACTGATTATCAGATGGTTAGCTCTTAGTGTATGCAGTGTATGCAGATTTTAAAAATCGAATATATAATTGTGCAAATCATTTTTTCCGTCCTCTATCTTGGAAAATTCGCAGAAAACTCGTAAATTTGCAGCGATGATACACTACATTCAACTGCTCAGGCCGCTGCAATGGCTCAAAAACATATTCGTCTTTGCGCCTATCTTCTTCAGCAACAATCTGTTGAAGCCAGATTACTTTTGGCCTACGTTCGTGGTGTTTGCATCATTCTGTCTGATTTCGAGTTCCATCTATTGCTTCAACGATCTGAGGGATGTCGAGGCAGATCGCCAACATCCCAAGAAATGCCATCGCCCGATTGCATCCGGAAAGGTCTCAGTCAGAGGCGGTTACGTGATGATGCTACTCTGCACGATTGCATCCTTCGCGTTGATTCCGCTGGCGATGAGCCCCAATACACCTTATTTATATATAATAGTGGCGGCTTACTGGCTGATGAACATCGGCTATTGCGTTCGTCTGAAGCAGATTGCCATCCTCGATGTGTCGATTATTGCCGTCGGATTCGTGATGCGCGTGTTGGCTGGAGGTGTCACCACAGACATCTGGATTTCTCATTGGTTGGTGATGATGACTTTCCTGGTTGCGCTCTTCCTGGCCTTTACCAAACGCAACGACGATTATCGCATCTATGAACAGACTGGCACCAAACCACGCGTCTCGATTACTGGCTACAACAGGACTTTCATCAATGAGGCCACAGCCATCATCGCCTCAGTCACACTGGTTTGCTACATCATGTACACCATGTCGCCTGAGGTCATCGAGCGAATGGGCACCCGTTATGTCTACCTTACTAGTGGTTGGGTTCTCGCAGGCCTCCTCCGCTATCTCCAGAACATGATCGTCTTCGGCCTCAGCGGCTCCCCCACGAAATCCTTCGTCAAGGACCACTTCATCCAGCTCTGCATCCTAGGCTGGATCGCCTCGTTCTTTGTGATTATCTATCTGTAAAGAATGAGTTATCGTCACGATTTGGATGCATTGAAGGGCCTGGCTATTTTGGCTGTGGTGCTTTATCATGCAGGGTGGTGCAAGAGTGGCTATCTTGGGGTAGATGTGTTTCTTGTTCTCAACGGTTATTTCGTGGTGCCTCAGGTAATGAGGCAGATTGAGGAAAAGCGTTTCCACTATTTCGCCTTTTTGGAAAAGAAGATATTCAGACTGCTGCCTCTGGTGCTATTAATCTGTGGACTATCACTGGCCGTTGGCTATTGGGGTATGCTGCCAAATGATTTTCGTTTTTTGAGTGAGGAGGCTGTTGCTTCTTCCGTCTTTGGGAACAATATTCTTCAGGCTTTGACGACCCAAAACTATTGGGCTGCTATCTATCATAAAGTGCTGATGCACACATGGTTTTTGGGAGTATTGATGCAGTTCTATGTCGTTTTCCCATTATTGATGCTGTTGATGCGAAGCCGCAAGAAGTTGGCACTTGTATTACTGACGTTATTGTCGCTTCTGCTTTATCTGCTGCCTATTGATACGATTGGGGATAAGTATTATCTGTTACCTTATCGCTTCTTCGAAATCACAATTGGAGGCATCATTGCTATTCATTCTCGAAAAGGAAATCCTAGTATGAGTTATCTGTCTCTAGATTTTTTGCTTTTGATGATGTTCATTGGCGCATTTACCATTGGTGAAAGGGCGATGCCCTATAATCTGGTGGGAGGCACCAATACGATTCGCGAGAGTTTCTTGCCAAGAGAAATATTGCTATTGTTGACTGTCTTATTTGTTGTAGGCTATCTTTTCACGTCACGCCAAGAAGGTAAAATCTCACAATATGCCAAGCGTTCAAAGATGTTTGCCCCATTGGGACGAATGAGTCTGAGTATCTTCTTATGGCACCAGCCAGTGTTTGCCTTCTATCGCTATTTCTTTGCAGATGAATTGTCATTATCAGTATTGATTGTTCTGATGATAGTCACCATGTTATTGTCTGCTTTTACCTATTATATAATAGAGTGTAGACTTGTCATCAGCAATATTTCAAGAACCTGTTTGGTTATCGTTTTCCTCGCTGTGAATGCCTTTGCTTTATGGATTTACCAACGGGGTGGGGTAGTCAGAGATGTACCAGAGCTTGATATTTATGAAGGTTCCGCAGATCCTACTGCATTTGAGCGTTACACGGATCGTATCTATCAATATGATCGCGAGTTTTCGCATGATAAATCTCGTAAGAAAATCCTGGTTATCGGTAATAGTTTTGCCAGAGATTTCGCCAATATCCTGCTCGAATCCCCTATGCGAGATAGCATCCAACTCTCATATCACTATGGTATTGAAGACTGTCCCATAAGTCGTGTCCGCCAATGTGACAGGATTTATTTCTTTGGGTGGAAACACCAGGTTCCTGATGCCATTTGGCAAAAACTCAAACAAGGCGCAGATGTTTGGGGCATTGGCACCAAGAATCATGGCACCAGCAATGGCATATTTTACAAGAATCGCCATTGCCCAGATTATTTCGCCCAGCGAACAATCATTCGCGAAGATTTCCACACCGTCAATCGCATGCTCAAAGATGAGTGGCAGGATAAATATGTCGACCTCTTAAGTCTGACTATACAATCAGATATCACAGTCCCCGTCTTCAGCCCAGATCATCATTTCATCACCTATGATGGTCTGCATCTGACTCCTTCAGGGACTCAGTACTATTCTAGGCTATTATTTGTATTTAAAAATTTCCTTGAGTAACAAAACGGCTGATAGATATATGATTATTATGATTTTTCCCTCTCAAAATTTTGCTTTTTCGGAAATTATTCGTATTTTTGTCACAAAAATATGATGATGAAGATTTTTAAATGCAAATAATATGAAGGTAGTTATTCTAGCAGGAGGCTTAGGTACTCGAATCAGTGAAGAAAGTCATTTGAAGCCAAAACCAATGATAGAGATTGGAAACATGCCAATCATGTGGCATATTATGAAATGGTATTCTCATTATGGTTTTAATGAGTTTATTATCTGCTGTGGCTACAAACAGCATGTAATAAAGGAGTTTTTTGCCAACTATTATTTGCATCATAGTGATATCACTTTTGACTTTTCTGATAGTGGTAGGAAAATAGCACATAAGGAATCTGCTGAAAATTGGAAGGTAACAGTAGTTGATACAGGCCTTAAGACAATGACAGGTGGGCGAATAAAGAGAATTAAAAAATACATTGGTGATGAATCATTCATGATGACTTACGGTGATGGTGTTTCTGATGTTGATTTAAATGCTCTTTTGCAATTTCATAAGAAGCATGGTTTGAAAGCGACATTAACAGGAGTACAACCAGAAGGGCGTTTCGGCGTATTAGATTTGGAAGGTGACCGTATACAATCATTCCGGGAGAAAAGTCGTGACGATATGGGATGGATTAATGGTGGGTTTATGGTACTAGAGCCCGAAGTTATTGATTATATTGATGGTGATAATACAATGTTTGAACGAAAGCCTTTGGAGTTACTTGCTGACGAGGGACAACTAGCTTGTTATAAGCATAAAGGTTTTTGGCAGTGTATGGACACTCTTCGCGATAAAGAAAAACTTGAGGCATTAATTAGTATGAACAAGGCTCCATGGATGGTGTGGTAATAATTGATGAATTATGGCTTTTAATAATATATATAAAGGGAAAAAGGTCCTGATTACAGGTAATACTGGGTTTAAAGGCAGTTGGCTGACGACTTGGCTCTGTATGCTTGGAGCCGATGTTTATGGATATTCATTAGGCGTACCGACTCGTCCTTCCATGTTTGAGACCCTTAAACTTGAGAATAGGATTCACCATAAAAATGGTGATATAAGGGATAGTGTGAGATTCTCTACTTACGTAGAAGAAGTTAAGCCCGACTTCATTTTCCATTTGGCAGCTCAAGCACTGGTACTTACATCGTATAGGGAGCCTCTTGATACGATAACAACGAATGTGATAGGAACATCAATAGTATGTGAAGCTATCCGTCATATCGACTGGGATTGTACTTGTGTTTTAATTACTAGTGACAAAGCATATGATAATGTTGAGTGGATATGGGGATATCGAGAATCTGATCGTCTTGGAGGAAAGGATATCTATTCAGGTTCTAAAGGTGCTGCGGAACTGGTCATAAAAAGTTATTGGCATTCTTTTATAAAAGATAAGCCCTATATTAAGTTTGGAGTGACTCGAGCAGGTAATGTGATAGGAGGGGGAGATTGGGCTGATGATCGTATTGTCGTTGATTGCATAAGGGCATTCTCTGCGAGCAAGACTGTTGAAATACGTAGTCCAAGAGCAACTCGCCCTTGGCAACATGTACTCGAACCGCTTAGTGGATATTTAACGTTAGCTCAATATCTTGCAGAAAGTAGGGTGGCTAATGGTGAGTCATTCAACTTTGGGCCTCGGGCCGAACAAACAAAAACAGTTCTTGAACTTGTAAAAGACCTTGCATCTTTGTGGGGTATTGATGAACAAAATGCTGTGAAAATTACAGGTAATGTGCCTTTCCACGAGGCTACTCTATTGAAATTGAATTGCGATAAAGCATTGGCTCATTTGTGTTGGCAATCGACACTTAGATATGAAGAATGTGTTCGCTTTATAGCAGAATGGTATAAGACCTTTTATAAACAGGATAATTCGAACATGTTCCAATTGACAGAAAGGCAAATAGATGAATATATGAGCAGAGCAAAAGAACAGCATATAAAATGGACGGAGTAATATTAACACCACTTAAGCGTATCTTTCTAGAAAAGGGCGATGTTCTACATGCTTTAAAATCTACAGATTCTGAGTTCGTGGGATTTGGCGAAGCTTACTTTACTCAAATAAAATGTGGATGTACCAAGGGCTGGAAACGTCATAACAAGATGACGCTCAATCTTGTAGTTATACAAGGTAGAGTAAAATTTGTTGTCTATAATGATGTTGATGGTAATTTTGAGGAAATTATTCTCTCACCAGACGAAAACTACCAGCGTTTGACCTTGGCTCCTGGACTATGGATGGCATTTCAAGGAATGGGCGAAGGAACTTCAACAATACTCGATATTATTCCGTGTCCTCATGATCCAATGGAGGCAGATAATAAGGATATATCAGAAATAAACTATTTTAGGTTATGAGAATTGCATTGACAGGTATAACGGGATTCGTTGGCCAAAATCTGATGCCAATGATTATAAAGGAGTGTCCTGATATGGAACTTCTAACTCTGAATATTGAAAATGACCTTCAGAAAGCTAAAGAAATGTATCCTTGGCAGCAATGTCACCATATACTTACTTCAGAACTAGATAAGTTGATAGAATTCAACCCAGAGATTGTACTTCATTTAGCTACAGTGACAACAGAACGTAATGATACTGATATCATACGTCCGATGTTGTCTGCAAATATAGAGTTTGGTGTTCTATTACTCGATGCTCTAGCTCGTTGCAATAGTCTACGGCTATTTGTCAATACGGGATCATTTGCAGAGTATCGGTTAGGACCAACGAAAATTAATGATGCTTATCTTTATGCAGCTACAAAAAGTGCCTTCCGTCATTTTTGTGACTATTATTCTCAACTTAAGGGGTTCAAATATGTAACAATTGTGCCGTATTCAATTTATGGAGGCAAGCCTACGGTTAAACGTTTGATGGACTATGTCATTAAAGCTCTTGATGCACAGATTCCTATTGATATGACCGCAGGTGAGCAGATATTGGACTTTACTCATGTTGATGATTTGGCTGGTTTCTATGTTCATATTCTTAAAAATGTAGAATTGTTCTGTAGTCTTGATAATGGTGAGGAGTTCCATATCGGTACAGGTAAAGGTACAACCATCCGTGAGCTGGTCGGTATCGTGGAGCAGGTTTATAATGGAAAATGCAACATAAATTATGGTGGTCGCCCATACAGAGAACGTGATACAATGCATGCTGTGGCTCCGATAGCAAAGAACCTAAGTTTGGTTAATTGGCGAGCTGGAATTAGTCTTGTTGATGGGATAATTAGAATGAAAACTATGACGGATGTAAATAGCTAATCGTGTTACTATTTCAAACTTGTAACAATGATTGTGTCAAGTTTATAAGTGAGGCGCAGTATGGTTGATAATAGAGCGGATTTAAGAATCGGATGGATTGATTGGGCAAAGTCTTTATGTATGTTCTTTGTTATTCTTGGACATTGTCATCTAGATGATTTTTGGGGTTTTATTGTACAATATATATACTCTTTTCATATGATGTTTTTCTTTTTCCTTTCTGGAATTCTTTGTAAGCGTGATTTGAGTTTGGCTTCTTTGATTAAAGATATTCGTTTTATTCTTCTTCCTTATTTTGTATATGGACTAATTTTGATTATATTTAGTATTCTGCGTTCCAGAAGTTTTGATTTGCCTCTTGTAATTGTGCAGCTTAATTCTTTACTTGTTGGTAAAGATGTTTCTATTGGGCCAATATGGTTTTTACCTGCACTATTTATATGCAAACAACTATTCTTGCTTATTAAATTTACAAAGAATTATAGTCTGGCTTATGTGTTGTTGTTCATTCTGTCTTTTTTCCCTGTTTATTATATTTCAAAAAATGATTTGAACATGCCTTTCTTTGCAGACTCTGCTCTATGCGGACTTCCCTTTTTCCTTTTAGGGAATGGAAGCCTTGGTTTTATAGATAGAGTAAGGCGTTTTAATAGTTTTAATCGTTTGGGGATTTCTGGACTATTGTTTGTTCTCTCTCTCTTACTATGTTATCATAATGGAAAGGTAAGTTTGGCGGGCTGTTCTATTGGTAATTCTGTATTTGCATATTACCTTAATGCTGTTGCTGCTATAATCTCAATCTCTATTGTTTGTATGTCCTTGAATAATTTTCGGTTATCATTTATTACAACTACATCATATGGTAGTATAGTGACTTTAGGTTTGCATGGGATTCCTTTAACGATCTTCAATTATTATTTGCCGCTGCTTTTTGGTAATGAACCTTCAGCATATTCTTTCTTTTGGGGAGTGCTTTATTCTTTGATGACTTATTTTTTATGTTTCCTTTTTATAATATTTGTAGATAAGCAATGTCCTTTACTTTTTGGTTTGAAAGGGCTGTTATTTAAGATGTGAAACTATCTCTTTTTATTGTGTTTTATATGTATAGAGTTGTTTTTATATTTTGATATTTGTTTATTTATAGTTTTTTGCGTATCTTTGCAAAATGAAAGTTTCAGTCATAACAATTAATTATAATAATGCAAAAGGGTTGAATAACACAATTGATAGTGTTATTTGGCAATCTTATCGTGATTATGAGTATATTATTATTGATGGCGGTTCTACTGACGGTAGCGTAGATATAATCCAGAAGTATGCTGATAAATTTAGCTACTGGGTTTCGGAGAAAGATCAGGGAATTTACAACGCGATGAACAAAGGAGTAGCTCAAGCGTCTGGAGATTATTGTCTTTTCTTAAATTCTGGCGATGTTTTTTTTGATGAATTTGTCTTGGAGCGGGTTTTTAAGTCCCAATACACTGAAGATATCATAGTCGGGAAGATGTATTCAAATTCAGATGGGAGTATAATCTATCCACCGCCATCACGTGAATTATCAATGTACTTCTTATATACCGCTTCCATAACGCATCAAAGTTCGTTTATTCGAAGAGATTTGTTGGTAAAATATCCATATGATGAGAAATATAAAATATCTTCAGATTGGAAATTCTATTTGCAGACTGTAATATTAAATGATTGTTCAGTTCTTTTTATAGATGAGAATGTGTCGATTTTTGATACATGTGGTGTAAGTTCAAATAATACTCATATTTCGTGGAGTGAGAGGGAGACAATTTTAAATGAATTGTTCCCTCGGAGAATAATTATGGATTATAAGTGGATGAAACAATCAGAATGCAAAACTATCAGTTTAGCTCCTCTGTTTCGCAAATATTATTATATAGATAGGATGGTCTATTTTATAGGTAATTTTCTTTTGAAGATTCGCGTATGGGTCAAACATTAGATAGTTCTAACCTTGTGTTGCCAAATGAGTAGCTTCATTAAACATTTCGCTATATAATACATATGATGACTGGCAAGCCATAGTTCTAATCTTAGTTTCCAATTAATTTGTTTAAAACTCCATATTAATTTGTGCGTTTCTGGAAATATCTTTAGCCATAAATTGTATTTTTCATAATCGGATAGATCCCATATTAATGAGGATTTCATGGAGAATTTCCTATATTCAATGTCGTTAGAATAATAATCGTATATTTTATTTGTGCGCATAAACGATTCAATCATTTTTGCGATTTTAATGCCACTATTAACAGAATCAATAGAAATATCAAATGAAGATGAATCCTCTGTATGTCTATAATGGTAGGGGGCAGTGTCGATAAAAGCAATAATATTGGAATAGACATATAGTTTGAGGTTAAAAAGCAAGTCTTCTCCCATGTTAAATCCAATAGGAAATGAAAGGTCATTGTCTTTTATTATGGACATTCTTGCTAAAGAGGTACATAAGGATGGATGAATAGCTCCACGTAATAGTTGTCTAATATTCTCTTCTTTTGAATTGCAATATTGTTGATAATGTAAATAATGTGAATTCGAATATTCGTGAATGAAATTGCATCCAACTATATCCGCTTTTGTTTCAATTGCTTTTTTATAGAGTTCTTCATACATGTTGTTATCAACCCAATCGTCACTATCTGCATGAATAACAAACTCTCCTGTGGCATTTAATAATCCGATTTGCCTCGCATTAGATACGCCCCCATTCTTCGTTAAATGAATAATTTTTGTATATGCTTTCCGATGTGGGAATTTCTTCAAAACATCTTCAAGTAATAGCAAGCTTTTATCCGTAGAAGCATCATCGACAAATATATATTCCATGTCATTCATTGTTTGCTCAAATAATGATATAGCACATGATTCTATATATTTTTCTCGGTTATATATTGTGACAATAACGGATACTTTTGGTGTCATACACTTTTTTTGCTGCAAAAATAACAAAAATTAAGTAAAAACATCAAATTATTCTTTTAATTTTTTGGTATATAATAAAAAAACAGTATTTTTGTATATGTGAAACTAAAAAATGCTTTATAAATGAATAATAGCTTAAAAGTATCAATTCTTGTTCCATTCTATAATGTTGAAAAGTATGTTAGTAGGTGTGTAGAGTCACTTTTTACACAAACTTATCATAATATCGAATATATATTTGTAAATAACTGCTCGCCAGATAATAGTATGGAAGTCATTAATACTTTAATTGATAAATATGGAGTTGCAGATAAATGCAAGATGATTATTCATGAGAAAAATATGGGTATATCTGCATCGCGTAATGATTGTCTTGATAATATGACTGGCGATTATTTCCTTTTTGTAGATAGTGATGATTATATTGATAGGGATATGGTGGAACTTCTTGTTGAGGCTGCAATTAAAGAAAATGCAGATATTTCGGGTTGTGGGTATATTGAGGAATATCCAAATCATAGTGTGGAATTCCCTCAGAAATATACGAACGACCATGATGAGATGATGCGCGCTATTACCTTACTTACTTTAAAAGGGGTCATGTGGAAGTTGCTTATTCGTAGTACAATTGTAACAGGACATAGAGAAGAAGTTCGATTTGTCCAAGATCGCAGCATGGTTGATGATTACCTTTTCTGTTGCCAGGTGTTTTATTATGCTAAGAGGTTTGCATGTGTTGACAGATGCATGTACCATTGGATACAATATAATCCAAACAATTATACTCATACTACAATATTTGCTGTTGAAAGTCAGGCTGCAGCTGTGAAAAAGACGGAAGACTTTTATCGTACGAAAGGCATCTACGAAAAATTGGAAAAGGAGTTAAATATGCGAAAATTTGTTTTGAAACTACCTCTACTGCTTGATAAGAAATGTTTTGATGTTAAGAAATGGAGGAATATGTTCCCTGAAAGCAATGAAGTGTGGAGGGATATGGATTTTTCAATTGGCAATAAGATCTGTTTCTGTATAGCCAAATCCCCATTATATTGGATTCTTTATGCAAAATCAAAATGTGGAAGCCAAAAATAATTACCAATAGCATCCTCCTTCAACATTATTAGCAGTTTTAGGTTTATATGAGTTATCTGGTTTAACCCAATATTCATTGAATAATGTTGTGTAATCATAAATAAGATGATAACTTCTATCTTCCCACCTTTTCCCTTTTATTCCAAATAGTAATTGCAAAACTCCTCCCATATGAATAGCTATTTTGCCCATTCGTTTTGCATGAGCAGCTAAACAAAATCCATATGCTCCGCAACCGATTAATGCAACATCATAATCTTCTTTATCCATTTCCTGTTTCATCCATTCTAGTGCTTCAAACCAACTAGAGAACTGATCACAGTCTCCGTTAATAGATTGTACAGCTTTTATGGTTCTTAATTCGAATGCTGGTAGAACGTCTTCATTTTTAAACAAGAATTTTCTATGCTTATATTGGCTTTCTATTAATTCGGCGAAAGGATGCACAACGATGACTTTTTTATTTCTTAGACCTCTTGTCCATGGTGTCGTCTGCCACCAGGGTTCTGCCTCTTGTAAACCGACTAGCTTAATTACATTGTTCTCGCCAATGATAATCGGCTCTTTTCCATACCATGTCGCTAATATGTCAAGCATTTTTGCGTCTTCAATCATAGTTTTGCAATATTTCTCAATATAATATTTCTTGTTGGGAAAGAAACCTGCATTGGTTTTTAATTCTTTCTTTACTTTTTTATCCCACCACCAATACAAAGATTCCCCTGTGATGAGTCTAAAAATATTATGTTTCTTTTTTGAAATGAAAATGTAGTTTGCAACAATTGTTTGCTCGATACCTCCAAAACGAGCTATCATGCAAGGAGAATTGTTGTTTATTGTTTTGTATATAATATCTGATATTCTGTTTGTATCGTATTCGATTCTTTCTTTTATTCTTTCTATAGTCCAATATTCGCCTTTAAATCTAACATATGTTAGATGTGCAATCATTAGTATCTTTTGAATTATGGAATATCCTCCCTCAGAGTCAATATCGTTTATAGCCTTATACCCATAGTAAAAGTACCATAAAAATGTGTTTTTAATATTTTCAATCATTTGCTGCCTATTTTATTACGATTTAATAGTGGAATTCTATTTACCAAATCATGAGCGCCTTTACAGAAAATCATAGTTAATGTTATATTGATTACCATATAGATGCAAATGCCTATAGCGCAGAACTGGATCCATAATAGGAAATTTCCTTTTGCATCAATATCTATATAATTAAGTATTAAATGTGCTCCAAAGAAACTTATTATTGAAACCATGAAATTGAGAAAAACACCTTTCCAATAAATAGAGTATTTTAGATGAAGGCCAGAGTGGAAAAGGTAATAGGGTTTCCAGAGTTGACCAATAAGTGTTGTTGTAATGACTTTGCTTAATAGAATTCCAGCAATGCCCCAATAATGCCCACCTATTATAGTCAGCGTGAAATTTAGAAAGAGTTCTGTCCAAGCGGACCATGTATCGGCAAAGAGACCATGGGTGGCATTGAACATGTCAACACTTCCAATAGATGTACCTAGATAATTGGATATTACTAATAATAGAAGTATGTTATGTGATAGAATATATTCAGAACCAAGCCACAAACAAATGAATGGTTCAATAAAATGATAAATAGAAAAGCACAAAAAACCTCCTACAAAGTGCCTGATAGTAGTTAATTCCCAAAAGACTTTAATGATGTTTTGTTTGTTTCCTTCGGCAATTAAGTTGCCAATACTTGCTTCCATACTTCCTAGAACAGAACTGAATAATTGCCCAATCTTTGTAGTTATCATGATATAATTTCCATAATATGCGACCATTTTTAGTGATACGAAAATAAAGATAAATAATTCGTCACTCTTGTGCATTAAAAAGTTCTTAATATTATGGATGAATATTTGTCTTGTGTATTTAATAATTTTAGTATGTTTCTTCAAAAATAGCTTCCCTAATGGCTTGTTTGTTTTAAGCCATGGATATTCATTATTGATTTTCCAATTCAATATTATGCAACTGATTATTCCAAAAAGGAATTCAATTGAAACCCATACGTATAAGTTTTTATATGTATATGCTAGCATTATTTGAATTGCAATTTTGATGAGATTAGCAGATTGGAAATAAATAGCTACCAAATAGTTTTTTTGATCAGCAGCAAGTAATATTTGTCTATAATTTATAAAATAGCCAATTAGTGCAGATGCCAGAATTGAATAGAAAGAAAAGTATATTATTCCATAGCCAATTTCGGTACTGCTAAAAATCAATGGGAAGAAGAAACTAATAATGATACCTACAAATAGTATAATTTTACCTATTATACTATATAAATATCCAAAAATTGATAGAAGTTCAGAAATTTCAGACTGATTCTTTTGTTGTAAGGGTTTATATAAAAAGAAGCTTACACTCCCGCTAATTCCGAATTCTGCAAGATTCAGATACCCTAGAATATTGTTAAGAGTGCCTGTTAAACCTATGAATTCTGCTCCAAGGCAATCCAAAAATATTTTGCGTGAAAAAAAGGCAAGAAAGAGAGATAAGAAGTAAAAAACAAGATTCACTTCCGCATTAAGGATACTCTTATGTACTCTTTCACCCATTATTTCTTTAACAAATATAAGATGTCATTCGTTATATATCGGAATAACGCATGTGCATTGTTAATATTGAGATCATCTTGAAAATCTTCCAATGGCATAATTAGAGGTATATGCTTAATGCGTAATTTGTACTTCTCACAAAATACGTTGATTAAACGTTCGCTCATGTAACCATAGATGCGGCTTTGAATTGGGTCATCTATAGGTGGCACCCTTCGCTCCACTTCAAAGAGAATATCAAATAGCCATTCAGAATAGGCATTGAAGTGCTTCCAATGGGTAATAAACATATTGTAGCCTACAGACCTATTGCTATGATCCATTGTCTTTTCAAATGTAGGTACATATTGTGGGCTGCGTTCTTTAATAATCTGGCGAAGCATCTCCCAGTCTTTGGCAATATGATACTCTCCATATTGTTGCGTGTTGCTGACCCGCCAGTGGCGGGCAGTGGGGAGGATAATATCGTATTTCTGTAGAAGTATCTCCAAATCAGGGAATTGGTATTCCTGGCTTAGGAAATCCTGCGTAGAGACGAAACGTTTATCTGCAGAGAACTGTGGCCATTTCATTTGAAAGTCGAAGTAGCGACGATAGTGATTAAGGCCGACTATATCGATATTCTTTAAGTTCTTCCAAGCCCAATAGTGACATGTGAGTTCGCAGAAGTGAGGATTCTTAGCGGATATATTCTCTCCCTCGTCGTCAGGTTGATACCCTGTAATATGCTCGTGTAATGTAGCCCCAGCCTGAACGGGTAGGAAATATGGGTGTTGAGGAAGCGGCACCTCTTTGTGGGCACAGATAAATATCTTGATGTTACTCATAGGCTAACCATGTTGGGTATGAATGAAATCCGTATTCTTTCGATCTATATGAAGAATGTTTTTAAGCATCCTTAAAACCAGTCCAGGAATGGCCAGAACTTTACTGAAGGAACGTAAACGCAACTGTCTTGGGATAGCAATATATAATGATAAGGCTAATATCCCAAGAAGTATCCACCATTTTTCACACCATACCGGTATGAATAATGTCATGAAGATTGATATTCCACCCAATAATACAATCAGAATAGAACGTGGAATCAATGCTTGTTGGATGGTCTTGTCGATGAAGTTTATTTTTCCATGAGCTATGGCTCCAGGAATTTTGGGTAAGTTGCCAAACAGACTTTGAATCTGAGCAGTCATCCAGCGCATGCGCTGGCGTTGGAAATTATCTTGGCTACTTACCTTCTCATCGAAGACATGGATGTCTGGGGCATATTTGATGAAAACCTCTTGGTGGAGTAGGAGGGCTTCCATTTCACGGTCTTCTCCTGCTGTCGATAGTTGGAATACATTCTTTTTGAATAGTTCGTAGTCAAAACACATGCCTGATCCAATCAGTGCAGATGACAAACCGAGACGGTTATGGGCTTTGCGGAAGATGGTGTTGTTGATTTCCTCACTGGTCCCATCCAATACAGCTACGTCGTTATTGGCGTTCTTGGCACAGCGATGGCATTGGATAGCATCGTAGATAGAGCAGAGAATATTCAATTGGGATAGGAAATCAGGACGAACGACATTGTCAGCATCAAGAATCACCACATTATCAAATTTACCAGTGACTTCAGTCATGGCATATTGCATGGCTTTTGCCTTGGAACTTTTTTCAAAGGTTGGTGTCAACACGATGATGGGTAATGAACGAAGATAATCATTTGTCTCGGGCTGCATGTGATCAGAAATAACCACCAGTGTATAATGTGATGTTGGGTATTCCTGCAAGAGGAACTGCTCAACAGCATTGATAATTACACGGTCTTCGTTATAGGCAGGATAAAGAATCAGAAACCTGGTCAACTCATCCTTTAGGGCTGCAGCTTGCGTGGCAAACTGATCTTCTTTATCGTAAAAAAGGGAGATGATGGCAAAGAATGCCACATAAGCTACTGATCCCAATATGATAAACCATACAGCCCAGTCAATAATATGTAAAAACTGCCACATCATGATTTGCGAACTTTATTAGATTTGAAATCGAATCTGCCGCCAAATAGCCTTGTACTAATGATACCCCAAAAGGTTACAAGGGGAGCACGGAGAAATGTCTTATCCCACATTTCATCTACTAAATAGTCAGGTGTGGCTATCGCAAAGATGAATAGGGCAATAGAACCCAGTATCCACCATTTGAGTGCCAATGTCAAATAAATAAACGGAAGGATCAGACTCATAAGAATAATGATACCAACCATCGTTGTTCTTGGTAACAGCATCCATTGGATGATTTTGTCTGCCAAGTCATATTGCTTATTGAAGATCGCTCCAGGGAGGAACCTGATATTACGGAAGAAATTCTGAATCTGCTGTGTTGCCCAGCGTCCACGCTGTTCATTCATTTTTATAGTGGTTCGCATCTTTTCACCATATACTAGAATATGGTGGAAATAGTCAATAAAAATACCTTGGCGAAGTAATAAGGCTTCCATTTCTTTGTCCTCACCAGCCGTCTTGGCTTTCATGACATTGGTCTTAAACCAATTGAAATCGTAGGCTGTACCAGAACCTGCCAAAGCAGCAGAAACCCCCAAATTGATATGGCCACGGCGGAAAATGTTGTTATTGATTTCTTCAAAAATAGAACCCATACGAGCAGCAGCTGTATCTCTGTTGCGTGCTATACGATGCAACTGAATGGCTTTTGTGGCTGCCGTTTCAAAAGCATCATTAACCTCTGTCAGGAATTCCTGCTCCACAAGATTATCTGCATCTAAGATAAGGGCAATATCATAGATCTTGAATTCTGGTAGATTAAGAACAGCGTATTGTAATGACTTCGCTTTTGTACTTTCCTCAAAGTCTGGGGTTAATAGGGTAATGGGGTATTGAGCTAATTTCATATTAGTCATTTCACTTTGGTGGTCGGAAATCACTACCACGTCAAACATACGTTGAGGATATGACTGACTTAGAATAGACAAAACCGTGTGCTCAATCACCTCATCTTGTTGATAAGAAGGAATGAGAACTACAAAACGGTGTTGAGTTTTTGCTTTATTGACAACCGTATTCCTTTCGAATAAAGCAGCTACAGAATACACACCTAGATAAAGTACTGTGCCTGCCACTAACGCAAAGAGCGTCCCATCAATGATATATAATATTAACCAGAAATCCATTTTATTAATTGAAAATTAAAAATTGAACATTGAACATTCTTGCGTCCCGTTGGTAGCAAGCGCCCTTCGGCCGAGCGGAACATTGAACATAAAATCCCAAACTCCTTTGCAGACAGCTTTTGATAAAACAAGTCTGCATTTTAAAGTATGTTTTATGATATCTCGTGGGGCGACAATGCTAGTCAGATAACAATAGGCTAGGTATTTGTAAATACCATGCCAGTTACGTTTGACAAAAAGGAGTCGATTACGTGTTATATAATATGTACGAAGGGGGCTGTCTTGACCAGTGCTTTGACTTTCTTTGTGATAGATAGTACAGGCTGGATCGTACCATATTTCGTAGCCAGCTCTGGTAAACATCATGGACCAATCGATTTCCTCGTAGTAAAGGAAGTAACCTTCTGGCATGAGACCAACTTTCTCTATTGCTTCTCGTTTAATCAGCATAGCGGCGCCATGAGAATAGGGAGTAGGGCGGGCTGAGTCATATTGGCCATGGTCTTCTTCCCCGAAACCAATAGCTTGATTGCGAACGGTTATTTTAGATAGTAGGGTATAGCCAGCATATTGGATTGGATTTGTTCCCCATGTAAACCGAATTTTGGGACAAACTATTCCAATGTTTGGGGAAGACTCTAATCTGTTTATCAAAGAATCCACATTGAATTCTTTAAAAGTAGTATCGTTATTGATCAGAAATATGTATTTGCCTTTTGCTTCCTTAATTCCTAAATTATTACCTCCGGCAAAACCTAAGTTCTTTTCGCTTCTTATAACTTTAACCTGCGGAAACTGCTTTAGGATAATACTTGCTTCGTCTTGTTTTGACGCGTTATCTATTACTATCACCTCCATGTTTTCATTGAAGGCGATGGACTCAATCAATGCGCGGGTGTCATTTAAACCATTGTAATTGACTGTAATAATTGATAATTTACACTCGTTTTGCAAGTTTTTTTGCTAGTTTGATTCTCTTTTCTTCTTCTTGTATCTCTAACCGTTTGTTTTCTAATTCTGTCCACGCAGATTCTATATATGGTAGAATATAAACTATTGCAAGTCCTCCATAAAAGGTTAAACAATTCGGGAACTGCATTAGGACCTGATTTGCATATCCACCTAATTGAATGGCAACAAAACCACTACATAATCCAGCTCCTAATCCTATCAGAGATCGGTTTTTTAGTTGAAAGAATACAATAGAGCACGCACCTAAAAACATAATGATCGTTGTAATAACAAAAGTTGTAATTCCAACAATTCCTGTGTGAACCCAAATAAAGACGTATTCAGAATCAGGAGGTATAACAGAAAGCTTTTTGTATTTATTGTTAGCTGGTACATTGTCGTAGCTGGCTCCAAGTCCTATTCCCCATGGCGCATCAGCTAAGTATTTTTTGATTGCAGCTTGATTTATATCACGAACATTAGCAGATGCATCACTCTTATTAAAGCCAGAACGCATACGTCTTATCTGTTGATTGCCATTACCGATATCTGTAAACAGAAGAATACATAAGAAAAAACCGCCAATAATTGCAGAAGGGACAATAATACGGATAGATTTTGATAATACTAAAAATGTAAGGAATCCTGCAATAAGACAATATGTCGCAGTTCTTGTACCAGAAGCAAACATTTGCCAAATAACGAGTATTCCGGTAATTGAATAAAAATAACGATCCCATTTGATTTTTGTAGTTATTCCAATTACGAGAAATACGATAGCAGCACCAGCAGCATGTATACCATAACAGGCAGCATCATTAAAAGTAGAGAAATATCTAATAAGTGTTCCTCCATTTATTATATGTGTGACATGCCCAACAGTGTTCATCCACTGGTTCTCTGCAGAAGTAAATCCAATATTTTGTTGCTTCCAGGTCCAAAATGCCGAAAATAGGGAAAGAATAGCCCATAGCTTAATATAATTTAATATTCTATCAGGAGTTGTCAAGTATAAGGTAAACACTATAAAAGCATATAAAAGTTGAAATGCCATCATACGAAACCCTGTAAACCACCCCCCTATATCCATACCAAGACTACATGTGTCATTTAGGACTTGAAGCGTACAAAAGCTACACCACGCTATTAGCATAATGAGCATAAGATTTAAAGTGCGTTCAAAATGTGGAGTTTTTCGTGCATCAACAATTGCTATAGCTATAAGCAAGATTTCTAATAATTCATTATAAATAGACATTGGAATCCCGCTTGGAAGCATTTGTTGTTTAGCAAAAAATTGAACGGTATAATTTATTAATATTAATGTCCAAAATAGCGACATTTGCCAATTAAATGCAACATAGATCACAGGTATAATACATGGTAATAGACATATGATCATTAATCCGTTCAAGCCTGCATGAATAAACTGATATAATGCTAACAAAAACAAAAGAAAGAGTAATAATACTCTTCCTCCGTTTTCGCGGGAATATGTTGCAAAACGATTTGTCATTTATTTGGCATGGCTATTCTCTACTGCAGTCAAACCCATCTGGGACATACGATATACAAAGTTGTTAAACTTGGTGTATGGTGGCAACTGGCCCACAAATTCTTCAACAGCATATCGCTGACACTCGGTTAGGTACATAAAGAGCGTGTTTGGATCATTTAACTGTTTTTGGAGTTCCTTTAGCGCTTTTTGATCCACATCTTTCCATGTTCGGTTGGCACGCGTTACCATTAAATTAATCGTTCCCATATTCAATAAACCGCTAGGAACTGAGTTGTCATCAAGATTTGGATATTCAATAATGGCAATTTCGTTAGGGAGAATGTCTGGGCAGATATCTTTAATGTCTTTTGCCATGATAAAGCGGCTGTCTTCTGCCAAGAAGTCCTCATCGTAGGTGAGTCGACGAACTTGAAGGCCAATTGAAATCCAATAATTCTCTAATTCCTGGGCAATATAACTCTTGCCGTTGGCAGCATCTGTAGACAATAAATTAAGAACATTTTGCTGACCTTCTTTGAAATGGGGAAGTAGGGCCTTACTTAACTGACGTAATGCCATATCTGCAATTGTCTTGTTGAAACGACGATATCGTAAAGTACTTTCTTTTGGGAAACAACCCATGACAGGAATCTTCGTAATCAATTCTGAGCGCATACGGTCACGCAATGTTCTGTCAAGCAATTCTATAATGAAGAAATACATCGCTGTCAGCATAAATGTCAGCATAAATGCGCCTAAAAGAATCATCATACGATTAGTCGGCTGTGCGTTCATGGGGAACATGGGAGGGTTGAGCACTCGGAGTGTTGCTGTTGTCATTTGCAAGTTCTTTTGACGGAGACGAGCTGAGTTCAACGCCTTTAACATTTCCATGTAGTTGCCTTCAATAAAACTTATATGACGGTCTTTACGTGCAATCGTTGCTCCAATTGGGGCATAGTAAAGAATTTCTTTATCCAATTTTTGACGCATAATATCTTGGGCACTTTCATGAGCCTTGGTCTTTTCCAATAATAGAACCTGCTCTAACCACCTCTGAATCATATCATTAGCTTTTACACCTGTTTCTGTACTATAAGTACCTGCTTCGATATCTTTTACCAAGCCACGCACATTATTTGTTGCATCTTGCAACATACGTTCTGCTTTAGCTAGCTCTAATTGGGATTCCACCCCAGTTCCACCTCCTTCACTATTCATAAGACGTAGATTTGATATACGCGATTGAATACGCGATATATCTGTTACTTGATCTGTAAACTCTTTATTTGCCTTGATAATCTTTGCACGATCACCTAATTGTCTCTCAAGATAGTCCATCAGTGCACGTGTAGTTGTTTTATCAATAAGCAAAGTGTTGTCAGATACCTTTTGGGTCGCATCCAATCCTGATAGGTTTTTTGTTTGCTCATTGTAATTAATGATGCGCTTTTCTACATTGTATCTAATAAGGTCGTCTTCTGCATTTGTCAGAATGCGATAGAGGCGAGCTACTTCTCTTTCGAAGAACTTGATGACATTATTTGTTTCGCCATAGCGGAGTTGGGCATATTGACGTGCGAATACTTCATTCAGAATGTCCAATGTATTATATGCAATACCTGCATCGTTAGCAGAATAACCAATGTCAATAATATCACTTTTTTGAAGTTGCATAACTTTCAATCTACTTGTAATACTATTGATACCAAACCAAGGATGGTAGTTTGTTAAACCAAAAATGTAATTATCTGCTGATGGGCGTTCAAAAGCTTTTAAGTTTGCATAAGTGGCGTTTTCACTGTTATGGTTAATCAGTGCTTTGACTTCTGCTGGGACACTAACACTTAACTGGCGATAGTGTTCTGCAGAAATATAGTTGTTATCTTTATTCGGGTTTCCATACATCATACAACGGGCAAACAAGCGTAATGAGACTTCATGAATTGTTGCGTCTGTTGTAATCAATAATATTAAATTGGTCATGTTGGTTTGACTATTTCCTCCAGCAGTTCCAGATCCTCCTTCAATATTGTATGCCGTAATCATTCCTGTATAGATGGTTGTGTTGGTGTCATAAACACGTTCCATGTGACGGGTTGAAAACCAAGCGATTACTAATGCTATTAATGGTAAAATAACTAGATACCAACGAATCTTATATAAGAATCTAACTATATATCTGAATAAATCCATATCAAATCACGTTTTAAGTTATTTCTTTTTCTTTTTTTCGGCTTTGGCAGCCGCTTTTGCTGCTTTTGCCTCAGCTTTCTCTAACTTTTTCTCTTTTTTACTTTCTTCCTTGACAGCTTTTTTTATCCGTTTCTCTACTGCTTTATTTTCTTTAGCTATCTCTTTTTCGGATTTGCTAATATGCGTGTCAAGTGTGATTTCTGTTGTGGAATTTGTTATAATTGGTGTATGTGTCAGGATTTCCAATGTTAAAATATCTGTAGTAATATCAGTCTGCATACTTTGATAGGCCATAACTTGGCTAGTTTCACGTTGCTTCGTATAAGCATAGTCTTCTATACTCATATTTCCATTTTCGAAATCTTCACGATTTAATGCACCTGCTCCTTGGTAGGCAGCAGCTCCTTCTCCGATCGTTTTTAAAGTAACCAAGTTATTTGTTATTTTAACAAAAAGTGTAGCTATCTGAAGCTTTAATTGATCATATGCGATATCTTTATTAATAACAGCTTGATCTACTTCTAATTTTTTACGTTTAACAGCAGCTGTTAAATCTAAAATGTCCTCAAATGGGAGATTTAGGTTGACTCCAACATTCCAATAGTTGGACTCTGTACCTTGATATTGCATTACCATTGGTGAATAAGCACCACTTGTATTACCCCACATGTCACCTTTACCATAACTATAACTTGCATGTGCACTTAAATAAGTGAAGATATGTTTTTTTTGCTTGGCGACTTCAGCCTGTGCTATCAGACGGGCCTTCTCCAAAGACATAATCTGAGGTGTTGACTTTGCATTTTCAAATAATACCGACAACGGTGGCAGATGGAACTCAGAGAAGTTAATTTCTTTATCCTTGCTGGAATCGAAGAATCCTGCACTAATTCCACTTTCGTCGAACTGGGCGAAGGCGGAGGTGGTTGTTCCTGTGATGGCTACAATAAATAATAGTCTTTTTAACTTATTCATTGCTATAGGGTTATTGTTGTTTCTAAACGTTTTCTTTCTGAACGAAGCCTGTCAGCGTACGGAAGATAATCTGCATGTCCATCTTGAAACTGTAGTTACGACCATACTCGATATCCAGCTGCTTGCGCTCCTCAGCAGACATCATGCCGCCTTTACCACGCTCTTCCACCTGCCAAAGGCCTGTAAGGCCTGCGGGTGCCATAAAGCGGTCAATGCTCTTGTCTGCCGTGAGCTTTTCTGCCTCGTAGAGGGGGAGGGGACGGTTGCCGACAATCGACATGTCACCTTTTAATATATTAAAGAGCTGTGGTAATTCGTCGATACTGTATTTGCGGATGAACTTGCCAACCTTTGTGACACGTGGGTCGTTCTCAATCTTGACGAAGGCGTTTTCGATTTCTTCTTTCTTCTCCTTCGCATAGTCGCTCTCAGCTACCACGTAG
>JAEEGG010004829.1_pt1 | contig 32512 bp, 31 predicted proteins | sample 9134161 | NCBI WGS metagenome assembly JAEEGG01 (sample SAMN16246543, study PRJNA631951) | gut metagenome | biome: gut microbiome; feature: rumen; material: CR-attached | host: Bos | place: Iran: Karaj | collected 2018-10 | reverse complement strand
TGCTGTTTACTGCCATAACTCAAAATTAAAGTTGATGGCACAAAGGTAATGACTATTTTTAACATCACCTAAATAGGGGTTGGATGCTTACCACGATTATCATAGTCGTCCTTTTCTTCTTGGCGGCTTTCCTTTGGCTCTACACGATTATGTTTCCTGAAGGACTTCTTGCCCATAGACATCTTGTTGTGACGCTTGTCGCGGTCTATTAGGTCCCTGACACGCTTGTTGAGCTGTCTGATTTCATCTAGAAGTTCCTCAATACGGTGCTCTAGTTTCTCGACCTTACGTTCAGCTTTCTCAGTCTTCTGACCTTGATCCTTAAGCTGATCCATCAGACGATTGATGAACTCATTGTTTTGCCTAATCGTCTCATTAAGCTGCGCTATCTGGGCTTCGTAATTCTGGCGATCCATATCCGACAACGGCTCATCAAACCGTCCACTGTTCTCTATGGACTGTCTCAGATTGCTTTCCAAAAGCATCCGTTCTACCGTTGTCGCCTTTTTCTTCATTGCGACGGCAAAGGTATAAAGAAACACTGAAACAGCCAAACTTTTTCACACTATTTTTATATTTAATTATCTGATAATCAAATAGTTTAGCCACAAATTAGCTCTGAGGTTTTGACCAAATAAATCACTCGTACCCCCATACGGAGAAATGTTATATCCTTATAACGTTCCTGACCGGACAGGAAAGCAACAAAACCAGGTGTTTCCATTTTATCTGAAAGTGAAGTCCAGAACCATCTTCGCTGATTACAGGGCTGTCGCTCTTAATTTTCATAAACTTCAGATCTCTATCAAGTGCCTTAACATATAAAATGTATGCCTCATTGTCGTATCTGATAATCTTTATGATCCGGCGAGACTTATTCATGAAGATGAACACATCACCATTGTAGGGGTTGCGGTGGAGAAGCTGCTCTATCACTCTGCATAACCGATATTGTCCCAAACGCATGTCGGTTACACCATCAACAAAGTAATATCTTAGTGAGCCAGTCAATGCTAACATAGGCCCTCCAACTTCTCTACAAGGCTGGCTAGGCTGCTGTAGCTTATGTTCTGATGACGAATCTCAAGGCCATTTCTAAACTGGATGGTGAAAGAACGAATCCACATGGAATCCTGATTGGGATGCTTGGATGCCTCTTGTTTCAGTGTGTCTGCATCTTGGGGTAAGTCTGTCACCTCAACAGGAATCAGCGCTGGCTGCTTATCCTGTATTGAACCACGTTTCTTGTACCAACGCTCAAACTGGGAATAGACGATGCCGTTCTCCTGGCAGTAGGACACTATAGACTTGCCGGATGGCTGAACCTCGTCCTGATACCTTTTCCATAATTTCTCGAAGTCTTTACTTGTTGCCATAACGTAAACTTTTGGTTTGCGTCGGCAAAGGTACACACTATATATATTATGGCCTAAGAAGCAATTGGGTGCTTACGTTAAATATAAATGATTAACGATTCTCATTTTTCAAATCTCTAAGCTCCTTGGCTATATCTTCAAGCACCTTTGTCCGTTTTTCCCATTCCTTACCACAATCATTAAATCTAACCGTAATGTTTTTATTTATCAAATTCATGCAGCTCTGTATTAAGTCAACAATCCTAACAAGAGCCCACATGCTTTTCACGCTCATTCCAAAATCACATTTCTTATATGAGTCGATTTGCTCAGAAAACGAACCACGTTGGTGTGAATCAATTGTATTGCGTATTACCTCAGCTTCGCTTTTCTTTATCAACAACTTGGATAAGCTTTTTATGCCTTTCCACAAATCTGAAAGGACTTCCTTGTCTATTAAATTATCTGGGAATTTTCTCATCCGATTAGAAACAATCTGATAAAGATTATTTTCCAGAGCCTCATACATTATAGTATAAGCATGTTTGCTGAGCATTATCCTTTCTGTATTAGATGATGCTTTTACGATACTGATTAAAGATGTAAGAGCATCCATCTGTAACAAAGTCAGATAGCCTGCCAAATTCGTGGCATCGAACCCTGCCTCTAATAAATCTCGCCACTCTTCTGAAGGATAAATATCGTCTATAACAGTTTTTGACTCCCTATCAAACCTCTCTATTTCGTTTTCGTAATGTTTTAATAGCGTCAGATATATTTCACTCTTTCTCCCTGCATAGTCAAGGTATTCTTCAAGTTTCTTTAAATCCAGATTTGCGTCATCCACTACCCATTTAAAGATATCTTGAATATAAGAGTCTGGTATATCAAATACACTAAGTATTTCAATTCCATGCTCATTTTTCGCTGTCTGAATATCTTTCACCAACTCATCAAGCATCTTCAATTCTTTATTATTAATAGTGCAATCGGCTTTGAACCATTAACCCTAACCATAAACCACAATTCGTGAATTCAAAATCATTAACAATTAATCTGGAACCACAATATCCGTTCATCCCGCGTCACTTACTATCTTCTGAAGGTCGATAATACTATACCTCTAAGTCTATAATGTCATGCAACGCTATCACTTTATATGCAGAGAGTTTACCATTTATCGTTTGAACCTTCACATCTACCTGAAAGCCTTTTTGAGTTGGGTTTGCCTCTGAAAAAAGAATGGCAGACTTTAGGTCTTCACTATCAAAGAGCAGTGAAACCTTCTTTCCTGGCGCAATCTCATCAATAATTGCCTTGTTACCTACATCATTTGATGACTCATTTCTTAACTGATAGATTTGCATCAGAACTCTATTGTAAACCTCAGCTATTGGTTCTTTAGCCTTAAGTTCCTCAATTTTTTTTCCAAGTTGGTTCTGTACACTATTACTGTTCCCGAAATTAAAAGTACAATTACAATACACATTCCCTTTGTCTGCTTTGTTGATTGCACCTATAGTCATCGTGCCATGAGGGTCTGAAGCAACTATACCCAAAACATCTTTATAGTTCTTACATTCTTGGATGTCAAGTTTAGGTTTCTCCCCTTCGCCCTTCGTGAAAAAGTCATAGATATTCTTTATATGTGCTGCAAAATCAAATATCACATTTGCATTCTCGATAAAGGGGATAAGTGCTGCTGCAGCTAATTCACATAGGATGATATCAATACTACCCTCCTCAATCTTTTCTATATATAGTTTCGATTGAGATATTCCTTTGCTATCACCATATTTTTTAATATAGGAAGAATAGAGACTATTCAATGCGTTTAACGATGAAACGAACTCGCTCATCTCTACAGGCTTTGAGTGTTCAATATGAACAAACAAAGCAGTATCTTTAGGCTGTACTATATCCATAGTCAACTATACATATTAAGTTACAATAATAACTCGCGCTCAACACCATAAATCCGTTGTGCTATTTTTTTTACTGCGGTGAAAAAGCTAAAGCCTTGCGGTTCAAACTCGTCACCAATGTCTCACACTATTTTTCGTTCTTATTAAAGGTGCAGGGAGGTGACGGACACTTTTTTCACCCCTCCGTCATTATTTCCCTGCACCGGGAGTTTCAATGTCAAACACTTATTTGGACAAGGCCATTGTGGCCGTACCTGAATTGGGAAATCGTATTTCCCTTTTCACAAAGAAACTCAGCTTGGCTCAGTATGGGTTTCAGTCTCATCTGTTTATACAACAAATAATAACCCAATTTAGCATATTATGTTCCTCGATGCGATGATCGGATTATTTCTGTGTTTCCCCCCTATGATGCCGACCTCCATTATATCGTGTAGCTGTCATTCATTCTGGGTCATTCCCCTTTTTCTACCTTATCTCCTCTGCCTTGGCTTCCTCAACATCATCTTGCTCCCTCACATATTCCACGAAGTCAAGTCCATATTGAGTCACATAGTACTCATTTGTATAGTACAACGTTCCAGATTTATCGTCTATATTAAACCTAGGCAACCTTACTATCACACCTACGCTCAACAGATAATCAGCGTTAAACCTGAACGTCTGATTATTTACAGCAAGCATCGCCAATTCCTCGTCAGTTCCTTTCCACCCCTCGGTATTATCATCATTAGTTGTTAAACATCGCGATTTCATTCGCAGTATGAAATCAAACAACCTCTCATCTATCTTGTCAATGGTTTCATCGAAGAGATATTTTTTACCGTCATTCTCATCAGCTTTGCCAATAAGTGTCGAGTTCACGATAAGGTTTGCAAAAAGCCTTTTTTTCTCCTTGCGTACATCCAAGGCCACTTTTATCAGAGTTTTATGGAGGAAATTCACAAAATCCTCCGTTTTCATATACTCCTTGTCCACCTTGTTCTGTAATTTCCACAGCCTGGTATTCACGTCTATGAGCACCTCTCTAGTAAACCTATGGGCTTCTTCTTCTCTTATCGAATCTTTAGCTGACAAAGCATCACCCAGTGGGGGAAACAGATTCGATATAGTAAAATCCTCTACGGCTTTAATCATGTCCCTATCTTCCATCATCCATCTTCAATCTTACATCGATTTCATTTCCACCTCTACCATATTCATCAGTTTGGGCAGCATTTGCTCGATCATTGGACACTTCACTTTGCCATGTTGGTCGAAGTCCTTGTCGTCCAGGAGGGTGTTAGCCAGGTCTTCTGGCATGTCGCCACCGATGCCAGCGGCGACAATAGTAGTGGCAGCGAATTTGCGGGTATCATTTCTTCTTGATACTGCCGAAGCAGGAGGAAGTACTTGATTCTTATGTTTATCATGTTATTCTTCCTTTGGTCTTCTCTGTGGCCAAAAGAGGTAGCTGCAAAATTGCCAGATAGCGCTCAAGAGTTTTTTCATCTTGTCTTTTCAAGCGAAAGCATCACCTTATACGTCGTTAATCTCCTTGAGCAATATTGCAGGCACATACGCGATGGCTACACTTGTTATATCTTTGAGTTCTACTACCACTCTTTTGCATCGCTTTACACGTCGGATCACTCCCTCTACACCTTTAAAAGGACCACCGACAATTCTCACATGCTTGCCACATTTTCCCACGACACTTTCATCGTCCAAGAACATGACGCTGTCATCAGTACGCGAGGCCACCCGCATAAAGTTTTCCATTTGCTTGTCCGGAACAGTCATTATGGTATGCTGATCGGCCGTATAATCCAGCATATACCTCAGCGGCTCCAACACCTCGTAAGAATGCTTCAACTCGCTCACCCGTTCCTGTGTCGATCGCACAAAAATCAGGTTATTCACAGCAGGCACCAACTCCCTGCGAGGACTGTCAGTATCCCCGTCCACCACTTTGTATGTCATTGGCAGAAAGTTCTCTATCTTGAGCCGATCCAGTTCAGCCTTAACCTTCATCTCACGCGAGTACGTCACTCTCATCGGAAACCAAACCTTGGGGTCACCACACATGGATGTGTCGTGTCCTTTGTCATTATTCAGTTGCCCTGTCATCATCATATCACTCTGGTATTCAGCCGTTCAATGATACTGACATGAGTCATCGTCTGCGCTCATTGTCTGAGTAACAGTTGCAAAAATAGTAATTATAATTCTATTTTCAATCATCTCAACGATTTTTTTAACAAATTTACCTAATATCTTGTATCTTTTCAAGAACTATCTGACCCGGTCTTCACGTATCAGTGATCTGCTGAGGTTGACGATGGACAAAGTGTCCACATCAGACGAGGGCATACCATACGTGCATTATATTCCACAGAAAACGGCCAGAACTCAAACGACTAACCGTGAGGTGACAACACCCCTGATACCTTCTGCTGTGGAAATTATCAATAGGACAAAGTTAAAACTGATTGAAGGCAGCCCACATTATGGCAAGCAACGTTATAACAAAGCATTGCGCCAGTTGCTCCAGTTTTGTGGCATCACTCGCCAAGTGTGTCTATACTCACCGGAGACGAGCGACAACATATATAAGCCTCTCTGCGACGTTGCCACCTCGAAACTGGCCCGAAAGACCCATATCGACATGCTCAACAAGGTACAGATAAACTATTATGCAGCTGGATTGCATCGAGAAGGGTCAGATGCAGTGTTCCGATATACAAGTTTAGAACTCGCAGACAGATATCGATTACTGAAACTGGCATTTGGGTATAGATGGTAGCATACGACAAACTATAGATAGTTGTACCTATATATTGTAGCAACAGCAGCTGTAACTTCGAGTGAAGCATACAGCTGCTGTTGTTTTTGGTGTATGTGATATCTATGTCATAGAATCTTCCTCCAAACCATACGGTTAACTATTCCTGTGTAGCTCTGGATGATCTTCACGACCTTCGTCGAGACGTTCTCTTCGACGTAGTCGGGAACTGGGATGCCGTAGTCGCCGTTCTGGTTCATGGTGACCGCGGTATCGACTGCCTGAAGCAGAGATACCTCGTCAATGCCTGCAATGAAGAAGCAGGCTTTGTCAAGAGCTTCTGGGCGTTCAGTAGAAGTGCGGATGCAGATGGCAGGGAACGGATGACCAACGCTCGTAAAGAAGCTGCTTTCTTCAGGAAGGGTGCCCGAGTCCGAAACCACGGCAAAGGCATTCATCTGCAGACAGTTATAGTCATGGAACCCAAGCGGTTCATGCTGGATGACACGTCTATCGAGTTTGAAGCCAGACTGTTCCAAACGCTTGCGGCTACGAGGATGACAGCTATACAGAATCGGCATGTCATACCTCTCTGCCATCTTGTTGATGGCCGTAAACAACGACAAGAAGTTCTTCTCCGTATCGATGTTCTCCTCACGATGTGCGCTCAAAAGAATATACTTGCCCTTCTCCAAGCCAAGACGCTTATGGATGTCACTGGCCTCTATCTCTGCCAGGTTCTCATGCAGCACTTCAGCCATGGGTGAACCCGTGACGTAGGTGCGTTCCTTCGGCAGACCACAGTCTGCCAGATAGCGACGGGCATGTTCAGAATACGCCATATTCACATCGCTGATGATATCTACGATGCGGCGGTTCGTCTCTTCGGGCAGGCATTCGTCCTTACACCTGTTGCCCGCTTCCATGTGGAAGATGGGGATGTGCAGGCGCTTGGCACCGATGACGCTCAGACAGGAGTTTGTATCGCCCAACACCAACACGGCATCAGGCTTCGTCTCTACCATCACCTTATAGCTCTTGTCGATGATGTTACCCATGGTGGCGCCGAGGTCATCTCCCACAGCCTCCATGTAGATATCAGGATCTGCGAGTTTCAGGTCCTTGAAGAACACCCCGTTCAGGTTATAGTCGTAGTTCTGCCCTGTATGCGCCAGCAGACAGTCGAAATACTTCCTGCACTTGTTAATCACTGCAGCCAGTCTGATAATCTCAGGGCGAGTGCCCACGATGATTAACAGCTTCAGCTTACCATCATTCTTGAAATGCTTTATCTCCATATAAAAATTCGTTCAATTTGTGCAATTCGTTGTTTTTATACCTTCTCGAAGATTTTGAATCCCTTGATAAGGGATGGCTATATAGCAGGGATATCAGACCTTTTCGAAGAAAGTGTCTGGCCTACTCGGGTTAAAGATCTCATTACAGTACATCACCGTTACGAGGTCCTCTGTCTCTGAGAGGTTGATGATGTTGTGCGTATATCCTGGCAGCATGTGAACAGCCTCGATCTTGTCGCCGCTCACTTCCCATTCCAGCACCTTCCCTTCAGGGTCATTCAGGTTACGCTGTTGAATGAGGCCGTGACCAGCCACCACAATGAAGAACTCCCATTTCGTGTTATGCCAGTGCTGTCCTTTCGTAATGCCAGGCTTCGAGATGTTGATGGATACCTGTCCACTGTTCAGCGTATGCACCAGTTCCGTGAACGAACCGCGCTCGTCCACATTCATCTTCAGCGGGAATGCCACCTTCTCCTTAGGCAGATAGCTTAGATAGGTTGAATAGAGCTTCTTGGCGAAGCTATTCTCCGGAATCTCAGGAATCATCAGCGTCTTTGGCTGTTCAGCGAACCGATGAATCAAGTCCACTATCTCGCCCAGCGTCACCTTATGCGTTACAGGAGCAGAGCAATATCTACCATCCACTTTGTAGATAACATCCAATCCCTCGAACTCACACCGATGTTCCTTGCCCTCCAAAGCATCCAGCATTTCAGCTACCAGGTCATCGATATATAGCAGTTCCAGTTCCACGCTTGGGTCATTCACCTGTATCGGCAGGTCATTGGCGATGTTATTGCAGAACGTCGCCACGGCCGAGTTATAGTTTGGCCTGCACCACTTACCAAACAAGTTTGGGAAACGGTATATCAGCACCTTGGCACCCGTCTCTTCCTGGTATTTTAGGAACAAGTCCTCGCCAGCCTTCTTCGACCGCCCGTATTCCGAGTTGCCGAAACGGCCTGTCAAGCTGGCCTGCTGGCTGGAACTCAACATGACGGGACTTGTATTTCCGTACTTCCTCAGCGTATTGAGTAGCGTCGAAGCAAAACCGAAATTCCCTTCCATAAACTCGGAGGTCTCCTTCGGTCTGTTCACCCCAGCCAAATTATACACGAAGTCTGCGTCCTGACAATACGTGTCCAGCAATGTCGGGTCAGTGTCAATATCGTATTCAAAGACCTCGTCGATCTTCAGGTCTGGCCGTGTCCTGTCTTTCCCGTCCTTTATATTATATAAGGTGGCGCATAGGTTCTTACCAACGAACCCCTTTGCCCCCGTAACAAGAATCTTCATAAATAAGCAAATCGTTTAAATCGTCAAATCAGTCGTAGATAGATTCACTTGACGATGTTCGGAATCCCGTTCAACTCATTCTGGATATACTCCAGCGAAGCAATCTTCGCCTTCGTCTCTTCGAGGTTCAGGCGACGGGTATTGTCGCTGTTAAATTCCTCGATGGTGGCACGCTTGGTGTCACCATCCTTGAAATACTTGTCGTAGTTCAAGTCTCGGTTGTCAGCAGGTACACGGTAGAATTTACCCATGTCCTCAGCTTTTGCACACTCCTCTTTGGTCAGCAGCGTCTCGTACATCTTCTCACCATGGCGGATGCCGATGACCTTGATGTCCTCCTTCTTACCACCGAACAATTCGCATACGGCCTCTGCCTGCGTTTGGATGGTACATGCTGGCGCCTTCTGCACCAGGATGTCACCGTTCTGCCCATGCTCAAATGCGAACAACACCAAATCCACAGCCTCTTCGAGAGACATGATGAAACGTGTCATCTTCGGCTCTGTCAGCGTGATAGGATTACCCTTGCGAATCTGGTCTATCCAGAGAGGAATCACCGAGCCACGGCTACACATCACGTTGCCATAGCGCGTACAGCAAATCTTCGTATCACCAGAGAGACGTGACTTTGCCACAGCAATCTTCTCCTCGATGGCCTTCGTGATACCCATCGCATTGATAGGATAAGCAGCCTTATCCGTTGAGAGACAGATTACACACTTCACGCCAGCATCGATGGCAGCATCCAATGTGTTGTCCGTACCAATCACATTGGTCTTCACAGCCTCCATCGGGAAGAACTCACACGAAGGGACTTGTTTCAGTGCAGCAGCGTGGAACACATAGTCCACACCCTTCATGGCATACTTCAGAGTCGATTTGTTGCGCACGTCACCGATGTAGAACTTAATCTTGTTAGCCACCTCCGGCATACGCGCCTGGAAGTCGTGACGCATATCGTCCTGCTTCTTCTCGTCGCGTGAGAAAATACGAATTTCCCCGATGTCCGTTCTCAAAAACCTGTTCAGCACAGCATTGCCGAACGATCCCGTGCCGCCAGTAATCAGCAGCGTCTTGTCTTTAAATACACTCATATTTTTGTATGTTTAAATTGTTTTCGCATTTTCCTCCATCCTCTAGCCCCAACAACCTCTTTCATAACACCAAATCCTAGAGGATGGAGGACTTTTTCGAATTTCTTTAATAGTTCACCGCATACTATCCGTTAGATCCGTGCCATCCGTGTTCATGTTATGGATATCGTTCCATCCGTGTTCATATATAGATTTTCGCGCTTTTCGCGTTTTTCAATGTTTTAGCAAACTGGCGCCCACACCCGCAGGATAGTGGCTATATTCTCGTCATTGATTTCTTAATAAACTTCAACGTCTCAAGAGCTTTTACTCCAAATGGCACATATCCTAGAAAATATGCCAAACGAAGTTTCATTGATGCACTCTTGCACCCGAATGTCTTGGATCTTTGTCGGTACTCCGCATATAAATCCTTGTATTCATGTATAGTTGCTTTGTGTCTCAGATAGCGGTAACAGAAGCTTTCTGTATAGCAGGCCAGCTCCTGACGCTCCCGGCCTTTGGTCAACTTATGCAGAATCTCGTTATATATTTCATAATAGCTTTTCCCGACTGTCGCATCCGCAGTATCGGAAATGATAGAGCCGGAACGTATATAATATAAATAGGTGACATCCTTGAGTACTCTTATCTTTGTCAGATGTTTGACCACAAAAAAGGACCAGTGGATATCTTCATAGACTACCCCTTCCTTGAAGAAAAGGCCGTTAACAATGACAAAAGAACGTTTCACCAACTTGTTCCAGGCCGTCACAGGAATCCTCCGGCTGAAATAATAGGTGGCGATCGTCTCATTCGAGTCCATTATCTCTGGCAAACTCCCATCAATCTCTATGACATGATGTTCATTCCGAGGAATGCATTTGAAGTTTCCTATTATCATCTCTGCATCAGGCGTGTTCTTGCCTATTGCCACCAGTTTACTGATGCAGTCAGACGTTATCTCATCGTCACCATCAAGAAAGAACAGGAAATCCCCAGTAGCCTCACATATACCCGTATTCCTTGCTGCCGACAATCCTCTATTAACCTCATGTCGTATAATCTTGAAAGATATTCTCCTTTTCTCGTTATCGTTATGGTTATCGTTATGGTTAAGGGTATCGTTATATTTCGTAATCAGCCGTTCGCACTTACCTATGCTGTCATCCTTTGTGGCATCATCTACAATAATGCATTCAATATGAGGGTAATCTTGTTTGACTACAGAGAGGAGGCATCGCTCAATATATTCCGACACCTGATAGACAGGAATGATGATGGATACTACTACACCACTCATAATCTCCATAGTTAAGCCTATTCCACGCCCTTTCTTTTCAAGACTCTGACTATCTCGTCAACACTATTCATCTCGCCAAACTCCTCTGGTTCTATACTGACGCCAATGGCTTCCTCTAAATCTGCAATGAGATTAAGTCGTCCCATGGAGTCCCATGCTGGGCAAGTCTGACTGGAGATAGTTTTATCAACACTATCCAGTTCGAAAGTCTCTTTCAGTACTTCTAATACCTTATCTTCTATTGTTTCTATCATCTATTTAACTACTATTTGATAATAGTCCTCTGTCGTTATGTCCGCATCGTCCAGTGATAATGCATAGTATTTCACCCCACCGTGCTCAGACTCCAGCGTGAAGCCACACTTGTCATAGAATTCTGCAGTCTGCCTATTCTTTGCCGTAGGTATATAAGATGCGATAACTGTTCTTACGTCTTGACACTTCATGATGGCCAGCACCTGCCTGACAAAGGCATATTCAATATCTTTACCCATGATGCGACAGCTCAGCAAGAAAGTGTCTATCTCAAACACCCTTCCCTTTTGGGAGGGGTCGGGGGTAGGCTTCACCATCATACATCCCGTTATGCCATTATCACCAAACCTGTCGGCCACACTCAGACACCATATCATCCATCCCTCGTTTAGGAACCGACGTACGTCCCCATCGGTATAGCGTTTGGTTGTCAGATTAAACTGGTTTGTTTTCTGTGTCATCTGTGCGATGCGCAGCATATTATACTCATCTGCCTTTTCAATGGTCAGGTGGATATCCAGACTTTTCAGATAATCCTTAAAACAGCAAAAATCCTGTTGTGCTTGTATGCGAGAGGCATTGTCTTTATATTGCTGCGTCTTTTCCCTATCCTCCTGAGTAATGCTGTACACCTTGAAATAGTCATTCACCAACTTCTGGAAAAATACTGGCAGTTCGTATGGCTGAACCGGGAAGTCAGGCACCTCCACTATCGGCAATTGCTGTCTGATCAGTTCCCGCTCTCTCGGATCGTCATCCACAAACACCATGCTGTCTAGACCGATGTTCAGTTCTTTCGCTATTTCCTTGATGTTGGTGGCCTTATCCTTCCAGTTGATACGCCAAGCTACGAAATGCTCCTTTCTCAATACAAGGAACGGATTTCTCTCCCAAACATCGAATACGGCATCCTCATCGTTTTTCGAGCAGACAGTCAGGATGACACCATGCTTGCTCAGTTCCAACAGTCCCTCCTGAAAGAGATGAAAGGCTGTACCCGGATAGTCACTGCCCGTCTGAATGCCGTTAATTCCTTCCTCGCCTAACACCCCACCCCATAGGGTGTTGTCTAGATCGATAACCAGACACTTCTTCCGCTTTAGTGCGATGTCGTCCATCTTTTTGGAGAACCACCCCCAAAAAGCTTTACGCAAGGCAGGATTCAGCACCATCTGTGATGTAAGGTAGAACTTCCAGTCTGTCAGCTCCTGTGCAGAATACTGTCGCGTAAACTCCCCGAAGTCTATCACCTTCAGATTAGCGTGCCGCTTTGCCAGAGCATATAGCGAAGCATTATAGTCCTCTATAGCACTGCGCAATCGATGGTCATCGTCGGTAAACGTTACCGCATACATCCATTCCATCGTCAAGGCCACCACCTGTTTGGCATTGTCAATTTGCGACAACACCAAACCGAGTTTCCGGGAGTAATCGCCTATCTCTTCTGCAAGAACCCCTTGGTCATATTTTACTGGCAACTGATAGAACCACACATACCCCTCAGCATCGACAGGCGTGTTGCTGATGTCGCCATATCCCGAAAAGTCATAGCACTTTGGGAAGAATCGCTCTATCGTATTGTTACGGAAAACAAAGACCATGGGGTTGGTATTCATTTCTTTGATTCTACCAACTCTATCAGCCCAACTTGCTTGTTGAATAGGAAACAGACGTGACGGCCATCAATAGCAGCAGCATTTGAAGGCTTTGATATTGAGACATATTTCATCTTGCGGAGTTTTCCAATGGCTTCCTCCATGTCATCCACCTCATAGCAGAAGTGACAAGGGGAAACACCGTTCTTCTGTAAACTATTCCAGACCGGTGAGCTGTCATTGTTGGGTAACAGCAGTTCCAGCATGGGCATGCCTTCCTTTTTTAAGAAGCAAATATACACTTGCTGTAAGGGGTCAAAGACTGTTTCACTCTTCACATAACCCGCTTGTACATAAATGTTGGCAGTATTGTCTATATCTTTAACCACAATGCCAATGTGGTGGAACCGGAATTCAGGGAGCATATTTCCTCATTAGTTTATGTGCTACTTGTTTGCCTTGCTGGATTGCCAAAATACGATCCGTCGTTTTTCGCATTTCGCATCAGTACGCTATTGGCTCCCAACTGCACATTATTTCCAATTTTCATGTATTGCAGCACCACGCTTTGCACTCCAAGCATATTGCAGTCCCCCATCTGCACCCCACCACAGATGTTCACTGATGGCATCACCACATTATAGCTACCTATCTTGACGTCATGCCCTATTGGGTTATTTCCAACGAGGATATTAAAATCAGCCATCACCACATCGCACGACAATGTACATCTCGGACAGATGATATTCCCCCTACCCATTATCAGATGCTCTTTGTCGAGGAAGATGGTGTCTGGTGCTATCAGGTTCGGGAACGTCACATTAGGATTGTTGATGTTCTCAGCTGTTTTTCTCAACGACTGCGGATTGCCTATTGCAATTACAACAGCCAAGGGTCTTTCCCAACGATTCAATTCATCTACACCACCCAGACATATCCCATAGTGCGAGATTGGCTGTCCCTTCAGCGCCGGGTTGTCATCGAAGAAACCAATTAAGTTCCATTCCGGCTTCAGATTACTCTCATTAATCATCCGAATCAGACAGGCCACCTCGCGTCCGAAGCCGCCTGCTCCATAGATAGCAATCTCACGCATAAAATTATCGTAAACATCCAACCCCTTTTCACCCATACCCATTAGCTTTCGCTTTCTCTGTCAGCTCATCAAGTATCTTCCTATCAATTATCATATCAGTTATCGTTAACGTGAGCGTTAAGGTTTAACTTAAATCATCAAAATATTTCGACATTCCACCCTAACCTATAGATTGTTTTTCATCCTTATGGAAAAACGTCCTATTGTTACCGTAGAGATCCATGCCAAGATGCAAGTCAGTGCTATCACGCCCCATAAGGTCCAACTTTGTCCAGTAAACCCGAGAGCAATCAAGGCATTAACGACAGTCATGTGGTATATATATATGCCGTATGAAATATCCGTTTTACTATTTACCTGAGGTACCGCATAAGCAAGACCTACTATACCAGCGAAAAGCATTGTCGTATCGAGCAAAGCATACGATGATATCAGGACATCCCAATGCAATACATATCTCTTCAAAACCAATAATGCTATAATGATCCAGCAGTATCTCTTGAGAAAAGGTATCACTTTGTCTTTCTTCTCAGATGCAAACGCAGCAACAAGAAACATCCAAAGATATGGAATCAGCGAAACGCCATATAGTTTGGAGATGGTTTCAGGCAGAAATGATTTCACACAGGGCGTTAGCCATCCTATGGTTACAGCTATCAGTATGACCACCCACCATATCCATGATTGTCTGTCTTTTAGCCACTTATATATGAAATATGCGGAGAAATAGAACTGTATCAGAACAGTTATTGTCCATAGTGCCCCATTGGGACAGCCACATCCATAGCCACGAAGGAAATCTGGAGTCCAGAATTGGAATAATGTAGCCTGTCCAAACGTAAACAATCCTAATTGTGGATAATTGATTGGCTCATGATAAAGAAGCAATAACACAACTATCTCCACTGCAACTGCCAGCCATAGCTCAGGATAGATTCTCCAAAAACGTTTCTTTGCATACTCGCCAAATGACTTTGACTGGCTTATCGACTGCCAAATCAAGAATCCACTTATAGTAAAGAACACAGGAACCCCGATAAAGAACTCTATGAAATCGCCAATAATCGGAATCCTTTCTATTTCCAGGTGCCAAAGTGTATGTCCCCAGAGCACCTGTAATGCAGCCAGGAGTCTGAATGTATTAAGGCTGTTTTCCCTAAAGGGTATTATCCCTCCGCTTGCTGAGATTGACATAAGTCCTGGGCATCCTCGACTTCGTAAAAAAAGAAGTATGTCGGTGTCTCTTGCGAGCCAGAATTATTCTTGTCATTCGTGAAGATTCGTGTTCGCAAACAGAAGTTGAATCCTTGAAATCATTTAGAGTCTTTCGCGTTTTTCTATGTTTTAGGAATGAAAGAGCTTCCAGCACTTGTGCCACATAAACCATACTGGAGCCCACACCACATCCGCAGGATAGTGACTCATTATGTGCCAATTATGCCTACAAACCTGCTTCACCGTGTTCCATTTCCCTTTTCCACGCATCAACCTCTGGTCGTAATGTCCAAAGTTTCCACCAGCCATCACCTCATCCAGTATGTACTGACCTTCTTTCGCGTCAGGCTCCCACAGCATCCACTCACGGGGCATCCCCAGCGCTTCTTGCATCACCCACATCAACCCCTTTGCAAATTTGGTCATCCCAAACTCCCGAACTGCATCGACGTATTCTTTAACCTTTAACCTCTCACCTTTAACCTTTACCAACACAAAATAGTAATCCATAATTTGCCTCATACCTACCCCCTCATACAAGAAGTGCCGGTAAATGTGCAACAGTATATAGAATACATTAAACTCCACCGTCGGAGTTATTATACCATTAAGGTAATAATTTGTGCTATTAGTGAGATTCGTGTTCGCTTTACCATCCGTGCTATCCGTGTTCGACGAAGCTTTATTCTCTAATTCTCCAATTCTTGATTTATTTGAGCATTCCGAGTCTTTCGATGTCCCCCAAATATCATTTTCGTGGTTCTTGAACCACTTCTGCAGCTTCCTATTCTTCCATAGATTCAACAGCACCTCCACCCTATAGTGCATCTCTACTTCCACATCGTCCCAAATTTTCAGATGCGCATGTTTATAATCCCAACTCTCAACTCTAATCCCTAAACTCTCAACTTTACGAAGTGCTTTCTTAAAACCACAATCCACATAGATGTCAATATCCCCTGACTGTCGTAACTCGCGAAGAGGTTCATCATAATAAGTGAGTATTCCTTGTCCTTTCAATATCGATGATTGCAAACCAGCTTCTCCAAATTGTCTTTGCAGCTGTTTACAGCACTTGTTCAGTTGCAGATTCCCTTGCTTAATCTGCTCACCTATCCCTATCCATTGCAACAGCAATAACTGGTCAAGGTCGGCAGTATAATTATGGTTATCGTCAAAGTTAAGGTCAAGGTTTTTCAGTCTTTCCAGTCCAACCACCATAATACCTGTTATGGCCTGCCTTTCCGATTCATCGTATATGGCAGACCATTCTCCTGCGGTGGGAACCCGTGACAAATCTTTACGGTTTCCTATCGCCACCTGTACCAGTTCAAAGAATAATTTTTGTATTTCAACACTCATGTTTGGTCATGAATCGGCAGGCATCTCGTCTGATAACAACACTTTCTTAAGATGTTTGTATCTCTACTTACTCGTGACATAGTCAATATCCGTTTTCGAATTATTCCATATTCTTTTTATTACTGCCACTGTCACAAATCCAACCAAACAGCCTAATGTATTATGTATCACATCATCGACCTCCGCAAAACCGCGTTTCAATAGAAACTGTAAGATTTCTATCGATAGTGATATTCCAACGCCTATTAACGTGACCATCCACCATTTCAGACCTTTCGACAGACAACCAAACAAAACGCCTATCGGTATAAAAATCACCATATTCATAATGTTTGCTTGCATCAAATCTGTCCTTCCATTTTGGATGGCCAAATAACTCCAGAACGGTTTTATACTATACCCATCATTTTCGTTGCAAGGCCTAAATAAAACTGTAGAACACAAAACAAAGAATATATATTCAACTGTCAATAGTTTTAAAGATTTCATCGCACCCCTTCTTGCGCCATACGTTAACATTAACAAAACCGTGCCAAGACAGAACACAAATACCATGCCTTCATATACTCCTATAGGTACACTCTGGTACAGTTGATCAATATACCTGTAGAACAGCGCACTCTTCCACTTAAACACTAAGTTCTGTTGTTATTAAGAATTAAACGGAGTTCGGCCTTATTTGACAATAGCATCTTTTATTGTCTGTACAATATATCTGATCTCGTCTTCACTCACACAGGGGCCAGAAGGCACACACATACCAACCTTAAACAGTTCCTCACTCACTCCGTTCACATATGATATACTCTTATCAGTCGTAACAACGCGGTAGCCCTCACATCTTACATCATCCTTCAGCCTTCTTCCTTCGTAGATCGGTTGCTTGTGCATTGGTTTCCATAACGGACGCGCTTCCACATCTGCCTTGTCGAGAACCATACGCAATGCCTCCACATTGTCGTGAGGTTCGCAGTCCGTATGTGCATTGTCTGTAGCATGGACAACACCTGCAGCACCACCAATGGCAGCTTTCACAACTGTCTTATAAGCATTCTCCTGTCCTTTAATCTTTAGTTCGGGGGCAATGGTCAATGTCACCAACCAGAAATTGGAATCGTATCTTTCATCAGGATTGTCGTGTACTTCAATTCCAGGCACGTCGGCCAACAATTCCTTATACAGGTTCTTCAGTTTCTTGTGATGGGCAATATGGTCATCCAACACGGTCATTTGACCACGACCTATACCTGCACACACATTCGATAGACGGTAGTTATAGCCGATTGCCTCATGTTGATAGTACGGATAAGCCTCACGAGCCTGTGTAGAGTACCACATCACCTTATTTTTATCTTCTACATTCTGGCAAACCAAGGCACCACCACCAGAAGTGGTAATCATCTTGTTACCATTGAATGAAAGTACGCCAAACCTTCCAAACGTGCCAAGAACCCTTCCTTCCCAACGGCTGCCAAATCCTTCCGCGGCATCTTCTATCACGGGAATGTCATATTTCTCTGCAATAGCCATAATCTTGTCTGTCTGGTAAGGCATACCATACAATGCCACAGGGACAATAGCCTTGGGCTTCTTGCCTGTCTTGGCTATCCTATCCTTGATAGCTTCATCCATCAATTCAGGATCCATATTCCATGACTCCTTTTCAGAATCCACGAACACAGGCGTTGCGCCAAGATAGGTAATCGGATGTGATGATGCACAGAACGTGAAGCTTTGCACAATCACTTCGTCACCAGGCCCCACACCGCAAGCCAATAATGCAAGGTGAACAGCCGCAGTGCCGGCAGAAAGAGCCACGACTTCGCATCCTTCGCCAACATATTTCTTCAAATCGTCCTCAAATGCGTTTACATTTGGGCCAAGAGGCACTACCCAATTAGTGTCGAATGCCTCTTTGATGTACTTTTGCTCAAGCCCTGCTTCGCTCATGTGAGCAAGACATAAATATATTCTCTTAGACATAATATTATATGTAGTATTGTGATTGTTATTAAAACTTACTCAGAATCCTATCATGAAACATCTTATAAAACCATTGATCTGACCTCTTCAAGTATAACCAGTATCCTATTTCTGTCATCCCACTTCACATTCTTCTTCATTGGGAACAAATCCATGTAGGACATTCAAGCGTCTTTCTTATATCACCTTTCGACAACTTACTCATAATTTAATATTTTATTTTGCGAAATAACTTCCAACAGGAACTTCCTCTAGTTTTTCTTTATATATCGGCTCGCCATCAACGTCGCGCAACATCCTATTGCCAACAGGGAATAACTTCTCTATTTCAGGAGAGATTTCGTTATCACGATTTAATGCGAGTAGAAGCTGATACTCCGACACGTTAAATCCAGCTGAAGCGAACATAGAGCTAAATGCAACATGACGAAGATTAATCTCTGTCAAGATGGGAGAACCGTCAGCCTTACACTTCATATCGCACACAACAAGACCATTCATCCTCTCACCTGTTTTCTGGCAAATCCTGTCAATGGCCTCTAAAGCAACGGCCTTTATTGCTTCATCATTCAACAATCTACCCAAGGAAGTGTTGCCTGTAATGCCCGATAATGCAACCTTTGCCATAATATACTCTATGCGCTCTGCCTGACACATCTTGATGAGTTTACCATTCTTGAAAAGGCAGAAACAGCCATAGTTGTTACCAGGTAAAAATTCAGACAACTGAAACTGTTCAATTCCCTTATTGATTGCAGCCCATGCTTTCAAGTCATCCAATGATTGTGCCTTGAATGCCCCCTTTGCAGAAGCGGTACCGGCACCACCGTCACGAATCCAAACAGGATAGCCCAATGGATTTTGGAAATTAGGATTGTTAAACTCCTTAGCTAACACGCTAAAATGCTTAGGCACCAAATCTGTATCTTTTAGGGCATCAAAGACGCGCTCCTTACTAATTGCCAATTTTGCAAATTCAGGGGGTGGTAACAGGCAAGGAATGCCCAGCTCATGTTGTGACCAATATACCACTTCCACTTCTGGCACAATGATAGCGGCATCAGGTTTTTCGTCTGCTATTATCTTTCTGACCACCTTTTCGTAGTCAGGATCATTTGCGGCAGGAACTTTATATAGTCTGTCAAAAGCTTTAGCATAAACGCCATAGAGGAGGGTACACATATCCCATCCAATAAATTCAGCATCAGAAAAAATGGGACTCATCTTTAGGGATCTCAAAACGCTTCGTCCCGAAACAGCGCATGCTCCCGTGATTAAAACTTTCATTATTTATCGATTTTGACGTTCAATATCTAAGTAGTTTTCTTTTTTGTCAGCCACTGCACCCTCTCTTTTGAGGACTTTTACAATTGTCATAAAGAATATTTTAATATCTAACCAAAGAGAAAAGTGCTCAGCATAGTATGCATCATATTCCAATTTGTCATCCCAAGAAATGAGATTACGACCATGTATCTGAGCCCAGCCAGTTATACCAGGGCGTACAGTGTGCCTTATTTTTTCTCTTTCTGTGTAGAAAGGCAAATACCTAATAAGGAGAGGTCTTGGACCGATGAAGGCCATATCGCCTTTCAACACGTTAATAAGTTGAGGCAATTCATCTAAGGAAGTAGAGCGAACAAAACGGCCAGCTTTAGTTAAACGCTCTGGATCTGGGAGTAGATTTCCATTACTATCACGTTCATCAGTCATTGATTTAAACTTGATGACTTTGAAAATCTTTTCGTCCTTACCAGGTCTCTCTTGGAAGAAGAAGGCTCCAGCCCCTTTGTTGGCAAAATGAAGCCAGATTGTCACAACTATCAGAACTGGGCTAAGAACAATCAAAGCTACCAGAGAAACAGTAAAATCAAATAATCTCTTAAAGAAGTGTTTATACATCGTACTTAAAAATGATTCATTATGGCATTATACGTATTCTCTACTTTGTAATTCTCCATAAAAAATTGGAAACCGATGTTTCCCATTTTTGCGATGTCCCCTTTCAGCATCTTATCCACTTGCTGAGTGAATGCAGAAACATCATTACTCGGACACCAGAAGCCATACCCATTCTCTACCGCGATACTACCGATATCGCTGTTTGGGTCAGTTGCCGCTATGATAGGTTTTTTTTCCATCAAATAGGGCAGAAGGCGCGATGGATAATTGGGGATTGTGAAACGATAATCAAGGAAAATCAATCCCACATCACATGCTTTAACCAGACGGTCGTAATCCTCTTTTGGCAATCTTTGGAATACTGAAACGCTCTTAGGAAGATTCGTTTTATACCAAGATTCCAACTTTCCATATTCTGTACCATTTCCTACCACAACGAAATGGCAATCATTTCGATGTGCATTTGCCTCAAGGCACTCAATTAAGAACGGAATACCCTGAGGCTTTCCAAGGTTACCGCCATAAATGAGTATTGGTTTATCTACTGGCAAACCAAACTTCTCACGAATCGTTCTCTTTTCGTTTTCATTTAGGTTTTCGTTACCTTCTACCAATTCGTATGAATTTGGTGCAAGTTCGACTATATCTGGATTCACCTCCTTATTGTGCTCTTTTACATAACTAATATTAGCAGGACTCATACAACCAATATAGTCTGACAGCTTATATAGTGCTTTTTCTTTACGTCGGAAATACCAATAAAACACACTTTTTTCTCCAAACATGCCAATATCCACAGCATTCTGCGGAAAAATGTCTTTCAACTGAAGATAGGTAATAGCCTCTGGGTTCTGTTTTTTTAGATATTTTATAACATTAGTGAAAGTAATAGGGGGTGTACTATAGGTAATAAGATCAAATTTAACACCTCCCCAAAAACCCTTAATGGCTCTGATATATTGACTTTCTATCAGCAGTGTGCCAATACCTTTCTCCACAACATTTGTTTTCTGAATGTTTAGTGTTTTTACCTTCAATATTTTTACACCATCAGTATCAATAATGTGTGTATTCTGCCTCATTCTTCTTTCAGCCGGACTAACTATATAGACCTGATGCCCCTCATTTCTGAATTTCCTCATTAAATCAGGATAAATGTGCCTATCCCTAACATTATTCATGTCAGAAAGTGTTACAAAAATTATATTCATATAATACTATGTAAGTCTATTCTAATTTGCATGGCCTTCTACAATAGCACGCACTCATATCAAAAAGAAAAGTTCCTTTGAATTGAAATTTCAATTATTATGTATATGACAAAGAACTCATTCCTAATTATGATTGTTTCATCGCGGTCAAATGATTACTGTCTTATTTTGCATTTGTGGTTTTGTAAATCGTTGAAAGGAGCAGCATAAAAACGAAAACCGCGCGATATGCCATAAATATGGAAGAAGTTATCATCCACAATACTACGACAAAGAAAACTCTATTTGTTTTATCCAAATGCTTATATAACTTGTACAAATAGTAGATGAATGCAAACAGACCCACAAACCCGAAACAATATATGATATAACCATACTCTGCATCAAATGAGTAATTGACATTTAACGCAGGATTGAAAAGCTGTAAATCAAGATGTCCGAATAAATAGTAGATGATGGAAGTTTCATGAGATAGATAATCCATCAGTAATAGCCATTTCATATCGGCACTTCCATGAAATCCCGCCTCAATTCCAGCACCTCTACCAGCTCCGCCCGACATATAGTTATAAATCATTAAACCTACGACAAGCGCTATTACAAACGCTTTCATTACGCTTGGTGTCTTCTGATTTCTAAACAATGCCATCAGAATGAGAATGCTGCTTATTAAGAACCCGGTGCGGCTACCTGTCATGATAACGCTGAAATAGCAAAGTGTCAAAAAAATCACCTGTTCCCTAATTGTTTTCTCTTTTGCATTATTTGCAATAAATATAGCCATCAGAAATGTTACATATTTGGCACAGTGGTTAGGATTGCGATATAATCCCCCTAAACGGAAATCAAGATAGTTGTCTAAAGTTGCATTCTCATTTGCAATGGTAATGAAGTTTTCACCCCATGTAATAGGATATACGGTGTCAAAGAACGACGCAATAAAACCCAAGTGAAACATATAAGCCACCTGAGAGAGTAGAATAAAACCAAAGCAAAGATAGATATACACATCCTTGAGCTTGGTGCCACTTACCATTGGGAATGCTGACAAACAAAGTAGGATGGAAATGGCCGTCAGCATCGATTTACCAGAAGCTGCTCCTGCGGCATTTATCAAAAGAGAAATGAGTATTGCGGCAATCGGTGCGATACCATATCTACAAAAAGTTTTCCCCTTCTGTAGGAGAAAAATAATGCATAGTAATGGATTCACAAGCAGAAACATGGTGCTTGTGTGAGGAAGCAGAAGTCCCAGCACAAGTGCTATACCAAGGAACATCTCCATCCTTGTGCCAAAAAGTGATTCCAAATTATTGTTCATTTTTTATATACTTGAAGTATTCGTCCCAGTTGCCTATATCCGTCCATGAACCTTCATTTATTGGGAACACGCCAACCTTGCGTTCCTCTTTCACTAATTTTTCAATAAGGTATGTGATGTGATAGAATTCATCATGTGGGATCTCGTCGATAAGATTCGGTTCAAGAATATACATTCCAGTGTTAATCTTGTATGTCAATTCTGGTTTCTCATGAATATCCTTAAGAAGACCTTGTTCTCCTGTCTCTAATGTTCCATACGGTATTGAAATTGTTTTTAATGCTGAGACTACTGTAATTTCATTACCATTCTCGCGGTGGTATTTCAGAATCTCAGAATAATCCTCATCTATAATAATGTCACAGTTAGAAACAAAGAAAGTGCTTTTTATCTTATCTTTCAACAGATGCAAGCTCCCTGCCGTTCCAAGCGGCTTATCTTCTTGAAAATATTCTATATGATATTGTGGTTTTCCAAAATTATCAAAATAATGACGGATAAAGTCTGCCTTATAGTTAACAGAAACATAAAAATCACTGCATCCACATTCCACGAATCTGTCCATGATGTCTTCCATCATGGTCTGCCTGCCTATTGGTATCAGTGGCTTAGGAAGAACATTCGTCAGAGGGCGCAATCGTGAACCTTGCCCACCTGCCATGATGATGACAGGCAAGGAAAAAGGGCTGTGAACTCGTCCCGTATCTTCTTCAAAGATGTCATCCCAGAAAATAATGTCGGCAAGCCCCCCTTCATCGTCAAGGATTGGCATGAAGTCGTTGCGTCGCTCCTTCATGTGAGCAATAACGCTCTCTCTGCTTTCATTGACATTCGCAACTTTTACCTCGGTTCGTAAAATCTTAAGCACAGGCTCTTCCAATGATGTACCAGCAATGATAGACCGCTGAATATCACCAATACTCAACAGACTATAAAATCTACCTTTATCTGTTACCATCAGCAGCTTCACATGCTGCTCATCCATGCGCTTTAAAGCATGAATAATCGAAGAGTCTAGCTCTATCGATATGCTTTTTATCCTGTCTGTCATTTTTGCTCTCTCTTTTTTGCCGGTGAGCCATACCATGTCTCTCCACTTGGTATTTCTTTGGTAACAACAGAACCCATTCCTATTGTTACATTTTCTCCTATCTTACACCAGTCTCTTACAACAACATTTGAGAATATGTTTGTATTTGCTCCCACTTCCACGCTACCTGCAAGCATCGTAGAACCTGTTATCCAAATATTATCATGCAATATGTCATTAGAGCCAATGAAGCACATACCATTAATTTTACATCCATTCCCGATGATGGTATCAGACAAGGAGCCGCTCGCAATATGTGTGTTCGCTCCTATATAGCAGTTGTCGCCAATCACGACTCCACCTATCTGTGGGAACTCTTCAAGTGTGCCATCTGGCATCCTTATACAGCCAAGGCCATCAACACAAATGACAGCACCGGCATGTATCACATTGTTGTTTCCAATAACAGTTCGGTTGTAAATATGTACGCCACCGTGTATCGTGTTATTATTACCGATCTTGCACTTTCCTATATAGCAGTTAGGGCCAATATACACATTTTCTCCAATTTCTGCTTCAGGATGGACGAATGCTGTAGGGTGTATTCCAGATTGGAACTTCTCTGAAAAAAACTGTCTTATGATATGCATCATCTTCAGTTTAGGGTTATCTACTACTATCAGTAGTTTACCCTGCTCTTTCAGCTTTTCACTATAAACTATCTTGTCACCTACTAAAAGGACTTTCGCAGGGCTGTTCTCTGCCATTTCCTGTATATTCTCCTTGGCAGGATTCACCCAATCCAGGCTACGCTCGTTTACTCGCTCAACATTAGTTATATTATCGATGATTTTGTCACCGACTTCTCCATTTACATCTATGACTTCCTGTCCAAGGTAGTCAATAATGTCTTTTACTTTAATATCTTTTATTACCATGATGTATATCATTTTAAGCCATTAATTGATGTTTCTCTATATCAAATAGCAACTCCTGCGGCACAGGAACGCCTTCTTTATAGTTGTCAATAACCGATTGAAGGGCGGTTAATATTCTTCTCATCTTTGGACCATTGTCCATCTGCCTCACCATATACTCATGACCGTTTTCTGAGAGTGTCTTTGCCAATTCAACGTTTTCAATCACTTCGAGCATACATTTTGCCAACGAATCTATGTTGCCTTTCTCTGCCAACAAAACACACTGTTTATCCTTATTTAGAAGAGGGGTGGCTGGAGTGATATTGGTAATGACTGGCAAACCATAGTACATGGATTCACGTGTGGTAGTACTCACCAAATCAAGCTTCACAGGTAGCAAGGCATAACGGGCCTCCAGAACATGGGCATACATATCCTCCTTTCGCTCGAACATCGGAGTGAAAGATACGTTTTCTTGTAACCCAAGTTCAGCTATAAGTCCTTCTATATATGTTTTACGGGTTGGATTCATGCCCCCTGCCATATTTAATGTAACATCTGGGTGAGTCTTCTTCACTATCGCCAATGCTCTAACTGCATCTTCATCACCTTTACGGGCATCAAGGTTAAATGCATAATTTACAAAATCATATTTTTTGCAAGGCATCGGTATATTAGGGAGAGGAGCACTTGGATATGGATATTCCAGTGCGATAACTTCGCTATTCATGCCTTTAAGAAGATCATAATATAACCTACCTCCCATTCCAAAATAGCGAACATTTTTCACAATGTCATGTTCCAAATCCTGAATTAGAGGATTGGGCGTGCTGTATTTTACACGCTCTGGATTGTTGTAAATAGTCTGCAGTACACAAATCACAGGATATTTCTTTCGCAGCCAAAGTTGTGGAACAGAAACCACTGGGTTTTCCGTGCCGTATGCTATCACAACATCTGGTTTTATCTCCTCCGCTATCTTCATAACTTTACTCCCGCAATTCTGTAAAGCTCTCCATACTGGATATTTTTTTAGAAGTCGCAACAGCGAAGAGTATTCCGTTGAATAAAAGTAGTACGTCGTTCTACCAAGCAGGAATGATTGCACCGACTTTGCCATTTTGATTTGAGGCGAAACGGAAAAAAGTTCTACATCTGGATTTTTTTCTAATTCCTCAATCAGCTGTCCCACCCATGGAGCGATGTCTTTTATACCAGTACGCTTTGCTAGGTTCAACCGTTCGATAACAGCTTTTGTTAGTTTACCATATTCTTTCATTCGCAGATGCTCCCTCAACCGACTATTGGTATAGGGGGACAGTATCATGATTCTCATACTGGTAACTTTTTATCCTAAAACAACATCATCATCCACATTTTTGGCGCCAAAAGCTTTCAGACCGTCATCGTATTCCTTCTTCAGCCTGTCGGCATCAACCTGAATACTGTTCCTTACTCGCTGTCGTGGGGACATAACGGTGTCACTCCACATAGCATCATGACTTAGGAACTGCAAATGCTTTGTATTTGGATCACGGAGTACTTCATCAAGAACCTCGTATCGCCAATAACCTGTGCTGTCAGCACAATATTGGTAGTGTTCCTTGAAGAAACGCGCATAAGTATTGATAAGTCCACCATATTGATATTCATCGCAACTCAGCACAAAAGGAGTTGTATTATGGAATGAGAAAGTGTCAAGTTTCAGTCCGAAAACCTTTTCGAAGTAATCCTTGTCTATCTCGATGCAGCGGTTCAGTTGATCAACGTCTTTCACACCCCAATAATGACTATCAAAATGTAATCCTATATGATGACCTAGCGACTGAATCTCGCGCAAAATATCAGAAAAAAATCTGGTATAGACGTTATACTGCTTACCATGTGTCTGCCAAAAATAAGTTGCTTTTACTCCAAGGTCATGCTCTATCTTGGCCATCTTCAATGCCTGCACAGGTGAAAACTCCACATCATGCCGCCATATAACATCCTTACGATTGGCAACAAATTCATCCTTGTGAAGGATAAATGTAAAGCCCATATCGCAAGCAAGTTTTACAATTTCACGATAATGATCAATGGTGAAATAGTCGAATTTGTACTTTTCTCTGTTTGTCATAATTATATTCTTAATTATTCTTCTGCCAGACAGCGCTCCATTAGAAGCACTTCAAATCTTCGGGTCTTCGTTTTTCCTGTTACTTTGAATCCATTGTGCAGATAGAAATCGATAGATTCCTGACTCTTATCATAAACGTCTAAGCAGACTTTTTTACAGTGAAGTTTGCGAGCGAAGTCATTAACAAATAACATATTCTTTTTCCCAATTCCGCGACCTTGCCACTCAGGGAGTGTTGCTACTTTCCTAATGTATAAACTGTCATCAGATTCAAGATACATTTGAAATGTACTTATATACTCTCCGCTTAATGTATCATACACGAGGATTACGAATTTGTCCTTGACATCTTTTTCAATCGCTTCTATCGGGTAATCAGGCAACCAATGTTCAAGACCTCTATTATTATACATGTCATGTCCACAAGCACTTAATATCTGAAATACTATCTTAATTTTATCCCCACCCATTAAGATATTATATTCCAAATCGCTACTTTCTCTTTGTATTTGCTTATCTAACGCTCTTAGTGCCGTTTTAGCTTTTTCTTTTGCTTCGTCAATCGAATCGCCCTGCGCTATGATGTAACCAAATCCGTCACGATTAGCATGGTACTCATTAATGAAAGCTCCAACTTCAAGATGGTGTACTATCTTTACATCATAATCCTTCTCAATAGCGATAATGTCGGGAATCGACGCTATTACACCTGGAGTCAGAACAATCAGCCGTGTGGCTGTCGGTTTGTGTGGCATGGTAGGTTTCCAACTGACCGTTTCGCCAGTTGATGCCTTAAGTATATTGCCGAGATAATCGATACCCTTACCCATCGGTATAAGATGAGAGCCGATCACATTGCCACCCATTCGCGCACCAACATCTATAATATGCACCGAACCAGATGGTGTCACAATCAAGTCCATGTTTACACAGCCGAAATTAATGCCAAGTGCACGAATAGCACGCATTACACACGCTTTCACTTTTTCTTCTATTGAAAGTGGTAATCCTGATTCGCTGGCATGGCCGAGTTCCGCATAGAAGGGAGGGAGCGTCATATCCTTCTGCATTACTGCAAGGATATGAATTTCATCATCCACAAAGCTTTCTACTCCATATTCTGCGCCTTGTATATATTGCTCTATCAGGGCAGCATGAGTATCTGATTCTGCTATGGCCTTTATACAAGCATCTTTAAGAGAATCCTTTCCATCCACCCTTGAAACGCCTCTACTGCCCGAGCCATCACAAGGTTTTACCATTACAGGATAGCTCAACGAATCCCAAAAACTTTCTACCTGGGCGGAATTGTTGATTTCATAAAAGCAATCTGTATCATCTACATGCTCCTCGAATAAAACTTTTCTTACTTTGGCCTTGTTCTTAATGGTCGTAGCAGACTTATAGTCAACACCATTCAGGTGCAAATCTTTTGCTATACGACTCATAGAAAGGATTCCGTAGTCATTAGCTGCAGTAACGACACCATCAGGTTGCTTTTCTTGGGCATAGAGCAGACAATTTTCTTCATCAGCGACTCGAAATGTTGCAGTTTCATCAGCGTAAATAAACCCTTCACTCTGTGGGTCTGCATCCACTGCGTACACTTTCATACCCAATTCCTTTGCCCGCTTGCATAAAAACTGCTGCAAAAATCCAGCTCTGAGGATAAGTATTTTTTTCATTGTTTCTTCTCTTCACTGATTTGTTCTATTCTTACTTATTCTCCTTGATGGCGCGTTCGTAAACGTCACAAATGAAGTCTATCTGCTCGTCGGTCAGGGCAGCGTACATCGGGAGGGTAATCTCGTTGTCTGTGACGTACTCGGTCTGAGGCAGGACTGCTCCAAGTTCCTTATAGGTGCTGAAGCGATGTGCTGCGGGATAATGAACACTGGTCTGGATTCCGGCTTCGTGGATATATTCACGTATCTTATTTCTACGCTCCTTGTTGCTGTTCAAGAGAACTGTTGGGAAGATGTAGTTGCTCACAAACTCGGTGTTATCTGCAAACGGGATTGCCAAACCTTCTACCTTGCTCAGACGGTCAATGTAACTCTGACGCACATGCAATCGGGTATTCAAATCACCAGGGAGCTTCTTCAACTGCTCAATGGCAATGGCAGCTCGAATGTCATCCATACGGAAGTTGTAGCCCAAACAGGTGATGTCATACTCAGTAGCGTGACCGCTGGCACGCTGATAGCTCATGGTGCTCATACCGTGAGAGCGAATGAGGCGGGCTTTCTTCTCCATCTCCTCGTTGTTGGTGATGAACATACCACCTTCACCCGTAGAGATATTCTTGTTTGAGAAGAAGCTGAAGGCTGCACAGTCGCCAATGGTGCCCAGTTTCTGACCTTTGTACTCAGACAAGGGGCCATGACATGCATCCTCAACCACTTTGAGGTTATGCTTCTTGGCAATAGCCATAATCTCATCCATCTTAGCAGGGAAACCAGCCATGTGGACTACCACAATACCCTTGGTTTTGGGAGTTATCTTGCGCTCAATATCAGCAGGATCTATATTGATGTGGTCTGGGCCAACAATATCTGCAAAAACAGGAGTAGCACCCACATAGCGGATGCAGTTGCAAGAAGCGGCAAAGGTAAGTGAAGGACAAATCACCTCATCGCCAGGGCCAAAGCCACAAACCATACAGCAGACGTGAAGAGCGTCGGTGCAATTCGACATGCTCACTGCATACTTCACCTTCCACATATCAATAAACATCTGCTCTAACTCGGCATTCTTCGGGCCTGTAGAGATCCAACCCGACTTAATAGTATCATACGCTGCCTGAGCCTCGCGCTCGTCGAAGTTCAGATTAAAAAGAGGAATTTTGTATGCCATATTATTAAACTATTTTTATCTTAAAACTTAAATAATTAATCTCTTTTAAAAATATCTCTTGTATATACTTTATCAATTACATCATCCAAACAACTATCATAGCGATTGGCAATAATCGCTTTGCTCTGAGCCTTGAACTTATCAAGGTCGTTGATAACCTGTGAGCCAAAGAAGGACTCTCCATCGGGTATAGTAGGCTCATAGATAATCACCTCAGCACCTTTTGCCTTGATACGCTTCATAATGCCCTGGATAGCGCTCTGGCGGAAATTATCAGAGTTGCTCTTCATGGTCAAGCGGTACACGCCTATAACACACTTCTGTTCGCGATGGGCATCCCATTGGCTGTTGCCATCATAATAACCGGCCTTGCGAAGGACTTCATCAGCAATGAAGTCCTTACGGGTGCGGTTACTCTCAACGATAGCCGTCATCATGTTCTGTGGCACGTCGGCATAGTTGGCCAGCAACTGCTTGGTGTCCTTTGGCAGACAGTAACCACCATATCCGAACGATGGGTTGTTATAGTGAGTACCGATACGTGGATCAAGTCCCACACCCGAAATGATAGCCTGACTGTCCAGACCCTTGACCTCGGCATAGGTGTCGAGCTCGTTGAAGTAGCTGACACGAAGGGCGAGATAGGTGTTGGCGAAGAGCTTGACGGCCTCGGCTTCGGTCATGCCCATCAAGAGACAAGGGATGGCCTTGTCAGTTGACAATTGACAATTGATAGTTGACAATTCAGTCTTTTGATCTTGGCTGGGACCGATGGCACCTTCGAGGAGGAGATTGGCAAATTCCTTTGCTTTCTCTTCTGCCTCGGGATTACCAATGGCGGTAATGGCGGCATTCTCTTCATCCCACTTCTTATTTTTATCTGTGGGGAAGATCTTTGGATAGCCCACGATGATGCGTGAGGGATAGAGGTTGTCATAGAGGGCCTTGCTCTCACGCAAGAACTCTGGTGAGAATAGCAAATTGAATTTTTTACCTTTCAGTGCTGGGTCAGTCAAGAACTTCAAAGCGTACTTGACATACAGCGAGCGGCAATATCCCACAGGGATGGTGCTCTTGATAACCATCACCGCATCAGGGTTCACGCTCAGAACCAAGTCAATAACATCTTCGATATGATGGGTATCGAAGAAGTTCTTCTGAGGGTCGTAATTGGTGGGGGCTGCAATGACCACAAAGTCAGCATCCTTATATGCACTGGCACCATCGAGAGTGGCTGTAAGGTCTAATTCCTTTTCAGCCAAATACTTCTCGATGTAATCATCCTGAATAGGGGAAATCTTCTTGTTGATCTTCTCTACCTTCTCGGGGATTACATCTACTGCTGTTACATGATTGTGTTGCGCCAACAGTGTGGCGATACTCATACCGACATAGCCGGTACCTGCTACTGCAATATTCATAAATTTACTATATTAAATTATGCATCATCGGCTGCTCCTCGGAATAACAAGCCAGCTTGTTCTCCTCTCGGTTTGCACGATTGTATATTGATATGTTCTGGCAGGCAGTATCGAACTGCAAACTTTCGTTCCACCTGTGCTGCCAGAAATCCTATGATTAGATGTGATAAACACCTTCCAGCGGACAAATGTTATGGCAATCCAAGATTACCTTGCCCTTCAGCTTGTCCCAATTCTGCTTGATATGGTCGTGCTTCACCATGATGACCACCATATCTACCTCGTCCAGGAACTGGTCGAAGTCCAGAATCTGGTTCTTCACAATCTCCTTCTGAGTGAAGAAGGGATCGAAGGTCTTCAAAGGACGTGCCAAGTGGCGCTCCTGAATATCGAGCATCTGGAGCGTGGGGCTCTCACGAATGTCGTCCACGTTCTCCTTATAGGTGAGGCCATAGAGACCAACACGGCGGTTGTCGGTGATTCCGTGCTCTTCCATAATCTCATGAATGCGCTCGAGCACGAAGACGGGCTGATAGTCGTTGGTCTTCATACTCTCGTCAATCACCTTAGCCAGCTGGGGATAGTCGCCCACGAGGAACCAAGGGTCAACAGAGATGCAGTGACCACCAACGCCAGGACCGGGCTGCAGGATGTTGACACGGGGGTGCATGTTACAGATCTTGATGATTTCGTACACATCCATATTGTCGTGACGGCAGATGCGGCTGAGCTCGTTGGCGAAAGCGATGTTCACGGCACGATAGGTGTTCTCAACCACCTTGGTCATTTCAGCGGTACGGATGTCGGTAACGACAATCTCGCCCTGGCAGAAGCTGGCATAGTACTGCTTCACCTTCTCGCCAATCTCACGAGAGTCGGCACCAATGGTGCGGTTGTTGTGCAGCAGCTCATAAACCATGTTGCCGGGGATGATACGCTCGGGGGCGTGAACAAGATTGATGTCCTCACCAATCTTGAAGCCGTTCTCCTCGATGACAGGACGCACGAATTTATCGATGGTTCCGGGGCTAACAGTAGATTCAACGACTACGGTAGCGCCCTTGGGGCACACCTTCATCACTTCCTTGACGGCTGCCACCACATAGCAAGCGTCCACCTTCTTCGAGAACTTGTCGTAAGGGGTAGGAACGCTGACGATGTACATGTCAGTCTTCTGATACTCAGTGGTGAACTTGATACCTGCCTTGA
>JAEEGG010004825.1_pt1 | contig 32528 bp, 20 predicted proteins | sample 9134161 | NCBI WGS metagenome assembly JAEEGG01 (sample SAMN16246543, study PRJNA631951) | gut metagenome | biome: gut microbiome; feature: rumen; material: CR-attached | host: Bos | place: Iran: Karaj | collected 2018-10 | reverse complement strand
GCCTTCCTCTTCTTTGCCTACCCCTCGATGATGAGCGGCGACAAGGTGTGGGTGGCCGACGACACCATCTTCGGTCTGGGCAACACGCTGGTCGACGGCTTCTCGCAGGCTACTCCGCTGGCCGAGGTGGGACTGGGCGTCAACCCCGTTGATGCCGGCACCAGCCTCTGCGACATGATCTGCGGCTTCATACCGGGCTCTATCGGCGAGACCAGCGTCATCGCCATCGCCCTTGGCGCGCTGCTGCTGCTCATCACGGGCATCGCCTCGTGGAAGACCATGCTCAGCGTCTTCGTGGGCGGCGCTCTGACGGCAGCCCTCTTCGCGTCGACAGGCTCTACGCCCATTCCCTGGTATGAGCACCTAGTGCTGGGCGGCTTCGCCTTTGGTGCCGTGTTTATGGCTACCGACCCCGTCACCTCTGCACGCACAGAGACTGGCAAGTGGATCTACGGCTTCATCATCGGCATGATGGCCATCATCATCCGTGTGATGAACCCCGGCTATCCTGAGGGCATGATGCTCGCTATCCTGCTGATGAACATGTTTGCTCCCACCATCGACCACTTCGTCGTGGAACGGAATATTAGTAAACGAATGAAGAGAGGAGGTACAAAATGAGTAAGCTGAATACAAACTCCAACGCGTACATTATTATATATAGTGCGATTCTCGTCGTCATCGTGGCCTTCCTGCTGGCATTCGTCTCTTCCTCGCTGAAGGCGAAGCAGGAAGCCAACGTGGCCCTCGACGTGAAGAAACAAATCCTCAACTCGCTGAACCTGCGCGGCCTTGACGATGCTGAAGCAGAAGCCAAGTATGCCGAGGTGGTGAAGTCGGAGACTGAGGTCGACGGGCAGAAAGCCTACGCCTGCCTTGTCGATGGTGAAGAAATCATGGTTTTTGCCCTGAAAGGCATGGGACTCTGGGGCGGCATCAGCGGCTATATCGCTATTCATGGTGAAGACGACCCCACAGTCTATGGCGCCTATTTCAACCACGAGAGCGAGACGGCCGGCCTTGGTGCTGAGATCAAGGACTCGCAGGAGTGGCAGGAGAAGTTCATTGGCAAGAAGGTTTTTGCCAATGGCGATGTGGCGCTCTCTGTCGTGAAGAAAGTGGACGACCCCACGACTCAGGTGGACTGCGTGACAGGTGCTACGTTGACCAGTAATGGTGTGAACGACATGATTAAAGCAGGACTGCAGAATGTAGCCCAGCGCTTCGTCGGCTCATCCCATCCTTGCTGCAAGGAGCAGAAAGTCGACTGCTGCAAGGAACAAAAGGACGACTGCTGCAAGGAGCAGAAGGACGACTGCTGCAAGGAGCAGAAGGACGCCTGCTGCGAGGAACAGAAAGACGCCTGCTGCAAGGAGCAGAAAGACGCCTGCTGCGAGGAGCAGAAAGACGCCTGCTGCGAGGACTCCACAAAAGCCGGTTGCAAGAACTAATCATAATTACTAATTATTAATTACTCATTACTAATTGAATTATGGCACTATTTAGCAAACAGAATAAAGAGGCTTTCACCAAACCGCTGAACCTCGACCATCCCATTCTCGGACAGGTGCTGGGCATCTGCTCGGCTCTGGCTGTCACCAGCCAGCTGAAGCCTGCCATCGTGATGGGCCTAGCCGTGACGGTCATTACGGCTTTCGCCAATGTGATTATTTCCCTGCTGCGCAACACCATCCCCAACCGCATCCGCATCGTCGTGCAGCTGGTAGTGGTGGCCGCGCTGGTGACTATCGTCAGCCAGGTGCTGAAGGCTTTCGTCTATGACGTGAGTGTGCAGCTCTCGGTCTATGTCGGACTGATCATCACCAACTGTATCCTGATGGGCCGCCTGGAGGCTTTCGCCATGCAGAACAAGCCCTGGCCGTCGTTCCTCGACGGCGTGGGTAACGGCCTGGGCTATGCCATGATACTGGTCATCGTGGGCGCTGTCCGCGAACTGCTGGGTCGCGGCTCGCTGCTGGGCTTCCAGCTCATCCCCGACGGAGTCTACGAGGCTGGCTACATCAACAACGGCATGATGACCATGCCCGCTATGGCCCTCATTCTCGTGGGTATTGTGATTTGGGTACATCGTGCATACTTTTATAAGGAATAATAATGGGATTTACATTTTTACGATTTACAATTTACATTTTATTTGTCATTTGAGCTATTTGTCTATTTCAAAGGCCAGAGCGATAATAAATTGTTAAATACACGAAATCGTAAAATCAATTGTAAATAGTAAATTGACAAATTGTAAATATAGGAAATGGAACATATAATCAGTCTATTCTTCCGGTCGATTTTTGTCGACAACATGATATTCGCCTTCTTCCTCGGCATGTGCTCCTATCTGGCCGTGTCGAAGACGGTGAAGACATCCTTGGGACTGGGCTTGGCCGTGACGTTTGTGCTCTTCGTCACCGTGCCCGTCGACTATCTGCTGCAGACCAAGGTGCTGGGTCCCGACTGCCTCGTCGAGGGTGTCGACCTCAGCTATCTCTCGTTCATCCTCTTCATCGCCGTTATTGCGGGCATGGTTCAGCTCGTCGAGATGACCGTCGAGAAGTACAGCCCCTCGCTCTATGCCGCCCTGGGCATCTTCCTGCCGCTCATCGCCGTGAACTGCGCCATCATGGGTGCCTCGCTGTTCATGCAGCAGCGCATCCTGCTCGACCCGTCGAACACACAGGCCATCACCAGCGTATGGGATGCTATGGTCTATGCCGTAGGCTCGGGCATCGGCTGGACCCTGGCCATCGTGTCGCTGGGTGCCATCCGCGAGAAGATGCAGTACTGCGACGTGCCCAAACCCCTTCAGGGACTAGGTATAACATTCATCACCGTCGGCCTCATGGCTATGGCTATGATGTGCTTCTCAGGCTTAAACATCTAAAGGATTATGGCACAGTTTATTCTTTACAGCATATTAGTGTTTCTGGTGACAATCATTGCCATTGTCATCATCCTGCTCGTGGCCAAGAAATATCTCTCTCCCTCGGGCAATGTGAACATCGAAATCAACGGCGACCGCACCATCTCTGTGGCACAGGGCAACAACCTCATGGCGACGCTCAACGAGAACGGCATCTTCCTGCCCTCTGCCTGCGGTGGCAAGGCCAGCTGCGGACAATGCAAGGTGCAGGTGCTTGAGGGCGGCGGCGAGATTCTCGACAGCGAGAAGCCCCACTTCACGCGCAAGCAGATTAAGGACCATTGGCGGCTGGGCTGCCAATGCAAGGTGAAGGGCGACCTGAAGATTCATGTCGACGAGTCGATTCTCGGCGTGAAGGAGTACGAGTGTACCGTCATCTCCAACAAGAACGTCGCCACGTTCATCAAGGAGTTCAAGGTGCAGCTGCCTGCCGGCGAGCACATGGACTTCCTGCCCGGCTCCTATGCGCAGATCAAGATTCCCGCCTTCGACTGCATCGACTACGACCGCGACTTCGACAAGAGCCTCATCGGAGCCGAGTACCTGCCGTCGTGGGAGAAGTTCGGTCTCTTCCCCTTGAAGTGCAAGAACCCCGAGCCCACCATCCGCGCCTACTCTATGGCCAACTATCCCGCCGAGGGCGACGTCTTCATGCTCACAGTACGCATCGCCACCCCACCCTTCAAGCCCGACAAGAGCGGATTCATGGACGTCAATCCCGGCATCGCCTCGTCGTATATCTTCTCCCTGAAGCCTGGCGACAAGGTCATCATGAGCGGACCCTTCGGCGACTTCCATCCCCACTTCGACTCTAAGAAAGAGATGATATGGGTGGGCGGCGGCGCCGGCATGGCTCCCCTCCGTGCACAGATTATGCACATGACGAAGACCCTCCACACCACCGACCGCCAGATGCACTACTTCTACGGCGCCCGCGCCCTGAACGAAGTGTTCTACCTCGATGACTTCCTCGGCCTGGAGAAGGACTATCCCAACTTCCACTTCCATCTGGCCCTCGACCGTCCCGACCCCGCTGCCGACGCAGCAGGCGTGAAGTACACCCCGGGCTTCGTCCATCAGGTCATGTACAACACCTACCTGAAGGACCACGAGGCTCCCGAGGACATCGAGTACTACATGTGCGGACCCGGCCCTATGTCGGCAGCCGTCGTCTCCATGCTCGACTCGCTCGGAGTAGACCCCGAGAGCATCATGTACGATAACTTCGGAGGATAGCAAAAGAAAGAATTATTCAGAGAGCGAAGCACCACGTGCTGAATGATAGGCAAAACTGCTAAAAGTCTATCGTTCAGCACGTAGTGTAAGGTGACAGGACGGAGCATCATACCCCCTGCGTCAGCATGCAGCCATAGGCTTGGGAAGGCATCCCAGCCCTGTGGGCTTCTCACCCCCTTTCAGGGTTTATCTAGCTGCGCATCCCCACCAGTAAGCGGAAGTTGAATTATTTAAAAAAAAGATTAAACCTTCTTGGCAGGAATGCGTCAGAGAAAGTAGTTATGAACAAAAATTTTAATTTTTCATGAAACGTATTTTACTTCTGATGGCCGTCATGTTGCAGACGGCCCTCTCCATTCAGGCTCAGCGCACCATTAGTGGCACAGTCATCGACAAAGAATTAAACGAGGCCGTGATTCAGGCCACAGTAGCCCTGCTGAAAACCGACAGCACGCTGGTGAGCAACGCCGTGACCAACCTCAGCGGACAGTTCCAGATGACAGCTCCGCAGAACGGCAACTTCCTGCTCCGCATCACTTACGTAGGCTACAAGCCCTTCTTCCGCAGCATCACCATGAACGGACAGCCGCTGAAGCTGGGCAACCTCGTCATTGAGCCCGACTCGAAGATGCTGAAAAACGTAGAAGTAGTGAAAAACGTCGCCCGCGTACAGTCGAAGGGTGACACCCTGATATATAATGCCGACGCGTTCAAGACCCCCGAAGGCTCGGTCGTCGAGGAGCTGGTGAAGCGACTCCCGGGCGCTGAGCTCGACGAGAGCGGCAACATCAAGATCAACGGCAAGACCGTGTCGAAAATCAAGGTCGACAACAAGGAGTTCGGCGACGCCCAGACAGCCCTGAAGAACCTGCCCGCCAACATCGTGGAGCGCATCCGTGCCTACGACGAGAAGAGCGACCTGGCACGCATCACCGGCATTGACGACGGCAACGAGCAGACCGTGCTCGACTTCGGCCTGCGTGCAGGCATGAACAGGGGCACGATGGCCAACGTCGACCTCGGCGTGGGCACCAAGGACCGCTACGCCAGCCGCATCTTCGGCATGCACATGCGCGGCGACTCCCGCCTCATGGGTATGCTCAACGCCAACAACACCAACGACATGGGCATGGGTGGCGGCGGAGGCCGACGCTTCGGCGGCGGTGGCGGCATGGGCGGCGGCGGACTGAATGCCGCCAAGTCGGGCATGCTCAACTACAACTACGAGAAGACCGACCGCCTCATCGCACAGGCCAGCGTGAACTGGAACCACCGCGACGGCGACACCTGGTCGCGCCGCGCCTCGAAGAACTTCCTCGGCGAGAACGTATCGTCGTTCCAGAACTCCGTGAACCAGAGCTACTCCCGCTCCAACAGCTGGAGCGTGCAGGGACGCATAGAGTGGACCCCCGACACGCTGTGGAACATCAGCTTCCGTCCCAACTGGACCTACTCCACCAACGACGGGCGCAGCTGGAACACCTCGGCCACCTTCAACGCCGACCCCTACGAGCTCATCAGCACCCAGCTCGGCGCTGCCCTCATGCAGGAAATCGTGAAGAACGGCGGCGACCTTAGCGACATCATCGTCAACGGCAGCAACAACAAGACCCTCTCCTACGGCGAGAACAAGCGCCTGGGCGGCACCCTCATGGTGAACCGGCTCCTGAACGGCAAGGGCCGCAACCTTACCATTCAGCTGACCGGAAACTACAGCGACAACGAGAACCGCCAGCTGTCGTCCAACCAGACCAAGCTCTTCAAGTCGACCACCACGTTCAACGGCGTCAGCGGACTGTCGGAATATCAGACCAACCGCTACAACCTCACACCCACCACCTCGTGGGACTATAGCGCACGCGCCACCTACAGCGAGCCCATCGCCTACGCCACCTTCCTCCAGTTCAGCTATACCTTCCAGTATCGCTACAACGAGAACGACCGTGCCACCTTCGACTACTCCAACCCCCTGCTCTCCGACCCCTCACGCGGCTACGACTTCAACGGCGTGTCGAACAGCTACCGCCATTGGGACAACTACTTCAACCTCGTGAACGACGGCTACAGCCCACAGAACGGCGACCCCTACTACAGCAAGGACCAGAGCCGCTACTCCGCCTATAAGAACTACATCCACACGGGCGAAGTGATGCTGCGCTTCATCCGCAACACCTACGACTTCAATGTCGGCCTGCAGATTGTGCCCCAGACCTCGGAGTACACCCAGCGCTACCTCGGCGTCGACACCATCGTCAACCGTACCGTCACCAACTGGAGCCCCACGGCCCGCTTCAACTGGCGACCCTCGCAGCAGCAGCAGCTGCGCTTCGAATACCGAGGCAGCACCAGCCAGCCCTCCATCGACCAGCTGCTCGTCATCAACGACGATACCGACCCCCTGAACAAGACCACAGGTAACCCCGACCTGAAGCCCTCGTTCACACAGAGCTTCAACCTGCGCTACAACAGCTACATGATGGAGCACCAGCGGTTCATCAACGCCAACGCCAACTTCTCGACAACCGCCAACAGCATCGCCAACAAGGTGAGCTACGACCTCAACTCCGGCGCACGCACCTCGCGGCCCGAGAACATCAACGGCAACTGGAATGCCGGCGCCAACATCATGTGGAACTCGGCCATCGACTCCCTGGGCTATTTCACCTACAACATCTCGCTCAACGACAACTACAACCACCGTGTGAGCTTCCTCGACCAGAACAAGCAAGCCGTGAAAAACGCCACCAATACCAACACCATCGGCACACGCGCAGGACTCGGCTTCCGCAACGACTGGCTCGAAGTGGAAGTCAACGGCTCGCTCAACTATACCCACACGCGCAACCAGCTGCAGAAGCAGTCGAACCTCGACACCTGGAGCTTCGCCTACGGATTCAACTCCACCCTCTACCTCCCCTGGGGCACGCAGATTGCCACCGACATGGGCATGAACAGCCGTCGTGGCTACAGCGACGCCTCGATGAACACCAACGAGCTCATCTGGAACGCACAGATCTCCCACAGCCTGCTGCAGGGCAAGCCCCTCACACTCATGCTCCAGTTCTACGACATCCTGGGCCAGCAGACCAACTTCTCGCGCACCATCAATGCCATGTCGAGCACCGACAACGAGTACAACGCAGTCACCAGCTACATCATGTTCCGCGTCAGCTATCGCCTCAACCTCTTCGGCACACGTGAAGCCCGCAGAGGCATGCGCGGAGGCATGGGCATGGGCATGGGCGGCTTCGGCGGCGGAATGCCCGGCGGCGGCAATCGCGGCGGCAACCGTGGCGGCAATCGTGGCGGCGGCGGATTCGGCGGAGGCGGCGGATTCGGTGGCGGCGGATTCGGAGGCCCCGGACGCTTCTAACACATAGCTACACACGCAGACAGAAAACCAGGCGACAGCACAGCAAATGATATATCTCACAGGCATCACCATAGCCATCATGACCTTTCTCACCATAGGCATCTGGCATCCCATCGTCATCAAGACGGAATACTACTGGGGCACACGCCCGTGGATTGTCTACCTCCTCATAGGCGTCAGTTGCTGTGTTGCCGCCCTCTTCATTGCCAACGTCTACCTATCGTCGTTCCTGGGAGTCTTCGGCGCATCCGCCCTCTGGGGCATCGGCGAGCTCTTCGCGCAGAAGCGGCGGGTAGAGAAAGGCTGGTTCCCGAAAAACCCCAAGCGTAAATACCCCTACCGCTAAGAAGAAACAACCATCAAAACAACTAAACGATTATGAGAAAAATTCTGACATGCCTGCTGGCTACCCTGGGACTCACCACCGCTTGCGGCCAGCAAAGCCAAAAGCCACAGGCCGCAGACGCCGACACCTACGAAGTGGACGTCTTCAAGACCAAGAGCGGAAAGACCGTCAAGTTCCACGCCCTCGTCCACGCCAGCATCCGCATGGAGTACGACGGCAAGGAGATTCAGATTGACCCCGTGACCAAGCTCGGCAACAAGACGATAGACTACTCCGCCATGCCCAAGGCCAACTACATCTTCGTCACCCACGAGCACGGCGACCACTTCGACAAGGAGGCCATCAGGCTGCTCTCGGCCGACGGCACGCGCCTCGTCACCAACCGCCGCTGCGCCGACATGCTCGGCTCGGGCGAGGTGATGGCCAACGGCGACAAGATGCAGATAGCCGACGGATTCACCGTGGAAGCCGTGCCCGCCTACAACATCACCGAAGGCCGCACCCAGTTCCACCCCGCAGGCCGCGACAACGGCTATATCCTCACCATCGACGGGCTACGTGTCTACATCGCAGGCGACACGGAGGACATCCCCGAGATGGCCACCATCAAGGATATCGACATCGCCTTCCTGCCCTGCAACCAGCCCTATACCATGACTACCGACCAGCTGCTCAAGGCTGCCAGAATCATCAGGCCGAAGGTGCTCTTCCCCTATCACTACGGCCAGACCGATGTCACGAAGCTGCCCGCCCAGCTCCAGGCCGACGGGATAGACGTGAGAATCAGACACTACGAGTAGCCCCCCCTTCCGCCCCTCTGAAGGGAAGGAAGACAAAGAAAGCAAAGAAAAGCACGGAGAACGACAACTCCCGTTTTTCTTTGTTTTCTTTGTTTTTGCTGTTTTCATAAGACTACGGAGCGATTACTTGGGAGTGCTCCGCGCCTGTAAAAAACAAGGAACATCACGCCTGATAACCATATTTGAAGAGGCATCGGCAGGGGTTCAAATAGCGACAGTAGGGCTACAAATAGCGGCAGTAAGGAAATGGCGGCAGTAAGGCTTCAAATGGCGGCAGTAAGGCTTCAAATGGCGGCAGTAGGGCTTCAAATGGAGACAGTATATTATGGCAATGAAATAGCAGTTGACCCAGGAATTCTTCTCCGGCGGTAGCCACATTCCCGACCTCCGGTCGTTTGCTACCAAAGGGATGCAAGAATGCGCCATGCGGAAAAGTAAGTTCAGGTCAACTGCTATATTGTTGCCAATTATTTTCTTAGTTAATACGCTTATTATTGGAAACGAATTACCGTAATAACCGTAATCAGTCCGTAATTATTATAATTTTTGTTCTCAGTTTAATACGCTTATTATTGGAAAACGAATTTACGTAATTACGACCCTGAAGGGGTCACCTCTCAATAGCCGTAGGTCGGTACGACCTGCGGATAAAAAGTACGGGCAGACATCGACCCTGAAGGTGTCGCCTCTCATCCTAACTTGTTGCACCCGCTGAAATCCCTGCGAGGTAATAGTCGCTGAAGTCCTTGCAGCCTGGGGGTAGCTGATGGTGCTGGAGGCCGGGCAGCAACTGCTTCAGCTGAGTGAAGAGCCGCTCGCCTGGCTCGTCGCTGTCGGGAAACATGTGTAAGGAGAGCTTCAGCCTCGATGCCTCCTGGCGCAGCATCTCCACGTCGTTCGGCTTGAGCAGGGTGGCCGAGGGTATGGCTATTGCCTTATGGCCTGCCGAAAGCATAGCCCAGCAGTCGCTGCAGCCTTCGGTGATGTAGAGGGCGTCGGCGGCGCGGAGCCTGTTCAGCACAGGCAGGTTGTAGATGCCGCACTCGGCGCCGCAGGGGAAACGGAAGCGGGGTGTGGCCCCAGGCATGAGGTTGCGGTTCTGGACACCTGTCAAGCGTCCCTCGCGGTCGTAGTAGGGAATCTGCAGCCAGGGGACTCCCTGCCGGTCGCGCCATGAGGTGAGCCGACACCACGCCACGACTTAATGTGCGCACCCTGCGTGTCGGCAGAAAGATTCGCAAAAACTCTGCAACTCTGCACTTGGAACAGACAACCATTTGGCTTTCAAAACTTTGCTGGTAGTACACTTTGCCTTAAACCCCGCATGAACTCTGCATAAACCCTGCATCTTTACCCTTGGCAACTCCAAAGAAAAGTCCCAAGCCTTGGGACAAAAAAATACTGCCAGTTTTTTCCCAAACGGCGTTAGTTTTTTCCCAAACGGCGTTTGCATTTATTCAAATGGCTTTAGTGTTTTCCAGCACGGAGCGTATACATTGACAAAAGCATAGTTAATGCAGGGTTTTACCCCAAGTCTGCACCAAATACTATTCTGCAAATCAGCTAGTTATAAAGCCAAAGTGCAGAGTTGCAGGGTTTATGTAAAATATGGCCAAACTGCAGTATTCAAGCGTGATACGGTTTTGCGAAAACATATAAAAACTGGAAAAACAAGGAAAAACCAGCCTTAGACATATCTGTTTTCTCAATAGTTAGCCCACCCCCAACACTCCTCATGTGAGGAGATGTTGGGGGTGGGCTTTACTTCCTCTTGGGGGAGGACAGGATGGGCTTTACTCAGGGTCTCTCACTTCCTCCGCTGCCGGGCGAGCTCCACGTGCATTGTTGTTGTTGCCAGCACCGAAGTACAGATAGAGCGCCTCGATGGCATCGGCAGGGCTGATGTTCTTGTCACCATTCACGTCAGCAGCCGCCTCGTTGAAGCCGGTCTGCTCTACGCCGAAGTAGCGGTACAGAATCATGATAGCATCAGCTGGTGTCACGTCACCGCTGTTGTTCACATCGCCTAAAAGGAAGTTTGCATCACCTTCAACCGTCAGTTTTGCTTCCACATCATTAGGACTAGTCTTCTCGGCATAAGGATTAGAAAGAATGACATCCTTAATCAGTATGGCGTAGTCGCCTGCCTGATAGCCTTCAGGCACATTGATAGTAATCCTAGCCACCTCGCCGTCGTTGCCGTCAAATGCATATAGCCTGCCCGATACTTCGTCTTGAGCTAAAGTTCCGCAGAGCACCTTCAGCGAGCAGTCGGACTGGATGACTGCGTTAAAGAAGCTGGTGCGTTTTTCTGTGGTGCGCTCGGTGCTTAGGTCTGCCAACGGGAAATCGTCTTCATCCACAGCCACCGTGACACCTTCGGGCAGACAGAGGGTGAACTCAAAACCAGCCACTGGTTCAGCATTCTTCATCCTTATGGAGAGCACCTGCTGCGTGCCTGCGTCAGCTGTCGTCGGCTCTATGTAGATGGCATCCGTCATGTCGCTAATGTTAGTCGGCGATTTTGCTGACGGAATTTGGCGGGCAGATGCCCTGCTCTTGGCCGTTGCCCTGCTGCCTGCCTGGTTAGAGGTTCCGTGCAGGATGATGTTGGCCACAGCAATGAAGTCGGCCACGTCGATGCTGTTGTCCATGTTCACGTCGGCAGCTTTCTCCACAAAGACTTCGGGTGTTCTGTTCAGGATGTGGTTGGCGATGGCGATGAAGTCGGCCACATCGACAGAGCCGTCGGCATTCACGTCACCCAGTGTGTAGGAGGAGATGACCAGCGTAGATTTCATGTACTCTGTGATATAGTTCTGCGAATGCGGCGTGCTGAGTTTGATGTTCTTCATAATCAGCGGCAGTTCGCCATTCTCCAGTTCAGCAGCAATGTTCAGCGTGATGACGGCCACCTCGCCGTCGTTGCCGCTGAAAGTGTAGCCCTTAGTCGATGCACAGAGCACCGTCATGGAGCCGTCTGGCTGGATGGCAGTGTCGAAGAAGTCGGTCTTTTTCTTCGTGGTACGGGCCAGGCTCATCTCTGCCAGCGGGAAGTTGTCTTCGTCCAAGGCCACACTCACACCGGCTGGCAGGTACAAGTCGAACTGGAAGCCCTGAATGTCGACCGTGTTCTTCATCTTCACCGAGAGCTGCAGCTGGCTGCCTGCAGCGGCTTCCACACGCTCCAGATAGATGACGTTGTCCATCGTGGTGTAGTCGGTATCTTCGCCAGCTGTCACCTTCTGGCTCTCAAACAGCTCAATGGCGGCATTGATGTCGTTGGTGCACTGAGTGATGGCCTCGTCGCTCATCGTGCTTGAGATTCGTGCATTGACACTGTTGATGACGGCCAGCAGCTGGGCACGGGCTCCAGCGGCATACTCGCCGATGTTCTCGCCCTCCGTGCTGTTGTCATAGAGCGACTGGGCCCGGTCAACGATGGCCTGCAACTCGGCGATAGCGGCATCCTTGTTGGCTGTCACCGTCACATTGCAGGTGGTTGAGACATTGCTGCCGTCTGTGGCGCTAGCCGTGATGACGGCATTACCCACAGCCAAAGCAGTCACCACACCGTCCTCCACCGTAGCGACAGCTGTGTTACTCGACGTCCAGCTCAGGCGCTTGTTGGTGGCACCCAGTGGCAGCACGCTGGCAGCGATGGTCTCGCTCTTACCCACGGCAATGAGCAGCGAGGTCTTGTCGAAGCTGATGTCAGCCACTGGATTGATATCTATCTCCCACAGCAGGTAGGGATACATCTGACCTTCATCAATACCCCATACTTCAGAGAAGTCCCAGCCAATATTCATATAGGTATTGGCCAACTTCAGTTCAGTTTCCGGCTTGGCGATGCCTTCCACTGAGTCGTCGGTCTTTGTCTGGGGCACATTGTTCAGCGACACCTGCATGGTGCTCAGGGCAAAGTTGGTGTTGCCAGGCTCTGCGGCACCGTTCTTGAAGCCACCGATGACGCGGCTTCCCCACGATGACTGTGCCGTCAGCGAGAGCGTGTTGCAGCAGGCGATGCTGTTGCTGATGGAGGCTGCCGAACCATCCAACTCGCCGACAACGCCGCCACCATACATCACGCCATTGACATCGCCCTTGGCGTAGCACTTGTCAATGCTGCTGAAGGTATAGCCCACGAGGCCGGCCGTAAACTGCGTGCCGCCGGCATTGGCAGTGCTATAGCTATTCTCAATGGGCGACAAGGCATAGCCCACCAGGCCACCTGAATAGGAGTCGCCGCCAGTGGCTGCCACACTGCCCGTTGAGAACGAGAGGCTGACAGGTGTCTCGGAGTAGCCTACAAGGCCACCCACACTGTTGGACTCGTTGGCTGCCGTAAGGTTGTTTTGTGTCGAGCACTTGCTGATGGAGCCTCCCTTGGCATAGCCTACGAGACCACCCACGTTGCTATTGGCACCACTGCTGAGAATTGTGGTGACTGCATTGCAGGTGGTCATGGTGCAGTTCACGGCCTGACCCGCCACACCACCTACGTATGACGTGCCAGTGATGTTGGCATCGGTCGTGATGGCGCTGATGGTGGTGTTCTCTGCATAGCCTACGAGACCGCCCACATGGCCAGTGCCTTCTACGTCTCCCTTCACCGAGCAGTTCACCAGTCGTCCGTTGGCATTGCGGCCTATCAGGATACCCGTATAGTCACCACCTTTCACCTTCTTGCCTGTGGCCACTTCCACGGTGAGGTTTTTGATTTGTCCGGCAGAGAAGTTCGAGAACAAGCCGTTATAGTTCTGTGTGGTGTTCATCCAGAGTCCAGTCACCTTGTGGCCGTCGCCGTCGATATACGTTGCCTCGCCGCTGTTTCGCCCGATGGCGGGCCAGCCTTCTGTGGGGCTGTTCTCGTTAATCCACTGTGTCAAGTCGATGTCGTTCATCAACTTGTAATAACCAAGGTTCGAGGCACCTTGCAGGTCTTCTGCCGTATAGATGCGGTAGGGGTCGTCCTCTGTGCCACTACCAGGATAGCCTATGGTGGTTGTGGTGAAGTAAGAGGGCGTCATGCCTTCTACATCAGCGTAAATCTGCACTAAGGCACCGCTCTGCAATGCCTCTGTATCAAACGTCCAGTTATATCCATCGCATATCGTTGAAACTGCATCACGGTCTTTATAATAAAGGTAAACGGTTCCACCATTTTGACTCTGTCCGCTGATGCTTGTAGCTTGCGAAACTAGGTCGCTCTTAATAACTGGAGGTGCTGTCTGATATTTTTTGTAAGGGTAGCACTCTGCCTCAAGAATGTTCCAGTTCTCATCGAAATTCCAGCCCATCGGCACGTAGGTGCTTTTCAGACGCAGCAGCGTCGGGCCGATACTGGTACCATTTTGCAGATCGTCCTCTACTTCCTGCACCACGCCTTGCAGTATCACCTTGGTCTGCGTCAAGGCACGGTTGCCTTCAGCTGTAGCGAGAGCACCAATAACAGTATAGTCCATATTGTCTGTGCTGCCATAAATGCGACCAACAGCGGAAGCCGTTGCTGAGACAGTATTATTGATGGCGACATTTGACTTCAGAGTTGTAGTGTTATAACTATTATCTATTTTGTCTGCAGATATTTGCCCAACGATACCACCCACCTTTGATGTTCCAAAGATGTTTGCGTATGCATAGTTGTTTTGAACAACACCTCCGCTTTTGTAACCAACCAAGCCGCCAACGTTATCCGTTCCCTGCAAAGTGCCACTGTAGTAGTTGTTTGTGAGATTTAGGCTAATAGTGTTACGTTTATATTCATACCAATTAACCCAACCACTACAATAATCTTCGTGTTCTCTATTTGAATATGCATTAGCCGTTGTCTCGCTTCCAATTAACCCTCCAACATATGATTGGCCTGTTAGATTGCCAATAGAAGTACAATTATTAAGACTTTTGGTCAGAGAATTGCCAGAAGTAATCTTATCAACATAGCCACAACGCCTAGAATTAAGGGTTGGAGCGCTAACAGTATTCAAAACAGCACCAACCAATCCACCGACATAAGATTGTCCGCTAATGTCTCCAAAGTGGCTGCAACTCTCCATTTCTTCAATACAAGCGCCTTGGCTGACACCTACGATGCCACCACAGTAATCGCCTGTTGCAGTGATGGCTCCTTTAGAGAAACACGAGGAAAATGATGATGTTGATTTTATTAAGGCACCGACTATTCCACCTACATTTTGGCTACCAGTCAATTCGCCTTCATATCTGCAGTTATTAAAGACACTGTTTTCGCTACAGCCCGTTATACCACCCGTATAACTTTGGCCGCTAATCGTGCCCTTTACATTAATATTAGAAAGTGTCAATCCGATAGCATAACCTATAAATCCACTTGTATGGTTATTTGTGCCTACAACATCGCCAGAAAAAGATCCATCAGAAAACACACCTCCGTTTTCAGCTTTTCCTACAAAGCCACCGACACGAGTCGTTCCCGACACGCCAATTGTTTCCGTCATTACCACATGACAATTTGTTACGGTAGACTCATTGATATATCCAACCATAGCTCCAACATTCTCTGCTCCAGAAACAGCCGTGCCCTCAATGGTCAGATCACTGATGGTTGCATTGGTCACATAGCCAAAGAATCCGACGTTATTAGTGGACGTACGATTGATTGTTAGACCTGTGATCTTGTGGTTGTTACCATAGAACTTACCTTTGAATGGCGTTGACTCTACCCCGATGGGAAGCCATCCCTGACTGGGATTATTCTCGGCAATCCAATTGGACAAGTTCAAGTCCTTCATCAGTTTAAACACCACTCCCTCTTGATTGAGGAAATTCACCATCTGTGACAGCTGGTTCTCGTTGTAAATCAGATACGGGTCGTCTTCCGTCCCGTTTCCTGAACCGCTGTACTGAGCAAATGTTGTCAGCAGTGAGCCTAGCAACACTGCCAACGAAGTTAGTAATCGTTTCATAATTATCAATGGATTGGTTAACTCTTTACAATGCCTCCCAAACACCCCGGATTCGGCAAATCATCATTATTTTCAGGTTAACTTATGATACAAAAAAGGCGTAGGTGTCTGTTTCTCTGCCCATCCTGGATACACAGGCCTTCGCATTGCCCCCTTCACACAGGATAGACAACGCTCATTAGCCCACGCCAGCACGAACTATATAGAATAAGGTATATAGAAACGCACTACGCAGACGCTTCGGTTGTCATCTGCCTGCTGTGAAGGTCGAGTTTGCGAAGTTCGTGTATCACAACGACAGACGTTCGAAAACGTCTTTCTCATATATAAGACCGCCCGCCGCCCACGAGTGAGCTTACTAGCGATGGTGCAAAGATACAAAATAAAATCCAAACTGCCAAGCGATTCGGAGTTTTTTTTTATAGAAGCCCTTGGATTATCCCAGTTATGGATGTTTCTGGTATAGTTGACCCTCATTTGTTCGGATGTAATCCTTTTCTCTCGGTCTTCTATCCAAGCATTTACCTCGTTTATGTGGGTCTCAATTTAGGCAACAGGCTGTTATACAAAACATAAAAAACAAAGCCCTCGTTTTTACGGGGGCTTTGCTGTTTGCACGTTCCTGGAGGAAAGTGCGAAGGGGCGTTCGTTTTTTTCTCGAACTGCTTAGAGGGTGCGTTTACTTGATGACGTACTTCTTTCCGTTGACAATGTACAGGCCGGCAGGCAGGTTCTTGCCGTTCATCTTCACGCCCTGCAGGTTGTAGACGGCCTTGTCGGCAGCCTTGGTGGCAGCAATCTCGTCGATGCCGTTGGCAGCACCTGTGGACTTGTACTTGTAGGCCTTCAGGTTGTCGAACCAGCAGCGGCGGTCGGCATTGTTGTAGATGGAGGAGAGGACGAACTTCGTCACCTTCGTATCTTCAACTGCGGGGAAGGGAACGGCCTCGCCGTTGCAGATGCCCTTCTGCGGGTTGGTGATGATGCCCTTCAAGATGTGGCTCTTATAGTCGACAATGAGCTCGAAGGATGTCTTGTTGTTCTCAGCGTAGATGACCGCGTTGTCATTACCTTTGCTGCCAATTCCGGTGGCATACTGGTTGATGGCCATACCGGTATTTCCCTCGTTGTTGAAGTCGTTGTACTCGCTGGTCTCCTCGTAGCAGTTGTAGGTGAAGCCAGCCACGCGCTCGTCGGCATTGTTGCGCAGGTCGACAGACACATACTTCTTGGTGAGCTTGCCGAAGTAGAAGTCGAAGCTGATGCGGAGCACCTCGTCGTCGCCGACGGCAGGAATCTCTACGGTAGCATCGGTGGCACCCACGCGGAGCACGTCGTTGTTCTCGCCGTTATAGCCCAGCATATACTTGATGGCGCCCGTGGTGTTGTCGGGGTCGACGGCACCCTCAGCGAATACCATCTGGCCTGCTGCGCCGTTGAGCACGTAGGTGTCCTCAGCATCCTCCACAGCGGTGAAGGTGTTGGAGAAGTCGATGTCGACGATGGGCTTCAGGTTGGCGCTGGCCTTGAAGGCGTCGGTAGCCTGGCTCAGTGCCTCGATGGCGATGTTCAGGGCCAGCTCGTCGTTCTCACGCGTTGCGTCAGTCGTGATTTCATAGACGCTGTTAAGTATAATCTGCGTGTCGCTGATAGCCTTCTCGAAAGTGGCCTTGTCACCATCCTGATAGAGGTCGTCGGCCAGCACCACCTTGGCGGCGTCGATGGCATCCTGCACCTGTCCGAAGATGACGTTCTGTGCGATGACGTAGTTCTTGGCGCGGCCCAGGGCGTTCACCTCGTCGAGCAGCGACTGGTAGAGCTCTTTCAGCAGCTCGACGTTCTCTTCTGTGACGTCGAGGCTGCATCCGCCGTCGTTCTCCACCACCTGGAAGGAGGCGTCGTAGATGGGCGTGGCGTGGTCGATGGCACGTGTGAGTGAGTCTTTCTCCCACTTGTAGGCGGCCACGTCAGCGGGATAGTTCACCAGGCGGTTGCCGAGCTCGTTCTGCTGGATGACGACATCCTTCACCGTAGCCTCGTAGTTAATCTGCACCTCGGTCTTGCCCAGCAGGCGGAACTCAGGATTGCGCAGGTAGGCGCGGGCAGCCTTTGCAAAGCCAATGGGGAAGTGGTAGATCCAGCCGGCACGCACGGCGTCGGCATCGGCGGGAATCTCAGAAATCATGTAGTAGCGCTTCCAGTAGTAGCCGCTCAGGGTGTCGCCCTCCAGCGTCAGGGTGTCGGTGCCGATGAACATCTTGTAGTTCTCGCCGCCGAGGGTGGGCGTGTTGTAGTCCTCACCGTAGGGAGGATTGTCGCCAATCTGCGTGCTGGAGCCGGGAATCACCTTTGCCTCGATGGAGAAGAAGTACTTCTTGCCCCTCTCCAGACCGGTGCTCTCGATGTAGGCAGGCCACACCTGGTCCCATTGTGTCTGAATGCCGGAGCCGGCAGCATAGCCGTCCTCCATGGGCAGACCCAGGTTGCCGTCATTGGCAGAGAAGCCCCAGCGGCCACCCTCGAACTTCCATGCGCCGAAAGTGGTCAGGCCCTTGAAGCCCTTCGACTCAATCTGTGTCCAGTCGCCCGTGGTGCCCACGGTGTTGCCGCCGTTGTTGTTCATAAACTCGTCGAAAGCCTCGTTGAAACCGTAGACGAGTGCGAGGGCGGCATCCTTGTCCTCGATGGAGGCGGGATCGGCAATGGCTTCCTTCATCATGGCGACGATGGCCTCGAAGTCCTCACGTCCGTTGGCCAGGTCGGGCTCCTGGAGCAGCTTCTCGGCGTACTCGATGGTGCGGTCGATGATGCGGCTGTCGTAGACCTCGTTCACCTGACGCAGCTCGAAGCCGGTGAAGCGCACGCCCTCGGCGATGTTGTTGGCATTGAACACGAGGTACTCCTCGTCGGCATTGACGAAGATGGTGTCGACCACCTGTGTCCATTGCTCGCCCTTCCAGCTCTCGGTACCGCTGATAGCGCGCTCAATGGTGTTGTCGCCTGTGGTGTTGGCAAAGAAGTTCACATAGTTCGTGCCGCCGTCGGTGATGGTGCAGGTGATGTCTGTAGGAGCATAGACATAGTAGGTGATGGCATAGAGGCCGCTGCCCAGCTTCCACTTGTTGGCCAGGCCGTCGCCCTCGGTGGTCGATGCTCCCTGGCTCTCAATGGCGTTCCAGCCGTTGATGACATCGTTGGTCACGACCTTCCACGAAGCGCTGAAAGGCTCGCCGTTCTCGTTGGTCCAGCCCTCGGAGCCGTCGCCCACGGTGAACGTGCCGTTAGTGACGAGGTTGTCGCCTGTCACCTTGTACTTGGCGGTGTGTGAGAAGATGTAGTCGCCCTTTTCCACGGCGCCTGCACTTACTGCAAAGAACACTGCACATGCTGCAAAGAGTAGTTTTTTCATCATAAAACTTGTTGATTTAGTGATTAAATAAAGTATTGTGGGTGCAAAGTTACGCATTTTCTTGATTCAGCGCAAAGAAAATTTGCGCAAACTACTTTGTTTTTTGATTTTTATTCCGTAACTTTGCCCCCTGTATTAACTAAAGACAATATGAAAGCAAAATTTTTCCTTTTTTCACTACTACTGAGTGCCATGACTATGAGTGCAGCAAAAACCGTGAAGCCAACCATCGAGCGCATCGACCCCACCTGCTGGTACACGGGGATGAAAAACCCCAGCCTCCAGCTGATGGTCTATGGCAAGAACATCGCCAGCGTCACCGATGTCGCCATTGACTATCCGGGCGTGAGCATCGACAGCATCGTAAGGCTCGACTCGCCGAACTATCTCTTTGTATATATTAATGTTCGCGAGGCGAAACCTGGTACGATGACCTTACGTTTCGGCAAGAAGCTGAAAGCCGACTACGTGCTGAAACAGCGTGAGAAAGCGGGTGAGGAGCGGCGCGGCTTCGACATCGGCGACGTGCTCTACCTGCTTATGCCCGACCGCTTTGCCCAAGGCTTAGACCACTCGAAGCCTATTGCCGGGATGAACGCCTACAAGGAAGACCGCTCGCAGCCCTCGCTGCGGCATGGTGGCGACATGGAGGGCATCCGCCAGCATCTGGACTACTTCACCGACCTGGGAGTCACCGCCCTGTGGTTCACGCCCGTGCTGGAGAACAACTCGCCCGACACGGACAACGGCTATTCTACCTATCACGGCTATGCCACGACCGACTACTACCGTGTAGACCCGCGTTTCGGTACCAACGACGACTACCGGCGCCTCATCGACGACTGCCACGCCCGGGGGCTGAAGGTGGTGATGGACATGATTTTCAACCATTGCGGCTTTGAGCATCCGTGGGTTGGCGACATGCCCAGCAAGGACTGGTTCAACACCCCCGAATGGCTCAGCGAGAAGCAGTCGGGACGTGACACCATGACCGGCTTCACCGCCAACAGCGACGGCAGCGAGCCCGCCAAGAGTGCCTACCTGCAAACGTCGTACAAGCTGACGCCCGTCCTCGACCCCTACGCCTCGGACGTTGACCTGAAGGAGACCGTGGAAGGATGGTTCGTGCCCTCGATGCCCGACCTGAACCAGCGGAATCCCCACGTCATGCGCTACCTCATCCAGAACTCGAAGTGGTGGATAGAGACGGCGGGCATCGACGGCATCCGCATGGATACCTACCCCTATGCTTTCTGTGATGCTATGGCCCTCTGGATGCGCGAACTTCAGAGTGAGTACCCCAACTTCAACACCGTGGGCGAGACGTGGGTGACAGAGCCTGCCTACACCGCCGCCTGGCAGAAGGACAGTCGTGCTACTGCCGGCTTCCCCAACAGCTACCTCAAGACCGTGATGGACTTCTCCTTCTTCGACAAGCTCTCGCAGGCCAAGAACGAAGAGACCGACGGCTGGTGGCAGGGTATGAACCGGCTGTACAACTCGTTTGTCTACGACTATCTCTATCCTAATCCTTCGTCGGTGATGGCATTCATCGACAACCACGACACCGACCGCTTCCTCGGAGCCGGGCGCGACTCGCTGATGCTGAAACAGGCGCTGGCCCTGCTGCTCACCGTGAACCGCATCCCCCAGCTCTACTATGGCACGGAGATTATGATGAACGGCACGAAAGAGGTGACCGACGGCAACGTGCGCAAGGACTTCCCCGGCGGATTCCCCGGCGACACGCAGAGCGCCTTTACCCGCGAAGGCCGCACGCAAATCCAGCAGCAGATGTTCGGATGGCTTAGCCGGCTGCTCCATTGGAGGAAGGGCAACGATGTCATCACGCGCGGCACGATGAAGCAGTTCATCCCCGTTGACGGCGTGTATGTCATAGCCCGCCAGCTGGAAGACCGGGCACTCGATGCGCCGCAGCATCTTGTGACGAGGACGGTGCTGACCATCCTGAACGGCACGACGAAGCCCGCCACCATGTCTGTGGGGCGCTATCAAGAAGTGATTGGCCAGACCACCCGAGCAAAGGATGTCCTGACCAACCGCTACTATGACTTGTCGAAAGATTTGCAACTGAAGCCCCGCCAGAGCCTCGTACTTGAGTACATCAAGTAAAATAACGGCCAGAAAGAGCCGGAAGGAGCTAGAAATAGCTCCTTCTTATTTTTTCTGAGCAGCCGACCACTTCTGCAGGCGCTTGTACTCCTTCTTTGTGAGGCGCATGAAGGAGCCGTGCTGCGGGCCGGTGACGCCCTCGATGTCGACGGGGTCGTGGAAATTGCGCAGGTGCTCGTCGGCCTGGCAGATGCGATAGTGCTTGGGATTGTCGGAGTACTGGATATAGGCCACGCGCCAGGTCTTCTCGCCGATGAGCTGGAAGGCGCTGCTGCCTTCGCAGTTCTTTCGTCCTTCGAACGACACGTAGTCATCCTCCACAGGCTCGCCCCAGCCGCTGGTCAGGTGTTCTGACGTGGCGGTGTAGATACCGGGCCGTCCGCCCTCTTTCTTGATAAGCATGTGGTAGAGTCCGTCGTCGAGCAGGTTGATGTCGGCATCGATGGTGGCATAGCCCCAGTCGAAGAGCAGCTTCGGCTGTGTGAGTTTGGTGAAGGTCTTGTCGGCATAAGAGTAGTACATGCGGTCGTACTTCTCCTCCGGACGGTTCAGCATGGAGTAGTAGATCATATAGCCGCCCTTCTCGCCATTCTCCCACACGTAGTCGGGGTCCCAGAAAATCTGCGGTGCCCAAACGCGGTTGATGGTGCTCCAGTCCTTGTAGACGCTCTCGGCCTGCGGATTGCAGAAGATGCTGACGCCCTTGCGGTAGTCGAAGGTCTTGCTCTCCCAGTTAATCAGGTCCTTGCTCGTCATCAGGTCGATGCCGTAGTTGTCCCATTTGTGGGAGATGGCCACACACATGTCTGTCGTCACCATGACGAATCCCTTGCCGTCGTAGGAACGGGTGATGAAGGCATCGCGCTGGCCGCCCTCGATGCGTGCGTGCACCTTCGGGTCGATGACGGCATCGCCGCCAATGATGTCTTCGTAGTGATAGCCGTCGCGGCTCAGGGCGTAGGCCGTATATTCGCCCCGGTCGCTCATGTGGCAGTACAGGTAGCCGTAGTCGCCCTTCACCTTGTTCTGGGCTGTTGCCGTCAGGGCACTTAGTGCCAAGGCAGCCATGAAAATCATTCTTTTCTTCATTGTCTATTTAGATATTAGTAGTTTTTTGCGGTGCAAATTTAAAGATAAAAAGTGAGAATACCAAATATAAATGATGTGAAATGACTCCTGCAGGCGGTTAAATAATACTAATAATGCGCTGAAAGCGTGCTGATTTCGCTTTTTGATGATTAATTTTGCAGCCACAAATGATTCATTTCCAAAGCAAAAAGAGTATTCACCAAACTAGAAAAAACGTATGAAAAAGAACTTATTTTTTATTGTGATGGCCGCAGGACTGCTGCTGAGCAGCTGTGCCTCGAAGAAAGAGCTCGTGGGTTGCCGCGAGGAGAACAAGAGTCTGACCAGCAATCTGCAGACCACCAAGGAAGACCTGGCCGCCAAGAATGCCCGCATCGCAGCCCTGGAGGAGCAGCAGCGCGGCATGCAGCAGGCGCTGGCAGCTGCCGAGGCAAAGTATGCCAAGCTGCAGGAGTCGCTCGACAAGAGTCTGTCGAATGCTTCGCAGAACAATATCTCCATCGAGAAGCTGGTTGACCAGATTAACGAGTCGAACCAGTATATCCGCCACCTGGTGGAAGTGAAGTCGAAGAGCGACTCGCTGAACATGGTGCTGACCAACAACCTCACCCGCTCGCTGTCGAAGGAGGAGCTGAAGGAGGTCGACGTGCAGGTGCTGAAGGGTGTGGTCTACATCTCGCTGGCCGACAACATGCTGTTCCGCAGCGGCGGCTACGAAATCAACAGCCGTGCCTCGGAGACGCTCAGCAAGATTGCCAAGATCATCACCGACTACAAGGACTACGACGTGCTCATCGAAGGTAATACCGACAACGTGCCCATCTCGCGTGAGAATATCCGCAACAACTGGGACCTCTCCTGTCTGCGTGCATCTTCTGTGGTGCAGGAGCTGCAGAACAAATATGGCGTAGACCCGAAGCGACTGACTGCCGGAGGCCGTGGCGAGTACAACCCCTTGCAGCCTAACGACACCGAGCTGGGCAAGCAGCGCAACCGCCGCACACAAATCATCATCACCCCGAAGCTCGACGAGTTCATGGAGCTCATCGGCGAGGCTCCCGACACGGAGGATTAAGCCGCTAGCTTAGTATTTGCTGTGAAGATATTCGGCGTAGGCATGAACTACCTCCTCCACACGGAGGAGCTGGAAGGGCGACAGTACCGCCCGGAGGAACCCGTCATCTTCCTGAAGGCCGACTCTGCCCTGCTGAAGAACGGCAAGCCGTTTTTCGTTCCCGACTGGGCGGGCCGTGTAGACTACGAAGCAGAATTGGTAGTACGAATATGCAGGTTGGGCAAAGGCATTCCGGTGCGCTTTGCCCACCGCTATTATGATGCCGTCACCGTAGGCATCGACTTCACCGCCCGCGACATTCAGCAGAAAGCCCGCAGCCAAGGACTTCCTTGGACCATCTGCAAGGGTTTCGACGGGAGTGCCGTGACAGGTGAGTGGTGCACGGTGAACGATGAAGAGAGGAGCACTTTGACCTTCCGCCTCGATGTGAACGGGCAGACGGTGCAGCAGGGTAATCCGGCCGACATGCTCTTTTCTGTAGATGAGATTATCAGCTACCTCTCGCGCTTCTTCACCCTGCGCACGGGCGACCTCATCTTTACGGGGACGCCAGCCGGCGTGGGGCCTGTGAAGATAGGCGACCACCTGGAAGGCTACCTCGGAGCGGAGCGCGTTTTGGACTTTTATTGTCGCTGACGGCAATAAAAGGGCATGCAGCAGCGTTATATAGAGGAAACGATGAAACGATTCGTGCTTCTGATAGCGCTGCTGCTGTGTGTCATTTCCAGAATGTCTGCACAGGAGTTTGTCAACCTGACTGCCCAAGAGGTCAGGATTGACAGCGTCTTGCCCGTCTGCTGCTATGCGTTTCCGCTGGGGAAGGGCTATGCCGACTCCGTCTATACCGTCAGTCTGGAGTACCCGGAATTCATCGACATGAGCGACGAGGACATCCGCCGCTACAAGACCATCACTTCCGACGCTCCCCTGCCCGAGATGCCTGTCATCGACCAGTTCGTGGGTGTCAGCCGCCGTCAGGGCACACTCTACGCGTCGTTCACTCCGCTGGTATTCCGCGAGGGGAAATACCAGAAGCTGGTGAGCTTTAAGACCCGCCTCCATCCCCTCGCTCAAGAGAGAGAAATCCATGAAACAAGAAGCGGAGCGTCTGCCTACGCCCCTCCCACAAGGGAAGGGTCGGGAGTGGCTCTTCACTCCGTCCTTGCCTCCGGTTCCTGGGCCAAGATCAGCATCCCTGAGACAGGTGTCTACCAGCTTACCGAAGCCCTCGTGCGCCAGGCAGGTTTTTCCAATATCAATAAGGTTAAAGTCTACGGCTACGGCGGGGCCTTGCAGCCCGAGGTGCTGACAGCCGACTACCTGGCGCAGACCGACGACCTGCAGGAGGTGCCCACGTGCACAATAGGAGGCCGACGGCTGTTCCATGCCACAGGTCCCGTGGGTTGGGGAAGCGCCACCGCCACTACCCGCATCCGCAACCCCTACAGCACGGTAGGATGCTATTTCCTGACCGAGAGCGACGGCGACCCCCTGACAGTAGACAGCGCCACCTTCGTCGCTTCCTTCTATCCCACAGCCAACGATTACCACTCTCTTTATGAAAGAGACGAGCTTGCCTGGTATCACAGCGGAAGAAACCTCTACGAGAAGACGTCGGTGCCCTCGTCGTCCTATGCCACCTACGAGCTGCCTGCCCACGACACCAGCGGCACGCTGACCGTGGTGATGACCTACGTAGGCATGGGCATGGTCAGCGTTGAAGTGAACGACTCGGCGGTGGGCAACATCAACATTGCCACCATACTCTCGGACACCGAGAAGGCAGGCTCGAGGACGGTAAACTTCCAGCTGAAGAACATCCTGCGGGAGAAGAACACCATCCGTCTGCGCCAGACGTCGGGCGACGGGGTGCTGAATCTCGACTATATCGCGCTGACCATGCCTACGGCGGCACCGGCTCCACGTCTTTCCACCGATGACTTTGCCGCGCCGAAGTTCGTCTACCGCATCACCAACCAAGACCACCATGCCGACGAAGCTGCCGACATGATCATCATCATTCCCACCAGTCAGAAGGTGCGCTCGCAGGCCGAGCGCCTGAAGCAGCTCCACGAGCAGCGCGACTCCCTGCGTGTGCGCATCGTGCCCGCCGACGAGCTGTACAACGAGTTCTCCAGCGGTACGCCCGATGCCAATGCCTACCGCCGCTACCTGAAGATGCTCTACGACCGTGCGGAGACCGAGGCCTACATGCCCCGCTACCTGCTGCTCTTCGGCGACGGAGCCTGGGACAACCGCATGCTCACCAGCGACTGGAGCACCTTCTCGCCCGATGACTTCCTGCTCTGCTACGAGAGCGAGAACTCGTTCAGCACCACCGAGAGCTATGTCTCCGACGACTACTACTGCATGCTCGACGACGGCGAGGGCAGCAGCCTCACCCGTCAGGACAAGGCCGATGTGGGCGTGGGCCGGCTGACGGCACGTACCGAAGAGGAAGCCAAGATACTGGTAGACAAAATCATAGGCTACGTGGAGAACGCCCAGGCCGGCGACTGGCAGAACACGCTCTGCTTTATGGGCGACGACGGCAACGGCAACGTGCACATGACCGAGGCCGACGCTGCTGCCAAGTTGGCTCAGGAGGCCAACCCCTCGTTCAACATCAAGAAAATCTACTGGGACGCCTACCAGCGTACCACCACCTCCGTGGGCAACCGCTATCCCGACGCCACGCGCCTCATCAAGCAGCAGATGCAGCAGGGAGCGCTCATCATGGACTACTGCGGGCACGGCGTGACCTACTGCCTGAGCCATGAGCAGGTGGTGCGCATCGAGGATTTTGCTGCCCAGACATCGCTGCGCCTCCCCCTGTGGGTGACGGCCTCGTGCGACATCATGCCCTACGACTCGCAGGAGGAGAACATCGGCGAGACGGCCATGTTCAACACTCGTGGCGGGGCCATCGCCTTCTTCGGCACTACCCGCACCGTCTACACCGGCGACAACAAGAACATGAACTGCGCCTTCATCAAGCATGTGCTGTCCAAGGATGCCGACGGACTGCCAATGAGACTGGGCGATGCCGTGCGGCTGTCGAAGAACGAGGTGCGCGCCTATACCTCTGAATACCGACCCATCAACAAGCTCCACTACACCCTGCTGGGCGACCCTGCCCTGCGCCTGGCCGTGCCCACGGAGCGCATCGTCGTCGACAGCATCAACGGCCAGCCGCTCAGTAGCGGCAACGTCAGCCTGGGAGCAGGCGAGAAGGTCAGCGTGGCAGGCCATGTGGAGGGCAGCAGCCCCTTCGACGGCGTCGTCGCCCTGACGGTGAAGGATGTGGAGCAGGCAGTAGTATGCAGGCTCAACGACCCTGAGGGAGCCACCAGCGCCTTCACTTTCCAAGACCGTCCCACCACCATCTACAACGGGCAGGACAGCCTGCGCAGCGGACGTTTCCAGCTGTCGTTCGTCCTGCCACGCGACATCAGCTACAGCGACGCCTCTGGCCGCATCATAGCCTACGCCGTCAGCAACGACCACCAGCGCATGGCCAGCGGCAGCACAGAGGCATTCACCATGGGCAGTGGTGCCGACATGCTGAACGACGGCATCGGCCCCAGCATCTACTGCTATCTGAACACCAGCTCGTTCCAGAACGGAGGGTCGGTGAACACCACACCCTGGTTCTATGCCGAGCTGACCGACAAGGACGGCATCAACGCCGCAGGCAGCAGCCTGGGGCATGACCTTGAGCTGGTGGTCGACGGGGAACTCTCGATGACCTACAACCTGAACGAGTATTTCCAGTATAGCTTCGGCGATTACCGCACAGGCTCCGTGGGCTACAGCCTGCCTGCGCTGAGCGAGGGCGAGCACCGGCTGACCTTCCGTGCTTGGGACGTGCTCAACAACTCGTCGGTGGCCGAGCTGAAGTTCCGCGTGGAGCGCTCGCTCCAGCCCAACTGCTTCAGCGTGGAGTGCACCCGCAACCCCGCCACCACGAAGACCTCGTTCGTCATCAACCACGACCGCACGGGCAGTCAGATGGATGTAGAGCTGGAGATATTCGACGCATCGGGTCGCCTGCTCTGGCGCAAGAACGAGACCGGCGTCTCCACCGACAACACCTACACCCTCGACTGGGATCTCACCACCAGCAGCGGCAGCCGGCTGCACACAGGCGTCTACCTCTACCGCGTGCTCATCAGCAGCGACGGCAGCAAACGGGCATCGAAGGCGCAGAAGCTGATAGTGCTGTAAAAAAAGAGAAACGACCACTTCCCCGACCTTTTCCCGAAGGGAGGGGGCGATGAAAAGATAGAAACAAAACAATACAAGGATTATGAAAAAGATACAGCTGATAGGTTTATCATTTGTCATTTGTCATTTGTCGTTTAGCCCCGCAAGGGCGCAGGACAACTACAAGACCACGACGTTCAACCCCGTGGAGCATGCAGTCATCTCTCAGACCATCGCCCCCGACGCCCGTGCTGCCGGCCTGGGCGACGTGGGATGTGCCACCGACCCCGACGTGAACTCCCAATACTGGAACCTGGCGAAGTATCCGTTCTGCATCAGCCGCGCAGGCATCGCGCTGAACTACACTCCTTGGCTGCGACAGCTGGTGAACGACATCGACCTGGCCTACGTCGCCGGCTACTACCGCATTGGCGACTACGGCTCCCTGTCAGGCTCGCTGCGCTATTTCTCCCTGGGCGAGGTGTTTACCGCCGACGATTCCGAGATGACCGTCAACCCCTACGAGATGTCGCTCGACGTGGCCTACTCACGCATGCTCAGCGAGACCTTCTCCATGGGCGTAGGACTGCGCTGGATATACTCCGACCTGCGCTATGACTACAGCGAGGACTCGAAGCCCGCCTCGGCCTTCGCTGCCGACCTGGCCCTCTACTACAACAACTACATCATGCTGGGCAACCGTGAGTGCCAGCTGGGACTGGGTGCCACGCTCACCAACATGGGCAGCAAGATCTCCTTCTACGGCGACGAGGAGAGCCAGTTCATACCCGCCAACCTGCGCATTGGAGCCTCGTTGATGATACCCATCGACGAGTACAACCGCTTCACCCTGGCTGCCGATGCCAACAAGCTGCTCGTGCCCACCGTGCCCCGTCAGGGCGTCGACGAGTCGAACAGCGACTATCAGGACCGTGTGCGCCGCGAATACAGCGACATCAGCAGCATCAAGGGCATGTTCGACAGCTTCAGCGATGCCCCCGGAGGATTCAAGGAGGAGATGGAAGAGGTGCAATGGAGCGCAGGCGCGGAATACACCTACAACGACAAGTTCAGCCTCCGTGCAGGCTACCACCACGAGAGCCAGTCGAAGGGCAACCGAAAGTACTTCACCGTGGGCGGAGGATTCCGCATGAACGTCTTCTCCCTCGACGTGGGCTACGTCATCTCCACCGCCCAGACCAACCCCCTCGACCAGACCCTGCGCTTCACCCTGGCCTTCGACATGGACGGCATCAAGGACCTCTTCAAGTAACGGCAAAAACAGGAAATCTTCCCCGAAAAGCTCGGAAAAAAGCCTGAATTATTGTGCGGGTGCAAAGTTTTTATTACCTTTGCAACCGTTCTATAACCTGTTAGCTGGAGAAGCTTCAGCCGTAAACGGAAAAATTACAAAAAAAGACGTACAGACGATGAAAAAGATTTTACTCCTCATGACAGCAGCCTTCCTGCTGGGCAGCCATCCCATTCAGGCACAGCAGCAGGCAGAAGAATTCACCGTGGCAACACTCAACGTCGACGGACTGCCCGACGAGCTCATGGGCGTCAGCATCAATCCCGACGGACCAGGAGAGAAATACAGCCCCGAAATGGCCGAATACCTGCTGAAGAAAGACTACGACTTCGTGGGACTGCAGGAGAACTACAACTACTACGACCTGTTATTCCCGAAACTAGAAGCCACCTACCAGCACGACAACTGCAGGGGCAAGATTCTCGTAAAGAACTTCGCATACCCCTATCCCAACGACGGCGTCAACCTCATCTGGCGCAACGGCATACAGGGCGGGCGTACTGACAGCGTGCGCTGGAGAAAGTCCTACGGACTGCTAGACCATGCCTTCGACGACCTGCTGGCCAAGGGCTTCCGGCGCTACGACCTCACCCTGCCGGGAGGCGCCCGCGTAGTGGTCTACAACGGACATTGGGACGCTAGCGTCGACTCCGACGAAATAAAGGGTAAGGACGGACGCGACCGTCAGGCACGCCTCGTGCAATGGATGCAGCTGCGCGACGTCATCATGCGGCAGCTCGACGACAGGCCAGTCATCATCCTGGGCGACACATGGAGCTACTATTGCCGCGACAGTGTGAAGACACATTTCATAGACTACATACAGGCAACAGGACGCGCCACCGTAGCCGACGCATGGGTAGAGCTGGAGCGTAAAGGCGAATATCCCCACATGGTGGAAGGACCCGTCACGCGCGACCCCAACGGACATGGACACGTGCGGCAGGGCGAGATGCTAGATAAAATACTCTACATCAACCCCACCCACGGCAGCAAGCTCATACCCCTCAGCTATAGCGTAGACAGCCTGACCTTCATGCGCAGCGACGACCCCGCAGCACCCCTGAGCGACAGATTCCCCGTAGCCGTCAAGTTCCGCATCGAGCCCGCAGAGGAGACACCTCAGACCAGCCCTGCACGATGGATGGAGCAGCTCGACGACAGCAGGATGGTGACAGACCTCTCCCTGCCTGGCACACACGATGCCGCCACAGCCGAAGGATGGACAGGACTGGCAACCTTCATAGGCGACGCAGCAGCAAAGGCACAAGACCTCACCATCGAAGAACAATGGAACATCGGCGTGCGCGTCTTCGACATCCGTCCGCAGAAAGACGGCGACGTGCTCCGCTGCATGCACGGCATATCAGGCACAAAGCTCCTCGTGGGCGACTTCTTCGCCAAAATGCGCGACCTGCTGGCCGCCTCGCCCACAGAGTTCGCCATCGTAGCCACCAAGATCGACACCTCGAAGGGAGAGCCCGAAGTACCCGTCTGGGCACCCCTCTTCAGGTCCATCATCTACAGCGACTCCCTGCGCCAATGCTTCGCCGAGTTCAGCCCCACCATGACCGTGGGCGACCTGCGCGGAAAGATACTCCTGCTCTCGCGCAACCAGTACGACGAACAGCCCCTCGGAGGATTCATCACAGGATGGTCGTCCGACAAGGACTTTGCCAACCAGCAGGGAGGCACCATCACCGGAAGCAACGGCAACACCTGCCCCCTCTGGATGCAAGACTACTACGAACCCAACAAAGACCGTGAAGGCAAGGACAACGCCATACGGCTCATGCTCGACGCAGCCATGAACCGCGACCTCACCACGCAGCAGCCCGCATGGGTGATGAACTACACGGCAGGCAACACACAGTCGTTCCTCTCCGACGGATACCGCGAGAACGCCGTCTATGCCCACCAGGTAGTGCTCGACTACCTCAGCGACGAGACACACACCGCCTCCACAGGCATCGTCTTCATGGACTTTGCCGGCGTAGACCAGTCCGTGGGCAGCAGCGGCACAGCCTACGACGTGAAAGGCCTGAAGCTCGTACAGGCACTCATCGCCCAGAACTTCCGCCAAGGCACCACGCCCACAGCCATCAGCGACCTGAGCGGCCACGCCCCGAAGCACGCCCCCGACCAAGGCTGGTTCACCCTCGGCGGCGCACGCCTCTCAGCCAAGCCCTCGGCACCCGGCATCTACCTCCATCAGGGACGGAAAATCATTGTCAGATAACCAACAGCACACACAACATTATGAACATACGCGTAGGAATGGGCTACGACGTCCACAGGCTCGTCCCGGGACGTGAACTGTGGATGGGCGGCATACGCCTCGACTATGAGCTGGGACTCCTCGGCCACAGCGATGCCGACGTGCTCCTGCATGCCGTCTGCGACGCACTCCTCGGGGCCGCCAACATGCGCGACATTGGCTACCACTTCCCCGACACCTCCGCCGAGACCGAGGGCATGGACAGCAAAATCATCCTCCGCGACACCATCGCCCTCATAGCCACAAAGGGCTACCGCCTGGGAAACATCGACGCCACCATCTGCGCCGAGCGACCGAAGATGAACCCCCACATCCCCCAGATGCAGCAGACCATGGCCGAAGTCATCGGATGCGACCCCGACCAAATCAGCATCAAGGCCACCACCACCGAGCGCCTAGGATTCACAGGACGCCAGGAGGGCATCGCTGCATACGCCACCGTCCTCCTGCTCAAAGACCCGGAATAAAGCCCCTCAGCGCGCAGCGGATACGCTGTATCCGTAACCAGCGCACGCCGTTCAGGAAGAGCGCAGGCAGCTGACTTCTATCTACAGACTTCTGGCTGGTGACTTCAGTCAACTGACTTCTATTAGCGGAAAAGACGATAGCCGGAGATGAATTCACAATAAATAAGGCAACGATATAACAGTCGACCTCTGATTAATTCAGGCAACAATATTGCTGTTGACCTGAATTTACTTTCCGCATGGCGCTCCCTTCCCCTTGATGGGAGGGGAAAGGCTACGGGTAGGCGACCGCAGGTCGGGCGCTCAATCTCCGGTCGCTTGCTACCAAAGGGACGCAAGAATGCGGCTACCGCAGGAGAAGATGCCCTGAGTCAACTGCTATATTGTTGCTTATTTTTTTTGAACTTGCATTTTCTTGCCCTTTTCTTTGCACATATCATATTTTTTTCATATCTTTGCACAATCGCTTGTTCTTGCTTCATGCAATCGGCCTTAGGGCCGAACGAGTCCACGCGTGGGTGAGCGGGCGGTCTTATATATGAGCTAGTGGTTATGACACGAAATTAATAGATATGTTTCATTGGTTTGAACCATTTAATGTTGGAGAAAAAAGCAAAATGATAAACCACTAAAACGTTATAGCTTATGAAGAAGAAAATACTATCATTAGCGGCCATGCTTTTCTGCTTAACGACTGCATGGGCCTTCACAGTTGACGGCATCAACTACAATATCATGTCAACGGTTGGTTTGACTGTCGAAGTTTTAGGCGGTCCTGAGTACAGCGGAGAGATTGTAATTTATGATTATCCGCAACCAGCCGACATGTTTCTATTGTAGATGCGATGTTCAAACTCCGATGTGCAAGCGATGGAAGCTATCATAAGCCTGTCAAACAACTTGTCTCCAAAGTATCTGCGAT
>JAEEGG010004824.1_pt1 | contig 32528 bp, 24 predicted proteins | sample 9134161 | NCBI WGS metagenome assembly JAEEGG01 (sample SAMN16246543, study PRJNA631951) | gut metagenome | biome: gut microbiome; feature: rumen; material: CR-attached | host: Bos | place: Iran: Karaj | collected 2018-10 | reverse complement strand
GAGTGCAATACTGGCACGATACTCGAGTCAGATATAGATCAGTCCGAGTATCGTGGTGAAGATGTCGAGCCAGTGCGCTTCCAGGAAGGTCATCATATATTACTGATTTCTAAAAACTGACAGACAGGTGAGCCATCGCGTTGAATGGTGCCGAGGGGGCGAAGCCGGCCTCGTACTGGTCTGAGGTGTCCCAACCCGTCGCCTTTACCTGACCGTTCTCCTTGATGAAAGCAGGCGCGGCCCAGCCGTTATTGTCGTATTTGGCAGAGAAAATGTTGTAGAGGTTCACGCCGAGGGTCAGGTCCTTGATGCCCAACGACTTCAGGGCGAAGGTGTAACTGAGGTCGATATTTGTGGTGAAGTGGCCGTCGAGCATCATGCTCACATCTATGGGCTTGCCGTTGTCGTCGAGCGTCTGATAGCTCTTGAAGCCTGTGTTCGTCAGATACTGGTCGCCTACGTACTGGCTCTGCACGCTGGCCTTCATGCCGTGATAGTTGAAGGTCAGGATGTTGTTTAGGATGAAGTCGGGCGAGAACGACAGCGGAGTGTCACCCAGGCTCTCCACAGAGCCGTCAATCAGCGTCACATCCCAGTCTTTAGCACGGTTTTTCGACAGTGTGGCGTTGGCGTCCCAACGGAACCAGTCTGTGGGCTTCCAGGCTGCCTCCAGTTCGACGCCCAGACGGTAGCTCTCACCCACGTTCCTGGATATGGGCTCGCCGATAAAATTCAGTTCGCCCGTCAGCACGAATTGGTCTTTGTACGACATCCAGTAGACGTTTGCACCAGCCGTGAATCGCTCGCTCTGGAATTTATAGCCTCCCTCTAGGTCGTTCAGCCGTTCTGCCTTCTGCTCTATGCCGATGTTGTCACGATAGTCGTTACGTGTCGGCTCTTTATGGGCGATGGCGTAGGAGACATAAACCTTATGATGACGGGCGAAATCGTAGTTCAGGCCGAACTTGGGATTGAAGAAGTTGAATGTGTCGTCAATCACATACTTGCCGTCGGCGTTGGCACCATACCAGGTACCCGGATGCTGCGTCTTGTAGCCGATGTGACGGTACTGTAGGTCGATGAAGCCGTTGAACCCTCGGAAGAAGTCGTAGTTTATCTTGCCGTAAACGTTCCAGTCGGTCTTCTTGCCATTGCTGCGATAATATTCAAAGTCTGGCTTCAAGTCTATACCCACAGGCGGGTTCTTCACCCACGTCACCAGTCCGAATTGGTCGCCGTCATACTTGTTCCAGCCACCTCCGAAGGTCGCCTCGATATTCTCATGGTTATTGTACACCAGCGAGGCCACCACGGCATAGAAATTGTTGTCCATCTTCATCTGTCGGATCAGGTCGCTCTTTAATGTCTCAGGATCGATGCCGGATGCTGTAAGATGAATGGGCATGTACTCCGTCAGGTTGCGTTCTGGCTTATATTCCTCATAATAGCCGTCTCCCTTGGTATAGTGGGCAGTTACGCTCAGATTCAGTTCGTGGGTCAGTCGCTGGTTCCACAGCATTTGATAGTGCTGTTGGTGGTAGTTGTCAGTCTGTCCGTCGTAATAGTGGCGGTTGCCCTGCTCATCGTAATACTCTCCACATGAGTTGTAAGTGCGGCCATAAAGGCTTTGCTCGTACTTCGAGGTGTAGTTCCAGGCGTGGTAGGTTTGCTCCTCTCCATTCCATGTGATGAATTTCAGCACGGTATTGTCGCCAAAGTATCCTCCTTGAATGAAATACGAGTTCAGTTTCGTTGAGGCACGATCCAGATACCCCTTTGATCCGATGTTAGAGAGTCGGCCCTGAATGCCCCAGTGGTCTTTGATGAGTCCTGTGCTGAAGCGGAGCGTCTCCTTATGGCTGTAGTAGGAGCCGCCGGAGAGGTCGATGCCGAAGAAAGGTTGCATGCCGATGTTCTCAGTCTGCATGTTGAGCGTAGCTCCGAAGGCACCGGCACCGTTGGTCGACGTACCCACGCCGCGCTGTATCTGCATCGACTGCACACTGCTGGCGAAGTCGCCCATGTTGACCCAGAACACCTGGTGCGACTCGGCATCGTTCATCGGTATGCCGTTGGCTGTGATGTTGATGCGGCTGGGATCCGTGCCACGCACTCGGAGTGAGGTATAGCCGATACCGTTACCAGCATCAGATGTCATCGTCACAGATGGGGTCAGCGACAGCAGGTAGGGCACGTCCTGCCCGAAGTTTACTGCCTTCAGCTGCTCTTGTGTCATGTTAGTGTAAGCCACAGGCGTCTTCTTCGAAGCACGGGTTGAGGTCACCTGTACACCCTGTAGTTCCACACTCAATAGCGAGTCGAGGTCTGCCTGTGCATTTACAGTCGCCGTACCCATAATTGCCACTACTCCTAAACAAAATTTTTTCATACTTAGTTGTACCTTTAATCAATAAATAATGTAAAGGGGGAAATGTGTTGATCAGTCCACTATCCATCCCTACGCCGGCATGATCCGGATCAGGTTAGAGGGTATCATCTCAGCCCGCAATCGCGGACACCCCTTGAAATCGGCTGCAAAGGTACGAATAAGCGAGCAAAATACAAAATAAATCACGATTTATTTTTATCAAGAATTTGAGAATTAGAGAATTTTATCCGCAGATTATTTTACTCCCGCAGAAATTAAAGAAATAAAAGCGCTCGGCTTTGCCGCTTGCTACCATCGGGACGCAAGAAAGTGCCTTTGGCACAGGCTGCGCACAGATGAGCGAAGCGAATAATTTCATTTATTTCCTTTATTTCTGCGGGACTTTATAATTCTCTAATTCTCAAATTCTTGATAATTACCTGATTCCCATGCGGGCCTCGACGACGTTGACCACATAGTCGCCAAGTTTCTCACATTCGTTGATGATGTCCATGTAGATAGTGCCTACGGCGTAGGTATATTCGTGGTTGTTGATGTCGGTGATGTTCTGCGCTTTCAACTGGTTGCGGAAATTGTTGATCTCATGCTCGATGTTGAAGGTGCGGTTCACGTCGTAGCCCTCCTTGCGGCCACCCATCAGCTTGTTCATCTCGGTGAGCGAGTTGTCCGTCAGGCCCATCATCTGGTGGATGTGGCTGTACTGCTTGTCGTTGAAGTGATCCTGCTTGCCGTTGTACTTACGGGAGATGGTGCGGGCCATGTTGTAGCAGGCATCGCCGATAGACTCCAGTTCACTCACTTCACGCAGCATCGCACGGATCTTGCCCTTCGTGTCGTCGGAGAGGTGGGCGTCGCTGACGTTCTCGAGGTATTTGGCAATCTCCAGCTCCATATTGTCGCTGATATTTTCGTATTTCTCAATACGGGAATAGAGCTTGTTGAATTCTCCCTCCTTGTTGTCCTTCTTATTAGAGGAACTGCTGGAGAGGTTCAGCAGATCCTGCACCATACCGAACATGCGCTGCATACGCTCTGAGAAGGAACGGATCTCCTTCTGGGCCTCAAGCACAGAGAGCTCAGGGGTCTTCATGAAGCCGGCAGTAATGAAGTGCAGACGGAACTCGTCCTCCTCGTCCACGTTCTTCGGCTTGATAACCCAGCAGACGAGCTTCTCAATCTGTGGGATGAACCAGATGAGGATAAAGGTGTTAGCCACGTTGAAGCAGGTGTGGAAGGCTGCCAGCACGAAGCTCAGCTTGGCGGCATTGGCCATGAACACGCTGGCCTCCACCGTTCCCTTGACCATCGTGACGTCATAGCCCACGAGACCGCAGACGGCATCGATGAAGGGCCGGAACACGAACAGTATCCAGAAGACACCAAAGAAGTTGAAGAACATGTGCGACAGGGCGGCCCGACGAGCCTGGGTGTTGGCCGAGAGGGCTGCGAGGTTAGAGGTAACCGTCGTACCGATGTTCTCACCCATCACCAGGGCGATACCCTGATAGATAGGCAGCGCACCACTGGAGCAGAGGATCATCGTGATGGCCATCACCGCTGCCGACGACTGTACGCAGAAGGTCATGATGCCGCCTAACAGCAGGAAGACCAGCGTGGTGATGAACGACGTGGGATCAAACGATGCGAAGAAATTAAGCAATGTCTCGTTCTCGCCAAGATTCATCTCCGTACCCGTCATTCGGAGCGTGCCAAGTCCTAACAGCAGGAAGGACAGACCGAAAAGGAAGTCGCCGATATAGCGGTATTTCTTCAGATAGATGAGGATGATGCCGATGAAGAAGGCGGGGTAGACGGCACTGGTGATGTCGAACGACATACCTGCCGACATGATCCATGCCGTGAGTGTCGTTCCGATGTTGGCGCCCATGATGACCGAGATGGCCTGGGCCAGCGTGAGCAAGCCCGCATTGACGAACGACACGGTCATCACCGTGGTAGCTGTTGAAGACTGGACGGATGCTGTCACCAGCATACCTGTCAACATTCCCGTAAAGCGGTTGGTGGTCATGGCTCCGAGGACGTGACGCAACTGCGGTCCGGCCATCTTCTGGAGCGCCTCACTCATCGACTTCATACCGAACATCAGCAGGGCGAGGGAACCAAGGAGTTTGAAAATTACTAGCATAAAAGATATCTTTTGATTCGAATTCGGCTACAAAGATACGATAAAAAAGTGAAAAGTGAATAGTGAAAAGTGAAAAATTTGCTACCGCCATACAAAATTATCCATTATCCATTGTCCATTATCCATTTTTTTATATATCTTTGCGCCATAAAACAACAATCGAATATGGAAAAGACAGTCAAGATCCTTGTCCTTAACAACGGCAAGACGGTAGAGGTTCCCTTAGGTGCAAACCTCGAGGATGTGTATCAGCAGTCCGGGCTCCAGATGAAGTATGGCCCGATCTCGGCACATGTGAATAACAAGGTGGAAGGCATGCACTTCCGGATCTATAAGCAGAAGCAGGTGGAATTCCTGGATGTCACCTCGTCCAGCGGCAACAGGGCCTATACCAGATCACTCTTCTTCGTGCTCTGCAAGGCCGCCCACGAACTGTTCAACCCCTGTAAGGTGGCTATCGACATCCCCGTGTCGAACGGATATTATGTGAACCTGAACATCGGGCGTCCGGTGACACTCGAAGATGCCGGTGCCATCCGTCGCCGTATGCAGGAGATCATCGATGCGGCGATGCCCATCCATCGGCATGAGACGACCACCCAGGAGGCCATCGAACTCTTCGGCAGCCTGCACAACCGCTCGAAGGTGAAGCTGTTGAAGAGCTTCGGCAGCCTCTATACCACCTATTATGATATCGACGGCTATGTGGACTACTACTATGGCTCGTTGCTGACGAACACCTCTCAGCTGTACCTCTTTGGACTGGAGAAGTATTACGACGGCCTGCTGTTGCGTCTGCCCTCAAGGGAGCATCCCGACGAACTGGGCGAACTGATCCATCAGGATAAGATGTTCGGTATCTTCAAGGAGCACCACCAGTGGCAGGACATCATGGATCTGCGTACCATCGGTGACCTGAATGAGGTGATAGGTCTGGGCTATTCGCCGCAGTTGATTCAGGTGTCGGAGGCCCTGCAGGAGAAGAAGATCGGTCAGATTGCCGATGAGATAGCCCGTAAGAAGGGTATTAAGCTGGTGCTGATTGCCGGACCGTCGTCGAGTGGTAAGACGACAACCTGTAAGCGTCTCTCTGTCCAGCTCGCCGTCAACGGCATCAAACCCGTCGGCATCTCGCTCGATGACTATTTCCTCGACCGCGACAAGACACCGCTTGACGAGAAGGGCGACTACGACTTCGAGAACCTGCACGCCCTGAACCTGCCGCTGCTGAACGAACAGCTCTCGGCCCTTTTCCGAGGCGACGAGGTGGAGTTGCCACGATATGACTTCCCCACGGGCACCAGTCAGAAGAGCGGTAAGCGGCTGCGGCTGAAGGAAAAAGAGATTCTTGTCGTTGAGGGCATCCATGCGTTGAACCCGGAGCTGACATCGGAGATTCCCAACGAACAGATCTTCCGTGTCTATGCCTCGGCCCTGACCACGATCCTGCTCGACAACCACAATTATGTGCCCACTACCGACAACCGTCTGCTGCGCCGTATCATCCGCGACCATAAGTACCGGGCTGTCTCGGCTCAGGAAACCATCCGCCGCTGGCCTTCGGTCCGTGCAGGAGAGAACAAGTGGATATTCCCCTTCCAGGAGAATGCCGACGCGATGTTCAATACGGCGATGCTCTTCGAGTTGGCTGTCATCAAGAGTCAGGCGGAACCCTTGCTCCAACAGGTGCCGGAGAACTGTCCGGAATACGCTGAGGCCTATCGGTTGCTGAAGTTCCTGCGGTATATCCGTCCCATCCCCGACACGCAGATTCCGCCAACCTCGCTCCTCCGCGAATTCCTCGGCGGCTCGTCGTTCACCTACTAAGTTTTTTTTGACCACGAATTTCACGAATTTCACGAATTGGCTGCGCAATAAAATAATTAGTGAAATTCGTGTAATTCGTGGTAGGATAAAAACTCGTGTAATTCATGGTTATAAATACTGAATCTTGTATTTTTATTCGTTAACAGACGTAATTCGTGGTAGATTATTCACTTTTTGTGTTATTTCTTTGGTTATTTCGCTAAAATTGCATAATTTTGCAGCCGTTTTTATAGAAAGTTAGTAATAAACCAAATAATTATGGCAGAACAATTAGAAGTGAAGGAGTTGGATCAGGTTGTGGTCCGCTTCTCAGGTGACTCCGGCGATGGTATGCAGCTCGCCGGCAACATCTTCTCTACGGTCAGTGCCACCGTTGGTAACGGCATTTCCACATTCCCCGACTATCCCGCAGACATCCGCGCCCCGCAAGGATCGCTGACGGGTGTCTCAGGTTTCCAGGTACACATCGGTGCCGGTAAGGTCTATACCCCTGGCGACAAGTGCGACGTGCTCGTGGCTATGAACGCCGCAGCCTTGAAGACGCAGTACCGTTACGCCAAACCGGGTGCAACGATTATCATTGATACTGACTCTTTCGGTCCCAAGGATCTGGAGAAGGCACAGTTCAAGACGGAGGACTACCTCGGCGAGATGGGTATCGACCCGGATCGCGTCATCCAGTGCCCGCTCACCACGATGGTGAAGGACTGTCTGGCCGACTCAGGCATGGATATGAAGGCCATGATGAAGTGCCGTAACATGTTTGCCCTCGGACTCGTCTGTTGGCTCTTCGACCGCGACCTGAACCTCGTGGCCAACTTCCTGAAAGACAAGTTTGCCAAGAAGCCCGCTATCGCTGAGGCTAACATCAAGGTGATCCAGGCTGGTTATGACTACGGACACAATACCCACTCTTCGACGGTCAACGTCTATCGTGTGGAGTCGAAGACCAAGGAACCTGGACGCTATATGGACATCACGGGTAACAAGGCTACAGCCTACGGTTTCATCGCTGCTGCCGAGAAGGCCGGTCTGAAGCTCTACCTCGGTTCTTACCCCATCACGCCTGCTACCGACGTGCTACACGAACTGTCGAAGCACAAGTCGTGCGGTGTGATTACTGTTCAGTGTGAAGATGAGATTGCCGGATGTTCGTCAGCACTCGGTGCTTCGTTCGCTGGAGCATTAGGTGTGACATCGACCTCTGGCCCTGGCATCTGCCTGAAGTCTGAGGCCATGAACCTCGCAGTCATTATGGAGCTGCCGCTCGTCGTCCTCGACGTGCAGCGTGGTGGTCCTGCCACAGGTCTTCCCACGAAGTCGGAGCAGACGGACCTCCTGCAGGTCCTCTTCGGCCGTAACGGTGAGAGTCCGATGCCGGTAATGGCTGCCACCAGTCCTACAGACTGTTTCGATGCCGCCTACCAGGCTTGTAAGATCGCCTTGGAGCACATGACGCCCGTCGTGCTGCTCACCGATGCCTTCGTGGCCAACGGTTCCGGCGCTTTCAAATTGCCCAACATCGCCCAGCTTGACCCCATCAATCCTCCTTATGTTCCTGAGGAGTTGAAGGGTAAATGGACTCCCTACATGCGTGCTGAGAACGGCACCCGCTACTGGGCTGTGCCTGGTCGTGAGGGCTTTGCCCACATCCTCGGCGGACTGGAGAAGGACAACGCAACAGGCGCTATCTCCACCAATCCTGAGAACCACGACCTGATGACGCGTCTGCGCCAGCAGAAGATCGCGAATATCCAGGTGCCTGACCTCGAGGTCGATGGCGATGCCGATGCAGACCTGCTGATTGTGGGCTTCGGTTCTACCTACGGTCATCTGCGCTCAGCTATGGATGAACTCCGTGCCAAGGGTTACAAGGTGGCCCAGACGCACTTCAAGTATCTGAACCCGCTGCCCAAGAACACCGCTGCCGTCCTTAATAAATATAATAAGGTGGTGGTGGCCGAACAGAACATGGGTCAGCTCGCTGCCTACCTCCGCATGAAGGTCGACAACTTCGTCCCCTTCCAGTTCAACCAGGTCAAGGGCCAGCCCTTCGTCGTCGAAGAACTCGTCAACGCATTCGAAGAAATAATTAAAAAATAATTATAGGAAACGAATGTGAATAATATGAATAATTTTATCCACGAATAAGAATAATTATTATAAGAATTAGGATTAATTCGTGCGTATTCGTTTCAGTAAAAATATATAGTATGAGTTATACAGCACAAGATTTCAAGAAAGGCCAGCCGCGTTGGTGCCCGGGTTGTGGTGACCACTTCTTCCTGGCTTCACTCCATAAGGCTATGGCCGAGATCGGCGTAGCCCCTGAGAACGTCGCAGTCATCAGCGGTATCGGCTGTTCCAGCCGTCTGCCCCACTACATGGCCACCTACGGCATGAACACCATCCACGGTCGTGCCGCTGCCATCGCTACCGGTGCGAAGGTCGCTAACCCCAACCTCACCGTCTGGCAGGTGTCAGGCGACGGCGACGGACTGGCTATCGGTGGTAACCACTTCATCCATGCCAACCGTCGTAACATCGACCTCAACATGATCCTGCTCAACAACCGCATCTACGGTCTGACGAAGGGTCAGTACTCACCCACCTCTCCCCGTGGCTTCGTCTCGAAGTCAAGCCCCTACGGTACGGTCGAGGACCCCTTCCGTCCTGCTGAACTCTGTTTCGGTGCCCGTGGACACTTCTTCGCCCGTTGCGTCGCTACCGATGCCAAGGGAACGGTCGAGGTGCTGAAGGCCGCCTATGAGCACAAGGGCGCTTCTGTGACGGAGGTCCTGCAGAACTGCGTCATCTTCAACGACCACTGCCACGACATCGTCTACAACAACGAGGGTCGTAAGAAGAACGCCATCTACGTCCGTCACGGTGAGAAGCTCGTCTTCGGCGAGAACAATGAGTTCGGACTCGTGCAGCAGGGCTTTGGCCTGAAGGTGGTCGAGATCGGCAAGGACGGCTACACCATCGACGATGTACTCGTCCACGACGCTCACTGCGAGGACAACACCCTGCAGCTGAAGCTTGCCATGATGACGCCTGAGGATGGCTTCCCCATCGCCCTTGGTGTCATCCGCGACGTGGAGGCTCCTACCTACAACGATGCCGTACATGCCCAGCTTGCTGAGGTCTCTGCCCAGAAGAAGTACCATAACTTCACGGAGCTTCTCGAAACCAACGACATCTGGGAAGTGAAATAAAGGTGAAAAGGTAAGATAGTGCTTTTTCTAAACATCCACAAACAATTTCATTAATGATTCATATTTGTGGATAAAATTATGCCACCATCCAAATGAAGAATGGTGTGTTAAATTGATGCGCAGCATTCCGATAGCCGGAATTGCAGCGACATTTTGAAACAAAGTAAATCGAGTCCATTAATGATGAAGAAATTGATGATGATCGCTACCATGCTGGTAGCCGCGCTCACGGCAAGCGCACAAAATGACAATCTGAAAAACGAAATCGGTATCTACTATGGAGTCGGCTCGGCTTCAGATCTCTTCAGTGTCTTTTCTGAGATCTTCACATTTGCTACAGAACAAGACAGCTTCTGGGGCCCTGTCGGTGTGGAGTACTACCATCACGTAACGCCCGTAGTGGCTGTAGGCTGCGTGGCATCGATTGCCGGCTGTAGCTGGAAATCGGGCTCTGACACTAATACCACCGACTGGTCTTCCAAGTACATTACAGTGATGCCCTCTGTCAAGTTCAACTGGTTTAGAAGAAACCACTTCGGCATGTACTCATCGCTCTCAGCCGGAGCCATGTTCATGAGCAACGATATCGATGACAGCAAAGACTACAAGAAATCTGATTCTACCACTTGGTTCATGTTTCAGGTTACGCCCATCGGTGCAGAGTTTGGCGGCACAGCCTTCCGCGGATTCGTCGAGGCTGGTCTTGGTGAGAAGGGTCTTCTCTGTGCTGGTCTCCGCTACAAGTTTTAGTAACGCAGGACGGTTCTCCTATTGTAACAAAAGAACCGTCCCGCTGTGATATGACGAACTGGTAGATGAGGTGCGCAATACTCTCAATTTCCATGTTGAAGGGATGATTGCCAATGGTGATGATGTCCCCCAATGGCTTCGCGATGGCGACTTCGAATTTGAATACCATTTGGATGCGGCTGCTTTGCTACAGATGTGTGCCCCTTATGCTTCTATCGCCGCCATAAGCCGTGTTTCAGGCATTAATCAACATCAGCTCAGCCACTATGCCAACGGTCTGAAGAAGCCTCGTCCTGAACAGCGCAGGCGCATCGTTGGAGGACTTCACAAAATAGGCCGGGAACTTATCGCGGTGGAATAGAACATAGTGGGATTTGGGTGGAGAAAGCAAACAATATTTTGGCCACCACCCAAATGAAGAATGGTATGTTAAACTGATGCGCAAATAGATTGTTATTCAGTTCTAAGAGATTAAGGGGACGGCCTTTCGTGTCGGCTGACACAAAAGAACCGTCCCTCTGTGATAACGCTAAGACGTTAAGACGCCTGCGTGATAAATATTCCCCAATTTATTTGGAAGTTTCATATTTATTGCCTACATTTGCAGTCGAAATATACAATTACGATTATGACAATGATGCAATTAAACGCTGAGATGCTACGCAACACTCCTACAGATTTTAGTCGTGAGGAGTTTCTTGCACGTATTGAAAAAGCAAGAACACAACCAATTTGTATCTTTGCCCTCAATAGGATCCAATATAATCAGTAAGTAGCCCCAATGTAACAAGGATGCAGCAAGGGAGTAGCTCCTATTCATGTCCGATATATGTCCGGTATATGTCCGGTACATGTCCAGTAAATCACTGAACATCTACTGGACAAGTACTGGACATGTACTGAACAAGGATAGGAGGAACATTGAAGCAATATTGGGGCAGAGGTATTGGTAGAGTAGAAGTAGAATGGAGATAGGTATGTCATAAAGATGAATTAAAGATTAGGAGAAAAGAACGATGAAGAAGAAAGAAAGTGCAGGGTTAGGAATGACGATTCCCAAGAGGATGCGCATGGCAGGAATGACTTTTTACCTGCGTAACGGACAATTGGTAGGACGAGAGTCTTCCACACATGAGAAGCGGAGCAACACGCTGCCACAGTTCATTCAGCGGCAGAAGATGCGGCACACGATGGCACTGTGGAAGATGCTGCGGTTTTGCGACGTGATGTTCACCGAGCGACGGACGGCCTATCAGAATTTCGCGTCGCTGGCGAATCAGTTGCCTGTGGTGTATGTACCTGACAACGGTATTATGAATCAGGCATCGTTTCTGATGCCCGGTATTCCGATGAGCGACGGCATACTGCCGACGGTGAAGCTGGAGTTGGGAGAAGCCGATGGTACGCCTGCGTTGCTGACAGACCTCAAAGAAAGCGACCGGACGCACCATGCGAAATTGCGACTTTATATAGCCGTGCAGACAATAGAGGATGAGGTCTTGCCACGTGTCCGGTTCAGCATGCGCGAGGTGTCGTGGTGGGATATGACCGTGGTGGATGGCCGTCTGGCACTCGTTGGCGAGGAGTATGCCGACGAGATGAAGGGCTGGGCATTGGTAAAAGTGATTGACGGACGCTGTTCGCCACAAACCATCGTCACCCGCTGCACGGTGTACCAGCAATACACCACCGAGGAAGCCCTGGAAGTTGCTGCTGACAGCTACGGCGGACTCACCGAGTTTCCGATCCTGTCGCCACGATAGTTCATATCGCTACAATTAGATTTCCTTTTCGATTAACGATAATCAATTTCATTCAGTTGGCGTGTATACTCGCTAATGGAATGAAACAATAATAAAAATGTCCCCGCCACATTCTATCCTGCCACAATCGAAATATAAGGGACTGAGTATTTATTATAATGGAAGAGCCTTATCCTGTTTCATAATTATCCTATTTCCGTTCCTTGATATAAAAAAATGAATAAAAGTTTGGATGTTCCATTTTTTTTCGCTATCTTTGCCCCTGTTATTGATAGCGATGACATTGTTTAATTAAAAAAACATTTGAAATATGACGTAAAAGTTAATTGAAGACTTGCGCCTATTCTTTTGTGCCATCGCCAAGCGAAATTTTCCCGATTATTCACATATAAAGATAAAACGATTATGAAAAAACTAATCCTTTTCTTAAGAACAAAACGACTGCTATCCACATGGGCTTTAACTTGTTTATTACCGCTAATGACTTGGGCTGCCGTCTGGCAAGACCCTGAGACGAAGGTGAACTATTCGTATACACCAGGTTATACATCTGCCTATGTTACGTCAGGAGGTTATAATCCCGGAAGCAATACGGATATAGCAGGTTCGCCAGACGCGGCAGGTGATATTGAAATTCTTTCATCTTTTACGGTTAATGGTAATACTTATTCAGTGAAAAGCATTGGATATGGTGCATTTTATGGATGTAATTCCTTGACAAGTATTTCTATCCCTGAGAGCGTAATTGAAATCATGGACTGTGCATTTGAGGGTTGTAGTAATCTGATGGATATTGTTATTCCAGAAAACATGATATACATTGGAGATGCCTTCAGAGGAACCTCATGGTATAATAACCAACCAGATGGCCTTGTATATTTAGGAAATGTTGCATATAGCTATAAAGGGAAGATGCCATCAAATACAAGTGTTGTAATAAAAGATGGATGCTTGAGCATAGCAACTAATGCATTTGAGAGTTGTAAAAATCTGACGAACATCACCATCCCAGAGGGTGTAATTTATATTGGCGAAAGAGCTTTTTATAATTGTGACGGATTATCAAGTATTACAATTCCAGGAAGTGTGACCCGCATCGGACATGAAGTTTTCTCAGGTTGCGACTATCTGGCAAACATCACCTTATCTGAAGGTATAACTAATATTAGTCCCAGTGCTTTCGCGTATTGTAATGGTCTGAAAAATATCATCTTGCCAGAGAGTTTGATAAGCATTGAAATGGAGGCTTTTGCTAATTGTGCCAGCCTAACGACCATCACCATTCCAGCGAGTGTAACCACCATTAACGATGGTGTTTTCAGGGACTGCTACAGTTTGGCAAGCATCAATATTCCTGAAAGCGTGACATACATCGGTGAAGAAGTATTCGATAATACCGCATGGTTGAATAATCAACCTTCTGGATTACTTTACATTGGTAAGGTTGCCTACAAATTCATAGGAACGATGCCAGAAAATACGGAAATTATTATTAAGGATGGAACTACACAGATTTCTGGTTCCGCATTTTATGGCTGTAGCGGTTTAACATCCATAACTATTCCTAATAGCGTTACTTACATCGGTGGTTATGCATTCCTAAATTGTTCAGGATTGACCTCATTAGTTATTCCAAATGGAGTGAAAGGAATAAGTGGTCAAACGTTTTATGGCTGTAGTGGTTTAACATCCGTGACCATCCCTTCAAGTGTAAATTTCATCGGCTATAAAGCTTTCTCTGGCTGTAATAGTCTGACAACTATCACTTCATACATTATAGAACCGTTTGCCCTTAATTCTGAGATCTTTTCAAATGAATGCTATCAGAATGCCACTCTCTATGTTCCAGAAGATGCACTCGAAGTTTACTCGAAAACAAATGGGTGGAAAAACTTCACCATCCTTCCCATTATTTCTTTCCAAGACTGTAGCCTCTCCATCTCACTGCCCGACGGTACCAATGCCAAAGATTATTCGAAGATGTGGTTAGAGTTGATCAATATAGAGAGCGGCCAGCGTATGCACTACGTTATGACAGACCGTACTCTCTACACCTTTGCAAATGTCGGCAGTAACACATCATGGAATGCCACGTTGCGCAATGAACGAGGTGATGTGTTTGGTCAGATAGATAATATAGAGGTGAAGAACAAGGATGTGTCTGTTACGTTCACCTCGTTGTCGAAGCCACAAAACGTTTCGCTTTCTGTGCAGACTCCTGATGGTAAAGATGTGACGGATAAAGTGAAAATCACTTGGACGGATGAAACAGGCAATTATGTTGCACAGGGTAGCACACTAACAGGCCTACCCGCTGGATACCAAGCGAATTACCAGATTGTTCTTTCACAGGAGTTAGCAATAGCGTATAATACACCTCTTGCCGCAGAATATACGTTGAAAGACGGTGACAATCAGATTGTATGTCTTTTGGAAGCAATCAAACAAATAACACTTTCAGGTAAGGTGAAAGATGTAAAAACGGGACTTCCATTGAGCGGAGCCACAGTCAGTGCGTCTCAGACTTTTGGTGGGAAATATAGTAAAACACTGAATGCAAAGACAGACGGAAACGGTGTGTTCACTCTTGATGTTGCCTGTGTTCCTACTCTATTGGCCTTTGCTGCCACAGACTACATTTCGCAAACCATTGATTATTCTAACAACAACTTTGGTGAACTAAACCAATTCTCTGTTCCCGATGTATCGCTGAAATCCATCACTGGAGCCACGGTCTCTATAGAGATCATGTACACCACATGCGATGGTGAGACACAAAACTGGTATAGTGATCATCAGAATATAAGTTACGAACTATTCAACGTAACCAAGAATCACGCCATTAGTCAATATAATGTGCAATATCCGCAGATTGTTCTATTAGAGGAAGTTGAAGATGGCGATGTCCTGCATCTAACGGCCACCAGCCGTACCAATGCCTTCAATGCTGCGGAAGCAACGACAACTATTGCAGAACAGAAGGCAACCGCATCGTTTGGCATTACGGAGTTAGGTAAAATTAGGGCTTCGTTTGCTCAAACAGGTAATACTGCGGTCGTTGGCTCTTTGTATGATGCATCGGGTAAGCTAATCAAAACCTATAATTACTCCGAGGCACAACTTACAATTAACGACCTTGCCGATGGCGAATATACATTGGTTTCGATGGGCAGCAGCCGCTTATTCAACACTATCTACGATCTCAGTCAGCTACCTCAAATGGGGCTTTTAGCTGGTACTGACTATGCGCAGAATTCAGTGGTGGTAAGGAGCGGATCTATCAGCCTGATCAACATCGATCAGGTACCGAGATTTGACGAAAGCAAACTTTATTATACAGGAGATAATACTTCATTTACAGTAAATAAGTCTAGCATCGTCGTCGGCAACTACCTCACATTGACTGGGCACATCGACTTCAAGCCAGACTTTGCGGCAAATGTCAGCAATGTACAGATGGTTGTCGACCTGCCGGAAAACTGTTCATTTATAGAGTACTCTGTTATGGTGGGTAACTCTATCAGTGCTTATACTCTTAACGGGAATCAACTCACAATCCCTATGGCTCGTTACACTGACCGAGTTCGTTTCTGTATCATCCCCACGGTTGGTGGCGAGTATGCTCCAAGTGCTTTCGTACAATTCGATCTCAAGGGTGAAACCGTGACGCAACCTATAGGTTCGGCCAACTACACGGCCAAAGACCTGTCTATATCTGTGCCCTCAACGGTGGCAAAAACCTCAATCCCCATAAACGGTATGGCTTTTGGAAAATCAGAGATTGAGATTTACGACAATGATGTATTGATAGGTCAAACCACGTCTCTTGCAAATGGTATGTGGACAATATCTTGTGAATTGAATCAGCCGTACAATCTCTCCACACACAGCATCTATGCACGGGTAACTACGAAACAAGGATTGGAGTTGCAATCTGAAATAAAAACAGTTCAATATGACAAAAACGCAGTGGAGGTTTCTAAAGTGATAATGACAAATACAGCTCATCCCTCGGGTTCGTTAAATCTTTGTCAATACACTACAGTTTTCGATTTCCAAAACAGTCAATCCTCTATACCTGCCTATTGGTATTGGCCATCATATCCAGACTTTACTTTTGTAGTTGATTTTACTAATAATGACCCTGCCATTATATCAAACGTAGTCCTTCATGTATTTACAACGTCAGATGCGGTAAAGAATCTGTATCCTGTCTATGATAAAAAACTAAATGCATATGTAGCATCAGACAAATTCTATTCAAATGCGTTGCCAGAAACAGTTAGTGTCAGCTTTGATGCTAATACCAACATATATGGTGATGCGCAGAAAGTATCTGATGCTTTTGACTCTGCAAATCGTATGAAGGAAGAAGTTCAAGATGGCAATGTTATCAATTTGTTAACCCAACTGGACAATGCCGATGATGAAACACAGGAAAATAACATAGTTGAAGAACTATATGAGAGATTGGGGATTCAAATCGAGACAATTGAAGTTACTGATTTTGATACACAATTGAATAACTTTGAAAATGACATAACCTTCCCCGAAGTTCCTTTGGTTTTATCAGACGGATCGTTAGAAGTTACTTCCGAAGGCGAACATTGTCAGTTGTTTGTATCATCATATACAGAAAACAAGGAGAATATCGACATAAATGACTTCATACCAAGTGAATTAAATGATGGTTCTATCTTATATTTTAGGGCATCGGATAAGTTGTATGAATTTCTTAATTTAAAAGAAGATGTCTTTATACGCCTATATATCAGCAGCAATAATAACACCGCGTTTGCTCGCAGAATTTCAGGCAAGGATGCATTACAAGTATTTGTTACAGCTTTTGATAATTATGAAACCATTATAAAAGGACTGAACATGGATATCAATACTCATCGATTGGAACTGCTTGCAAAGATAAATGGTTCTGTAGCCAACTATACTTCGAAACTAAACGAAGTAGAATCTCTTTTAGAATGGATGAGGTCGAATGGTAAAGCAGCCCAATATAGATTAGCCTATGAAAGTTTGATTAGCCAAAGAAGGGCTATATTAAATGCTTTGGCTCCTTTTAAAATAGCATTGAGGACAATAGGAGCTATTTTTAAGGCTATTAAATTTTGGTCTGCTTACCAAGATGCTGTATACGCTGGCGAGAGCTTAAGGGAGTGGATAGAAATCATCCGCACAATAGAAGGTATAGACTGCCCTGGCATGGACGAGTTGGCACAAGAGGCTTTAGGGTATGCAAAAAGCGTTGGAGTTGGATATGCAGCAACACTTGCTGCAGATGTAGCTACATTGTCTTTCTTAAAAACTTCACTATCTTGTGGGCTGGCATCTAAAATAACCTTAGCGATTGGTGATTTTGCCATTATCCAGGGAGGAATTAACAAAATTATAGATATACGTTGTAAATCAAGAATAAGAAATAAGATTCCTGTATTAAAGTGTAAACCTGATGACCCCAATCCTCCAATGGCTCATGAGCCTCGAGTTCCACATGTAATGGATCCTTCTGGTTACGTTTACGAAGGTGTAACATCCAATCGTATTGAGGGCGTAACAGCAACAGCCTATTATAAGGAAATGGTGGAGGACATGTATGGAGACCTTCATGAAAATATCGTAAAGTGGGACGCTTCTGAATATGCACAGGAGAACCCACTCTTTACGGATGAGTACGGAATGTATGCTTGGGATGTTCCACAGGGACTTTGGCAAGTAAAGTTCGAAAAAGAAGGCTATGAGACTGTCTACTCAGAATGGTTGCCCGTTCCTCCACCCCAGCTTGACATCAATATCGAGATGAGACAGAGCAAACAACCGGAAGTAAAGAATGCCCGTGCCTTTGAGGATGCCGTAGAAGTGGAGTTTGATAAGTATATGATGCCCGAACTGTTGACTACGGAAAATATTATTGTGATGCAGAATGGAGAGGCAGTTGAGGGCAGTGTGGAATTGCTCAACAGTGAAGCCGTAACCGAAGGGAGCAACGAGACTTTTGCCTCAAAAGTCCGCTTCAATGCTACCCAGCCATTTATGGAGCAGGAAGTCACACTGATGGTAAGGAACCGTGTGAAGAGCTATACAGGCACTCCTATGCAGGACAACTACCAGCAAACGTTCTTTGTTGAGCAAGAAATTAAGCAGATTGTCAGCGATGAACAGACGCTTGTCGGCTATGGTGAGAATGCAACGCTAACAGTGTCCGTATTGCCAGCCTCGGCATCAAAGGGCAAGATGCTGAACGTCAAGACGTCCTCACCGATGATTCTTGGCGTGGAAGCAGAACAAGTAATCATTGGCAATGATGGAAAGGCAGAAATCACAGTGTCTGGCGAACTGCCTGGTACTGCTGGTTTAACCTTCTATGTAGAAGGTACGGACAAGACAGCCATCACCATTGCCAACGTTGAGAAGATTTATCGGGCAGTAGCAACTCCAACAGCGAGTATCAGTAGTGGCCAAGCCGTGGGGATTGGTACGCAAATAACGCTGAACTGTGAAACCGAGGGTGCAACAATCTACTATACGCTTGACGGTTCATGTCCCTGTGATGAGACAAAGCGCATTGAGTACACTGAGCCTATAATGATATCGAAGGGTACGACCTTGAAGGTTATTGCTGTGAAAGAAGGTATGGATGACAGTGAAATCGCAGAGTTTATCTATGGTATTCTAGGGGATGTCAACGGTGATGGCAAGGTGGATGTTGCCGACGTGGTGGCTGTGATGAACTACATTCTAGATAAGCCGACAAATGCATTTAACTTTGATGCTGCCAACATGAATGGAGATAATGTTGTTGATCTTGAAGATGTTGAGAGTATTGTTAATACCATTATGGGGCAATAACTGATGTGCGAATAATCATGCGTAAAGGGTCAGGGGGGTAACCTTTGGCCCTTTGCTGTGTGCCCTGATTGCTTAAGGTTTCAGGGCGATGAACCAGGCAATATTATAATCGCCAGTGAAGTGAAGCCGTGGAAGCCTTCGCTGCTGGGCAAGTTTGATGATGAATAACAACGGTTCTTTTGTTACACAGGAGAGCCGTCTCTTTTTATCTTCGATCAGATGTTTAGCAGATGTACATAGAAATTTCTTCTGTGTTACACTTTCCATGTATTTCACTTCACTTTCCTATTCTTCTCCACTAATACTTTTTTTGTTTTTGATGTTCTTTTTTTCTTTTCAAAGTGTAGAAAGTGTAACAAAGATGGTGTTTAACAGATGCCGATGTATTTCTTGCAACGAAGCCTTCTAACACTTTTTTGATGGCCATGGAAAAAGTGTTGGAAGGCTTCGTAAAAATCGGGGGTCTGATCTATGTGCTCGCACCCGAGGCGAATAGCGGCGGCGGCAACGACGTTAACTGATGAAGATGGGGCTCGCAATGCGGGTCCCATTTACTTTGGGTCGCTAAAGTAGGGTAGTAGTAATTCGGCCGGTAGTAATAATTCGGTATTTTCAGTCACATTTTTAATGAATAATTTGGTAGAATCTGAGGAAATCATTACCTTTGCAACCGCGTTAAACATTTTAAATAATTGAAACAATGAAAAAAATTCAAATGATGATGCTCATGATGCTGGTGGCATTCATGGGTCTGTGTGTTCAGTCATGCGGTAGTGATGATGATCCCGAAACCGTTCAGAATTATACCTTAAAGGTTGCTTTGCATGATGCCGGTAATCTGGATGAAGCCAGTGCTACTGCCATGGCTTCCATTTTACCTAACTATTCCCAGACAATGAGATGTACAGAATCTCAGGCAAAACAAGCCCTCGATATAGCAATGGAGGAGAATAAAACGAGTATTCCTGTTGCTAATGAAAACGGTGAATACGTCAATTATACTCTTAAGTTCTATCTGGTTGATGAATCCAACAAGGAAGTCTATTCAAAACTCCTGGTTATAAAAGACGGTTCATGGACTATTAAATAACAAAAAAACAATATTGAAAGAAACGGGAGGGTGTGTTCACATTGACACACCCTCTTATCTTTGATGGCGCGCCATTTGTCTGCCAACATACGGCCTTTAGTGATGATTTCTTTTGCTATGTCTACTTGTCAATCGGTCTTGATGCCACAGCGGGTAGACTTAAAACGTGTATTTATACACTCATTATTCGGGAAATAGTGAAGAGTGAAGGGTGAAAAATGAAGAATTCTTCGTACCTTTGCAGCCGCAAAATTGATTGCCATTCATTATTATTGTAAATCTTTAAATTGTAGAATAGATGTTTCATATTTACGAAGGCTTCCATCTCGTTGATGCATACCACAAGGTGCGCCATCAGCGGAAGTATCATCCGGAAGACAGCTCTAAGCGTGTCATCAAGATTGCCCTTGTGGCATTAGTCACTCTCCTGCTCTGGAACATGCCTGCCGAGTGGTACGGCATTCAGAACCTGACGGTCATCCAGCAGCGCATCATTGCCATCTTCGCCTTTGCCACGCTGATGTGGGTCCTTGAGATCGTGTCGTCGTGGGCTACGTCGGTGGCTATCATCGTGCTGATGCTCCTCTTCTGTACCGACAGCGGCATCCTGCCGATGGTGAATGAGGCGGAGGTAGGCAAACTGCTCTCCTACAAAGGGGTGATGGCAACGTTTGCCGATCCTGTGATCATGCTGTTCATCGGTGGCTTCGTATTGGCGATTGCCGCCACGAAGACGGGACTCGACGCCCAGTTGGCGAAGGTGCTGCTGAAGCCTTTCGGTACGAAGAGTGAGATGGTGCTCCTGGGCTTCCTGCTGATTACGGGACTCTTCTCGATGTTTGTGTCTAACACGGCGACGGCTGCCATGATGCTGACCTTCCTCACACCGGTGTTCCGTCAGTTGCCACCAGAGGGTAAGGGCCGCATCGCACTGGCAATGTCTATCCCTGTGGCAGCCAACCTCGGTGGTATGGGTACGCCCATCGGTACGCCGCCGAACACGATTGCCCTGAAATACCTCAACGATCCTGAGGGTCTGAACCTCGGACTGGGCTTCGGTCAGTGGATGATGTTCATGTTCCCGCTGGTCGTCGTGCTGCTGTTCATCAGCTGGCGCATCCTGCTCAGCATGTTCCCCTTCACCCAAAAACGCATCGAACTGAATATTGAGGGCGGCATGCAGAAGGGTTTCCATGCCAATGTGGTCATCGTCACGTTCTTTGTCACGGTAGCCCTCTGGCTGCTCGACAGTGTCACAGGCATCAACTCCTACACAGTGGCTATGATTCCGTTTGCCGTGTTCGCCCTGACGGGTGTCATCAATAAGCGTGACTTGGAGCAGATCAACTGGAGTGTCATCTGGATGGTGGCCGGCGGTTTCGCCCTCGGCTATGGTCTTAACGGCTCCGGCCTGGCCGCCAATGCTGTGGAGAGCATCCCCTTCGCTGAGTTCTCCCCGTTGCTCATCCTGCTGCTCGGTGGAGCCATCTGCTACCTGCTGTCAAACTTCATCTCGAACTCCGCTACGGCAGCCCTGCTGATGCCTATTCTCGCCATCGTCTGCGGTGCCATGGGCGACAAACTCAATCCTATTGGAGGCACGCCCACCGTCCTCATCGGTGTTGCCATTGCCGCTTCGAGTGCCATGATCCTGCCTATCTCTACGCCACCGAATGCCCTGGCCTTCGCTACAGGCCATGTGAAGCAGAACGAGATGGCCAAGATGGGAATCATCATGGGTGCCATCTCGATGGTCCTTGGTTTCGCCCTCGTCTACCTGATGGGCACGCTACACCTTATTTAATATAATAGACAACGAATTACACGAATTACACGAATGGGCTACCGCCGCAATTGAATTCGTGAAATTCGTGTAATTCGTTGTTTTTAAGAACTCTATAGTTTGTACATGAACGGCAGTTGCTGCGCCTGACGGAGTATGTTTTCCGCCAGTGCGGCATTGGAATCCTGTTCACCGTTGATGACATCGTAGACGGCCTTGATGCCATAGAGTCCGCCGCCCTGCTTGAGCACGTGGACCAGACAGAGGTTCTGCAGGCCAACGCTCTCAGAGAGGATGTCGAGGTCGGTGATGGCGAGCTGGGAGAGGGCCAGCTGGTAGGCATCATCACTGTCCTCTTCCAGGAACTGCTGCACGTCGCCGAGGTTCGTAAAGCGGAATTCCTCGAGGATAGGCAGGAACTGCATCATCGGGGCTGGGAAGATCTCGGCCTGGTTGACGGCAGCAATGCGCTGGTTCAGGCGTTCGAAAGGCTTCAGCTCCAGGTACTGGCGGAAGGACTCAGTAGAGAGCGACACCTCGTTGAAATGTCCCGACTTGACCAATGCCTGCACCTGCCGACGGTATTCGGTCATGGTAGTCCGCAGACGGCTGAACTCATCGTCGGCCATCTCGAGCATTCCGGCCAGACGGCTGAACTGCCTGACGAACTCTGGTGGCAGCTTGACGGCACCCTTGTAGCCGATGTCGTGCTCGATGGCCGACCATACATGCTGCAGGGCCGTCCGCATCTGTATCTCGAAGGGAATATTGCGCAAAGGGCCTTTCTTCAGATAACAGATGTAGTGGAGTGAGAGGTAGCCGAAACTGTTCAGCTGATGCTTCCGCTTGTCGACGGAGTTCTTCCAGTCGATGTCGAAGATGTTCTTGGCGATGACGGCCACCTTGTCCACGTCATCGGTATAATAGGTGACCACGCGGATGCCCACGACATCGGTGACATCGTTGAGCGTCTTGTACTTATACCCTTTCTTCTCCAGTTTTCCTGCCAGCGACTCTTCCGTCTTTATGCGGCGCTCGAAGGTGTTCAACTGGATGTTCTGCTCGCGCAAAGCCGCCTGGAGCAGGTCTGAGGCCTGCTCTGCCAGTTGCTCCAACTGCGGCAACTCGTTGCGATACGCGTCTAACAGTTCCTCGGTATGGGGGCTCAGGGCGGTCATACGAACTCGAAGAGGTGGGTGAAGCCTGTCATGGCAAACACCTGGCGGAGATTGTCGTTCATGCTGGCGACGCATACCTTGCTGCCCTTCGACTTGGCAACTTTGAGCAGTGTCAGGAACAGGCGCAGGCCGCTCGAAGAAATGTAGTCGAGTTTCTCGCAGTCGAGAATGATGTCGTGACCTTCGCAGTCGTGGAGTACCTTCATCTCCTGTTCTGCCTGAACGGAGGATGCTGTGTCGAGGCGGCCTTCAAAGTGCATGATGTACTTGCCGTCTTTTTCCTCAAATGATGTCTTCATTTTATTTTACTATTTAGTTATTAATGATAATATCTTTTATTTTTTCAATTTCTTCTTCAGTGTCAGGACATTGTGTCCGTCTTTATATTCGTACTTGATGTCGTCCATCAGTTGTCTGACAAGATGGATGCCCAGACCGCCGATGGAACGCTCTTCGGCAGAAAGGGTCGTGTCGACCTCGCCCCTGGTCGTCGGGTCGAAGGGCTTGCCGCTGTCGCTGATGACGAACGTCAGGCCGCTGCTGTCTGTCTGGACCGAGATGTCCACATAGCCTTTCGTGCCTTCAGGATAAGCATAGCTCATCACGTTGACGACGGCCTCCTCTAAGGCGAGGTTCATCTGCATCGTGGTCATCATATCGACGTCATTCGACTCACAGACCTCTTCGATGAAGGCTGCCAGTTGGGGCACCTCCTGAACGTCGTTGGACAGTGTGAGGGTCCAATGACCGCTATTGTTGTTGTCTGCTTCTGGCATAGTTATCGCTTATCTGCTATTTTACGGAATGACTGTAACTTCTCACCGTAGCAGAGGTCACCGCAGTCGCCGAAGCCGGGCACGATGTACTTCTGTTCGTTCATGCCCTGGTCGATGGCGGCGCACCAGATATGGCTGTTCTCGGGCAGGGCCTCCTTGACAACCTCGATACCTTCCGGTGCAGCGATGACACAGCAGAGATGGATCTTCTTGGGCTTGCCCGTCTCCAGCAGAGAGTCGATGGCGGCTGCCAGCGATCCGCCTGTTGCCAGCATCGGATCAACGATCAGCAGCGTCTTGTTCTTCACGCTTTGCGTGGCGATATACTCGGTATGGATACCCACCTCGGTATGCTCACGGTTGATATACATACGGAAAGCGGATACGAAACCGTTGTCGGCCTTGTCGAACACTTCGAGGAATCCCTCGTGGAAGGGCAGGCCTGCCCGGAGCACGGTGGCGATGACCATGTCGTCCTTTGGCAGGGGAATGTCTATTGTACCCAAAGGCGTGGTGACGGTCTTGGACTTGTATTCCAGAGTCTTCGACAGCTCGTAAGCCATCAACTCGCCGATGCGCTTGATGTTATGCCGGAACAAAAACCGGTTTTTCTGATAGTTCTTGTCGCGAAGCTCAGACATGTAGAGGTTCATGATAGAGTTGCTCTGACTGAAGTCCGTTATCTCCATACCGATATTGTTTTTATTATTCTGAGTGCAAAGATAAACAAATTCTTAGAAATAGTACCATTTTAAAGACATATTAACATACGAAGAGACATTTTTATTATGTTCGTATGTTAAATATGTCTATTATTTGTTCATATGTCTAAAAAAAGTAGTACCTTTGCAGCGGATTTTATAGAAAGCGACTATGCAGACAAACACTCATTTGGCCCGTCTGATTCATGATCAGGCGAAAAAGTATGGAAACCGCGAGGTGCTGATCTACAAGGATTTCGGCGGCAAGGAATGGAAGTCGTATTCCTGGAATCAGTTCTCCCAGACGGTGAAGATTGTGTCGAATGCCCTGCTGAACCTTGGTGTGAAGGTACAGGAGAACGTAGGCATCTTTTCGCAGAACTCCATCCAGTATCTGTTCTGTGACTTCGGCGCATGGGGCATCCGCGCCGTTACCATCCCCTTCTACGCTACCAGCTCTGAGCAGCAGATCCAGTTCATGGTGAGCGACGCGAAGGTGCGTTTCCTCTTTGTCGGCGAGCAGGAACAGTACGACAAGGCCCGCCGGGTGTTCCTCACCTGCAAGACTTTGGAGCGCATCATCATCTTCGACCGCGGTGTGCGTATTGCCGAACAGGATGCCAACGCCATGTATTTCGACGACTTCCTGAAGTTGGGTGAGAACTTGCCGCGCCAGACGGAGGTGGATGCCCTGACGGCAGCTGCCTCGATGGACGATATCGCGAACATATTATATACAAGCGGTACGACGGGCGATTCGAAGGGTGTCATCCTTACCTGTGGCCAGTATCATGCCGCGATGGAGGCCAATAATAAATGTGTGCCGGTGGGAGAGAACGACCGTGTGCTGAATTTCCTGCCGTTTACCCATATCTTTGAGAAGGGCTGGAAGATCCTCTGTCTGACGGAGGGAGCCACGCTGATCGTGAACACCTATCCCTTAGAGGTGCAGCAGTCGATGAAGGAGACCCATCCGACGTGCATGTCCAGCGTACCCCGTTTCTGGGAGAAAGTCTACATGGGTGTGCTGGAGAAGATCGAGACGGCCAGTGCCCCGAAGCGCAAGCTTTTCCAATATGCCCTGAATGTCGGCAAGAAACATAACATCGACTATCTGTCCAAAGGCAAGCGCCCGCCGTTGGCGTTGCACTTGGAGTATGAGATGCTCAACAAGACCGTTTTCTCTCTGGTGCGGAAAGAACTGGGACTGGAGAATGCCCATTTCTTCCCAACGGCAGGAGCCACGGTTAATCCCAAGGTCGAAGAGTTCGTCCATTCCATCGGTATCAACATGGTGGTGGGCTATGGCCTGACGGAGAGTCTGGCCACCGTGAGCTGTAACCATTTGGGTGAGCCGTTTACCGTCGGCGGTGTGGGCATCCCCATCGAGGGCATCAGCATCCGTATCAGCGATGAGGGCGAGGTGCTGCTGAAAGGCCCGACGATCACCATCGGCTATTACAACCGCGATGACCTGACGAAGGACGCCTTTACCGAAGACGGTTATTTCAAGACCGGCGACTCGGGCTATCTGAAGGGTGGTGAGCTGTTCCTCAAGGAGCGCATCAAGGATCTCTATAAGACCTCCAACGGCAAGTACATCGCCCCGCAGATGATTGAATCCAAGCTTCTCGTAGATAAATATATCGACCAGATTGCCATCATCGCCGATCAGCGCAAGTTCGTTTCGGCCCTTATCATCCCCGTTTATCCGCTGCTTGAGGAGTATGCCCGTGAGCACCATATCCAGTTTGAGAACCACGAACAGCTCTGTGCCGACAAGCAGATCAACGAGATGATGAAGGAGCGTATCGACACCCTCCAGCAGCAGCTGGCCCATTACGAACAGATTAAGCGGTTTACCCTGCTGCCCCATCATTTCTCGATGGAACGGGGTGAACTCACCAACACGCTCAAGATCAAGCGCCGCGTGCTGAACGAGAACTACCGTAAGGAGATTGAAGCGATGTACGCCGAGTGATGTCTAAGAAATAGTACCTTTGCACTCATGATTACGCAAGACCAACTAAAAGATGTGTTAGAACGGGCAGATGCACTGCACCGTTATCTGGAGATTGACAAGAAACAGATGGAGTACGAGGAGGAAGATCTTCGTACCCAGGCGCCTGACTTCTGGGAGGACCGTGTCAGGGCCGAGGAACAGATGAAGAAGGTGAAGGGCATCAAGCGCTGGATTGATGATTATAAAGAGGTACGCACGCTGGCCGACGAGCTGCAGCTGGCCTTCGACTTCTATAAGGACGAGATGGTGACGGAGGAGGAGGTCGACGAGACCTACCAGAACGCCATCAAGGCCATTGAGGACCTGGAGCTGAAGAATATGCTCCGCCAGAAGGAGGACCCGATGGAGGCGGTGATGAAGATCAATTCAGGAGCCGGCGGTACGGAGGCACAGGATTGGGCCTCAATGCTGATGCGAATGTATATGCGCTGGGCTGAGGCTCACGGCTATAAGGTGACTGTCTCGAACCTGCTTGACGGTGATGAGGCTGGCATCAAGAGCGTGACGATGCAGATAGAAGGCGGCGAGTATGCCTACGGCTATCTGAAGTCGGAGAACGGTGTGCACCGTCTGGTGCGTGTCAGTCCGTTCAATGCCCAGGGCAAGCGCATGACTTCGTTCGCATCGGTGTTCGTCTCGCCCTTAGTGGACGATACCATCGAGGTGTATGTCGATCCCGCCAAGCTGTCGTGGGACACGTTCCGTTCCTCAGGTGCAGGTGGCCAGAACGTGAACAAGGTGGAGTCGGGTGTCCGTCTGCGCTATTGGTACACTGATCCTGATACGGGCGAGGAAGAGGAAATCCTGATTGAGAATACGGAGACGCGTGACCAACCGAAAAATAAGGAACGTGCAATGACGCTGCTGAAGTCACAGCTCTACGACCGTGCGATGAAGAAGCGCTTAGAGGCTCAGGCGAAGATCGAGGCGGGTAAGAAGAAGATAGAGTGGGGCAGTCAGATCCGTTCATATGTCTTCGACGACAAGCGGGTGAAGGACCATCGGACGAATTTCGAGACCCGTGATGTCGACAGCGTCATGAACGGTAAGATCGATGGCTTTATCAAGGCCTATCTCATGGAGTTCCCTGTCAACGATGAAGATAATTAATCAATAGTTTATAGTTTAAAGTTTATAGTTTATAGAAATGGCACAAATCGCAAAACCATCCAAGTCGACCCAGAAGAAGGTCGCCTATCAGAAGAAACAGGAAGACAGTGGCAAGAAAGTGCTGGAGTGGATCTTCGGCGTGCTGGTCGTACTGGCTATCATCTTCGTAATCTATTCCATCTTCATCGTCAGCTGATGAGTAGCGGACTTGTTGAGATCGAACGCAAGTTCCTGGTCCTGAACGATGACTACAAGCGGCAGGCCTATAGTAGCAGCCGCATCTGTCAGGGATATATCTGCAGTGGTCACGGCCGTACCGTCAGGGTACGTATCCGTGGCGACCGCGGATATCTCACGATTAAGGGTCCCTCAAATGCTGATGGAATCAGCCGTTTTGAGTTTGAGAAGGAGATCACGTTAGAAGAAGCAAAGGGACTGATGAAGCTCTGTGAACCGGGTCTGATAGACAAGACACGCTATCTTGTCAAGAGCGGAAGCCATATCTTCGAAGTGGATGAGTTCTATGGTGATAACGAGGGTCTGGTGATGGCTGAGGTAGAGCTCCAGTCAGAGGACGAACCGTTCGAAAAGCCCGATTTCATCGGAAAAGAAGTGACAGGCGACCGTCGCTATTATAACGGTCACTTGTCGAAGAATCCATATAAGCTTTGGGGAATGAGTAATAAGTAATTCTCATTTCTCCTTTCTTATTTTTAATACTATCAGCCCAAATACGGCTCCAAGAGTCACGCCGAGGGCGTTGGCAGTTAAGTCGAGCCAGTCGCCATTGCGATTCTTGGTACAGTATTCCTGTAACAGTTCGATGACGCCGCTCATCACGATGGGTGCTAACCAGGCCCATACGAACAGGCGCTTATAGTCGGGGCGGTCGTGCTGACGGATATACTCTATCCACAGCACACCAAAGGTACCGCCATACATGACGAGGTGGACCCATTTGTCGATGAGGAGGACATTGTCGAGGGGCGTCTTGGGGGCGTGGAAGAAGAGGGAAAGGTACCAGATGGCTGCGATAAGGACGCATGAAACAGGGTACTTCTTAAATTGAACATTAAACATCTGTCGTTGAACTTTAATTTCGGTGCAAAGGTACTATATTTTTTTGTACTTATGTTCTTAATGTCAGAAAAAAGTTGTACTTTTGCAACAGATTATTGAAATAAGTGAATATGGCGAAACTGGAAAGGGCAAGTTTCGGGAGTAAACTTGGAGTTATCCTGGCCACGGCAGGATCGGCTGTAGGACTTGGGAATATATGGCGCTTCCCCTATATGGCGGGGCAGAACGGCGGTGCTGTTTTTATTATGATCTATGTCTTCTGTGTCCTGTTGTTAGGCATCCCCTGCATGATCAGCGAGTTTATCATCGGCCGTTATGGCAAGGCAAATACGGCACGGGCCTACAGTAAGCTGGCTGGTGGTACGATGTGGTCGCTCGTCGGTTACATGGGCGTGCTGACAGGCTTCCTGATCTCTGGCTATTATGCCGTGGTGTCTGGCTGGTGCCTGGAGTATATGTGGGCTTCACTGTTTGGTAAACTTCAGGGGGATCCTACTTATGTAAGTGCCTATTTCTCGACGTTCTCCCAGGATCCGGTGAAACCGGTGTTTTGGACAGTTCTTATCCTCCTGGCCACATTTCTCATCATAGAGAACGGCGTGCGAGACGGCATTGAACGGGCTTCGAAACTGATGATGCCCACATTGTTTATCCTATTGCTGATCATTGTGGGGGCTTCGTGCTTGCTGCCCAATGCCGAGAAGGGTATCGAGTTCTTGTTCAAGCCGGACTTCTCGAAGATCACGGGCGATGTGTTCTTAGGTGCCTTGGGGCAGTCGTTCTATTCGATGAGTATCGCCATGGGCTGTATCTGTACCTATGCCAGCTATTTCTCCAGGCAGACAAAGCTGGTAAACTCTGCTGCGCAGATAGGTCTGATAGATTTCTTGGTGGCATTGTTGGCCGGACTGGTGATCTTCCCTGCCGCCTTCTCCGTAGGTGTCAGTCCTGATAGCGGTCCGTCGCTGATCTTCATCACACTGCCGAATGTGTTCCAGCAGGCTTTCGCTGGCATCCCGTTCGTAGGCTATGGCATATCCGTGCTGTTCTATGCCCTCCTGTCGATGGCAGCCCTGACCTCACTGATGTCGCTGCACGAGGTGTCGACAGCGTTCCTGCACGAGGAGATGCGGATCAGCCGTAAGCAGGCGGCGCTCCTCGTGTCGGTGATGTGCATGGTGCTTGGAGCGATCTGTTCACTGTCGCTGGGGCCGTGGAGCGATAAGCTGTTCTTTGGCAAGACCGTGTTCGACCTCTTCGACTTCACCACGGGTCAGCTGTTTCTTCCGATCGTCGGTTTCCTGACGTGTATTTTTATCGGCTGGTTTGTACCGCATAAGGTGGTTCGTGAAGAGTTCACAAACTGGGGAACGCTCCGTAATGTGGGACTCTTCCACTTCTACCTGTTCCTTGTGAAGTATGTCTGTCCGATTTGTATTTTATTCATTTTCCTGCATCAGTTTGGGCTGTTAAAGTGAAAAGGTGAAAAGGTCGAAAAAGAGTTAACGGTGAAATGAGTGAGCGGGGAAATTTCGGGAGTAAGTTGGCGATTGTTTTGGCCACGGCAGGCTCGGCGGTAGGACTGGGCAATGTGTGGCGGTTCCCGTTTATGACGGGACATAACGGCGGTGCTGCCTTTATCCTCATCTACTTTGCCTGTGTGCTGTTACTGGGCATTCCCGGCATGGTCAGTGAGTTTATCGTGGGTCGCTATTCCCAGGCGAATGCGGCTCGTGCCTATGGCAGCATGGGGCATCGTGGCTGGCGGTGGATAGGTTACTTAGGTATTCTTACTTCCACAATCATCCTCGGTTTCTATGCAGTAGTGGCGGGCTGGTGCCTGCAATACCTGTTTGCCTCTCTTGGGGGACGGTTGAATGGCGATGCCTCGTATGTCATCGAGTATTTCACGACCTTCTCTTCCGATCCCGTGAAGCCCTGTCTGTGGGCGGTGGGCTTTGTGTTGATTACTCATGCTGTGGTGGCACAGGGGGTGGAGAAGGGTATCGAACGGGCATCGAAGCTACTGATGCCGTTGCTCCTTTTGCTGTTGGTCGTCCTGGTGGTGGCATCGTGCATGCTGCCTGGGGCTTCCAAGGGTATTGACTTCCTCTTGCGACCGGACTTCTCGAAGGTTACTGGTAGTGTGTTCTTGGAGGCCTTGGGTCAGGCCTTCTTCTCGTTGAGTCTGGGTACGGCCTGTCTCTGTACCTATGCCTCTTATTTCAAACGCGACACCCATCTGTTGCGCTCTGCCACGCAGATTGCCGTGCTGGATTCGGCCATCGCCATTCTGGCGGGACTGATGATCTTCCCGGCAGCCTTTTCGGTGGGGGTACAGCCTGACAGCGGCCCGTCGCTGATCTTCATCACTCTGCCGAATGTGTTCCAACAGGCGTTCATTACCATGCCTGCCGTCGGTTATGTCATTGCCATCCTGTTTTATGCGCTGCTGGTCTTCGCGGCCTTGACATCGACCATATCCATGCATGAGATCGGTACGGCTTTCTTCCATGAGGAATTGAAGTTGCCCCGTCAACGTGCGGCTTGGATCTTGACGGGTGTCTGTGCCGTGATTGCCGTGTTCTGTTCTCTTTCAGTGGGAGCCAATACCGATATTCAGGTGCTAGGCCTGTCGCTAATGAACTTCTGCGACTATCTGACGGCTCAATATATGTTGCCAGCAGGAGCTTTCCTGACGAGTATCCTGATAGGTTGGTTTGCTGACCGACGGCTGGTGAAGGATGAGTTTACCAATGGCGGTTCACTCCGTGAGTCGTTCTTCCACGTGTGGCTGTTTGCTGTCCGTTTTGTGGTGCCTGTCTGCATCATCCTGATCTTCCTCCATCAGTTCGGCGTGATATGATCCGCGAGTTTCTTTATCTGCAAAAGTCTGACCGGAAGGTGATTCTCACGCTGTTGGCCGTCATTGTCGTGGCTTTGAGCGTCATTTTCCTGACAGGAGGGGAGAACGATACGACGAATGGACTGGTCTCTGCCGATTCCACAAATCTGTGGGACAGGTCGCGTGATTCGGATAAGGTTCGCTATCGTAGAGATGTCCCCCAGATTCGTGAACGGACGGTCTATGTCCGTACGAAGGTCATCTATCGTGATACGGCCTATCGGCGTGGGCGAAGGCTTGCTGATGTGGAACATGACTCCATCAAGGCCCACTACCAGCCGAAGATCCGTCAGGATGAACATATTGTCTTGAATACGGCTGATACGACGCAACTGAAAATGGTGCCAGGCATCGGCCCTTATTTCGCCAGGAAGGTTGTGGAGTACGGACAGCGCTTAGGGGGCTATGTCAGTGTGGATCAGCTCGATGAAATCGAGAATTTTCCCTTGGACTCCAAGAAATACCTGACTATCGAAGCACCGTCGCCTGTCAAGCTCGACATCAACCGTCTGTCGCTCAACGAACTGAAACGTCACCCCTATATCAATTTCTATCAGGCCCGGGCTATTACGGACTATCGCCGCCTGCACGGTCCGATTCGTTCATTGGAGGAGTTGAGGCTCTCAAAAGACTTCCCTCCTGAGGCTATCGAGCGTCTGTTGCCTTATGTTGCGTACTAATTTTGTTAATTATTCTAACAGAATGTTGGTGTTACGGAATAATTTCGTAACTTTGCAGAATGAACTTAAAACATAATGGATATGTTTGAATCAATGTTACTGTTTGGACTTGGCATGCAAGAGATACTCGTTATCGCATTGATTGTCCTGCTGCTCTTCGGCGGTAAGAAGATTCCTGAACTGATGAAAGGCCTTGGTAAGGGCGTGAAGAGCTTCAAGGAAGGAATGAATGAGGTGACGGATATGAC
>JAEEGG010004823.1_pt1 | contig 32528 bp, 28 predicted proteins | sample 9134161 | NCBI WGS metagenome assembly JAEEGG01 (sample SAMN16246543, study PRJNA631951) | gut metagenome | biome: gut microbiome; feature: rumen; material: CR-attached | host: Bos | place: Iran: Karaj | collected 2018-10 | reverse complement strand
CGAGGACTACTCACGCGACCTGCTGGAACTGCTTCCGCACAACCTCAAGCAGAAGGGTATCCTATGACACACTTTGAAAATCCTCCTAGAGTCTCAGACTTTTTCCAAGAATCTTGGAGATTCCTCCGACATCTACAAGAATCTCTCCAACTTTTTCGGAGTATCTTATAGAATCTCACAAGACGGGGTTTACTGATGGCTTACTGTATAGACAGTAACCTTTATTCTGTTCTTTATTCTTGTTCTGAATATTTCTGATGCGGATAAAAAATGCAGTGTCTTTTGTCCCAATTGTCACAAAGTGCGGATTCATAGTTCCTTGTGGTTGTCACCCAAACTCAAGGATCGCTATCATTCACTGGTAGCGATTCACTTATTATAAAAATTGGTACGCAGCGCCCGCTGCTGATAATTTCCACGCCCGCTACTGATATTAGCAGCGGGCGCTGCTGATATTTTCGGCGGCCGCTAAAAATTCGTAAGGTGCCGGTTCTCTCCCTCTCCGAAAGGGGCTTTCCCCCTGTTAGTGCCGTTCTTTCCCCCTGTTCCCTACGTCTGGACAAGCGTAAAGTTGCATCTGAACGTTACCTAAAGTAACAAAGCACCTTACCTAAGGTAACAGCGAACGTTACCTAAAGTAACAACGAACGTTACCTAAGGTAAAAGAATAGCAGCAAAAAGTGAACTCATCGTTTGGTGGATTCACTTTTTTTTATTACTTTTGCAGCCGTTTAAACTCAAACATATATTGTAGATATGATTAACATTACATTTCCAGACGGATCTGTTCGCTCGTATGAGCAGGGCGTGACTGGTTTTCAGATTGCCGAGAGCATTTCTCCTGCTCTGGCACGCAGCGTTGTCAGCTGTGGCGTGAATGGAGAAACAGTAGAATTGAACCGTCCTATTATGGAGGATGCCACTATCGCCCTCTATAAGTTCGACGACGAGCAGGGTAAGCATACCTTCTGGCACACCTCCGCCCACCTGTTGGCCGAGGCACTGCAGGAGTTGTATCCTGGCATCCAGTTCGGTTTCGGACCTGCTGTCGAGAACGGCTTCTTCTATGATGTGCTGTTGAAGGACGGCGAGATGATCAAGGAGAGCGATTTCCCCAAGATTGAGGCCAAGATGAAGGAACTGGCTGGCAAGAAGGAGCCGGTGGTTCGTCGTGAGGTTCCCAAGGCAGAGGCTTTGAAGCAGTTTGCTGCCGACGGTCAGACCTACAAGTGCGAGCACATTGAGCAGGACTTGGAGGACGGTTCTATCACCACCTATACGCAGGGTAACTTCACCGATTTGTGTCGTGGTCCGCACCTTGTGGATACGGGTGAGATCAAGGCTGTGAAGCTGACGAGCGTTGCTGGTGCCTTCTGGCGTGGCGATGCCAACCGTGAGCAGATGCAGCGCCTGTATGGTATCTCGTTCCCCAAGAAGAAGATGCTCGACGAGTATCTGGAGATGCTGGAGGAGGCTAAGAAGCGCGACCACCGTAAGATTGGTAAGGAGATGGAACTCTTCATGTTCTCAGACAAGGTAGGTAAGGGTCTGCCCATCTGGTTGCCGAAGGGTACTGAGCTCCGTCTGCGCTTGCAGGATCACTTGCGTAAGGTTCAGAAACGTTTTGGGTATCAGGAAGTTATTACTCCGCATATTGGTTCCAAAAATCTCTATGTTACCTCTGGTCACTATGCCCACTACGGCAAGGACAGCTTCCAGCCCATTCATACACCTGAGGAGGATGAGGAGTACATGCTGAAGCCCATGAACTGTCCTCACCACTGCGAGATTTTCGCATGGAAGCCCCGTTCATATCGCGACCTGCCTCTGCGTATCGCTGAGTTCGGTACGGTGTATCGCTACGAGCAGAGTGGTGAGCTGCACGGACTGACTCGTGTACGTTCGTTCACGCAGGACGATGCCCACCTGTTCTGTCGTCCTGACCAGGTGAAGCAGGAGTTCCTGAACGTGATGGATATCATCGGTATCGTGCTGACCGCCTTCGGATTCAACTTCGAGGCTCAGATTTCGCTACGCGATCCTAACGACCACGATAAATATGTAGGTACTGACGAAGACTGGGCACTGGCTGAGAAGGCTATCGTCGAGGCTTGTCAGGAGAAGGGTCTGCCCGCTAAGGTGGAATACGGTGAGGCTGCCTTCTACGGTCCTAAGCTCGACTTCATGATTAAGGACGCCATTGGTCGTCGTTGGCAGTTGGGTACCATTCAGGTGGACTACAACCTGCCGAAGCGCTTCCAGTTGGAATATACCGACGAGGACAACACGAAGAAGACGCCTGTGATGATTCACCGCGCACCGTTCGGCAGTATGGAGCGTTTCTGCGCCGTGCTCATCGAGCATACCTCAGGTCACTTCCCCTTGTGGCTGACACCTGACCAGGTAGCTATCCTGCCGCTGTCAGAGAAGTATAACGACTATGCTAAGGAGGTTGCCAAGAAGTTCGACTTGGGTGGCGTTCGTCCTACCATCGACCTGCGCAATGAGAAGCTGGGTCGTAAGATTCGCGACAACGAGTTGAAGCGTATTCCTTATATGGTGATTGTAGGTGAGAAGGAAGCTGCCGACGGCACCGTTGCCGTACGTCCTCAGGGCGGTGGCGAGCAGACGGTGATGACCATCCAACAGTTCATCGACCACATCAATGCCGAAGTGAAGGAAATGACCAAGGACTTCTAAAGTGTGACTTTATAAGAACAGCAACAGCAGGTTCCTAAAGCGGGAGCCTGCTGTTTGTATTTAGTATCCTACTGTTGCCCATCCGACGGCATCGTACCACTGGAGCTTCTTGATGTCGGAATTGTAATTGTGCAGGCATCTGGGTTTGTTGTACTTTTCGAGTGGGAAGAACATGCTGACGCTGCCCATCTTGGCATCGGTGACAGTAAAGTCATTGAAATTCACCGTATTCCATTGGTTGGTATCCCAATATGGCGATATGACGCGTGACACGACTGCTTTGTTGAAGGTATTGTGCCAGCGGGTGTACAGTTCAGGCTCAGCAGCCAGCGAGGCCAGAATCATGTCGTTCATATCGTACAGCGCTTTGTTGACGTTGTCAGTCTGTCCTCCAGGCGAGTAGTAGTAGATAATGTCGCGGGTGGCTTCATCGTCGCCTTTCTTCAGATGGGTTGCCACGTAAGGCAGTATTTCGCGTGTCGCACTGGCCAAAGATTCCATCTCGCTGGTGCGGATGGCAGACAGTGGCAGATTGTCTTGATGCTTCTCGGCATAGGCATTAACAATGCCATCGTAGAAATTGTCGGACTGACTAAAGAAATATTCAGAAGCAGTGTCGTATGGGGCACCAGAACCAGGAATCTCGGCAGGTGAACCGATGAGATACTCGGTGCAGTTGCGCAGTTCGTAAGCCAATTCGGCGCACATCATATTGCAACAGTCTGAAAAGATGAACTTCCACTTGATGCCCATTTCTTCGAACGCCTTACTCATATCAGGGATATTCAGCCAAGGACCTTTGTTTTCATAGCCCGTATTGCCGTTGTCGATGCCATAGGCACGACGTGGAGCAGAACTGCTGTATTTTGTGATGTCTTCCTGGACAATCCAACCGCTGCCATGTCCCCAAAGGACGAGTCCGTATTCGTTAGCAGGACACAGTTCCATACAGCGGCTAAGTATTTCCTTGAACTTTGCGGGGTCGGAAGAGTAGGGGTCGACAGAATACTTGTACAAGGTGTCGACAGGATTGTTCTTGTCGTTGACCAAACGGGCAATGAATGGTTTCTCGGTCACACTGTAGCGGTCGACGTAGATGACGAATCTGTCATCGCTTGACAGCTTGCCGCTCTTTGTATAGGTTATCATCTTGTTGATGTCGTTTTGGGGAATATCTCTATAGGACAGCGAATTGTCCGCAGACATGAACACAATGACCGTACGGCGTCCCTTGGGAAGTGGTTCGTCCTTTTTATCGTCGTCTTTGCTACAGGCAGTGAAGAGCAGCAGTAAACTTATCGAAATCAAAAAATGCTTCATATCTTTAATATTTTGGCGCAAAGTTACGGCTTTTTCTGTAATATTTAGTATCTTTGCGGCTAAATTTTGCGAAACAGATGAAGAAATTGATTGTTTTAACAGCGATATCACTCCTATTTAATATACACGCATGGGCGCAGGAAGAAGTCAGCGACAGTATTGGCGGTTCGCCGGAAGAGCTGATGGAACCACCTGTCGTCCAGAATGTCCAGTGTGAGGACACCTGTTCGCACATTCACGGCATAGACCTGAGTCACTATCAGGGCAACGTGTTCTGGCAGACGATAGGCGACAACACCAATATGGCTTATGTCTATCTGAAAGCGACGGAGGGTGGCGACCGCATCGATGCTACTTTTGAGCGAAACATAGAGTTGGCTCACCGTTATGGACTGAAGGTGGGCTCGTATCACTTCTACCGTCCGCTGACCGACCAAATGCGTCAGCTTCGTAACTTCATGTCGCAATGTCTGCCTGAGGAACAGGACCTGATACCGATGATTGACATCGAGTCGACGGGTGGGCTAGATACGGATGTGTTCTGCGACTCGCTGTTCTATTTCCTAGACTTGGTTGAAGAGGCCTACCATCAGAAACCGTTACTCTACACGGGCCGTAACTTCTACAACAAGCACCTGCAAGGTAAGGTTGACGACTACAAGATTATGATAGCCATGTATACCGACCAAGAGCCTGTGGTGGCCGACGATCGCGACATCACCATGTGGCAATATACGGGAAAGGGACGCATTGTAGGAGTGAACGGATATGTGGACAAGAGCCGATTCATGGGCAATCACCACCTAAGGGAGATCCGCTTTAAACACTAAGCCAATAGCCAACAGCTAATAGCTTATTCCTCGATGTTGCGAATAGAGTGCAAGAAGTCGTTGAGATAAGCCTGCAATGACTCGCGCGTAAAACGGTTCATGACGCTCTGCGAACGCGACAGATACAACTTGAATTTGGCAAGCTTCTCTTGGTTGCGATCACCGTCTAACGCCAGAAACTGGTAGCGCAGCGTCTCGGAGGGTTGCAGAAAGAAATCATCACTATACCGACGAAAACCGTCAGCTATCCAAGGACCTATGCCGTAGGCTATGGATAGCTCGTACAACTTGTTCCATTTCCACTCGGACATGGGTTCAATGGATTCTTTTCCATAGAACTCGTCGCTAAATACCAGTCGTTGCAGATTTCTGAATATAATGTCCATAGGTGTTTACGAATAGCGTTTGGGGTATCTTAACAAAATAGAAACCAGTGCGGCAATGCCGATGGCCAGCGGATAGTAGAGGTGGGGCAGAATGGAAACAGGATTGAGCTGAGCCAGACCTGCTGCCATCAGCATCTGGGCGCCATAAGGGATGATGCCTTGCATCATGCACGAGAAAGTGTCGAGGATGGAGGCACACTTACGGTTGTCCACTCCGTAACGGTCGCCAATTTGCTTGGCAATACCACCGACGGTGAGGATGGCAACGGTGTTGTTGGCAGTACAGATATTCACCATCGACACCAACGCTGCTATCGACAGTTCGGCACCACGCTTGCTGCCCATACGACGGGTCAGCAGGCGAATGAGGAAGTCGATGCCGCCATTGTGCTTGATGATTTCGAGCAGGCCGCCCGCCATCATCGTGATGATAATGAGTTCGCCCATTCCCACGATGCCTTCACCCATAGCTCCCATCCAGCCATAGAAGTCGAAACTCGACGTCAGCAGTCCGATGGCACCGCTCGACAAGATGCCCAAGGCCAGAACGGCCATGACATTCATGCCGAAGATAGCGGTAAGCAATACTATTAAATAAGGTATTACCTTGACGTACGACACTTCGGCTACGTGTTGGGGTGAATGCATGCCAGCACCCATAAAGAGGTAGACTACAAATACCACAAAGGCAGCAGGCATGACGATAAATGAGTTGGCACGGAACTTGTCGCTCAACCGGCAACCCTGTGTCTGAGTGGCAGCAATCGTGGTATCGGAGATGAACGAGAGGTTGTCGCCAAAGAACGAACCTCCCACGACGACAGCGGTTAATAGGGCTACTGACGAACCGGTTTGTGAGGCGATACCTGCTGCTATAGGCGTCAGAGCAACGATGGTGCCGACGCTGGTTCCTACCGACAACGAGATGAAGCAGGCTGCCAGAAAGAGCCCTGCCAATAGCATATTGCCAGGCAAAAGGGTGAGCGAAAGGTTGACGGTGGCATCGATGGCACCCATGACCTTAGCGGTATGTGCAAAGGCACCAGCCAGAATAAATATCCAAATCATTAGCATCATCTGTCCCGTCGAGGCACCACGGCTGAATATGTCGATGCGCCTGCCAAGAGGCAGCCCTCCGCAAACGAGAACGGCATACATCGAGGCTGCCATGAAGGCCACCGTGATGGGCACCTTGTAGAAGTCACCAGCAATGATGCTGGTGACTAAATACAAGAGGACGAACACCACGAGGGGTGATAATGCTAATAATCCTTTTCTCATTCTTATTCGTTATGACGTAATAACGGGATAACGTTATAATGTAACGCCGTTTTTGAAGATTGAAATCTCACGATAGCCATTCTCCTCGTTGCGTGCTTTCTCGCCAGAGGCAACAGCCAGTACCTTGTCAATAAACTCAGGAACAATCTCCTGCATGGTGCGGCCTTCAACCAACTGACCTGCCGAGAAGTCTACCCAGTGAGGTTTGTTCTTGGCCAAGACGGGATTGGTAGCGACCTTCATGGTAGGAACGAAGGTTCCGAAAGGCGTACCGCGACCAGTGGTGAACAGCACGATATGGCATCCGCAAGAGGCGAGGGCAGTAGAGGCTACGAGGTCGTTGCCGGGAGCCGAAAGCAGGTTCAGACCGTTGGCACTAAGGCGGTCGCCATACTCCATGACACCGCTGACAGGGGCCTTACCGCACTTCTGCGTACAACCTAATGCCTTATCCTCGAGAGTTGATATGCCGCCAGCCTTGTTGCCTGGACTTGGGTTTTCGCCCACGGGCTCGCCATGTGAGAGGAAGTAGTTCTTGAAGTTGTTAATCATCGAAACGGTCTGTTCGAACAGCTGCGGTGTCTCGCAACGGTTCATCAGTATAGTCTCGGCACCAAACATTTCAGGAACCTCGGTCAGCACGCTGGTGCCGCCCTGAGCCACGAGCCAGTCAGAGAATTCACCGACCAATGGGTTGGCAGTAATGCCGGAGAAACCATCAGAGCCACCACACTTCAGGCCGATACGCAATTTTGAGACGCTGACGTCCTCGCGCTTGTCCTGCTTTGCCTGAGCATAGAGTTCGCGCAGAATCTGCATGCCAGCCTCCATCTCGTCGCCCTCCACGCGTTGGGTTACCAACAGCTTGATACGGCTCTTGTCGTAGTCGCCCAACATAGCCATGAAGTCTTCGGGCTGATTGTTCTCACAACCTAAGCTCAGTACCAACACACCACCGGCGTTGGGGTGCAGACAGATGTCGCGCAAGACCTTGCGGGTGTTCTCGTGGTCTTCGGAAAGCTGTGAGCAACCATAGTTGTGGTGCCACGTCCAGACTGCGTCGATACCTTCCTCATTGGTTTCCTTGCGAAGCTGTTCGGCCAAACGCTCAGCAATGCCGTTGACACAGCCAACGGTGGGTACAATCCATATTTCATTGCGTACGCCAACGTCACCATTCTTACGAACATAACCCTTAAACGTTGAACGTTGAACGTTGTACATTGAACCTTCCCATGCACCCACGGGCTGATAAGTATATTCGAGTGTACCTGAGAGGTTGGTCTTCAGATTGTTTTCATTCACCCAATCGCCTGCCTTCAGATCCTGACGGGCATGACCGATGGGGTAGCCATACTTGATGATGTCTTCGCCTTGTTTGACGTCCTTGATCAGTACTTTGTGACCAGCGGGCGTGTCTTGATTGACTGTGATTTGCTGACCATCAACCTCAATGATGTCACCTTGTTTCTTAGCACTCAGGCAAACGACCACTGAGTCGGCGGGATTGATTTTTAGAAATGTAGCTTGTTCCATAATAATTATAATTTGTTTAGTATATAAATTTGTATCTTCTTAGATGGCTGTCCTGCGATAGAAATCCACATTCTCCTTTGTCAGGATCTCGATAGGCATATAGTTCACAGGATTGACAGCTCTCTTCAACACCACAGCTTCAAAGAGTGAGTTGACACTGGCATAGCCTTGTTGATAGGCATGCTGGGCAATGAGGAAAGAGATGCTTCCCTGACGAATACACTCCTCATTCTTCGGCACCATGTCATAACCCATAATCTGTATGTTGCGGCGATTGCTCTTCTGAAGGAACTGGCCTACGAGGTGTGCCTTAGAATTAAAGGTAATACAATGATGGATGAGCGGATGTGAGGTGAAGAACTTCTCCAGGATACTATCATAGTCCTTCTTCTCATCGTCGAGTGGCAGGTCCACTTCCGTAATCTTCACATCGGGGAAATGGTCGACCATGTAGTGACGGAATCCTGTCTCACGGTTTGCCTGCTGTTTGGAAGCTACCTTGCCGTCTCTGGTCTGTTTGACCAAAGCAATCTCTTTTTCCTTCGACGCAATAAGCATCAGCATCTTTGCAGCGAAATAGCCGCTGGCAAAAGAGTCTTGGCCAAAGAATGACAAAGGCTTTAGATCCGGCATGTATGAGTCTAACAATACATAGGGGATGCCTTTTTCCGTCAGTTTCTCCGTGAATCGTGCTGTCTGTTCGAGCGTCGTTGGTACGATGATGACACCGTCAAACTTCTCGGTCAGGAATTCGCGTACCATACGTGTGAAGGCGGTATTGTTGAATCGCTCATAGTACATGTACTTTAACTTAATACCAAAGTCCCTGCGGAAATCGGTACATGCTTGAGCCCCTTCCTCTATCTCGTCCCAATAGGCTTCCTGCTCATGTTTGGGCAGTACGATATAAAAGGTATAGCTCTTGTTATACGCAAGGGCAGAAGCATACACGTTGGGCTTATAGTCCATCTCGTCGAGGGCCTTCTTAACCTTCTCGAGCGCCTTGGGAGATACGTTGGGACGCTCATGTAATACTCGGTCAACCGTGCCTACACTGACTCCGGCACGCTTGGCAATGTCTTTGATTCTGATTTTGCCTGTTTCCATATTTCCGTGCAAAGGTATATAAAAAAAATGAGACCGCCCCAAAAGTTTTGTTCTTTTTTTATTAGAAAAACGTTTACGGAAGTTTTTGGCAGATTTTTTTGGAATTTCTTGGTCAATTACAAAAAAACTCGTAACTTTGCAAACAGTTTAATATGAAACATTTATTTAATACTAAAACAAATGGCTAAAATTGTAACATTAGGCGAGATCATGCTTCGCCTGTCGCCCATGGGCAACGACCGTTTTATTCAGAGTGAGTCATTCCGCATCATCCCTGGTGGTGGTGAGGCTAACGTAGCTGTCAGCGTGGCTAACTATGGTCACGAGGCTTACTTCGTGTCAAAACTGCCCAAGCACGAGATTGGTCAGATTGCAGTGAATGCACTCCGCCGTTATGGGGTTAACACTCAGTTCGTCGCTCGTGGTGGTGACCGTGTAGGACTCTACTATGCAGAGACGGGTGCCTCTATGCGTCCTTCAAAGGTTATCTACGACCGCGCACATAGTTCTATTGCTGAGGCTGATCCTAAGGACTTTGACTTCGATGCTATTATGGAGGGTGCTGCCTGGTTCCACTGGTCTGGTATCACGCCAGCTATCTCTGACAAGGCTGCTGAACTGACAAAGCTCGCTTGTGAGGCTGCCAAGCGTCATGGGGTGACGGTATCTGTAGACTTGAACTTCCGCAAGAAGCTGTGGACTTCTGAGAAGGCCATTTCTATCATGCGTCCGCTGATGCAGTATGTTGATGTATGTATTGGTAACGAGGAAGATGCTGAACTCTGCCTTGGCTTCAAGCCCGATGCTGACGTAGAGGGCGGCCAGACGGATGCTGCTGGTTACGAGGGTATCTTCAAGCAGATGATGAAGGAGTTCGGTTTCAAGTATGTCGTTTCTACACTCCGTGAGAGTTACAGCGCTACGTTCAACGGCTGGAAGGCTTTGATTTACGATGGTAAGGAGTTCTATCAGTCAAAGCGTTACGAGATTAATCCCATCATTGACCGCGTAGGTGGTGGTGACTCGTTCTCTGGTGGTCTGATTCATGGTCTGCTGACCAAGGCTACTCAGGGTGAGGCTCTTGAGTTTGCTGTGGCTGCTTCTGCTCTGAAGCACACTATCAATGGTGACTTCAACCTGGTAGGTGTTGACGAGGTAGAAAGTCTGGCTGGTGGTAATGCTAACGGACGTGTTCAGCGATAAATCGTAATGTCGTAATAACGTTATAACGTAATAACGAATAAGAAAAAATGGCAAAGTTTGATAAGATTGCAGTCCTGAAGAAGATTGGTGACACAGGTATGGTGCCCGTTTTCTATCACAAGGACTTAGAAGTTTGCAAGAACGTGGTTAAGGCCTGCTATGAGGGTGGCGTTCGTGCTTTTGAGTTTACGAACCGTGGTGACTTCGCTCACGAGATTTTCGGTGAGTTGGTGAAGTGGGCCGATAAAGAGTGCCCCGAGCTGGCTTTGGGTATCGGTTCTGTTGTGGATGCTCCCACGGCAGCTCTCTACCTGCAGTTGGGTGCCAACTTCGTCGTTGGTCCGCTGTTCAATCCTGAGATTGCCCCCGTCTGCAACCGCCGTCTCGTACCTTACTGCCCAGGCTGTATGACAGTTTCTGAAATCGGTAAGGCTCAGGAGTTGGGTTGCGACCTGACGAAGGTCTTCCCTGGTGATGTCGTGGGTCCAAATATGGTGAAGGGTCTGAAAGCTCCCATGCCTTGGTCGAAGATTATGGTGACCGGCGGTGTTGCTCCTGAAGAGGAGAACCTGAAGGGCTGGTTCAAGGCTGGTGTATTCTGCGTAGGAATGGGCTCAAAGCTTTTCCCCAGCGACAAGGTGAAGGCTGGTGATTGGCAGTATGTAACCGACAAGTGCAAGGAGGCACTCGGTTATGTGGCTAAGGCACGCGCTTAACACACTGTTTGCACTACTTATTCTTTCAGCTTGTTCATCGCCAGATAGGCAGGCGATGGACAGGCTGAATACTTTATCATATGCCTATCACTACCGCAATATCGACTCAGTAGAATACTATGCTTCTGCTGCGAGGGGTACTGCCGAAGGTCTGAATAACTTGGCATTTGTCAAGATGGTCAGGATGGATTATAAGTCTGCGGAGGACTATTTGAACCAGATTCCTGAGATGACCGACAACCAGTTGGAACTCCTGGTATGCTATGTTCAGCAGATGCGCTTGTGTCAGCGTCGTTCACGCAACAAGGATTTTCACGACTTCCGTGAACGTGCCATCACTTGTATGAAGCGAATTGATGAGGAACGTGACAAACTCGACGAACGTCAGCAGCAACGGTTAAACTATGCTGAGACGGAGTTTGCTATCGTTAACTCAACCTATTATTATTATGTAGGACTGGAACGTCAGTCTATCGAGGCTCTTGAACAATTGAACCTTCATGAGTTGCGTCGTGATACGGCACAATATTTGAATTACCTATATAATGTGGGTGCTGGAGGAATACTGACTGAGGGTACACCACAACAGATTTATGACGAGGAGCTGGACTATCTGCAGCGTTGTCTGTCTATCGCCCAGCGCTATCATTATCCTTATTTTGAAGCACAGGCCAAGGAGGCTTTGGCTGAGCATTGTTACGACATCAAGTTTGCGGAAGAAGCGTTGCAATTGTTCAAGACCTACGGTGATGTATATCAGATTGCGGGCGCCTATCGTACGCTGGCTACCTGCTATCATGCCATGACCGACTATCGTCAGGCTCTTGAATTCCTCCAAGATGCCTTGGCAGACAAACGCATTAATCAGGCTCCCGACTTGGTGGCAAGTATTTACGAGCAGATGTCTGTAGCCTATGCTGCCATCGACGACAAAGCCCAAAGCATCCATTATCGTAGTCTGTATATTGACCTTCAGGAGCAAACTCGTCAGGATCGTGAGTTAGAGGCTCGTGCGGAGACCTTGGATAAGTCTGCGCGTCAACTTAACTGGATGATATTGGCTGTTTTGGTGGCTATTATCCTATTGCTGTTCCTTTTGTGGCTCTTCAATCATCTGAACCAGCGTCAGCAGGAAGACCATGCCCTTGATGAACTTCTGGAACAAAAAAACGAGGAAGTAGCTGAGGCTCGTCTGCGTGTTAGTAATAATGAGCGTCGACATTTGGAACAACGGGCTAAGGTGTCGCTCGTTATGAGCATTACACCACTCATCGACCGTATCCTCTATACCATTGACCATTATTCCAAAGATGAAAATCAGTTAGATTATATCCGCGAACTAACCGACAATATCAATCTTCAAAACAACCTGCTTACACGCTGGATTCAACTGCGACAAGGTGAGCTGAGTCTGCATATAGAAAGTTTTCAACTACAGGAACTTTTTGACATCATAGCCCGTAGCAAGACAAGCTTTGAGATGAAGGGTGTTGACTTGCAGGTAGAACCTGTTGATGCAACCGTGAAAGCAGACCGTGTGTTGACACTCTTTATGCTCAATACGTTAGCAGATAATGCTCGCAAGTTTACTGAGCGTGGCGGTTGTGTCAGCGTTTCTGCCAATGTCACTAACGACTATGTGGAAGTTTCGGTGAAGGATACTGGCTGTGGCCTGAGTGAAGCAGCCTTGACTCATGTCTTCGAACATAAGGTTTCAGATACGGGAAGTCGTTCACATGGCTTTGGACTGATGAATTGTAAGGGTATTATAGAGAAGTACCGTAAGATGAGTCAGCTCTTTAATGTCTGCCTGATATCAGCAGAGAGCGAGGAGGGTAGGGGCTCACGCTTTTTCTTCCGTTTGCCAAAGGGTATTAAGCGCCTGATAGCCATATTGCTGTTGATGACAGGACTAAATGTCTATGCCGTTCCATCTACAGACGGAGGCCGTGCTGCGGAACTTCTTACCATCAAGCACTATAACGACAGTGCCGTATCGGCTCTTGAACGTCACGATTGGGAACAATATAGATATTATAATAAGGTATATACGCGTAAGTTCCGCGAGATGTCGGCTGATAATACGCTGACGGACTATTGTCGTACGATGCAGCAGTCGCAGATTAATAAGCGTATTGCTATGATTCTGCTTCTTGTGCTGTTATTACTGATAGTACCAGCTTACTATATGCTTTATTATCGTCATCGTCTCAACGAGCGATACAAGCGAGAACGCATGCAGTTGGATAATATCGAGATGGCTGACGACGAATTGCATCGTTCTGAGTTGGAAGCTGCGAAACTACATGTTGCCAACAATGTGCTTGACAACTGTCTGTCAGCCCTTAAACACGAGACCATGTATTATCCCGACCGCATTCGCCAGTTGGTGGATAATGGTGACATCAATGCCTTAGGCGAGGTCACTCAATACTACCGTCAGCTGTATGGACTTTTGAGCGAACAGGCTATGCGTCAGGTTGAACAGATACGTCTGCACGTGCATCCTATGGTCCTCTATGGTCAACAGGTGATGGGCGATGAGAATATGCTTCGTTACCTCTTTGAAATCATCAAACCTCAGGAGGTGCTGGCAGAGGCGAAGGATGAGCAGTATGTGTCTTATACGTTGAAGGCTACGTTCAAGTCGGATATCGACCGTTTGCTATGTCGCCAAATCTTGCGTGATCATGGAGAAGCCACACATCGTCGTGGTTGTGGCATTACTATAGAAGATAACAAGATAACAATCATATTACCCAGATACAATGGAAAAGTTTAAGATGATTATTGTCGAGGATGTCCCCCTCGAACTCAAAGGTACTGAAGGTATTGTACGTCATGAGATTCCCGAAGCTGAGGTTATCGGGACGGCAGATAATGAGGCCAGTTTCTGGCGACTCATCAAGCAGCAGCAACCAGATCTTGTACTGCTTGACCTCGGGCTTGGTGGCTCTACTACCGTTGGTGTCGAGATATGCCGTCAGACCAAGGAAATGTATAAGAACGTCAAGGTGCTTATCTTTACGGGTGAGATACTGAACGAGAAACTATGGGTTGATGTTCTCGATGCTGGTGCCGATGGCATCATACTGAAAAGTGGTGAACTGCTGACCCGTCGTGACGTAATGGCAGTGATGGAAGGTAAGCAACTCGTGTTCAACGAGCCCATTCTCGAGAAGATAGTAGAACGCTTCAAGCATGCTGTGTCTTCTCAGCTGGCTCGTCAGGAGGCTCTTATCAATTACGAGATTGATGAGTACGACGAACGTTTCCTGCGTCATTTGGCTTTAGGATATACCAAAGAGCAGATTACGACATTGCGTGGCATGCCCTTTGGCGTGAAGAGTCTGGAGAAACGACAGAACGAACTGGTACGCAAACTTTTTCCTGGTGGTGAGAGCGTGAATGCCACACGTCTTGTGGTTCGTGCCTTGGAACTTCGTATTCTTGATGTTGACAATCTTGAACCCGATGCGGATTAAACTCCCACATATTGCATTCTCATTGTTGGCGGCACAGCTGCTGCTCATGTTAGTGTCATGGCTGCTATCTGCTGCCATACCGACAAGTGGCGTCCGTTCGCTGTTGTCAAGTGAGGGACTGCGTTGGTTTCTTGGACATTTTTCTGACGTTTTGGGAACACCACTATTACTGTGTCTGCTCTTGTTGCTGATGGCATACGGCTGTTTGAAGGGGTGTGGCATCCTACACTTTAAGTCATCCTATCGTCAGAATCGTGCACTGATTATCACATTATCTCTATTGTTTGTCTATGTCGGTGTTATCGTTCTTCTGGTGATGATGCCTCATGCCGTCCTGTTGTCAGCTACTGGTTTACTATGGCCTTCACCGTTCTCTGCCGCCATCGTCCCCATGCTGGCATTTGGCATCACACTGCTTTGTGCTGTCTATGGTTATGTGGCAGGCACTTATTGCAATATGTCCGATGTTTATCAGTCGTTGATTAGTGGTATTCGCGAGGGGGCACCCTTCTTGTTGTTCTATGTGTTGTTGGGACAACTCTATTATTCATTACAATATATTTATTAATAATGCGCTATTTCATTTGGTTTAGCTACGATGGCGAACGCTATCACGGTTGGCAGGTACAGCCTAATGGCATTACGGTTCAGAGCGAACTTGAGCGTTGTTTGTCACTACTGTTGCGTGAGACGGTTTGTGTGACAGGTGCTGGACGTACCGATGCTGGGGTTCATGCCCGTATGATGGCAGCTCACTTCGATACCGATGCTGCTTTCGAGCCCGATACGCTTGCCATGAAACTCAACGGACTCCTGCCTTACGACATCAGCGTGAGCCGTGTTGAACAGGTTGCTGCCGATATGCATGCCCGTTTTTCAGCGCGCACGCGTACATATCATTATTATATACACACCCACAAGAATCCTTTTGCCCGTCGCTATTCACAGGAGATGCACTATCGTCTCGACTTCAATATGATGAACGAAGCAGGGAAGATTCTCTGCGAGTATGAGGACTTTGGTGCTTTCTGTAAGGCAGGCAGTGACGTGAAGACAACACTGTGTCATGTTACTCATGCCCAATGGCATCGGATATCCGATACTGAGTGGTATTTCGAGATTACTGCCAATCGTTTTCTTCGCAATATGGTACGTGCTGTTGTGGGAACGCTTGTGGAAGTGGGGCGTGGCCGTATGTCTTTGGATGAATTTCGGAAGGTCATTGAAGGCAAGCAGCGCACGCAGGCTGGTGAGTCGATGCCAGCCAAAGCATTATTTTTAGAAAACGTTACATACTAATGGCTTGGTTAATATTAGCTTTTATGTCAGCAGCCTTGTTAGGCTGTTATGATTCTCTGAAGAAGGAGGCGTTGAAGGGTAATGCCGTGATACCCGTGCTTTTTCTCAACACTCTTTTTTCTTCATTGTTATTCCTGCCGTTTATCGTGCTCAGCGCCAGCACGAATGCGCTTGACGGTTCAATCTTTCATGTAGCCTCAGGCGGATGGAACATGCACAAGTTTATCTTGCTCAAGGCCCTCATCGTACTGTCCAGCTGGATATTGGGTTATTTCGGTATGAAGCATCTGCCGTTGACTATTGTCGGACCTATCAATGCCACGCGTCCTGTTATGGTACTTGTGGGTGCCTTGTTGGTCTTTGGCGAACGCCTGAACGGCTGGCAGTGGATTGGTGTGTTGTTAGCAGTACTATCGTTCCTCCTGTTGAGCCGTAGTGGCAAGAAGGAGGGCATTGACTTCAAGCACGACCGTTGGATATGGATGATAGTCGGTGCTGCAGCCTTAGGCGCTGTCAGTGGACTCTACGACAAGTATCTCATGGCACCCGTAGAGAGTGGGGGCGTAGGCCTCGACCGTATGATGGTGCAGTCGTGGTATAATATCTATCAGTGTTTTATGATGTTGGTCATGCTCTACTTGCTGTGGTGGCCTCGTCATCGTGAAACGACACCGTTCCATTGGAGCTGGGCTATCATCGGTGTCAGCATCTTTCTGTCTACCGCAGACTTCATGTATTTCTATTCTTTGTCCTTACCTGATGCGATGATTAGTATCGTTTCGATGATACGACGCGGTTCCGTGATAGTCAGCTTCCTGTTTGGTGCAGCTTTCTTCCACGAAAAGAATTTGAAGGCTAAAGCGTTTGATTTGGCTCTGGTACTGTTAGGAATGATCTTCCTCTACATCGGCAGTGCGTAAGATAATGCTGGTGGCACCTAATGTAAAAAGGGTGCCATCTTCAATAATACGACGTTCACGAGGCTGTAGCTCTACATCGCCCACGAAAGTCCCCGTATTACTGTTGTTGTCCATCAGCGTATAGCGCAATTGGCCACGCTTGTCGCGGCTGACGTTGATGGTGCAGTGGTTCAGGTCGACGCTGGGGTCAACAGTCTCAAAAGCGGTATTGATGGGATTGCCTTTCTGGTAGCGGCCTATCACGTTGTTACCCATGCGCAAGGGCAGTACCTGCTTGAAGTGGAATACATTCTCTATAACGACAATACTGCCGCAGCCTTCTGCATTTTCCTGCTCGTCAGGATTCTCCTCCTTTTGGGTATTACGTAGTTTCGACACCCCTATACGGATGCCGAATTCACGCCCGCATTGGTCACACTTGAAGACGAGCGATTGTCCCGCTTCATACTTGGTTTCGTCAAACGTAATGTAGTTGTCGCACTTGGGACATCTGACGCGTTTCATACTCCTTTCATCTTATAGACCCACGCCTCAGCAAACTCATCCTCTGTGCTCATCTTGTTCAATTTTCTATAAGCTTCCGTCTCGTTTGCATAATTACCGCAGATAACCCGTACGACATTTTTGTGCTCGTATATTCTGGCATCAGCAATACCACGTTGCTTCAGTTGGTTGACGTAATCCTCTGCATTGCTACGCTTTACCTGACTTGCCAATACGATGCAATAGGTATCTTCCTGCTGCAACTCCGCTTGAGGTTCTGCAGGTTTGGCCTCCGGTTTTACGTCAGCTTTCGCTTCTTGTTTTGTATCAGTATCAGGCTTAACCTCAGGCTTCTGAGCAACCACTTTTTTCTCCACAGGCTGTGCCGGTGTCATGTTGCTGTCCTTAGGCATCAGCTTATAGATGATATTACCATGCAATTTGCTCATGGAAGTATTGCCCAAATCGCTATTGGCAATAGGTGTTGCCAACAAGAAGAAGCATGCAATAGCGGCAGCGATGGCCACTGCGTTTCTCACCCACGACATCTTGATGACCAAGGCGCGGTTCTCCTCTTCGGCATCATCATCCATCGTAAATTCGAGTAGGGCAGGGCTCGGCTCCTCGTTTATCTGACTTGTTGCGGCCTCTGCTTCTGCTGCAACCTTGATGGGAGCCTCATACAAAGGAGTGGTATCCTTCAGTCGTTTGAAACTGAAGTCTGACAGGCCATAGACTTCTGGCGACAAGATACCAGCCTCACTGGGTTCAAACTCGATATTACCTTCAATATTGACACGAAGTGTGCCAACACTGTCCATTTCGTATTCGCCTTCCGAATGCAGGATACTTTTCAGTTCATCCACCTCGGCTTCAATCTGCCGCAAGGCATCGGGATAACTGATGTCGTATGCTTCGACATACGACTGTGCCAGCAGTGAGTCGTTCAGCGTCAGCTGCGGGTTGAAACCTAATGTGCGATAAGGCGGCAGCCATAGTCTGTCGTCCTCGTCATAATGCGCATCAACATGGTGTGCAATAAAGCCGCCGAAGCCAGGAATAATCACGCAATCATGGCTCAGCAGTAATATTTCAATATGTCGTTGTATCTGAATCACGTTGCAAAATTACATCTTTTTTACGAATAAAACAAATAATAACAGTAAAAAATGAATAATTTTTTGACGATTCAACCTATCACAACTTATTTCTTCATATCAAAGCCGAGGCGGATACCATCGTATTTCTTCGATAGTTCGCCAATCTTCTGAACGGTGTCGTTACCACTCATAGCTGCCACTACCTGAAGGGCGTTGAGCAGTTTTTTCGACTCAAAAGTCAGCGAAATACCACCATATTCACGCTTGGCGTAGCAGTTGATGGTCAATAGCAGACCTTTCATGGTAACCTTGGCCGTCGACTCATCGAGCGTCCATGTGCCACTGAACGACTTTCCGGCTATCGAGGCGTTGAATTTACCGTCTTCATTGAATGTCACAACGGTGTTATCGGCTGTCAGGCCAGTCTTCTCGAAGTAGGGAGCCAGTTCCTGCTCAATCTTAGTGGCTGCCACCTCACCACCAGCCTTGGCCAACAAGTTCTCGCTGGTGAAGACACAGCCTGGTCCATTGTAGTGCCACGAACCTACTAGTCCTTTCTGTGTGACTTTGTCCATTCCGATAACGCTGGTGAATGCGTTGGCCAGCGTTCCACCACTTCCTATTGCCTGTAGGATTGTTCCTGCTCCGCATGAGGTGACTACTATGCCTGCTGTCAACAGCAAGCTGAATACTATGATTTTTGTTGTAATCTTCTTCATAATTTTGTTTGTTGATGATTTTACCTGCAAAAGTACGATAAAAAATCGTAAATCACAACTTTTTGTCAGTTTCTTTTGGTTTTTTGTTCGTTTTACACTAACTTTGCAAACAGAATGAGATACAATACAAATCAACAAGGTGAGTACGACCACTATGAAGTCCGTGAGCAACAGGGACTTCTCGACTTCTTGCTGGCCAATGTCAAGCAGACCAAGACGAAGATTAAGGCGACGCTTCAAGGGCAGGGCATCCGTGTGAATGGTAAGACGGTGACCCAATTCGACTATCAGCTTCAGCCTGGTATGAAGGTGGCTGTCTCGAAGACGAAGCGCAATCAGCAGCAGTTCAAGAGCCGCTATGTGAAGATTGTCTACGAAGACCGCTGGCTCATCGTCGTCGAGAAGCAGCCTGGCATTCTGTCGATGGCTGCAGGTCATTCGTCGCTCAATGTGAAGTCGGTGCTCGACGACTATTTCAAGAAGTCGCACCAGAACTGTCATGCCCATGTCGTTCATCGTCTAGATCGCGATACCAGCGGTCTGATGGTTTATGCCAAGGACATTGATACTGAACAGATTCTGGAGCATTCCTGGCACGAAATCGTCTACGACCGCCGCTATGTTGCCGTTTGTTCGGGTGAAGTGGAACCTGACGACGGTACGATAGCCAACTGGTTGAAGGACAACAAAGCCTACATTACCTACTCGTCGCCTGTCGATAATGGTGGCAAGTATGCGGTAACCCATTTCCATGTTTTAGACCGTACCACCGAACATTCTCTTGTCGAGTTTAAGTTGGAGACAGGCCGTAAGAATCAGATTCGTGTCCACTCTGCCGATATGGGTCATCCTGTCTGTGGCGACCCCAAATACGGTAATGGTGACGACCCGCTTCATCGCTTGTGCTTGCATGCCTGGCTGTTGTGTTTCTATCATCCTGTGACACGTCAGCCTATGGAGTTTGAGACTCCGGTGCCCGCCACTTTCCGACATCTGTTTAAACGATAACGACAATCGTCATAATGACATATCGTTATAACCAAATAACGTCATAACGTAATAACGACAACGAAATAAAAAGAAAATAAAAGATACAATGTTTAAGAAAATAGGACTACTAACGGCCATGATGGCCATGACGGCATACGCCGACGCTTGCACAAACTTCATTGTGGCCAAGGGTGCCTCGAAGAATGGCAGTGTTATCTGTTCGTATAATTGCGACTCTTACGGTGCGTTTATGAATCTGGCTCACTATCCTGCAGCCAAGCACCAGAAAGGTGACATGCGCAAGATTTACGAATGGGACACGAATAAATACCTTGGTGAGATTCCCGAGGCGCTGGAGACTTATAATGTCGTCGGCAACATCAACGAGTGGCAGGTAACCATTGGTGAAACAACGTATGGCGGTCGCGAAGAAATGGTTGATTCAACAGGTATAATCGACTATGGTTCATTGATATATATAGCCTTGCAGCGTTCAAAGACGGCGCGTGAAGCCATCATAACGATGACGTCGCTCGTCGAGACTTACGGCTACTATAGTGAAGGTGAAACCTTTACTATTTGCGACCCCAACGAGGCTTGGATTATGGAGATGCAGGGTTGCGGTCCTGACCGTGAGAAGTCGAAGGAACGTGTGGTATGGGTGGCTCTGCGAGTTCCCGATGACGCAATTTGCGGACATGCCAACCAGAGTCGTATCGGACGTTTCAATCCGAAGGACAAGGATAACGTGATGTGTTCGAAGAATGCTATCAAGTATGCCAAGAAGATGGGCTGGTACGACGGTAAGGATGAAGACTTCTCGTGGAAGATGGCTTATGCCTTCCCCGATTTCTCTGGCCGTCGCATCTGTGATGCTCGTATATGGAGCTTCTTCAATCACCATATTAAGGGTATGGACCGTTACCTGCCTTGGGCACTGGGCATCGACCCTAATGCCGAGGATATGCCTTTGTGGGTTGTTCCCGACCATAAGTTAGGGGTTGCCGACATCATAAACGATATGCGTGACCATTTCGAGGGTACACCCCTTGCACTCGACGATTCTACGGATATCGGCGGCGGTATCTGGCAGATGCCATATCGTCCTACGCCCCTTTATTACAAGGTCGATGGCAAGAAGTGCTTTAACGAGCGTCCCACCAGTACCCAGCAGACTGCTTGGAGCTATGTCAGCGAGATGCGCTCGTGGCTGCCTCGCGAGATGGGTGGCTGCTTCTGGTTTGGCAACGACGACGGCAACATGGTGGCCTATACACCTATCTACTGTTCTATGACGACGCGTCCTGAGTGCTACAATACGTCTGGAGCCGACGATGTCACCTTCTCGTTGAAGAATGCCTATTGGGTTGAGAACTGGGTGTCGAATATGGTTTATCCGCGCTATTCTATGCTCTTCCCGTCGTTGAAGACTGTTCGCGACTCTCTGCAGAATGCCTATTTCTCTCAGCAACCTGTGATTGAGGCAAAGGCTAAGGATATGCAGCCTGCCGAGATGCAGCGCTATCTCAACCATTATAGCATCGAGCAGGCTCAGCGTATGCTGGAACGTTGGAAGCAGTTGGCTTTCTATCTCGTGGTGAAGTACAATGATATGGCCGTGAAGCCCGATAAGGACGGTCGTTTCCTGCGCACCAAGTATGGCTTGGGCGAACGGGTGTCACGTCCTGGCTTCTCGTCATCCTACGGCCGTCAGGTGCTCGAGCATTCAAATAACAAATTCCTCGTTCCCGACGAAAAGAAATAAGCCTTATGACCGCTATTATCGTAACGATGCTGATTCTGGCCTACCTGTTGATAGCCACGGGCCATCTGACAGGTGTCAACAAGGCCGCTATTGCTATGTTCCTGGGTACAGTAGGGTGGGTGGTCTACGTCTGTTGGGGCGAAGACTTTGTGATGTCGATGCATCCTGCCGAATACCTCAAATGGTTGGCTGGTGCCGAGCCTACCAGCGATACAGTGAAGCACTTTATATATAATAATGTATTCTTATATTATGTAGGTCGTGCAGCGGCTATCGTCCTGTTCCTTCTGGCGACGATGTCGATTGTCGAACTGCTGTCCAATAATGGCTGTTTCGACTTTATCATCGAGTGGATTCGCACGCGCAACTCCAAGCGCTTGCTGTGGACCATCACCATTGCAACCTTTGTGCTCTCTGCCAACCTCGACAACCTGACGACGACGACGATGATGCTGGTCATCATGCACAATATTCTTCAGAACTCGCGCCAGCGCATGTATGTCGGCTCGGCTATTGTGCTTGCTGCCAACTGCGGTGGCTGCTTTACGGTTATTGGCGACCCCATCGGACTCATTCTCTGGGGCGACGGTGCCGTTACCGCCAGCCACTTCTCAGGCTATCTGGCTGTTCCCGCCCTGTTGGCATGGATTATTCCTACGGTACTCATCAATCGTGAATTGCCCGATCGTCTGGACACCGCATGGAGTCCTTCGCCCTATCGCGGCGACGACACCCGTCTGAACCGCTGGCAGCGCATCGTCATGCTGATAGTGGGCATTGGCGGCCTGTGGTTCATTCCCACCTTCCACAACATCACCAAGTTAGCGCCCTTCCTTGGTGCCCTCTGCGTGTTGGCAGTGCTGTGGATTGTCAACGAGGCCTTTAACCGTAAGCTTATCAGTGCCGACCAGATGACCCAGCACCGCATTCCTGCCTCTCTGCAGTACGGCGTGTTGCAACAGCTGTTGTTCGTTACGGGCATCATGTTGGGCATGGGTGTGGTCACCGAGACCGGTGTCTGGGACGATGTCGCCATATGGTTCGAAACCTATGTTCACGACATCTGGCTCATGGGGCTGGGTGCGGGACTCTTGTCTGCTGTCGTCGATACGTTCACTATTGCCATCTCCAACATCTCGCTCTGTCAGGCGGGTATGGGCGATGCGGTCACCAATGGTGTCTTCTGGAAGGTGATAGCCTATAGCACGGCTGTTGGCGGCTGTCTGCTTACCGTAGGCAGTGTCAGCGGACTGGCTCTGATGCGTGCCGAACACATCAAGTTGGGTTGGTACATCAAGCACCTGACGCCTAAGGTTTTCCTGGGGTGGCTCATTGGTTTTATCGTGCTTTGGCTTGAAATTAACATCGTAGAGCTGTAAAAGCACCATTTTTTCTGTTTAAATTGCTTAAATTCTTTCGCTGTCTCAAAAAAAATGAGTACCTTTGTGCGGTTTTAGAAAATAGTAAAAACGCGTCAGCGGGCTTGAAAATGCCCTTAAACGCAAAATCGTTGAAAAAGTAAAAAGGTAAAAAAGTAAAAAGGTAAATCAATAAAAAGTAATGGATCAGACATTCGACAACGACAGAATTGTGAAAATCAACATTGAGGAGGAGATGAAGTCCTCGTACATCGACTATTCGATGTCGGTGATTGTGGCTCGTGCCCTCCCTGATGTTCGTGATGGATTTAAGCCCGTTCATCGCCGTATTCTCTACGGTATGATGGGTATCAACAACGTTAGCACACAACCTTATAAGAAATGCGCCCGCGTCGTCGGTGAGGTGTTGGGTAAGTATCACCCCCACGGCGACTCGTCCGTCTATGGTGCCCTCGTGCGTATGGCCCAGGAGTGGAACATGCGCTACACGCTGGTTGACGGTCAGGGTAACTTCGGTTCCGTCGATGGTGACTCGCCAGCCGCCATGCGTTACACCGAGTGCCGCCTCTCCAAGATGGGTGAGCACATCATGGACGACCTTGAGAAGGACACCGTCGATATGGTCAACAACTTCGACGACTCGCTGGTGGAGCCCAGCGTCATGCCTACCAAGATTCCTAACCTGTTGGTAAACGGTGGTAACGGTATTGCCGTCGGTATGGCTACCAACATGCCTACCCACAACCTGGGTGAGGTCATCGATGGCTGCTGTGCCTACATTGACAACCCCGACATCGATACCGACGGGCTGATGCAGTATATCCCCGGTCCCGACTTCCCCACTGGCGCCTATATCTACGGACTTGCCGGTGTGCGCGATGCCTACGAGACCGGTCGCGGCCGTATCGTGATGCGTGCCAAGGCTGAGATTGAGTCTACCGAGACCCACGACAAGATTGTGGTCACCGAGATTCCTTATGGTGTCAACAAGGCCGACCTCGTAGCCTATATCGCCGACCTGGCTAACCAGCACAAGATTGAGGGCGTAGCCAACGTCAACGACGAGTCTGGCCGTCAGGGCATGCGTATCGTGGTCGATGTGAAGCGCGACGCCAATGCCAACGTGCTGCTCAACAAGCTCTTTAAGATGACCGCTCTACAGAGCTCATTCTCAGTCAATAACATTGCGTTGGTCAAGGGCCGTCCCCGTCTGCTCTCGCTGAAGGAGTGCGTCAAGTACTTCGTCGAGCACCGTCATGACGTGACCATCCGTCGCACCAAGTTCGACCTGAAGAAGGCTCAGGAGCGTGCCCACATCCTCGAAGGCTTGATCATTGCGGTCAACAACATCGACGAAGTGGTTCACATTATCCGTAACAGTAAGACCCCCAGCGATGCCCAGCGCAACTTGGAGGCTCGCTTCAACTTGGACGAGCTCCAGTCGAAGGCCATCGTCGATATGCGTCTCTCGCAGCTTACCGGTCTGCGTGTCGACCAGCTCCATCAGGAGTACGACGACCTCATGAAACTCATTGCCGACTTGGAGGAAATCCTGAACAACCCCGAGCGCTGCAAGCAGGTCATGAAGGACGAGTTGCTGGAGGTGAAGGAGAAGTATGGCGACCCACGTCGTACGGAGATTATCCCCTTCGACCACGAGTTCAATGCCGAGGACTTCTATCCCGACGATCCTGTGGTCATCACCATTTCCCACATGGGTTACATCAAGCGTACCCACCTCGACGAGTTCCACGAACAGGGCAGGGGAGGCGTCGGTGCCAAGGCTGCACGCCATCGCGACAACGACTTTGCCGAGTACATATATCCTGCCACCATGCACAACACGCTGCTCTTCTTCACCCAGAAGGGTCGCTGCTACTGGCAGAAGTGCTACGAGATTCCCGAGGGCGACAAGGGTTCGAAGGGCCGTGCCATCCAGAACATGCTGAACATCGAGCCCGACGATGCCATCAACGCCGTGCTTCGCATCAAGAACTTCAACGACGAAGAGTTCCTGAAGTCACACTACGTCATGTTTGCCACCAAGCAGGGTATCATCAAGAAGACCCGTCTCGACCAGTATAAGAACGTCCGCGCCGCCGGTGTCCGCGCCATCAATATCAACGAGGGCGACGAGGTGGTAGGCGTTCGTCTGACCAATGGCAACAACGAGATTCTGCTGGCCAACCGCAATGGTCGCGCCGTCCGCTTCGACGAGAACGACGTCCGCACCATGGGCCGCGTTTCTACCGGTGTCATCGGTATGCGTCTCGATGGTGGCGACGACGAGGTGGTCGGCATGGTATGTGTCAACGACCCGCAGACCGAGACCATCATGGTTGTCTCTGAGAATGGCTACGGCAAGCGCTCTGAGGTCGAAGACTACCGCAAGACCGCCCGTGGTGCCAAGGGTGTCAAGACCCTCGCCATTACCGAGAAGACCGGTCGCCTGGTAGCCATCAAGGTGGTGACCGACGAGAACGACCTCATGATTATCAACAAGAGCGGTATCCTCATCCGCCTGAAGGTTGCCGACGTCCGCGTCATGGGCCGTGCCACGCAGGGTGTCCGTCTCATCAACCTCACCAAGAAGAACGACACCATCGCCAGCGTCTGCAAGGTGACGTCGTCGCAGGAGGAGGATGTCGAGGAGGCCGAGGTGCTCAATGAAGAACTTCCCGAGTCAGCAGAAACTGCCGAGACTCCCGAAAATAATGAATAAAACGTTAAACCAATAAAGAAAATTATTATGAAGAAAGTAATGATTTTGGCAATGATGATGGTGGCCAGCGCTACCTCCTTTGCCGGTGACAGCGATGGTCTGAAGGCCATCATGAAAGCAAAGACCTACGACGAAGCCAACCAGCTTCTCCAGCAGAATGTCGGTTCACTGGCCGATGCAGCCGAGAAGGCTAAGGCTTACAACCACGTACTCGAAATCGTCATGAAGAAGGTCGATGCAGAGACTAAGATTATTACCGAGAACCAGTTGGCTGTCCAGATGGGAGGCGGTGCCGACAAGCAGAAGCCTTACGACACCCTCGGACTGGCTAATGCTATCTGTCAGTCGCTTGAACTGGCTTCTGAGTGTAACAAATACGACCAGCAGCCCAACGCCAAGGGTAAGATTGCTCCTAAGTTTGCCGAGAAGAACGCCCTGCGCGTTTGGTCTAACCGCGTTCACCTCGTGAACATCGGTCAGGAAGAGGCCAAGAAGGGCAACGATGCCAATGTGCTGAAGTTCTGGGGTACCTTCGTCGACAGCCGTAACGAGCCACTCTTTGCCGCTATGGACAAGAATCCTGAGTCTGCCTACGTGGGTCAGGTAGCCCTCTTCGCAGGTCGCTACGCCTTCCAGGCTAAGGACATGGAACGTGCCAACCGCTACTTCGACGAGGCCATGAAGGATCCCGAGCAGAAGAAGGAAGCCCTCGGCTTCAAGATTTACGCCATGAAGAGCTCGCTGAAGACCCGTCAGGACTCTATCGATTTTGCCAATAATATGAAGCCCATCTTGGAGGAGAACCCCGACAATGACGCCGTCATCGACGCTCTCTACTCTGTTTACGACGGTCTGAAGATGAAGGCCGAGCAGAAGTCGCTGCTCGAGGGCATCCTCGCCAAGAACCCCAACAACTTCGTGGCTTTGGCCGACCTGGGCATCATGCACATCGGTGAGAACGACTATGCTGCTGCCATCCCATTCCTCCGCAAGGCCATCGCCGTCAAGGACGACAACGCCAGCGTGCTCTACTATCTCGCCACCAGCCTCTGCATCATGGCTCAGGAAGATAAGACCACTGCCGCTGACAAGAAGAACTATTATAAGGAAGCCGTCGAGCTCTACGACAAGTGTAAGCAGGTTGACCCCGACATGATGCAGATTAAGTGGGGTTACAACCGTTTCAATGCCTACTACAACTACTATGGACCCGAGGCTCCCGAAACGAAACAGGCTGAAGCCGACTATAAAAACTAATCTAACCTTTTTCGCTTAACCATGTGGTGGATTCCCCGTGAGGAGAGTCCACCATTTTGTTTATCAATACTTCTTTAACTTCTCTTCTTTTTATTGACGTTAATCGGAGTACTGTTAGGAAACACGATGCTATAGGCCGCGTCGAGGGCTTTCAGATTGATGCGCCAAAAGCTGACGCCCGTCCTGACGGCCACGATGGCACGCAAGAGTTCACGATGCTGGCGTGGGTATAGCGAGGGTAGGGGCAGCTCGTTCCAGCCTTCCTGCTCCGACAGGTGGCACACCTGCCAGATGAAGTCATCTGTGGCCTCGCCGCCGAACCACGCCTTCAACACGTTGCGGATGCAGAACCTCTTACATCTGGTTGGCAGGAGCTGCCTCGTGCGCTCCAGCCTGCGCCAGAGCTGCACGAAACATTCTTGGGAGTTCTCAATCTTCATCATACTTCCGCTTATACGCCTCCGTCTTCACGTACCGCCCCGACACCTCGTCATACACGATGTGTCCGCGACTCTGCCACTGCCGCAGCGTGCTCTCGCCGTCGCTGGTCTTGCCCTGACTTTGCCGCATCTGGCGGTACTGCTCCTTGGTGAACTCGTCGGGCAGATGGTTCAGCAGGTTCTGCGGGCCCGACTGACGCTGCATCTCAATCTCCTCGCGCAGTTCCTTCTCCAGCTGCTGACCGAAATACAGCATCTTGCACCACAGGTTGTACTGCTCCGTCCAGCGCACGAAATCCGCAATTTCCTTCGACCACTTGTAGCCGTGGGCCACGTAGAGCACCATACCCTTCAGCCACGCTATCACGTTGGCACGATAGCTCAGGATGCGGTAGGCCTCGCTGTCGTACAGCTTGGCGGCGTCGCGGTTCTCCACGCGCATGTCGAGAGCCAGCTTCTTGGCCTGTGGACATTCTATCAGTCCGTTGGCAGCTTCCAGACGGTCGATGTACGGTTTCAGCTCCTGTGCAAACGTGTGGTCGTAGATGCCCAGAATCGGTGCCGTGTCGTCGTCGTCATCGACCTTGATAATCGTCGATACATCCAGTCGGCTCACCGTACCGTCGTTCACCATCTTGTAGAAGAACTTGCGGGCGTTGGGTGGCGTCGTCGAGGCGTTGAAGTTCCACCGCAGCGGGGCGATGCCCGATACCGAGTCGGCACCGACGCGCTCCTGACCGGCCAGCGAGTTGTCGAAGGCCTTGCGAATAAGAAGTCCCACCTCATCGACCGTTCCCTTCGACGTCACCTTCTTCAGCGCCTCTATCTCGTCCACGATGGTGTAGATGTAGCGCTCGCCGTTGTTGTGGACATCGACGATGCGCTGGTTGAAGACGGCGTCTGTCAGGTTGTCTATCAACATCTGGATGCAGATGTCCGTAGGTCGCGGGTCTTTCTTCTGCTTCGCCCCGGGGTTCTTCTGTTTCCATTCGGCCTCGCGCTGGCGGTTGGGAATGTCGCGCTGGCGAATGTCCTCCATGATGTATTCGATGGGCTTCTTGATGGTACCCTTACCTATCGACTGCCGACCGATGAGGATGTTCATGAATGTCGCCTCGTGCTCCACGTTGTCCCAGTAGCGGAACTTCACACCGTGCAGGTGGGCACCCAGTGCCGGAAACACCGCACTGGCCACAGTGGGCTTGTAGAACCAGGGCACGTTCTTCGTCAGTAGCTTGATCAGCGGCGGCAGCTTCTTCGGTATCGGTGGCGGTGTTGTCATCGTACCGCCGCAGGCCTTCACCGCCTGCTGCGACTTCAACGCCTGCAACACCTGCTTCAGTCTGTACGGCATACCCTTGCGAGGCTCCTTCAGCGCGTTCTCCAGCGTCTGCTTCCACTCTTCGCCGTTGTCGCCCCAGTAGTTGGGGACAACCTGCATCAGCCGCTCCAGCGAATAGCCGCAGATGCTGCGGATGGTCACGGCCAGCTCGAAGGTCAGCGCGTTGCGGTCGCCCTCTACTGGTTCCTTGCCACCGTTGAACAGTTCCCAGTACTTCGCGATGATGTCCGAAAACAGCATGCCGTTGTACCTTGCCTCGGGGTCAAATGATGGCTGATGTCTGATGGCTGATGTCTGAGAACTGTAACACTGTAACGCTGTAACTTCTTCCATCTCAAAGATGGCATCGTCCAGGAACAGCAGTTCCTTCTCCGATGTTGTAAAGAACACGCGGGTGATGTCCTTGGCGCCCTTGTCGTACTCTACGTTCAGCAGCTCCGATGCCCACTTCAGGTTCTCCTCCTGACTCAACTCCGCTCTCCGCTTGAACACCAGGTGATAGCCCTTGCCACGGGCACTCTCCTCCAGCATCAGCAGCCCCAGTTCGTCCTTCTTGCCGAGGATGCGCTTGCGAACTACCGGCATCTCCTCGGCCGTCAGGTGGTCGATGTCCATACCCACCGTCGTGCTCATACGTGTCGAGCCCTTCAGCGTTCCGTCGTCGTTAGGCAGACACGAGTAGTTCATCTGCACCAGCGACGCCTTCAGCACCTCGTCGCCCTGCCGAATCCTGGCTACGTTCGATACTTGGAACCCGCCGTTCCTCAACTTCAGATACTCCTCTCTCGTGAGAACGGGGCGCATCATCTTTGCGCCACCGTTCCCTTTATAAACATAATGTACACTCATGGTCTTAAATCAATTAAAAGTTCGGATAACCCAGTTTTGCGTTCAGGAACCGCAGTCCGTCCAGTGTCCACGTCATATACGTGCGAATCTTCTTCACGCCCTTCAACGAATAGCTGACGTGGGTACGTAGGCGCACGAGGTTGCGACCCTCCAGTTCCTCGCAGATGTTCCAGTGGCCGCCGCGTCGGTATTGGATGCCCATGTCGCGCAGCACGGCATTGAAGTCATACACCGTCATGTTAAACGTCTTAGCCACCTGCGTCGCCGTCAGCGTGTCCTCCGCGTCGGCGTTCACCAGCCGCAGACCCTCGCCGATGATCTCGTCAGCCAGTGCAATTTCGAGCGACGTCATTGTCTGTTCACTTTGTTCTTTCTTAATAATACTGATTGTTTTCATAATTGTTGAGTCGATTTTTTTTGCGAGAAGAAGCATTCAGATTCTTTGGCCATTTACTCGAGAATATCCTCTTCCGGCTTCAACTCAAATACATTAAACGTTGTTGATAATTTCCGCATCGGTCAGCGGTTCGCTTTCAAAGAAGCGTCTCGCCTCCCATTCGCGGCGCAGTTCCAGTCCGCGCAGGCGTCGTCCACCGGCATACACCCAGCGCTTGAATTCACGCTGTATCTGCAGCTTCGTGCCACCCTCGCGAATCCGTTTCAGCAGGGTCGATTGGCGCAGCCGTCCGATGCCCATGTTGTAAGCAAAGCTCACCAGTGCATCCAGCTGTCCCTCCGTGCGGGCCACCTTCATGGCCTTCACCTGCTGTTCCACCACGGACACGTCCTGCCGAAGCAGTTCCAGCGCGTGCGCCTTGGAAATTCGGTCGCCCATGCGCACGCCCCGTGTGTGTCCATACCCGATGGTGGGTACCCCCGCAGCATCCCGGTAAGCCGTCAGCCGCAGACCCTCCATCATCATCAGTTGTGTCAGTAATCGTTCCGTTGTTTTCATAATTTCAAAGATCGCCATTGCAACTTGTTTGCGATGGCAAAGGTACGACAACCTACATAAAAAAACCTGCTACGTAGTAGGTACGCGTAGCAGGTACGAATAAATCTATCTAACTGACAATCAGTCTAATATATTTTTCAGCCTTTCTTGGAATTCCAACGATTTCTTTTGCTCATAGGCCTTATTGAAGTACGAGCGCAGGGTTTCGGGCTTTTCGTGCCACAGCTGCCCGAACATCTGCCATACTTCCGCTATCTTCAGACGTTCACAAACGGCACGCGCCACAAGTCCACGCTCAGCACCGCTGAGTCCTACGGGCTGCCCGTACTCGTCCACCAGTCCTGCGTTCTTCAGTTTCTGCCATGCCTCACTGTTCGCCAACACTTCAGGTACGACGACCTCCTGCGTCGGCTGGTCGTCCTGTGTCTGCGGGTTGCTGACGCTGCTAAAGTCCGTTTTGCCGTCAAAGGTGACGGGAGCGTTGAAGTTAATAGTCTGTGCTATCAGATTGCCGGAACTGTTCACGTTGATGATGAAGTTCCCATTATTATCATTGTTCATCCTTATCAGTTTTTAGGGTTAAAATTCATGTTACCTGCAATGTTGTTGCCCGGACTGTTCACGTTAATCAGGGCGCGAGCAGCTTGCTTCTCAAACTCGTCCACCATCATGTCCTGGTAGTGGTCCTGAACCTCCTGCGGTATGTCCTGCCCGAATTTCCGAACCATACGGACACCCTTTGCCCACGTGGAAAAAGCGTCGTTGATGTCCTTTTGCTGCAAGCATTGGCGCACTATTTCCATCATCCCGTTATGCCAAGGACCCTCCGTCCCAGAGCCTTTCGAGCCCTGATGCTCACTGTTGGCAGAGGCCGTAAAATCCTCTCCGCCACAGTCCTGCGCCGGTGTCTGTCCTATCGGTAGTTCCATAAAATTGGGGGGGTCAAGAGTCTAGGTTTTCTCTCCTCCTTCCAGTCTGCAAAATTACAAAAGAATTCTGAGCAATCAGCATTTTTTGCAGAGAAAATTTGCAAAAAATAGTTAATCACAAAAACCTGCACAAAACCCCGTTTTTGTGCAATAACTATCCACAACGATTATAATGTCGTTATTCGAAAATAAAAGTCTCGCTGCCTGTTACACCGTGACAGTGTGACAGTGGGGAATTAGAGGGTAGGTTGGTGGTTGTTTACTATATATTTATATATATAATATATTATATATATAAATATAAACGTTTCTTCGTTACTGAAATGGTTGACTTTCTGACTGTCACACTGTAACGCGTCACGTCAACCCCTTCAGGACAAAAGCTTCTTTCTATGCCATCAAATCGGCGATTTTAGTCCTCAACCGGTAGAAGGCCGGTTTACTTCCCAACGACCGCCCGTTTAGTTCCTTTGGGCAAAGAACGGTTAAGGATTTCTGCGGAAGATTCGTGAACCGCAATGAATGTTTTGTACCTTCGCAGTACATTTTAATAACCTTTATTTACTAACTTTTTAACCAACTATTTAACATTATGGCAGTAGAAAAAATTGCATTGGGAATTAACCTGAGAAAGAACAAGATTTCGACGAGCGCTGGCTTCGGCAAGTACTACCCCGAGGTGGACACGCAGAAGACGCTGAGCCTGCGAGGCTTCGCACAGCACATGGTGGATCACGGAAGCATCTACGGACGCGCAGTGGTCGAGGGCGTGCTGATGCAGATCGTGGACTGTCTGCCCGAGCTGGTGGCGCAGG
>JAEEGG010004820.1_pt1 | contig 32531 bp, 25 predicted proteins | sample 9134161 | NCBI WGS metagenome assembly JAEEGG01 (sample SAMN16246543, study PRJNA631951) | gut metagenome | biome: gut microbiome; feature: rumen; material: CR-attached | host: Bos | place: Iran: Karaj | collected 2018-10 | reverse complement strand
TAGAGTGAAGGAACAAGTTTGTTAGTAATAATTAAATATTGTAGAAACTAATCATATAACAGTTATGGTAAAAATCAAACAAGTCGGCATCGGCCGGATGGCATCAGGAACAATCGATGGCATCACGTATGTAACTCGTGGGGATGTAACCTTTGCGCGATCCACGCCCACTATGCCCGCACACGTCTATACCACTCCAGCAGCCAAAAAACGTCGCGCCATCTTTAATATGATTCAGATGCATTTGAAGCATCATCTACCTACACTTCGCAAGACGATAACACCCAAGGGAATCGGAAGTTCTTATACCCGCAGACATTGAAAACAATATTATTAGACTTCCTGAAATAGTTAAAGAAGTTGAGCGAGTGCAACACTTGAATTATATTAAATAATGAAAAAATCGATAAACAACCTTAATTTATATATGTTTTAACTTTATATTTTATATCTTTGTAGCGAAATTAATAAAATTTAAGAGGATATGAAAGCGTATTCATTTGCATTAGCAGCAGGCCTGGGGTTAATGGCTACCTTGGCCTCGTGTGTAAAAGACCCGTCAGTTCCTTCGTATGAGGATGTACAGAAGGAATCGTATGCCAGCAGTTTTGTGGCTAAGTATGGCCAGATCAGTTCCACCCAGTCATGGGACTTTGCCTCTGGTGAGCAAAGACTCGCAACTCGTGGCTTCTCTACTATCAACATAGAGATATTAGATAAAGGTGTCGATTTTGGCGACGTGTCGAATTTGGAGTTAGAACACCATACGTTCTCGAAAACGGTATGGAATTTTGACATTATCCTCAGCGGCATTACAAAGAATGCTGCCTTATTCGATGCCATCAACATTAATCTGCCTGAGAAGAAAAAATGGGTAGGCAAGAATGCCGCATTGGTTGCACCAGCCAACACGTTTTATATCTATCCACTGCTCAGCGGTGGCGGCAATCGCTACGACCTGATGGTGAAGGTGGGCGATGAAGAGCCTGTATGCGTTTTCAAGAAGGACTACACCAATTTCCAGACCGTCAATGGCATGAAGAAACTGAATGGCGAGACCGTCAACATGCGTGGCGTCAAGGTTGAGGCTCCTGTGGGCACACCTGTAGAGATTTATCTGGATAATATGATAGATGTAGATAATAAAAAACTGCCGACAGTCGGTACCACTAATGGTCATGCTGTTTACATTGATATTCCTGAGGATGTGAAGCTGGAACTTGACGATATTGAACTGGCCGACAATCACGTTGCCAAGTACATTGGTATTGAGGATGCCATCAGTGGCAGCGACAATGACTTTAACGACCTGGTACTGGCTGTTGTCGGCAATCCCGATGTTCCTCAGGAGAAAATCATCACTGAGGACCAGTATGAGGTGAAGACCAGCCGCGCCAAGCGTTATATGATTGAAGACCTGGGTGCCATTGGCGACTTCGACTTCAACGACGTGGTGGTTGATGTAGAGGAATATACCATCTATACCCATAAAGTGACATCCGAAAATGGTGTTAAGACAAGCGACGAGATTATCAGTACTACCACGGCTCCGACAAAGGCTTTCGTTCGCGCTTTGGGTGGTACTATCGACTTTGAGTTGATTATCGGCGACACAAAGTGGGTAAAGAGTCAGGACTTCGACATCACGAAGATGTACAATACCCAGGGGACCATTGATTACGACAATGCATTGGCTGAGTTCGAAGTTACTGGCTGGAACTACGACAATAATAATATCACATTCCGTGCCAACGGCAAGGATGGTAGATTATATACCGTTTCGTTCCCCAAAGTAGGTGAGGCGCCGATGATGATTGCCGTAGAACCGACAACCAAATGGATGGATGAGCGGGTAAGCATCCCCAGCTCATGGTTCAGCAAGTGACGCTACCTATATAGGAAAAAAAAGACCGTCCCTTTGTGCAACTGTTGTGCAAAAGAGACGGTCTTTTTTGGGTGTTCGATTTGCTACAGGAATGCGTAGCGGCAAATGAACAGCACAGCCAGCAGAATGGTTGCCCAGTTCATGTTGTTGCGCTCGTCGGTGTCCTTGAACGTTCCAGACAGCAGATGGATTAACACGTATGAGATGACACCCATCAGGATACCGTCGGAAATACTGTAGGTCAGCGGCATAAGCACGATGCAGACGAAGCAGGGGATAGCCGTTACGTAGTTGGAGAAATCGACCTTACGGATGTCGTGCATCATCATCACCCCCACCAGGATGAGTGCTGCGGCCGTAGCCTGTGCAGGAATGGCGAGGAACAGCGGTGCGAAGAGCAATGCCACGGCAAAGCAGACCGCGGTGGTAAGACTGGTCACGCCAGAACGTCCGCCCACATTCACACCCGACGCACTCTCTACGTAGGTCGTCACCGTCGAGGTGCCCAGCATAGCACCTACCGTCGTTCCGATAGCATCAGCCATGAAAGCCTGGTTCAGATTCTTCACGTTACCGTTGTCGTCCACCATACCTGCCCGGTTCGACACACCAATCAGCGTTCCGATGGTATCGAACATATCGATAAACAGGAAGGTAAGCACCACCACAACCATATCGACCGTGAATACATTGTGCCACTCGAACTGCATGAAGATAGGGCTGATGGAGGGAGGCGCCGACATGATGCCAGAATAATTGGTAACGCCAATGGGAATGCCCGCGACGGTAGTCACCAGAATACCGATGAGCAGTGCACCTGTAACGCCCCGCACCAGCAGTACCGACGTCAGAATGATGCCAAAGATGCTCAGCAGCACGGCAGGATCGTGCAGATTACCAAGCGTGATGAACGTCGATTCCGACGAGGTGACGATACCGGCACCCTTCAGTCCCACGAAGGCGATGAACAGTCCGATGCCGGGACTGATGGCACGGCGCATCACCAACGGGATGGCATTCACAATATGCTGGCGCAGCCCCGTCACCGTCAACAGGATGAAGATAAGCCCCTCAATCATCACAGCTGTCAGCGCAAACTGCCACGAATAACCCATCGTAAGCACCACGGTGAAGGCAAAGAAGGCGTTCAGTCCCATGCCAGGAGCCAGCGCAAAGGGCAACTTGGCATAAACAGCCATCACCAAGGTAGCTACTACTGCCGAAATACATGTTGTGGTAAACACGGCACCGGCATCCATGCCCGTGGCAGAAAGGATACTGGGATTGACAGCCAGGATATAAGCCATCGTTAAGAAAGTGGTAATGCCACCAATCACCTCCTTGCGCAAAGTCATTGTGGAGGAATCAAATCCGAATAGTTTTTCTAACATCTTATTACATTGATTTTAATAATTTTCGACAAAGGTACGGATTTTATTACTATTCTCCAAATAATCTTTGGAAAAAGAGGGGGTGAGGGATGAGGGATGAAGGATGAGGGATGAGGGATGAGATGGCGCATCCTCATTTTGTTTTCCTGACTGTCGTGAAGTTCAGGGCCAGCCAGGCATAGATGCCGAGGACGACGACAAGAAGGGTTTGGACGGTATGGACGATGAGCACGAAATAGAGGGCCTTTTCGTCAGCCACGCCATAGAGGATGAGCATGGTCTTGACGGCAAAGTGCCAGGGGCCGGCACCGTTGGGCGTGGGCACGATGACGGCTATGGAGCCGACGATGAAGGTGACGAGTGCGCAGCCTAACCCTAAGTCGGCAGTGAAGTCGAAGCAGAAGAAGGTGAGGTAGTAGTGCAGGAAATAGCTCAGCCAAATGGCCAGGGTGAAGAACACGAACAACGGGATGTTGCGCACGTCCTTTAGCGAGATGACGCCCTGCCAGATACCTGTGAGCGTCGCACGAACCTTATCGTAGATTGAGAGCTTGTGCAACAGGAAATGCAGCAGAATAAGGATGGCAAGGCCGCAGATGGCTACCACCAGATAGCCTGCCCACGAGAAGCCACCAAGGATGGACTGCAAGTTGGTGCCCGTCTTGCGGAAGAACATGCCGAAGGTACTCATCTCCAACAGCAGCACCAAGGCCGTGATACCCATAACCAGCAGTGAGTCGATGGCGCGCTCAGTAACCACGGTACCCAACGCCTTGGGGAACGACACGCCGTCGTAGCGGTTCAGCACGCCGCAGCGCGTAAACTCGCCTACCCTTGGCACCACCAGCGAGGCGGCATAGGACACGAAGATGCTGTGAATGCTTACGGAATGGCGAGGATGTTCGCCCACAGGTTCCAGCGTCTGACGCCAGCGCCAGCCACGGAACATCTGAGCCAATATGCCAAAGGGGAACGAGAGCAGCATCCACGTCCAGTCCATCTCGTCGGTTGCGACGTGGATGATGGTCTGCCAGTCTTCGCCACGGTACATCCAATAGAGGATGCCCGCACCCAATACCAGCGGCATCAGTATCTTCAATATTACACTGCTCGTCTTCATTGCGTCTGCAAAGATACGAATAAGCGAGGAAAATGCAAAATATTTTTTGAATTTTCGAGCGAGAGTGTCTTCTAATTCCTAATTTATTCTTACCTTTGCAGTCAAAACAACAAAGATGAAAAGAAATATCGCGATATTCGTGTCGGGCAGTGGCACCAACTGTGAGAATCTGATACGTTACTTTCAGGGTAGCGATGACGTCAACTGTGAACTGGTTATCAGCAACAAGGCCGATGCCTACGCACTGGTCAGGGCTCAGAACTTAGGCGTGGCTACGGCTGTCGTGCCCAAGGCACAGCTGAACGACGAGGTATTCATGATGCCACTGATGAAGGAGCACCAGATAGACTTCATTGTGCTGGCCGGTTTCCTGCCACTAATCCCCAACTTCCTGATTGAAGCTTATCCGCGCCGTATCGTCAACCTGCACCCTGCCCTACTGCCTAAATTCGGTGGCAAGGGTATGTGGGGACACCACGTACACGAGGCCGTGAAGGCTGCCGGCGAGACGGAGACGGGTATGACAGTACACTATGTGACGCCAGTCTGCGACTCAGGCGAAATTATTGCCCAGTATCGTGTGGCGCTGAGTCCTGACGACACTGTCGACGATATTGCCGCCAAGGAGCACAAACTGGAAATGAAGTACTTCCCAGAGATTGTGGAAAAAGTGATACGCGTCCAATTGCATGAGTATGAAACAAGTACGACCTAAGAAGAACCTCGGACAGCACTTCCTGACCGACCTGTCGATAGCCAAGCGCATAGCTGACACGGTAGACGCCTGCCCAGACTTGCCTGTACTGGAGGTTGGCCCTGGAATGGGTGTCATGACGCAGTATCTTGTAGAAAAGCCCCGTCCCTTCAAGGTCGTCGAGATTGACCGCGAGAGTGTGGCATACCTGAACGAACACTTTCCCAAGCTTCGCGAAAACATTCTGGGTGAAGATTTCCTGCGTATGGATCTTCGTCAGGTGTTTGACGGTCAGCAGTTTGTGCTGACGGGTAACTATCCGTATGACATCTCATCGCAAATCTTCTTTAAGATGCTTGACAACCGCGACCTGATTCCCTGCTGTACAGGCATGATACAGCATGAGGTGGCCGTACGCATGGCCTCGCAGCCAGGCAACAAGCAATACGGTATCCTGTCGGTGCTGATTCAGGCGTGGTACAATGTGGAGTACTTGTTTACCGTCGAACCTACCGTGTTCAATCCGCCGCCCAAGGTGATGAGTGCCGTGATCCGTATGACACGCAACGAGGTGCAGCACCTGGGGTGCGACGAACAGCTATTCAAACGGGTGGTAAAGACCGTATTCAACCAGCGTCGTAAGATGTTGCGCGTATCACTGCGCCAGTTGTTGCCAGCAGACGCCCGACTCTTCACCCAGAACGCTGAACTGCTGACGCGCCGTCCGGAACAGTTGTCTATTCCTGAGTTCATAGAACTGACCAACCTGGTGGAAGGAGAGATGAGAGATGAAGGATGAGGAGAGATATGTGACGATGCTTGAAGCGCACGACATCAAGGCAACAGCCAACCGCCTGATAGTGTTGCGCACGCTGGACGGTGCGGGGCGTCCCATGTCGCTCAGTGAACTGGAATACAAGATACTGAGCATCGACAAGTCGGGCATCTTCCGCACGTTGTCGCTATTCCGCGAACAACACTTAGTACACGTGATAGAGGACGGTGGCGACGGTGTGCGCTATGAGCTTTGTCACAGCCGTCATGACGAGATTGACGACGACCTGCACGTACATTTCTACTGTGAACAGTGTCACCAGACCTACTGTCTGGACCATATTCCCGTGCCTGGCATAGAACTGCCCGAGGGATTCATCATGGAGTCAGTAAACTACATGGTAAAAGGCACCTGTCCGCACTGTGCGTATAAGAAGCAGTTCGCATAACCGGCGAAGCCGATTCTTCACTCTTCACTCTTAATTCTTAACTCTTCACTCTTCACTCATCACTCGCACAGCGCATTGCACACGCGGTCCTGAAAGTCGCGGCCATCCTTGCTGCGCATCACACCCTGATTGATGATGGCAAAACACAGTCGACGTCCGTCACCAGAAGTCAGATAACCAGCCAACGACGAGATACCCGTCACCGTACCCGTCTTAGCCACCACATTACCACAGGCATTCGTATCCGTCATACGCTTTTTCAGCGTGCCGTCAACACCTGCAATGGGCAGGGAAGGCAACAGGTGGCCGATGATTTCCTCCTTGCTGTCGGCATAGCGCAACATATAAACCAGCAACTCGGCAGAGACGTAGTTGTAGAGTGAGAGACCTGAGCCGTCGGCTATCTTATAAGGATTGTCGCCCAACCCCAGACGTTTGATAAACTGCTTGGTCAGCGTGCGCGCATCACTGGCCTTGGCAGGACGGTGCCCCGTAGAGGCTGCCGTCTGGTAGAACAGCGACTCGGCATAGAAGTTGTCGCTGTCCTTCATCATCTGGTTCAGGATGACATCGATGCTATGGTGATAGGTGCTCAAATGACGCGCACCATTGGGCATCACGCCATTGCCGCCCAGTCTGGCTTCTGACACATCGACACCCTGACGTTCCAACTCCTTGCGGAGGGTGGTCAGGAAGATGTCTTTACGACCAATGGAAAGAGGTATCAGCATTGGGTTGTCGTCGTCCCAGCACCAGCCTTCGCCATAGTCCAGCACCTCCTTCATCTGTTTGTCGGCAATGATAGTGCCGCGAACCTTTCTGACGCCTGCCTGATGGATGCTCTCGGCTATCACCGCTACGTCGTCCTGCGTCAGCGAGGGGTCGAAACCGCCCACGCAATACAGGTTACCCGTCAGCACGGAGTCGGTGAGCGAGCCTGTATAGTAAAAGTCCGTCTTGTATTCGTAGCCGCCACCCAGACGGTCGAGGGCGGTAATGGCGGTGACCAGCTTCATGGTCGATGCAGGGCGCATCAGCTGGCGGGCTTGATACTGATAAAGGACGGTGTCGGCATCGAGGTCGAAAACCATCAACCCGACCTGTGTGGTCTCAAAGAGTGGGTCGCGCAACAGCGAGTCGAGCTTGATGCGCAAACTGTCTTCCTGAGCCTTAGCGGCTACCGAAAGACAGCATATCAGGGTAAAAAACAGTATTTTCTTCATAATCGATTGCAAAATTACAACTTTTTAAGTGAAAAGTGAAGCGTAAAGAGTGAAAAATTTGCTTCCGCTATAACTTTATTGATAATTATTTCGTATTTTTGCAGCGTAAATGAGTACACTTATGGTTTACAAGTACGATTTTCTAATTATCGGTGCCGGCGTGGCCGGCATGAGTTACGCCCTCAAAGTGGCTAACGCCAACAAGGGCAAGGTATGCATGATTTGCAAAGCCGGACTGGACGAGGCCAACACGTCGTTTGCACAGGGTGGCGTTGCCAGTGTGACCAATTTGAAAGTGGACACATTTGACAAGCATATTGCGGACACCATCATAGCCGGTGACTACATCTCAGACCAGAAAGCCGTGGAGCAGGTGGTGCGCAATGCCCCTGCCCAGATTGAGGAACTGGTCAAGTGGGGTGTCAACTTCGACCGCAAGGAAGACGGACAGTTTGACCTGCACCGTGAGGGTGGCCACTCTGAGTTCCGCATCCTGCACCATGCCGACGATACGGGTGCCGAAATACAGCGCGGCCTGATGGAGGCTGTGCGCAACCATCCGAATATCGACATCAAGGAAAACCATTTTGCCGTAGAAATCATTACGCAGCACCATTTAGGTGTACGCGTCACGCGCCGTTCGCCCAACATCCAATGCTATGGAGCCTACGTGCTGAACCCCAACAAGCCCAAGGTTGACACCTACCTGGCTAAGGTTACGGTGATGTGTACAGGTGGTTGCGGTGCCGTGTATATGACGACGTCGAACCCCGTTATCGCTACTGGCGACGGCGTAGCTATGGTCTATCGTGCCAAAGGTACTGTTGCCGACATGGAGTTCGTACAGTTCCACCCGACGGTGCTACACAACCCCAAGGAGACGCATCCCGCCTACCTCATCACGGAGGCCATGCGCGGTTATGGCGGCATCCTGAAACTGCCCAACGGCGAGACATTCATGGAGAAGTATGACGAGCGCTTGTCGCTGGCACCACGTGACATCGTAGCCCGCGCCATCGATAAGGAGATGAAGATTCATGGTCTGGACCACGTCTGTCTGGACGTCACTCATAAGGACCCCGACGAGACGCGCCACCACTTCCCCAATATCTACCAGAAATGCCTGTCGATAGGTATCGACATTACGACGGACTACATCCCCGTACGGCCTGCAGCCCACTACATGTGTGGCGGCATCAAGGTCGATCTGAACGGACAGTCGAGCATCGAACGCCTGTACGCTTTGGGCGAATGCTCGTGCACGGGTTTGCATGGCGGCAATCGCCTGGCGTCAAACTCGCTCATCGAAGCGGTGGTCTATGCCGATGCAGCAGCCAAGGACTCGCTGAAGCATGTCGACCTGTACGACTATAATACCAAGGTACCAGAATGGAATGACGAGGGTACCATGACCAACGAGGAGAAGGTGCTGATAACACAGTCCGTGAAGGAGGTGAACCAGATTATGTCGAACTACGTAGGTATCGTGCGCAGCGACCTGCGCCTGCACCGCGCCTGGGACCGTCTGGACATGTTGTACGAAGAGACGGAGCGACTGTTTAAGCGCGTAAAGGCCAGTCGCGACATCTGTGAACTGCGTAACATGATTAATGTGGGGTATTTGATTACCCGCTGGGCATTGGAACGTAAGGAGTGCCGAGGGTTGCACTTCACGACCGACTATCCGTTGCATGCATACGATAAAAAGTAATTAGGTGGGGCTCCCCCACCTATTACTTTTTTACAAAGTTATTTGGGAATATCGAAATAAAATCGTACCTTTGCACCCGCCTTTTTATGACAGAAACGATGATAAACAAAATAATGAATATAGGTGATGCCCGCGCCCGCTTCTCAGCATTTACTGGGACAGGTGGTGTCAGTGAGTATCATGTAATGATAAGCGCTACGGATGTCATGGCGCCATACCAGCAACAGCTTGATGCAGTACTCGATGCCTATCAGCATCTGTTGGAGACGGACTTGAAAGGAGCAACGGCAGTGTTCAAACGCTACTTCCTGAGTGATGCCTCCAATCAGGCCGACGACGTGATAGCCAGCGACGTCAGCGACTGTGCCAAGAGTATTATTGAACAGGCACCACTCGACGGCACCAAGATAGCCATGTGGGTCTATCTGATGTCTGGTGTGAGCACACGTCAGACAGATAGCGGCCTCTATGAGGCGGCCCATGGCAGCTACCGTCACTTATGGAATGGTACGGCCTTCAATCTGGCTGCCAATTCGGAACATCAGATGCGCCTGCTCTTCAATGAGTATGTCATGCAGTTAGCCCATGAGGAGTGTACGTTGGCTGACAACTGTATCCGTACATGGCTTTTCGTCAACGATATCGACCTGAACTATGGTGGCGTGGTACGTGCCCGCAACCAGGTATTCTTTACCCAGGGCCTGACGCCCCAGACGCATTTCATTGCCTCGACAGGTATCGGAGGCCGTCAGCAGGATGCCAACGTATTGGCGCAGATGGACAACTATGCCGTCAAGGGTATCACGTCCGAACAAATTCATCATCTTTACGCTTCAACGCACCTGAATCGTACCAGCGACTATGGTGTCAGCTTCGAGCGTGGCACCTATGTGGACTATGGTGACCGCCGACATGTATTCATTTCCGGTACGGCCAGTATCGACAACAAGGGACGTATAGTGCATCCGAAGGACGTGGTGAAGCAGACCCATCGCATGTGGGAGAATGTGGAGGCACTGCTCGCCGAGGCTGGTTGCAGCTACGAGGACGTAGGTGAGATGGTGGTGTATCTGCGTGACCCGTCTGATTATGCTGTCGTCAGCAAACTCTATCAGGAGCGTTTCCCCGACAAGCCGTATGTCATTGTGTTAGCACCGGTCTGCCGTCCGGGATGGCTGGTAGAAATGGAGTGCATGGCGGTAAAAGCGCAGGAAAACGACGCCTTCCCGGCATTATAGTATTTTTCATCATCATAGGCATCCCCTACCTATTACTTTTTTACAAAGTTTTTTGGGAATATCGAAATAAAGTCGTACCTTTGCACCCAATTTATCAAGGGGTGCTCACAGTTGTGGGCTGAGATGATACCCTCGGAACCTGATACGGACAATGCCGACGCAGGGATGATGAGTAAGCACGACCCCCTTATTTTTAGTATTAATAATAAGGTAAAAGAACATGAGACAGTTTTTCATGATGACAGCACTGACGGCAGCCATGACAACGCAGGCTGCCGACATTGACACGCTGAAAAGCGTAGCACTGCAGAACGTCGAGGTAGTATCGATTAGGGCTACCCGCAAGACGCCCGTCGCATTCACCAACATGAGCAAGGAGCAACTGAAAGCCGTCAATCACGGCAAGGACATTCCCTTCCTGCTATCACTGACACCCAGTATCACGATGACCAGCGATGCCGGTAACGGTATCGGCTACACATCGCTGCGCGTGCGCGGCACAGACCCCAGCCGTATCAACATCACCGCCAACGGCGTCCCTATGAACGATGCTGAGAGTTCGACGGTGTTCTGGGTGAACATGGGCGACTTTGCCTCGTCGGTGCAGTCTATGCAGATTCAACGCGGCGTGGGAACATCGACCAACGGTGCAGGTGCCTTCGGCGCTACGCTGAACATGCAGACGGAGAACATCGGTACAAAGCCGTACTTTGGTATCGACCTCAGCGGTGGCAGCTACTACAGCCACAAGGAGACAATGCGCTTCGGCACAGGGCTCATCAACGGTCACTGGGGTATTCAGGGACGTCTCAGCAACATTGGCTCCAAGGGTTATCTGGACCGTGCCTCAACCAAGCTGAACAGCTATTTCCTGCAGGCGGGTTGGTTTGGCGACAACACCGTCGTGAAGTTCATCACCTTCAATGGTGTCGAGGAAACATACCACGCCTGGAACTATACGTCGAAGTATGAGCAGCAGCTCTACGGTCGTACCTACAACTCATGCGGCGAGTATTATGACGCTGACGGCAAGACGCACTACTATGACAACCAGACGGACAACTACCATCAGCAGAACTACCAGCTGATATGGAACCAGCGGCTGAACAACGAGCTGAGTTTCAATGCCGCACTGCACTACACCAAGGGACAGGGCTACTACGAGGAGTACAAGCGCAAGCGTACCTTGTTCGAGTACGACCTGGACAAAACTATGACTTGGGCCAAGAGCGACCTGGTGCGCCAGAAGAAGATGGACAACGACTTCTACGGTGCTGTGGCCTCCATCGTCTATGACAACAAGCAGAACCTGCAGGCTACCATTGGGGGCGGCTGGAACAAATACGAAGGCGACCACTTCGGACTGATCAAATGGGTCAAGAGTCCTGTTGACGTGCTGATGCCTGACCACAAATACTATGATGACAAAACGAAAAAGACGGACTTCAACATCTATGGCAAGGTAACTTACGACCTGCTGGCGGGGCTCAGCGCCTACGTGGACTTGCAGTACCGGCATGTAGGCATCAAGATGGACGGTCCGACGGACGAAATCAACTGGGACACCAACCAGCGCATCGTCTACGACATGGACAAGTCGTTCAACTTCTTCAACCCCAAATTCGGCATCAACTACAACATCAACCCCAACCATAAGGTGTATGCATCGTATGCCATTGCCCACAAGGAACCTACGCGCAACAATTTCCAGAACAGCCTGAACGCTGAGTTGGACATGCCTAAGGCTGAACGGCTGAACGACCTGGAGATAGGATACAAATACCAAAGCAAGGTGTTCTCGGCTGGTGCCAACTTCTACTGGATGGACTACAAAGACCAGTTTGTACTGACGGGCGAGATTGACAAGATTGGCGAAGCTATCACACGCAACCTGCCTAAGAGCTACCGTCTGGGCGTAGAGGTGGAGGCTGCCGTAAAGCCCGTTGACTGGTTCCGCTGGGATGTCAATGCCACCTGGTCGAAGAACCGGGTCAAGGACATTACCGTACAATTGGCTGACAACAGCGTTGCCAACCTGGGCGACCAGCCGCTGGCATTCTCGCCCGACTGGATAGCCAACAACATCTTCACCTTTAATTACAAGGGTTTGAAGGCCAGCATCCAGAGCCAGTATGTCAGCAAGCAGTATCTGACCAACACCGGGTTCAAGAGCTACCAGACGCTGGATGACAACGAGCAGCCCACAGATGTCAGCATGATGCTCGATGGGCACTTCACCACCAACATCGACTTGTCGTACAACTTCAAGTTGCCTAAGCTGGGCATCAAGGATGCAACCGTAGGCGTGACGCTTTACAACCTGTTCTCGGCAAAATATGACAACAACGGATGGGCTGCTCCTTGCTACGACAAAGTTGACGGCAAGGTGGTGGCAACAGGCTGGGGCACCTCTGACCTTTACGAAGCGGGGTTTGCGCCATCCGCTCCCTTCAACATGATGGGACACCTGTCAATTAATTTTTAAGTGAATAGTGAAAAGTGAATAGTGAATAGTGAAAAATGACGCTTGACTGGCTTGACATATTGACCACGATACTCGGCCTGATATATATCTGGCTCGAGTATCGGGCTCATATCGCCCTTTGGGTGATAGGCATCATCATGCCAGCACTGGATGTCATCCTCTACTGGAACCACGGTCTGTATGGCGATGCGGGCATGGCATGCTACTACACCCTTGCTGCCTGCTACGGTCTCTACGTGTGGAAATTCGTCAAGACGCGGAAAAAGAAAGAGCCGCTGCCCATTGTCTATATGCCGCGCCGCCAGTATCTGCCCACCGCCGCATGCTTCTTTGTGGCATGGGGTGCCATCTATTATGTTCTGATAACGTGGACAGACTCCACCGTACCCGTCCTCGATTCCTTCACCAACGCATTGTCGTTTGTAGGCATGTGGGCATTGGCACGTAAATATCTGGAACAGTGGCTCTTTTGGATGGTTGTCGATATAGTCTGTACCGTCCTCTATATCCAGAAAGGCATTCCATTCAAAGCCTGCCTTTACGGTCTCTATGTGGTCATAGCCGTTGCGGGCTATCAAAAGTGGAAGAAAGAAGCGAAGAGAGTTAAGAGGTAAGAAGGAAGAAGGAAGAGGTATGAAGGAAGAATTTGATGCTGTGATTGTGGCCAACGGACTGTTTCCAAGCCACACCATTCCCCTGGACATCCTCCATCACGCAGCGCATCTTATTGCATGTGACGGAGCCATTGCCCCCCTCCGTATGGAGGGGTTGGGGGAGGCTCTTATCATCGGTGACGGTGACAGTGTGCCCGACGAATACCGCGACCGGCTCATCTGCATCGAGGAACAGGCCGACAACGACCTGACGAAAGCCACCCGCTACTGTCTGTCGCAGGGATGGCTCAAGATAGCCTATCTCGGTGCTACGGGTCTGCGCGAAGACCATACCCTCGGTAATATCAGCCTACTGATGCGGTACTACAGGGACATGAACGTCGAGGGAACGATGTTCACAGACCACGGTTTCTTCACGCCAGCCTATGGCAATCGTACCTTCAGTAGCATGAAAGGTCAACAAGTCAGCATCTACAATTTCGGATGCCACCAACTCTCATCCAAAGGTCTGCGGTGGGGTTGCTATGCCTTCGACCAGTGGTGGCAGGGAACCCTCAACGAAGCCCTTACCGATACCTTCACCATCGCTGCCGACAGCTACTATCTGGTCTACCAGACCTACAAGCAAAAAAATCATGGGGACAGTCCTAAACCATCCCCATAACCTCATGATTTTATTACCATCTATCCCTGGTCTGGATATCGTCGGCCCAACGATGATCCTTTGGGAAGGGCTGACCGTTCCAGGCCTTGACCTGTGTCCAGGGCTGTGAGGCATCGGTCCAGAAAGGATGCGAGGCAGGCAGTCCTAATGGCATGAAGGCAAGACTGGTCATATAGAGTGAACCATTGTTGGTGTACCAGTCGGCTGTTTCGGGCTGGTGTCCGCAGAAACCAATGGTCAGATAGCCGCCTTCATTGAAATTCTGCTGCGCGTCGAACATACGGTGCATGACCTTTGTCAGGGCAGCACGTACCTGTCCGTTACTCAGTTCGGAAGGTAACTTCTGATACCAAGCCATCAGCGCCAACGGCTGCATGGCAGCCATACGATAAGGAGTGGAGCGTCCGATGACAGGGAAGGTACCCTCGGGTGAGATGAAGCGTTCCAGAATGATGGCAAACTTCTGTGCACGTTTTAAGGCACGGTCGTAATACTTCTTATACTCCAGACGGGTGTTGGCACGGGCGTCAATCATATTCTGAAGGGTCTCTAAATACATGGCGTGGAAGACGTAGCTGGAATAGTAGTCGAAGGCGAAGACGGGACCGTCGGCATACCAGCCGTCACCAACATACCACTCCTCGACCTTACGGATAGTCGTCATCACGCGATAGTCGTCATAGGCCCTCAGACCAGCGGCCTTAGCAAGGAAACTCTCAATGGTCGAAGAGAAAAGGAACCAGTTGGTATAGGGCGGTTCAATGGAACGCATACGCTTGAATTCTGTGATATAACGCTGTTTGGTCACATCGTCGAGCGGTACCCACAGAGCGTCGTAGGCACGGATGAACGACTCGGCGATATAAGCGGCATCGACGAGGTTCTGACCAGCCACGCCCCAGCAAAGATAGTCGGGACTATCGGGGTCTACACTATTCTTATAAGAGGCTAATGCCCACTGGCGCAGCTGACGGCGCTGCTGACCCTCTGCCGTATCGTCATCGGGTAAGGTAAGCCATGGGGCGATGCCCGCCATGAGACGTCCGAAGGTCTCCATATACACCACCTTACGGTTACGGTTATCGAAAGACGGCGAGAACTCGGTCTGCATATTCTTCTGCAACTCACCCTTGGCCATATTCTCCAACACGGGCTGGGCCATCTTGTAGGCCAGTGCACACCAATAGTCGCGATCTGACAGTTGTACTGTTTGTTTCTTCTTTGCCTGAAGAGGTAGAAGCAGCATCAGAGCTGCTGAAATCATGATTATTCTTTTCATTGGATAGTGTATTTGATGGGGATACGTGACATAAACTCGTTGATGGTCAGTTGCCATTGTGCCTGCGAACGGATATCATACTCACTCCAGGCAGAACCGAAATAGTAAGTATAGGGGTTGCCCTGATAGTTGTTGACGATACCTATGCCGTGATTCAGCTCACCCTCCAGCTGACGGGTCTCACTGACACCTTGTGGAAACAGCGTGGCAACAAACACTTGGGACTGATGGAGTTTGGGATTGTCGGTAGGGTCGGCATACTGCACATAATTCTTACCCAATACCAGGTTGTCGCTACCATGCAGGACAACGCCTGCAGCCAGAGCCATGGGTGACGAGATACCGTCGTACCATACTGTCATGCGATTGAAATGTGAGCCACGGTCTAAACTGACGATGCGGTGCTCCGTGATACCATCGGCATTAACGCCATAGGTCAGTTCGGCCGTGAAACGCAAGGGACCATTGTCGTGAATCTGGCAGGTCTTATAGCAGTAGGGAAACATGAGTCTGCCGTCTTTCATGAGGGCTGGTGTACCACACCCCAACGAAGGACCAACGCCATAGGCATCCATCCCGTTGCCATGATCAAGATGGAACGACGTGTTGCGGTCAATATCGTTGAGGGCAACTTTCTGACCAGCCTTCCTCAGCGAGTCTTCCACGATGTTTCCCCGATAGTCTTTCTGATAGCGGTCTTCCACCACCAGTTCGGGGGTATTTTTAACCCAGACATCAGTACCAAAAGAGCGTTCGCCTGTTCTTTGGAGAGCAGGACCGTAGATACGGTAGATGCCGAGATCATTCTCCCAAGTCAGATCGTCCTTGCGAATGGGATAGACCTGTCCTCTGACGTAAGACTTAGGGGTAGCGGGCTTGCCTTTGGTCATGGTATAGACAGCCTTTCCGTGGGGATGTAGCGAGACATAGAGCAGCAGTTTGCCGTCGTAGGTCTTCTGGTATGGCACCTCTTGGCCGGCAGCATTCTCTATGACGACCTCTTCTTCTGTGGTGATGTCCAACTGGCGGCACACATCCTGCCACTCAACTTCGACCACCTCCTGACGTTGCTGATTGCCCTCGTTGGTAAATGTCAGCACCACCTTTTTCGTTTGCAGATACCTATAGTATTCACAAGCTGCCAACAGGAATGCACCGACGCCGAAGTTAGCCTCACTATTGGCATCGACACGCTGTCCTGGGATAGCCCGCTCACCAATAGGTTGTACATAGCCCAACTTACCGCTGGGTTGCAGAGCGATGCTGGTGAGGTAATACCATGCCTTATCGATAGCAGGAACAAACTCTTTCTTGGGCAGATAGCCATTGTTGACACCCCATAGCAGACCGTAGCAGAAGAAGGCGGTACCACTGGTCTCGTAGCCGGGCGCCTGGTGGGGATCCATCATGGAACGCGTCCAATGACCCTCGGGCTGCTGAAGCTGCTTGACAGCATGTGCCAAACGCACGTATTTCTGAACAAAGAACGGCTGATGGCGGTAGTTTTTCGGCATATCCTGCAACACCTTAGCCAGTCCTGCCAATACCCATCCGTCGCCACGTGCCCAGAAATCCTTCTGGCCGTTAGCCGTCTTATGTTTGGGATAGACGTACTTACCATCGCGGAAGTAGAGACCTGTTTCCTGGTCGAGCATGATGCTGTCTGTATAAAGGAGGTTCTCGTAGAGTTTGTCGAGGTACTTCTCATCGCCCGTCAACTGATACATCTTCGTCATGACAGGCATCACCATATAGAGGGCGTCGGCCCACCACCAGTAGTCGTGTGCCTTTGAATCGGCCTCGTAGCTCATCACTTCCTTAGCGCGTTTCACGCGTACCTTTTCTTTCTTGATGTGATACAGGTCGATATATGTCTGGAAACAGATCTGCCAGTCGCCGAAAAGTACGAAGTCCTGTCCTTCGCCATACCGCTTATACTTCCATTTAGCAGGATCAGACTCCGTAGCTCCCTTCCATTTGTTATGCTCAGCCCAACGGATGCTATAGTCCAGCATCTGCTTGTCTTTCAGTAGTTTGTATACCTCCATATTACCTGTATGGTAGGCCGCATGGTCCCAGAACGCCCTGACCTCGGCAGGATGGTTCGTCTGCCAGTAGGTGTTTACCAGACGGATGTTGTCAATGACCTTCTCCCCTGTCCATGCGTCTTGAGCCATCAGGGAATGGTTGCCGGCATATCCTTGTACGGATGCCAACAGGACGGTCAGGATGATGAGTAATCGTTTCTTGTTTGTTTTCATAGGATGCTGAATAAAAGACAGCCCACCTCCTGAACAGGAAGCGGGCTATTCTTATTGTATTGATGATAATCACTTAAGCCTTAGCTACTTCCTCATTCTCCTCGCGGATAGTACGACCCATCACAAGGAAGGCTGTAGGAGCAGCAATGAACAGTGACGACAGGGTACCGAAGATAACACCTAAAATCATTGCGAACGAGAAGCTGCGGATAGAGTCACCACCGAGGATGAAGATACACAGCAACACAATCAATGTTGTAACAGAGGTGTTGATGGTACGAGCCAGCGTCTGGTTCAGCGAGTCGTTGAACAACTGCTGACGGTCACGCTTGCCATAGAGCTGGAAGTTCTCACGGATACGGTCGAATACCACCACCTTATCGTTGATAGAGTAACCGATCACCGTCAGGATAGCACCGATGAATACCTGGTCGATTTCCAGTGACATGGGTACCCAGCCCCACAATACGCTGTAGAAGCCGATAACCACCAAAGCATCGAGGGTCAGAGCAATGGTAGCACCTGTAGAGTACGCTACATTGCGGAAACGCAGCAGGATGTAGAGGAAGATGGCAATCAGAGCGATGATCACGCTGATGATAGCACCGTAAGTAATATCCTTAGCCACAGCAGGACCTACCTTAGCCGAGCTGATGATAGAACCACCCTGGCGAACATCAGGATTCTTGAAGTCCTCAACGTTAGCCTGACTGATAAAGCCACCCTTCTTCAGAGCGTTATAGAGAATGGTCTCTGCCTTGTCGTCAACCTCAGGATTGTTAGACTCGATATCCCAGTTCGTAGATACACGGATAGTCTTACCATCGGTACCCAGAGCAATGACAGAGGTATTAGCCTCTTTACCGGCATTCTCGCCAACGGTGTTCACGAAGGTACCAGCGAGAGCTGTACGAACCTCCTCGACGTGGGTCTCCTTATCGAGGGTCACCACATAGTTACGACCACCAGTGAAGTCGATGCTCTGGCTCAAGCCACGAACGAAGAACGAGCAGATGAAGATGACAGCAAAAGCGCCCCAGAGTGCGAAGCTCTTCTTGTACATACCCATGAAGTTGTACTTAGCGTTCTGCATCAGGTTCTTAGAATAAGCCGTAGCAAAGGTGAGGTTGAGCCACTTGTCCTTCTTCAGGCGGTTCTCATAAACCAGACGGGTCAGGAACACAGCGGTGAAGAACGAACAGAAGATACCGATGATCCAAGTGGTGGCGAAGCCCTTGACAGGACCTGTACCGAAGAACAACAGGATGAAACCGGTAATCAGAGAGGTCACGTTAGAGTCGAAGATAGCGCTGAAAGCGTTAGAGTAACCCTTCTGCACTGCCTCCTTCATACCCAAGCCACGCTTCAGTTCTTCCTTGATACGCTCGTAAATCAGCACGTTAGCATCCACAGCAGTACCTAAGGTCAGCACGATACCAGCGATACCAGGCATCGTCAGAGCAGCCTGGAACGAGGTCAGAATACCTAACGTAAAGAACAGGTTAAAGAGCAGGGCGATATCTGAGAGGATACCGGGAATGAAGCCATACAGCATGATCATGTAGATCATCAGCAGCACGAAGGCTACGATGAACGAGATGACACCCTGCTTGATAGACTGAGCACCCAGTGAGGGACCTACCACCTCTTCCTGTACGATACGTGTAGGAGCGGGCATCTTACCAGAGTTCAGCGTGTTAGCCAAGTCCTTGGTATCCTCGATGGTGAAGTTACCAGTAATCTGAGAGTTACCACCATCAATCTGAGTCAGGATACGGGGAGCAGAATATACAGCGTCGTCAAGCACGATAGCTACGCCACGTCCGATGTTCTGCTTGGTAATCTGGCTCCAACGGCGAGCACCGTCAGAGTTCATCTGCATAGAAACAGAGGGATGACCCATCTGATCGAAGTCGTCCTTAGAAGAGGTAATAACGTCACCCTCCAGCGGAGCACGACCATTTGGCTCAGTAATCTTCAAGGCATACAGCGCAAAGATGTCGCCACGGGTATTCTCGCCACCGAAATCCTCGGCCTTGGCACCCCAACGCAGCTTACACTCGGCAGGCAGCACGCTGGCAGCAATCTCAGAGTAGATAACCTTGTTGACATCAGCAGTATCGCGAGCGCTGGCATAACCAACGATAGCGAGACCCTGAGGTACGGGCTGGAATACGGCAAACAAAGGATTCTGCTTCAGAGCAGCAGCCTTGTTCTTGGCATCAGCAGCCTTATCGGCCTTCTTACCAGCAGCCAGCTTAGCAGCCAGGTCGCTGGTAGCGGCAGCCGTCGTATCAACAGCAGCGGTAGCAGCAGAATCAGCAACAGCCATAGCAGTCGTATCGGCCTCAGCATTACCACCGAGGGCAGCATACTTCTGGTTCAGCTGAGCCAGCAGGGGATAGATTTCCTGTGAGTTATAGGTCTCCCAGAATTCGAGGTTGGCAGAACCCTGCAACAACTTACGAACACGCTCGGGCTCCTTCACACCAGGCATCTCGACCATGATACGGCCTGACTGACCTTCGAGCTTCTGGATATTAGGCTGAACAACGCCGAACTTATCGATACGGTTACGTACCACGTTGAACGAGTTGTCAACAGCCGACTGCACCTCAGTTCGCAGCGCGCTCTCAACCTCAGAGTCGCTTGATTGGGTGCTGACCTTGCCCTTCATCTGCTGGGTAGCAAACACAGCAGCCAAGGGACGTCCGTTGGCATTCTTCTTCCAGTGTTTGATAAACAGGGAGATAAAGTCATCCTGACTTGTCTCCTCTTCCTTCTTGGCATCCTCCATAGCCTTGCGATAGGTAGCATCGGTCTTGTGGTCGGCCAGCACATCGACAACGTCGGGTACAGACACCTCAAGAATCACGTTCATACCGCCTTTCAGGTCAAGACCCAGGCCAATCTCCATCTCACGGCACTGCTTGAAAGAATAGATTCCGCAGTACACTTTCTCGTTCATGATTGAGTCGAGGAACTCCTGACCAGCCTCCTCACCCATGGCAGCAGCCTTACTTTCGTAATGGCGTGTTACGAATGAGAAGGAAAGGTAGAAGCAGCACACGAGAATCAAAACGACTGCAATAAATTTTACAATTCCTTTGTTTTGCATTTTGTTAGTTATATTGTTTTAATTTATGATTCTGCTATTTTAGCCTGCAAATATACTCATTTTTCTTCACATACCGAAATTTATCTGCAATTTTCGTTCTTTTTTCTTTATTTTCCCGTCATTTTTAACCAACAAAGTATCGGATAATGGTCACTTGCGTCCATTTCGTCGTCAATTTTGCAGTTATAGGGTTGCAGTTGCTGTGAACAGAAAATATGGTCGATGCGGAACGAGAAGGCTTTCTGATTATATGACAAACCGATACCACGGCCAGTCTCTCGGAAGCAGTCCGTCAGCCGCTGGGCCATCGCATGCCGTGAATAAGAAAGAGGGTTGTCATTGAAGTCGCCACACACAATGACGGGGTATTGACTGTGCTCTTCCACATACTGTAGTACGGCCCTGATCTGATTGGAGCGGGCAGCATTAGCCTCAGCCAACTTGATTAACAATAGCTTCGACTCCGTACGGGCTGAATCTCTCGGCATCTCGCCTTTGATAATCTGGCGATACTGGGCACGGTCATCACTATTGAGATGACAACTCTCAAAATGATTATTCACCACCACCAGCGTATCGTCGTCCACCTTGAGCCACCAAGCCACACTGCCGTTAGCCATCGAGGTATATTTGATACGTTCACGCTTGATGATAGGGAAGCGCGTATGAATACCCAGTGCATTAAGACTCTGAGGGTTGTTGGCTATTACCATGGTATCGTTATAGGCCCAGTGTTTCTTGTATTCCTGAAACACATAGCGCCGCCAGGTGTCCACATCCTCCTGAATACAGATAATATCAGGCTCCTGCCCGACCAGATACTTTAACACCGTCTCGAAGCCTTGCTCATACTTATAGTTGCCGCCATAAGTGCACACATTATATGACAATAACTTCAGGGCACCTTCGGGGATATCCTGCCTGGCGTTGAGTGGCATGTATATATTAATAGGTACATACGCGCACACAAAGCCCATGACAGATATCCATATCATGCGCCACTTAAAAATCAACCAAACAAACAGGAAAGCGAAGTTGACCAACAGGATGAAGGGGAACGCCATACCCAATGTTGACAGCAGCGGATGATCGGCAGGATTAAGTCTGTCGCTATAGCCCACCAACAACATGGATACAGCCGTAGCCACATTGGCTCCGGCAATCATTTGGACGGTAAATTTCTTCAGTTGCTTAATCACGAGATATCAAAATAATGGAATTACGAATTCCTGCTCTGATCAAACAGTTTCTTCTTTTCCTCTTTAGTCAGACTATCGTATCCGCTCTTACGAATCTTATCAAGGATAGCATCTACCTCTTCCTGATTCTTTCGCTGACGGGCATTATACTCCTCATCGGTCTCACGACGAGGGGCTGACGTATGCTCAGCCTTCATGTGCTGTTGGTTCTGACGTGCATCGTACTTACGTTTCAGATTATCGAAGAACTCCTGTCCCCTACTCCTGCCAAAGCCTGCCGACGAGTCAGGATGCTTCTGCCAATAGCGGATAAGCAGGAAGCCAAACAACATACCACCCAAGTGTGCCATGTGAGCCACACCATCGCCAGGACCACTCATGGCCGAGAACAGTTCGATAGCAATGTAACCCACGATGAGCCATTTGGCCTTGATGGGAAATGGGAAAGGAATGATAAACAGCCGTTCGTTGGGGAATATCATGCCGAAAGCTAACAGAATACCATACACCGCACCCGAGGCACCTATTGTTGTCCACAGATTGATATAGGCATCTGTTGTCATCTGCACGCCACCGGCATTCACATACTGATAGGCAGCAATACCCTCCATCGAATAAGTGATATATTGTACCAATTCCTGAGTAAAGCCTGCACCGACGCCACAGCAAATGTAATAAAAAAGGAATTTCTTTGGACCCCATACACGCTCTATCACCGAACCGAACATCCATAGGGCAAACATATTAAACAGAATATGCGTAAAGCCCCCATGCAGGAACATATATGTGATGAATTGGTAGATATGGAATTCACTTGCCAAGAAGAAGTGCAGCCCCAACATTCTCGTCAGGTCAATACCACTGCGTTCAAACACAAAAGTAGCAATGAATGCCAGAACATTCACTATCAACAGATTCTTGGTCATTGTGGGTATATTGTTCATCTTTGCATTTACTTTTTACCGATTTACCATTTAAACGATATTCAACTATTTCTCGCTATTCGCGCACAAAATTACGAAAAATATCCGTTTTAATGCACAAAAATGGGTTATATACAACTTTTTTTCATGAAAAAATTAATTTTTTTCGCTTTTTTGTTTGTTTTATCAAAGGATTCTCTTATATTTGCATCAGAAAAATGACTTAAACCATTTATATTCACTTTTTAAAACAACAAAATTATGAACAAGACAGAATTAATTGAGAAGATTGCACAAGGTGCTGATTTGACAAAGGTTGACGCTAAGAAGGCTCTCGACGCTACCGTAGAGGCTATCAAGGGTGCTCTGAAGAAGGGTGACAAGGTTCAGCTCGTAGGTTTCGGTACATTTGATGTAGTTAAGAAGCCCGCTCGTGAAGGCATCAACCCCGCTACCAAGCAGAAGATTAAGATTGCTGCTAAGAAGGTTGCTAAGTTCAAGGCTGGTGCTGAGCTCGCCGAGGCTGTTAAGTAAGCACTTTTGTAAATAAAAAATAAATACAGGCTGCCTAATGGTAGCCTGTATTTATTTTGGTTCCACATGAACGGCCACGTGCGTCTCGTCGCCATAACGGCTCCGCAACAGGTCCTCCACCTCTGAGGCTTTATCATGTGCCTCACGCAGAGACATGTCACCATCCATCATAATATGCAACTCGATGGCATAATGATTGCCAATCCTTCGCGTCCTCAATTCATGAGGTTTATCCACACCAGACACCGATGCTGCCAGTTGAAGAATTTCATTCTCTACCTCATCAGGTAACGACTGTTCCATCAGATCACCGATACCATCACGTAACAGGAAAATAGCCACCTTGGCAATAAACAAGCCCACAATGACCGATGCCACCGGGTCGAGCACGGCCCACCGTTGTCCTAAGAAGATGGCTCCGCCAATACCCAATGCCGTACCTATTGACGACAATGCATCGCTGCGATGATGCCACGCATTGGCCTCTACAGCCTGAGAATTGAGTTGGCGGGCTTTCATCATGGAATAGCGGTAAACGCCCTCTTTCATGGCTATCGATAGCAAGGCAGCCCACAAAGCCAATAATCTTGGGGCTGTCAGCTGTCCGCCTGTCGCCCAGAAATGGATAGCTACCACACCATGATACACGATACCTACAGCCACCAGCAACAGCGCGACACCTATCAGTGTCATAGCCAGCGTCTCGTATTTGGCATGGCCGTAGTCGTGCGACTTATCCTGCGGTTTACCACTGATGCGCACAAAGAGCAGCACAACGATATCCGTCAGGAAGTCAGACAGTGAGTGTATGGCATCAGCCATCATGGCAGCGCTATGCCCCACGAAACCTGCTATAAATTTGAAGAGCAGCAACAACATGTTGACTGCTCCTCCTATAATCGTAACTTTATATATTTCTTTGTTACGTTCCACGTGTCAGAACTCTGACTCCTTATTTAGGTTGCTTGCCGATGTAGGCGAGAATACCGCCGTCGACATACAGCACATGGCCATTGACAGCGTCAGAAGCATGAGAAGCCAGGAACACGGCGGGACCACCCAGTTCCTCTGGTTCGAGCCAGCGACCAGCAGGTGTCTTTGCGCAGATAAAGCTGTCGAACGGATGACGACTGCCATCAGGCTGTCTTTCACGAAGAGGTGCTGTCTGTGGGGTAGCAATATATCCCGGGCCAATACCATTACACTGGATGTTGTATTCACCATACTCTGAGCATATGTTACGGGTCAGCATCTTCAGACCACCCTTAGCAGCAGCGTATGCAGAAACCGTCTCACGACCCAACTCAGACATCATCGAGCAGATATTGATAATCTTACCCTCACGACGCTCCATCATCTCAGGAACAACGGCAGCCGAGCAAATGTAAGGAGCCACCAAGTCAACATCGATGACCTGCTGGAACTCGGCGCGCTTCATTTCGTGCATGGGAATACGCTTGATGATACCGGCATTGTTGACAAGGATGTCAATCTGACCCACCTCAGCATGTATTTTCTCAACCAGTGCCTTTACAGCATTCTCGTCAGTCACGTCGCAGACATAACCCTTAACGTTCGTGATACCAGCTTCTTTGTAGTTGTCCAGACCACGCTGCAGGGCGGCTTCATTGATGTCGTTGAAAATGATGTTCTTAATACCAGCAGCTACGAAAGCCTTAGCAATGTTGAATCCAATACCGTAAGATGCTCCAGTAATCCAGGCATTCTTACCTTCCAAAGAAAAAATGTTTGCCATAATAGTTTGTTTTTAAGAATAGTATTTGTTGTCCAAGGCGGATTCGAACCACCACAAACAGAACCAAAACCTGTTGTGCTACCATTACACCATTGGACATCGATTCCAGAAATCGAGTGCAAAGGTAAGAAATATTTAGCATTCCGCCAAATATTTCTCCACCTTTTATTGTTTTACGATCAAAAGATAGTAGTTCTTTTTGCCCTTTTGAGCCAAAAGATACTTACCATCGATGAGGTCATCGGCAGTGACTGCACGATTCTGGTCGGTGAGCTTCTCCTTGTTCAGCGAGACACCACCACCCTGCACCATCTTACGCATCTCACCCTTAGATGGGAACACGGGAGCGACAGTAGTAAACAACTCGATAGCGGGCTGACCCAGCTGGTCCTTGGAAATCTCGAACTGTGGCACGCCGTCGAAGACATCGAGGAATGTCTGCTCGTCCAGCTTCTCAAGTCCTTCCTTGGTTGCCTTGCCAAACAACAAGTTGCTGGCCTCAATAGCAGCATCAAGGGCTTCCTGCGAGTGTACCATCACTGTCACCTCCTCAGCCAAACGCTTCTGCAGTACGCGACGACCGGGATCCTGCTTGTGTTCCTCAACGAGGGCATCGATGACGTCTTTCTCCAAAGAAGTAAAGATCTTGATATATTTCTCGGCATCGTCGTCGCTAACATTCAGCCAGAACTGATAGAACTTGTATGGTGTGGTGCGCTTGGGGTCGAGCCAGATATTGCCAGACTCAGTCTTACCAAACTTCTTACCATCGCTCTTGGTAATCAACGGACAGGTCAGGGCAAAGGCCTCGTTCTCGTAACCCAACGTACGACGGATGAGCTCAGTACCCGTAGTGATATTACCCCACTGGTCGTTACCACCTAACTGCAGCTTGCAGTTCTTATGCTGGTAGAGGTACAGGAAGTCGTAGCCCTGCAACAGCTGGTAGGTGAATTCCGTGAACGACAATCCATCGCGAGCCGTACCGTTCAGACGCTGCTGCACGCTGTCCTTGGCCATCATGTAGTTGACGGTAATATGCTTACCTACTTCACGGGCAAAATCAAGGAACGTAAAGTCTTTCATCCAGTCATAGTTGTTGACCATCTCTGCAGCATTCTCGTCCTTCGACTCGAAATCGAGGAACTTAGACACCTGCTGTTTGATACACTCCTGATTGTGACGCAGGGTCTCTTCGTTCAGCAGATTACGCTCCTGCGACTTACCGCTGGGGTCGCCAATCATACCTGTAGCACCACCCACAAGGATGATGGGCTTGTGACCACAACGCTGCAGGTGACGCAGCATCATGATACCGCAAAGGTGACCGATATGCAGGGAGTCTGCTGTGGGGTCGGTACCCAAATAGGCAGTCACCATTTCTTTCTGGAGCAACTCTTCCGTGCCAGGCATCATCTGTGCCAGCATGCCGCGCCATTTCAGTTCTTCTACAAAATTCTTTTTCATATACTATATTTATTATTACTAATCAACTGTAAACTGTAAACCGTAAACTGTAAACAATAATACTACGGCACCGGGTCATAGCCACTACCTCCCCAAGGATTGCATCTAAGTATTCGCCAAATGGCCAAGTAAAGGCCTTTGAAGGGTCCGTGCTTCATAATAGCCTGACGGGCATACTCTGAACAGGTAGGCGTGAAGCGGCACGAGGGTCCCAACAACGGAGATATGCATATCTGGTAGAAGCGGATAGGCAACACCAGCAGCCATACCAAGGGGCGAGTCAATATTTTGAACACGGATGTCACGGCTCACAGATCTTACATCTCCCACCAGACATCTTTTCGGATATCCGTTTCATCAGACCAACCACACGCTGAGTGACCTCTTTCGACGAGCAATGCCCGTCAGACAGCCAGATAAATGCCAAGAGCAGACACTGTTCCTCGGGCACGTTCTGCCACAACAGGTCTTTATGCTGACGAAAGGCCTCACGTATCTGACGTTTCACCCGATTACGGTCGACAGCATGCTTAAATCGCTTCTTGGGCACACTAATCAGCAACTGTACGGGAGCATCGCCTGTCTGACGCTCTGAGAGCATGTAAACCGCCCTCAACGGAAAAGCAGCCACAGACTGGCTGCAACCGCCTCCAAAGAGCGACTCTATCAGTTTGAGACTGACCATGCGCTCCCGTTTCCGGAACGTAAACTGTGTACCGTGAACCATGAACCAATTACCGTTAACCGATAACCGTTAACCGATATTAGTCTTCGATGGTCAGCAAGTAGTGCTGTAAGGCACCAGTCATTGAAGGATATTTCTCTGACGGTGCTTCAATATCGAGGCGCAAACCTGCATCACGAGCAGCCTGAGCCGTAGCAGGTCCGAAAGTGGCAATAGCAATATCACCTTGCTTGAAGTCAGGGAAGTTCTTGGTAAGTGACTCGATACCGGCAGGGCTGAAGAATATCAGCATGTCGTAATCGAAAGTCTTGACTTCCTCGGGTGTGAAATCATTGCTGACAGTACGATACATCACACACTCCTGATGGCTCAGTTTCTTGCTGTCGAGCAACTGTGCCAGACTGTCGTTATGAACGTCACTCATCGGAATGAGGTATTTCTCTGTCTTATGCTTTACCATAGTGGGGAGTAAGTCGTCAATCTTGCCTGTTGTTCCAAAGAATACCTTACGCTTACGGTATTGCACATACTTCTGAATGTAGAGTGAAATGGTCTCTGTGACACAGAAATACTTCATGTCCTCAGGAATAGCTACGCGCAACTCCTTGGCCAGTGTGAAAAAGTGGTCGATGGCATGGCGCGAAGTAAACACAATAGCCGTATAGTCCAGAATGTTCACTTTCTGCGTGCGAAACTCTTTGGCTGTAATACCCTCTACCTTAATAAAAGGACGGAACACCAGATCTACGTCAAATCTCTTAGCAATGTCGTAGTAGGGCGACTTCTCGCTCGATGGTTTAGGCTGGGATACCAGAATCTTCTTTATCATGTTTTTGTCCTATAAATTTATTTTCAAACTGTCTGTCACATAGTCCAATGCGCCCCAAAAAGCAAGCAAAGGTACCATTTCGAGGGCACAAAAGTACAAAATAATTTGTAATTTAACGACATTTCTTCGGAAAAAGGCTACGTAACACTTAAAAAATGTCAGTATTTTAACAAAAATCAGCACAATTACAAAATAAATAACGACATTTTTCTCCGTCATATCGAAGTAAGCCTGTAACAACACGGCAGGTAGGAACACCGCCCCCTCCATAGATGATATGAACAATATGGTCTTCAACCAATGTCTGTTCTTTTTACTTCCAAAGAACACTGTATTGACCAAAGTATAGAGCCACCACTTCGCCATAAAGTAGCTTACCATCATTACCAAATAGATGGCAATCAGCAGGTATTGCGAGTTCAATATAAAGGTATCGCCAACGAAATGTATGACATAGAAATAGTAAAGCAGAGACAACAAGACACTACTCAGCAGCACCATGAACAACTGGATACGCAACTCAGTACCCGTCTCAGTAATCTCCATGGTTCCCTCGCCGGGTACATAGAAGAATTTCTTAAGTTGACGGGTCACAAACTCATGCGTATTAGCATAGGCGATGACCATCAGGATAAAGAATCCCAGCAGTATCGAGGTAATGATACTATCATTATGGATATTGTAGGGCACGGGGTCACCCGCCACACCATAGCGCCCTCCAGGGAGTTCAGGGTGGAAGAGCGTATCCTTCGAGAAGAATCCCTCACGATAATACTGCGGCAACTGCACGTCAAGCAGGCTATATCCCTTTGTAGGAATAGGCAGATGCAAGGTGTCTATGCTATCTTGCTGCAATGCCATTGCTTAGAGGTTGAAAGCACGCTTGATATCGTCTACACGGTCCAATTTCTCCCATGTAAACAGTTCGACATCAATGGTCTTTGTCTCGTGATAACGACTGGTAAAGGTTTTCTTCACCACCTCGCACTTACGGCCCATGTGGCCGTAGGCTGCTGTCTCCAGATACATAGGCTGGCGCAGTTTCAGCGAACGTTCGATGGCCTTGGGGCGCAGGTCGAACAGTGTCTCTATCTTCTTGGCTATCTCACCGTCACTCATATTGACATTGCTGCGGCCATAGGTGTTTACATAAATATTCATGGGCTTAGCCACACCGATAGCATAGCTCACCTGTACCAGCATCTCATCAGCCACACCGGCAGCAACCATATTCTTAGCGATATGACGGGCTGCATAAGCGGCAGAGCGGTCAACCTTCGACGAGTCCTTGCCCGAGAAGGCACCACCACCATGGGCTCCCTTTCCACCGTAGGTATCAACGATAATCTTACGACCTGTCAGACCTGTATCGCCATGAGGGCCGCCAATGACAAACTTACCCGTGGGGTTGACGTAGTACTTAATATCGTTGCCAAACAACGATAACACACGCTCAGAGTGAATCTGCTGCTTCACGCGCGGAATCAGGATGTTGATGACGTCGTCCTTGATCCTTGCCAGCATCTTCTCTTCCTCGTCAAACTCGTCGTGCTGCGTCGACACCACGATGGTATCAATACGCTCAGGAATACCTGCATCGCTATACTGGATGGTTACCTGACTCTTTGAGTCCGGACGCAGGTACGTCATGACTTTACCCTCCTTACGGATGTCGGCCAGCGTACGCATGATAAGGTGTGCCAAGTCGAGCGAGACAGGCATCAGGTTCTCCGTCTCGTTGGTGGCATAGCCGAACATCATGCCCTGGTCACCGGCACCCTGTTCGTCCTCGTCGCCATTGTCCACACCGCGATTGATGTCGTCGCTCTGCTCATGGATGGCAGTCAGAATACCGCATGAGTTGCCGTCGAACTGGTATTCGGCCTTTGTATAGCCTATTTTCTTGATGGTGTTACGGGCAATGGTCTGTAGGTCGATATACACCTCGCTACGCACCTCGCCCATAATAACTACCTGACCCGTGGTAACAAACGACTCACAAGCCACGCGGGCATACGCGTCATAGGCCAGAAACTGGTCCAAAATAGCGTCACTTATCTGGTCGGCCACCTTGTCGGGATGGCCTTCTGATACTGATTCTGATGAAAATAAATAACTCATCCTAATTTACTATTTGACTATTTACGATTTACTATTTTTGCTAAGCGGGTGCAAAGGTACACACTTTTTACGACATAGCAAAATAAAACGGCCTGCATCTTATTAAAAGCAGACCGTTTTATGTTTTTTACCTATAAATGATTACTCGGCCGGCATCATGATGACCTCGGCATTATTACCTGCCTTCAGCACCTCCTTCACGAATGCAGCAATGCTTTCAGGTGTCTGCGCATTCACCACCTTCTCATAGTCGGTATGGAAGTCCATGCCCCACTTGCGCCAGCTGTTGATCTGTCCCAGCCAGTAGCTGTTCTGCTTCAGCTGGTCGCCATGGTTCTTCAGCAAGTACTCCTTGACCTTTACCAACTTGTCGGCATCGCACGTCTTCGCCATGTTACTCACCTCGTCGCGCATAATCTGCAAGGCCACGTCAGCCTTCTCGGGCTTCATGGGACAGTAGACGTAGATGGTGGCATTCTTCTCGAAGTCGTCGCGGCTCATGCTGGCGCTGGCACCAACGGTGTAGGCAGCACTGGCATCCTCACGTATCTTCTTCAGATATTCCATTGACAGAATCTGACCGGCAATAGAGGCCTTGACAGAGTTCTCCAAATTGTAAGGCACCTTCTTCGAATACCACACCATAACGGCAATAGCCTTAGGTGTCTCAGCTTTGTGCTTGAAGTCGTTCACCACCTTACCCCTGAAGTCAGTATCAATGAACTTACCCTTCTGCACCTTCTTCTGTGAGGGCAGCGAACCCAAATACTGCTCAACCAGTGGACGGATGGTCTGCTCATCGTAGTTACCGATGATAGTGAAGGTGTAGGCAGCGGCATTGGCTGTACGCTCCTTGGCCATCTCGAGGATGCGGTCGTAGTTGACCTTCTTCAGGTCATCTACCGTCATCGGCTTCACACGCGGATGGTGGTTGCCCAGTGTCAGCGTCAGCGAGTCAGAGAAGACGTTCTCAGGCTGCAGCAGACGGTTCTTCAGTGATACCTCCATGGTCTGCATCAGGTTGTCAAACGACTTCTGATCCTTGTTGATGTTGGTAAAATAGAGGTATACCAACTGCAGCATGGTCTCTACATCTTTGGGCGTCGAGCTGCCACTGACATGCTCACGATAGTTACTCATATACATCGATGCACTGGCAATCTTACCTGCCAGAGCCTTCTCCAGTTCGGTATGCGAAAAGTTACCCAGACCGCTGGCCTCTATCACGTCACCGAACATTCTCAAGTTGGGCAGTTCTTCCTCGCCATACAGTGCCTCACCACCGAAGCCCTCGGCACGCAGCAACACCTGGTCTTTCTTCAGGTCGGTCTGCTTCAGCACCACCTTCACACCATTCGACAGCGTCAGCTCGCTATAGCCGAACTTATCGTTCTTCACTTCCTTTTTAATCTTGCCAGGCTTGGGCAGCGTCGTCATCAGCGGCTCGTCCTTCACATTGTCCACGTAGGCTTCAAGATGGGCAGCACGGGCTTGAGCAATAGCCTGCTTCATACCGTCTTCCGTCGGATAAACAGCACCCTCTTTCTCGTTGTTGAAGTTCACCACCACCAAATTGGTGTCTGACGGACTTACCAGTTCCTTCATCACCATATTCACACCGTCGATGGGCAAGGCGGGCACTAGCTGCTTCATGGTCTGATACGTGAAGTCGATGCTGGGAATGGGCTCGTTGTTCAGGAAGTGCTGCACGTAGCTCGACACAAACTGCGAATTGTAGCGCTTGTCCTTATTTGAATACTGCTTATCCAGATTACTGGTATAGTTGGCCTTGAAACGGCTGTACTCCGTAGGCGTAAAGCCGAACTCAGCAGCACGACGGGCCTCCGTCAGCACAGCCTTCATGGCAGCCTCGGTTTGGCCGTCCTTGGGCAGGATAGCCATATCAAAGGCATCAACGCCACGCGACAGCAGATAGTTGCCATCACCTACAGAAGCCTGCAGGAACGGGCTTTCAGGTTTCTCAGCAAACTCCTTCAGGCGGTCGTTCAGCATGCTCATGGCAGCATTCTTCATATAGCTGGTAAGGATGTAAGCCAGATTACCCTTCAGTGAATCGGGGAACGTCTCGTGCTTCATCAGCATCTCCACAA